>ERZ777306.2922-NODE-2922-length-19651-cov-4.239743_pt1 | contig 19651 bp, 9 predicted proteins | sample MGYA00374966_ERZ777306 | MGnify/ENA primary metagenome ERZ777306 (study PRJEB29329, sample SAMN06343882) | mouse gut metagenome | isolation source: Mouse cecum | place: Austria: Vienna | collected 2014-11-15 ...
TTTTCAGCCTGTTTGAGGCGTATCATCTGGCCGTCGACGTATATCTCCAATTTCCCCATCTCAGGCCCGGCGATGTCGTAGAGGCCGAACATGTCGCCATCAAACGAGAAAGAAAGGGTCGAATTCGGGTGACCGCTGGTCATAACGTAGTCAAACTTGTCGGCGAACTGCTTCATACGCGAGTCGCGGGCAGCCTCGACGTTCTTCCAAAGGCCGTGCTTATGGCACACCTCCTCTGGGGCATACATCTTAACACCCTCCCATCCGGGCTGGTCGAAAGTCCGGGCCGTCTGCCCCATCGATACCAAAGCCGCCAGGACGAGCCATACGCCTGCTATCAAAAATCGTTTCATTGTCGTTTATATTCAGTCTGTTAAAGTTCAATGTCTTTCGTTGTCACCTTTCCGTCGGCTTCGGAAACCTTTACCGATAATTGCACCTTGTCGGATGGTTGGAACTTGGCGAACGACCATTCATAAGGGTACTCCCCTATCGCGGTGCTCTTGTCTCCGCAGACAACTTCCACAGATATGCCGTCGGCGGGCGGTGTCTCGCAGAAACCGTAAACCGAATCCCAGCCGAACGGCGAGCGGATGCGGAACGTGTAGATCTTTCCTGCCGCGGTGCCGCTGTCGGTCACTTTCCAGCCATTTTTCAACGCCGGCACTTCGTCAACACGGAGGATGGGGCTTAACGCGGCACTCTCGGCCGCCCCTGCTTTAAGCGGGATTGCCACGGCGGCGAACCCTTTGGCAGGAAGCGTCACTTTAAGCGTGCCATCACCCGTTTCCAGCCGCGATGACTTGCCGTTAATCCCCGCTCCCGCCGCATCGACAAGCGCCGCAGTTTCAGCGCCCAGTTCGATAACGGTAGCCGCCTCCCGCTGGCTCTCGTTGCACAGGAGCACCCATAACTGCCTGTCGGAAACAGCGGTGAGATAGTTCACCTCCGGGTTGCCGCTTGACAATAGCCCTTTTTTCAACCACAGGCGCACGTTCTTGTCATCGCAGACAACGCCGGGAGCGCCACCGAACACGCGGTTTGAGAACCATACGAAGCCCTCCTGTTTCCCGTAGGGAAACGAAACCCTCCCCCCGGAACGCTGCACGGCCTCGCTCACAAGGTAGTCGGCCGTAAAGGCCAGGTGCGGCGGGATATGGTGGTAGTAGATTGAGCTGACATCGGGACCCTTGTAGGGGAAATCCTCGGCCATCGTAATGTCGGTGTAACCCGTCGCGTAATAGCCTGGATAATTGGTGAACCTCCCTATCACGGCGTTGCGGGCATATGTGTCGAAAATATCCAGCCCGGTATACTGGTTCAGGCGCAGAAACGACGGTGCCCAGGAACTCATGAACACCGGGCGCGTCAGCTTCCCCTTCTGACGCAGGAAATAGGTCGAAGGCTGCTCAAAGCCGAGCCCCACGGGCGACACGCGCCACTGCTCCACATCGTGCTCGGGAGCGTCACCCTCCACTCGCGGGAAGCCGAGACGGAACTGCTCCGAGCCCTTCCACCACATAGCGGTGTTTCCGTTGTAGACGCCTCCTGGGTGGATTGTCTGCACTGAATCGCGGACTGCCGGCCACGCGCGGATTCCGGCAATGGTATGCGCCGCGCCGTACCTGGCCGCTTCGAGATACTGTTTGTCGCCCGTCACCTCGTACAAGTCTACAAAATCCCACCAGGGAGCGTAGATTGTAGAGTTATAGAACGCCTGGTAACGCTGGGGCTTCGGACTGTTGGTGAATATGTGCATCTTAGCGTCACGCTGGGCCACGCTCTCGGCCTGGCGCAGCCATTTGGGGTCAGCTGTCATCTTGTAGGCGGCAAGCGCCTGCGTCCACGACAGAATCGGGGTGGCGTATCCCCGGGCGGCGCGTATGTCGCCATCAGGGAGCGCTATATCGCGGATCCAGGGGTTACGCCCTCCGAGCAAACGGTCAAGCCCCTCGAACTATGTCGTAGCGAACTGCGAGCCGAAAGGTGAAAAGCGCAGTGTTTCAAGGTCTTTGTTGTATCCGTCGTCGGTAGTTCGGGTGCTCCATCTGTACCCCTTTCGCGAAAGCGAGTATTCGATGGTCGGGAGCGCCCGTTTAAGATACATTTCCTCGTCAGCCGCATTTATCGCGGCAGCGATAATCGCCAGGGGGGCCGAGTGCACCACCGTGGGCGCCTTTGTCGGCTTCCCCTCGATGTCGTAGAAACCGCGCATGGAGTAGTCCCATCCGCCGTTGTCATCATCATTCATAAGGTCGATTATGCTGAACATCGTCTCGGTGATCGACTTGTCGGCCTGACGGCGGTAGTCGCCCACGGCATAGACTTCCCGCGCCACATGCTCTACGATCTCGTTCCAAGGCTCCGCCGTCAGCCCGACCACGAATTTGCGTGTAACCGTCTGCCCGGCCGCCATCTCGCTGTCTGCCATTCCGAGCACAGGCGAAAAAGCCGTGGGCTCCACCATTCCGGCGTGATTTGTCAGCGAGAAACCCATAGGCGAGTAGTCCACCCCGCCCCAGTCGAGAGGGAATACCGTGTCATCTCCGCTGACGAAAGCCGACATCCTACGGCCTCCGGCCTCAACCTCGACCATAGCCACCGGAAGCGGCATCATCGCGGACAGCAGCATCTGCCGCTCGGCGGGGATGCGGCGATACTGGTACATCGGCGGAAGCATGACATTGGTAACCGCCGACGGAACCGGGGCGTGCAGTCCCATCACGCCGAGCGAATAACACCCCGACTTGGATGGGGTAAATTCCAAGGCGAGGTCGGCGCTGCGGCCGCTCTTCGAGAGCCTCCATACGCCGCGGACGATATGGTCGCCCGCCGTAACGTAGTCAACCTCGATTGTGTTTTTGTCGATATTGCGGGCGTTTACGGGAACCGCCTCGCAGACCGATCCGCTCGCGAACGGGTTCATCGACAAGGTGTCACCCGAAGCCCATGCGGGATAATACTGCTTGTAGTTAGGTCGTTTGAGCTTCTCCGGGCCTGTGATGACGAAAACCTTGTTATCCTCCATCGAGGAAAGGAACGGAAGCCACCGGCCATCGACCTTCACCTCCATGCGGCAGCCGAGCGCCTTGCCGCCATCACCGCAACGCGCATAACTCAGGCGGATATTGTCATTGGAAAGCGACGCGGCACTTTCGGCATCGGAACTGATAACAAGGGGCGGAGTGACAATAACCGACTCCTGGGCGACCGCGACATGAGAGGCATACGCCGCGGCGGCAAACAGAGCAGAAAGGATATGCTTGTGTTTCATCGTTTTTCGTTTGGTATTCTGACTATTTCAAGTCCGTAAGGAGCGAGTTTCACAACGTGATTCCCCGCAGCCTTGACAGCGATGCCGGCAGTCTGCGGAACAGGGAGGTCGTTCATCAGCATCAGCAATATTTCCTTATCGGTCTCAGCCATTATTATCTCGACATTGGGATTATCCGAGACGACGAACCCGGGAATCATTACCAACCGGGCATCCTGGCCGTAGACCTTGCCGGAACGGAAGCCGAACGCGCGGTGGGGCCCGACTTTCGGCGTGATGAACCCGGCCGGGAAGAGAATCTGCCCGTCACTGCGCAGTTCCAGCTCGGCAAGCAGGTAATCCGTTATCCACCCCATCTGCCACCAGGCGTGATGCGGATATGGCCCCGCGCCGCGGTTCATCGCGTTCCAGTAGTAGGAAGCCACCATTGTCTCATCATCCACAAACGCGTCGCGGCCTATGGCCGCCGCACGAGCCATGTCAAGGAAAAGGGGGTCGCCCGTAAGGCGATGCATCCTGACGAACATCCCGGCGTGCGACGCCAGCAGAATCGGCCCGTGCAGGTTGGCCGAACCGATAATGCCTCCATGTTCGTAAGATAATCCCGAGGTAGTTATCTCCCACTGCTTCCTGGGCGTGCCATTGACGGCAACATCGCGCTCGGCAGCTATCGGATGGGTGTACACCGAAGCTGTATAGAAGCGAGCCGTGCGGACCGCCGCGTCGCGGTAACGCTCCTCGCCGGTTTGCTCGAAAAGTTCCAGCAACGCCTCAGCCGCCTGCGCGGTGGCGAAATCCGGCGCGAAGCGGGTGTCGCCGCACACCCCTAACCACTTGTCGCGGTCAACAGCGTTCGCCACCAGCCAGTCGGCGCCGCGCCGCGCGGCATCAAGGTATCTTTCATCGCCCAAAATACGGTAAGCGATCAACATGCCGTAGAATGTCGGGCGATAATCCTTCAGATCGTCAAATGCCTCCGTTCCTGTCGCGTCATCATATGCCACCGCCCACGAGCCGTCGGCCTTCTGCCAGCGCATGAGACATTCCGCGGCATCGCGGATACGCTCCCTTACCGACCGGTTTTCAGGCTCGAACAAGGCGATATTGCCAAGGTCGGCAAGCATGTAATAAGTGGTGGCGACAGGTTCGGTGTAAGGCCCCCACTCCTCGACGAATCGGCCAAGGCCGCGCAGGTAGTATTGCCCCCGGGAAGCCCCGCGCGTAAATCCGTCATCCGCGTGCTGCTGCCTGATCTTGAAGTTCAAAGCGTAGGGAAGACGCTTGCGGGTAAGCAGCGTGTCGCCGGTAAGCGCCCCGAGCATCCACATCGCTCCGTAGTCGGCATTCTTTACCGCGTCTTTCTTCGCCAGGTAAACACCGCCGAGATAGTCCTGCGCGCCGATAGTGTCACCCTCGAACTCGATAGTCCTCCATTTCGATGTGCTGTCGTTGACAACATAGCGGTGTATGCCATACAGGCGGTCGGTCAGCGAGCGGCGGTTATGGCGAAGCGCGAGAGCGTCGCCGAAACGATAGATGTCGTTGGCCGCATGGTTGAATACCGGCCACCATCCGCTCTTTGAAATAGTGTAACGGAAGGCGAACTCCCGCTCCTCGCCGGCTTTCATATAAGACCCATCCTCGCCAAGCACGGGATGGTAGAGCGTGGGCGAGATTTCGCCGCCGCGGTTCATGGCCGACAAGCCAAGCCGCCAGACACCAGTGTTCCGTTTGTCGGTTCCCCACGGCTCGGCCGCGGTTCCAGGCTCGGCGGTGACAGCGATTGTCAGACCGTCGGTTGAGGAGAGTATCGATGTAAGGGTAGATGTCGACCGCTCGCGGAAAAGTACCGGGAGCGCGGGAATACCCCATCCATAGGCGTAGGCGCGGGAAAAGTCATCGCTCACCTCGTGGCCGTGGAGCACGCCGGGTATCATAGCGAACTCGACGTCGGCGGGCTGCGCAGCCGCTAGCGACGGGGTGGCAATCGAGTACCAGCCATCCCGACCGGCACGCAGTCTCACCCGGACGCACACATCATTGCCGCCGCAAAGCCTCCATTGCTCGACTACCGAAAATCCATCGGCAGAATAGCTCATCGCGAGGGCATTTTCGCCCGCCCGCTCGATTTTGCCCGGCAGGTAGACAAACTCCTCCCCCGCCCTGTTGAGAGCCACGGCGGTAGTCGCCTCCTTCCACGAGGGGATGACATAGCGGTACTCCGCTTCCGGGAAGCCCTCCTCTCCTCCGAATTCGGCGGGATTCAGTGCCTCTGTCGATGGCTTCCTGCCGCTGAACAGCACGGAATGGCCGCGGGTGGCCGGAGCGGCCTCCACGCCTGAACAGGAGAGCTTGGAAAGCCTCCATCCGGCAGATGTCTGCTGCCAGGTGAGAGACACGCTGTCATTGGCAAGTGTTACCTGCCTGCCTCCATGGGCGGCAACCGGGAAAAGGATTGCCGCAATGGCCAGAGATATGTAGCTGACACGCCCCATACCTTAGTCTGTTATTGTAACTTTCACGGATGTTATCGAAGATGAGCTGCTGTTGTACCATTCGGAGGTAGCCGCGAATACAGCCTCGTATGTTCCAGGCTTCTCATAGACATAGCTATATTCCGACAGATCGGTAGCGATATTTTTCAGCACAATCCCGGTAGAAGGCTCAGCGGCGCGGAGGTTGAACCCCTTTGACACGACCCAGGCATCCTTGTCGTTGGTGCTTACGTTACCCGCCGCCAGGAGCTGGGTTCCAGGCAGAGTCCACTTCATATCGCCGGAGACAGCCACATTCTGCCACCCGGCGGTCTTTATGTCGGCCAGCGAGGTCACCTGCCCTTCCGGCGACACCTTGCGGATATTCATACTCCTCACCACCCAGCGGTTTTTCTGCGCCGCGCCATCGAGATCATAATAGCGGAACGCCAGGTAAACGAGCGCGTCGTTGTCCTCACCCACGAAACGCTTGAGGTTAACCTCGCCGGAAGGAGTGTTGGCGCCGGTCTTCGAAGGAAGGGCGAACTCGCCGGTGACATCGGTCCACGTGGCGGCCCGGACATTCTCCGCGTCATAGATCCCGTTGAAATCGCTGCTGACAAGCACCTGGAAGTTGGGATGTATGCCGGTTGACTGGTCGGTGTATGAAACGAAGTCGATCATCAGGTCGTTGTCGGCATACCGGCGGTCGCGGAGGCCGTACTCGTGGCCGACTTCGCCGGAATAGAACACGATATTGTCGGCATCGCCGCTGATTTTGAATTTCACAGGCTCTCCGGCCTTGTATTCGTTCTGTGAGAGAGCCACCGAGATTTTGGAGTCGGGTGCCTCCTCCGAGCAGGATGCGGCACCAAGAGCCATCAGGGAGGCTAAAATCACGTTATATGGTTTCATCGTTTTTCGGATTTAAGTATTTACCAACCGGGATTCTGCGTCATCAGCTTGTTGATGGTCAGCTCGTTGTTGGGTATAGGGAATACCACGTTGCGGGCCGTTATGTTCTTGCCCGAGTTGCCGGCATAGGCAAACGAACCGCCGTCGGCAGCCGCCTCGCGGCCATAATCGTTCATTGTCGAGACATAGATGCCCCAGCGTATGAGGTCGAGCTTGCGCTGCCCCTCGAAACAGAGCTCGCGGAACCGCTCCCTCTGCACAGCCTCCAGGAACTCCTGCTCGCCGCCAAGCGCGTCGAGGTCACATTCAGGAGCGGGAACCATCGGATCCAGCCCCCAGGCGCGGCGGCGCACCTGGTTCAGCGCCTCGTATGCCTCATCGTTCGGCCCGTGGTTGACGGCGTTAGCCGCCTCGGCCTTCATTAGCAGCACGTCGCTGTAACGCACAACGGGAAAATTGGTAGAATTGTAGTATTGCGCCTTATCGCCGGTTTCGTACTCGCGGCGCCACTTGCCCGGATTTCGGTTGTAGATCTGCTTTTCCGTGAAATACTTAGGCGATGTGACCCCGGTATTGGCATCGGTCTCGTAGCAATACGGGGCGATATTCCAGTCGCGACGCAGGTCTCCCTCCTCGAAAGCGTCGTACAGACGCTTTGTCACCTGCATGGCGCCACCGGAATAACCTATGTTTATGTCACGGCAAAGAATACCGTTCTCCACACCCACACTTCCGGCCAGATCCTCGGAACCTATCTTATTGCCATACATACCCACTTCCCATATACATTCCCGCGGATCGTTTATATCCTGGCTGTGGTTGATGAAAATCTGCTTATAGTCGCGGTTGAGCGAGTGACGGGCGGATTTCACCACTTTGTCGGCATACGTCAGAGCGTCACCATAGCGCGACTGGTCGTTAAGCGGGTAACCCGCCATTTTCAGATAGACCCTGGCGAGCACGGCCTGCACGGCGGTCTTTGACACCCGTTCGTTAGTTCCGAGCTGGTCGATGTCGAGCACGAGCTCCTCCGCGTCGCGCATATCCTTCTCGATTCTGGCATAGATTTCGGCAAGCGAGGCTTTGCCTTTCGGCTTCTCGTTGGGAGAGACCGTGGGCGTGAGTTTGAGCGGGACTTCCCCGAAATAGGAGGTCAGCAGGAAATAGTAGTAACCGCGGAGGAATAGAGCCTCTCCTTTCATAGCCTTTTTCTCAGGAGTGTCAAGCACCGACTCGTCTGTGTAGGCGAGCAGATAGTTCGCTCGGCTGACTCCCTCGTAAAGCACTTCCCAGAAGCGCCCTATGTCGAGATTGCCGGCATCGAACTGCATGACGCGGATATTGTTGATGGAGATGTTCTTATAGAATGCCTCGTCGCTGATAGCGAAATAGGAGTAGAGAGCCTTGGAGTACATACGGCCGTTGGGATCGATAAGACGGTTGTAAACGCCGTCAAGCGCGGCCTCTACCTGCTCCGAGGTATTATAGTAATTGTCGGGCGACAGGAAGTCAGGCTCCTTTTCGAGGAAGTCGTCGCAGGAGGAGAACAGCAGTCCCGCGGCCAAGGCCAGTGCCGATATATGTTTTTTCATCTTGGTATTCCTGTTGTTAAGAGATTAGAACGATATTTCCAGGCCGAGTGTCATCGTGCGCGAGCGCGGATAGGAAGACCAGTCGAACGACGGCGTGAGAGCCGTGTCGTAGGTCGACACCTCGGGATCCAGACCCGAATACTTGGTCCAGGTCAGCAGATTCTGTGCGGAGGCGTAGAAGCGGAGCGAGTTGATGCCCACACGCCTGGTTATCGCCGCCGGGAGCGTATAGCCCAGGGTGACGGTTTTCAGACGCAGGTAAGAGCCATCCTCTATCGTGCGGTCGGAATAGGCCGTCGGGCCCTGGCCCCCGACACGGAAAAGAGTGTTCGACGGATTTTCGGGAGTCCAGCGGTCCTTCACGGAGGCGAACATATTCAGCGAAGTGCGCGCCGTCGGGTCGCCACCCTCGAACTCTATGCGGTTGGCGTTCTGGATCTGGCCTCCGTAGGAGAATTGCAGGAACACCGACAGATCGAAGTCGCGGTAGCGGAAATTGTTTGTGAAACCGCCTATGAACTTCGGGTTTGGGTTGCCTATAATCGTGAGGTCGTAGCTGTCGACCTGGCCGTCACCGTTGATGTCGCGGTAGCGTATGTCGCCGGGCTTGATGTTCGCGCGGTCGTTGCCGTTATTCGGCACTCCCGCTTTCAGCACATAGTCGTTCCCTACCTTGTCGAAATCGGAGTACTGGTATATGCCGTCGAACAGGTAGCCATAGAACATAGCGATCGGCTGACCCGGAATCGCGATATAGGGATACGCGTTGTTGAAGTTGCCCCAGGTGACGCGCGTCGCCAGCGACGGCTCGTCCTCGTTGAGGGAGATCACCTTGTTGCGGTTGAACGAGATGTTGAACGACGAATCCCACTGGAAGTCGCGGTTCTTGATGTTGACGGTATTCAGAGTAAGTTCGAGACCGCTGTTTGAAACGCTGCCGATATTGCGGTACGCGTTGAGGAAACCCATCGATGGAGCGAGCGTGGCATTGAGCAGGAGGTCCTTCGTGCGCTTATAGTACCAGTCGGCGGTGAAGTTTACGCGGTCGTCGAGGAAGCCGAGATCCAGGCCGACGTTGTACTGCACCGTGGTCTCCCATTTGAGGTCGGCGTTGCCGAGCGATCCGGGTATGACTCCTTTATGCGGGGAATTGTTCACCGAGTATCCGCTGGTCGGCGAAATCACCAGTGAGGTAAGGGACGCGTAGTCGCTCACTCGGTTGTTGCCGGTGGAGCCTACACCGAAACGGAGCTTGCCGGAGTTCCACCAGGTGAGATTCCTCATAAACGGTTCCTGTCCGAAGCCCCACGCCACCGCCGCCGAGGGGAATGATGCCCAACGGTTCTTTTTGGGAAATTTCGAGCTGCCGTCGGCGCGGTATGAAACTGTCAGCATGTAGCGCGACTTATAATTGTAGTCGGCGCGGGCCAGGAACGACATCAGCGAGTTATCCGTGCGGCTCACGGGCGACTTGGTTACAGTTCCCTCGTCAAGACCGGCGATGCCAAGCTCCTCGTTGGGGACGTTGATCGACGTGAAACCGTCGACGGCGTACCGGTTATCCTGGAGGGTAAAGCCGCCGAGCAGCTTCAGGTTATGGCCCTTTTTCAGCTTGAATATGTACGTCAGCGTGTTTTCGTTCAGGAAGTTAGTGCGCTCGTAGTGGGTTATGGAACCGTTTACCTTCTCATTCGTTCTCGGATGCCCGAGGCGCGATTTGGAGTTGTTGAAAATCTCGCGTTTCTGGCCGATTTTACTGTAACCACCTGTTATACGCAGTACAAGGTTGTCGAGTATCTTCCACTGAAAGAAAGCGTTGGAAATGAAGGTAGAGGTGTACATCGGGTTATGCTCGTTCTCCACCGCCATGACCGGGTTGATGCGGTAGTCGCGGGAAGGGTCGAGCGAATCATCATAGAGGTCGTCAAGGAGATTCTCCTGCCAGAGCGAACCGACAGGCCGGTAGCCCCACATACTGTACATTATCGAGGCCGTCGGCGAACTGTTCTGCTCCGCGGCGATGGTTCCGAACTTCTTGGTGTAGGTGTAGTTTAGGTTCAGACCGACCTTCACCTTGCGGCTGAGGGTCTGTTCGAGATTCAGGCGTCCCTGGTATTTGCGGAAACCGCTGTTGGAAATAACACCATCCTGATGGGCCACGCTGCCCGATATGGAGTAACGGGTACTCTCCGAGCCTCCGCGCACAGCGAGATTGTGGTTCATCACGAACGCGTTGCGGAGCACCTCGTCCTGCCAGTTGATACCCTTTTCCGAGCGGTAGTCGTCGAGAGTTTTCTCAGTGCCGAGATACATCGATGAGTAGAGCGTCGGATCAACCTCGAGCTGGTAGCGCACGAACTCGTACGGGGAAAGCATCTCCTGGCGCTTTATGGCTCGCTGTACACCCATATTGAGGTTATAGGTTACGACCGGGCGTCCCACCTTGCCTTTCTTGGTAGTTATCAGGATGACGCCGTTGGCACCCCTTGCGCCATAAATGGCGGTGGCCGATGCGTCTTTGAGAATTTCCATCGACTCTATTTCCTCGGGATTCAGCACGTTGCCGAGCGAGGTTTCCAGCGGGAAGCCGTCGACCACATACAGCGGGGCGTTGCTCTGGGTAACTGAGTTATTGCCTCGGATGACTATGTTCAGGTCGCTGCCCGGCTGCCCGTCGCCGCTGGTCGACTGCACGCCGGCCACGCGGCCCGCCAGCGCCTCCTCGAAGTTGGAGACAGGGGCTTTCTGCATATCCTTGACGTTGACTTTCGACACAGCGCCGGTGACATCCTTGCGGGTGGTGGTGCCGTAGCCCAGGACCACGACTTCGTCGAGGAGGGCGGTCGAGGGGCGCATGCGGATGCTGTTACGCTTCGATGCGGATACCTTCACTGTCTGCGGCTCGTAGCCTATGGAGCGGATCTCGAGACTCGCTTCCGGCGTGGCGCAACTGAATGTGAACTCGCCGTTCACATCCGTGATCATGCTCGCGCCCTTGCCCCCGACAGCCAGCGTCGCGCCAATCACCGGCTCGCCATTGTCAAGATCGACAACGACGCCGCTGATCGTATGTTGCGCTGATGCCGCGAAACTCGTGAACGCGGCCACAGCCGCCAGCAAGAGTGACATGACGGTTTTCATGGATGAATGTGATTCAAGATTGGTTTTCATATATTCTGGTTACTTTATTACAAGATGGAAAATCGTTGCCGGTATACGCTGGCGCGGATGTTTTAGACGGATATGGAGCTTATCGGTTGCCACAGGCTTGGGAAACAGAATCCGGTTAACCGCCTGGTAATTGTCTGACACCTTGGCCAGGACGCGGTTCTCTGCATCGGCCACCTCATACTCCCTGACGCAGAAGGGCATGACGTTTTCCGAGTGTCCCATCTGAACGGTTTCCATCGCGTGGTCGAAGTCGGTGTCGAAGAACAGCCTCAGCCCGTTTATCATCTTAGCCCCGTCCCATTCAAGCGTCAGCTCCGGCGACTCGTCATCAAGGGCCGCGGCCCAGGCGTTGGTGGCGCCGACGGGACGCGTCAGGCTGTCGGCCAGCAGTTCGAGAGAGAAAATCTCCTGCGCTGGCTCCACCGAGAACGCGATGTTCTTTCCCTGCGGACGGCGAAGCGGGCACCAGAACTCGAAACTGTCTATGCCGATTTCTGCCGGAGGATCCTGTCGTCCGTAATTCGACACGGCGAGGTTGATCTGGTTAAGTACCGTTGTCGTACCGCTCACGAGGTCGTCGCTCTCGGCGAGCGACACCTTGTCATTGGCCATAAAGCATACGAAGACGTATCGGCTTTCGTCAAACGCGGCAGCGAACTCCGCCGTGACCACCTGTTCCCCTTTTACCAAGGGTATCGCAAGCGTCTCAATCGTGCTGTCGGGGGTATAGCCTTTATCTCGGAGAGCGACACGCAGCTCCACTTTCAGCTCGGTGGCATCTTCGGCCCTTACGCTGAGCGTCAGTTTCGGCATCTGTCCCCTTACAGGGAAAAGCGCGGCGGTAGAGAACACAAGAGGGCGATAGGCGCCGTTGGGAGCATACCCGCTGAAACAGAACGTGCTGCTCGCTGTGATTTTAGCGGAATACAGCAGGTTCGCGTCATCGCGCGCCTTTATTCCAGGGATATACTGCCCGCTCCCGACCAGCGCCGTCTGCAACTCGCCAACCAGTTCCGGGCGCACATAGTCGGCCGGCATACGGCCGTTTTCCACGCAGAGGGCGAGAGCCATACCTATCGCCTGGCCGCCGCTGGCCGAAGTGCACATGACCCGGGTAGAGCCATTGGCGACATGCGACGAACTCATTATACGCCCTCCGAACATAAGGTTGCGGATATTCGCTCCGAGATAGCAGCGGTAGGGAATCTGGTAAACACCCTTGGAATGCCACTGGTTGCAGGCACGGCCGTCGGCATACACCCCGTTGGAGGGATGGAGGTCGATGGCCCAGCCGCCGTAGGAGACCGCGTCGTAATGAGAGCGCTGCTCGATTATGTCCTGCTGGGTGAGGGTGTAGAAACCACGCATACGGCGCGACTCGCGTTTGCCGGGTATCGTCCCCACCCATTCAAGGGTATAGGTGTCCATCTCGGGGAATCTGCCCGAGTTCTTTATATAGTTCCATATTCCGTAGACCACCTTCCAAAGCTCGCGCTTGATGTCCTCGGAATCGTGGATTGTGTCAAGCCTTCCCCCGTATTCAATCCACCAGTACTTGCAACCGTGGTGGTGTATGGAGAAATACTCATCGTTGTGTATCTTGCTGATATGCTTCTCGACATCTTTGAGAGCGAAGTCCGGGGCCACATACTCCACCGGCTTGCCCGTATCCTTCATATAGAAGAGAATCGTGTGGCCGAGCAACTCGCCGTAGGTCTGCCTGTCGGGGGTGAACCCCTCGCCGTAGACCTCGCGATCCTCCGAACCCATACGGTACGGAGCGCCGGCGAGATAGCTGACCAGGCCGTCGCCCGAGCAGTCGGCGAAGAACCGCCCGCTGATCTCATACCTGGTCTCGTTGATAGGGTTATATGCCACAACGCTGTCTATCTGGTCGTCTGAGCTTTTAATCACTTTGTAGACCACCGTGTTGAGTAGCAACTTTACATTTGGCTCGCGCATAACCAGGTCGAGGAGTACTGTGTCGAAAATTACCGGGTTCCCCTCCTTGTTGCGGTAGACGTTCTCTGTCATAATCTCGTCGATGACGCCGCCTTCGCGCGACCAGCGGTTGTTGTTCCCCATATGGGAGGTAGCCCCCAGCGCCCAAAGGCGCACCTCGCTGGAAGCGTTGCCCCCGAGCACGGGCCGGTCCTGCACGAGCACCACCCGCGTGCCGCGCCTCGCGGCAGTCAGCGCGCAGCAAACGCCTGTAAGGCCGCCGCCGACCACCACCACGTCGCCGGAAACTTTTTCGCAGCGCGCTGTGCGCGAAGCGACAAATCCTTGGCTGTTCATATGCGTGTATATCCTTTATTTACCTTGAATCATTTCCTATATCGTATGACCGCTCCGACCGACAGCACGATAACGCCCATCGTCACCGGCACCCACCGCGAGCTGCCGGCCATCATTCCGAGAACGACGATAAGCACTCCGGCTGCGATTATGCTGAGGCCGAGCACCCGGCGGGTAAACCGGTTCGCCGCTTTTCCCTCGGCCGCCGTCTCTGTCGGCGCGCCATCCTTGCGGGCAATCTTCTTATACTCGCCGTAGCGTGGATCTTCGTAGCCTTTCGCCATGAGCCATAGCTCAGTAATTATCAGAAGCGCGACAGGCACGAACGCGCCCAGCCCCATCTCGGCCCCGCGGGAAAGCGTAAGGCCGGACAGCGGCGCTATGAACTTGAATGCCAGGTTTACGGCGAGGCTTATAAGCGTCACCGAAAGAATAGTGCGGGCATTCTGCCTGCGGCTGAACAGCGACCAGATAACGGGAAGATAGATAGGCACTCCCGTGAGCGCGGCCACGCTGATCACCACGTTCACAATGCCGCCCATACTCTTGACCAGCAGGGCGACCACAAGGGCCAGCACCCCGAAACCGAGGGTCGAGAAACGGGCCACGCGCATCAGCGTCCTGTCGGATGCCGAAGGTACCAGGCGCTTGAAAATATCGTTGGTGAACACACCCGCCGAAATGTTGAGTGTGGCGTTCAGCGAGCTGGCTGTGGCGAAAATCATACCTCCGAGCATCAGTCCCAGCAGCCCGTTGGGCATAGCCTCCTTGCACATAAGCAGATAGGCGTTCTCGTTGTCAAGCCCGGCGAGCGATGGGTCGTACACGCGGTACAGCATCGGCGGGAGCATCCACAGAACAGCGCTCACAAGATAAAGCCCTCCGAACAACCATCCGACCTTCCGGCTGTCGCCCGGAGTCTTTACCGAGGTATACCGCTGCACATAAGCCCAGTTGCCTCCGAGAAAAAACGAGTTGTAGACGCAGAACGCCAGCAGAAACCACCAGGAATACTCCCCTCGCACCGGCTCGAAGAACCCCTCGGGGATATTGGCAAGAAAGGTGTCGACACCTCCGACTTTCTCAAACGAAAGTGGTACCACGATGATGACGGCGGAAAACAATATGACGAATTGCAGCACATCGGTGACGACAACGCCGCGCAGACCGCCAACCGACACATATATCATACTGAACACCCCCAGCACGAGTATGGAAGTTGTCAGCGGAATCCCCGCCGAAACCTCCACTATCTTCGCCACGGGATAGAGGAAGCTACCCGTGGTGAACACCGACACGGCCAGGAATATATATGTGTAGAACTTCTGAACGTTGACACCCAGGCGCTCGCTTATGTACTGCGCGGCGGTCAGGCAATGGGTGCGCTGCCAGCGCGGGGCGATCCATGTGCCGACCACGAAACCGGCAAGCGCCATAGTCATCTGTATCATAACGGCCACCCAGCCGTAGGAATAGGCTATCGAGCCCCAGACAACGAAAGTCCCGGCAGAGAAAAAGCCCATAAACAGCGACAGGCCACTCATCGCCCAGGGGACATTGCCACCGCCGGCAAAGAAACTCTTCATATCCTTGCCGGTCCGCGAGAAGGCGATGCCGGTGCACAGCACTCCTATCGAAAAGAGCAGAATCGTGATGAAATCGAGGTTACCCATATCGTTTCGAGGTATTGTCGTGATTTAAGTACAATGCAAATTTAGAAAATATAAACGTGTGATTTTCCCAAACTTACAAGAAAATTAGCGGGAACGTTTTCGATACTTTTTGGAAACGTTCCCGACTTTCGGACAAGCCGCGCCGATTATTTTTTCGCCATTACAAACGCTATTGCGGAGAAGAGGACGCACGGATGTTCAGCCTCGCGTCGAGGCATACTGTGCGGGGAGCGACAGGACGCTTTGCCTGGATTCGGTCGAGCAGCAGACGTGCCGCCTCGCGCCCCATCTCCTTCATCGGCTGGAGCACGGTGGTCAACTGCGGCTCCACGACGGTTGCCATCGACCCCTCGCTGAAACCAACGATAGCCACATCCTCTGAAACACGCTTCCCAGCGTTCTTCAACGCCTTCATAGCGCCGATCGCCACCGGGTCGTTGAAACAGAAAATCGCATCCGGCAGCTCCACACCTTGTCCTATAAGGCGCTCCATGGCCTCCTGGCCGTCCTTGATGAATATCCCGGCGGTCACAGCCTTCCCGTCAGGCTCCATGCCGTGCTTTCGCAACGCGTTGGCGTACCCTTCGGCGCGCATAGCGCTTATTTCGAGATTTATAGGGCCGGCAAGATGCCATATGTTCCTGCGGCCGGTGTCAATCAGATGCCCGACTGCCTTTTCTGCCATCAGCGAATCATCGATAAGCACTTTCGGAGCGGCAAGGGTTTTGGGACAGCGGTTGAAGAAAACCAGCGGCATGCCGTGGTCCATTGCCTCCTTATAGGCATCCTCGTTCCCCCCCTCGTTAGTGATCGACATTATTATACCCTCTACATTATGCTCTTGGAGCAGCCGGAGATTGTCAAGCTCCTGCCCGCGGTTCTCGTTGCTCTGGGTAATGAACATATGGTAGTTCTCGTTATACAGTACTTCCTGTATGCCGAGGACCACATTGGGAAAGAAACTGTTGACAAACTCGGGAATGATTATGCCGATTGTGCCTGTGCGCTTGTTCTGAAGGTTCTTGGCGTTGAGATTCGGATGATAATGCAGTTTCTGGGCCATCGCCAGCACCTGCTCGCGTGTCTCGCGCTTAACATCCCAGGCATCCGACAACGCCCTTGAAACCGTGGAGGTCGATATGCCTAACGCTTTGGCTATATCCTTGATAGTTATATGGTTGCTCATGTGAATCAGAATTAAGGGAATCGCGCCTGAGGACTTCGGTATGCCCGTATGCGCAAATTTATATATGCAAATATAGCATATGTTTCACAACCATTCGCGGCGTTAACAATTTTAACGCGCTATTTTTTGATTATTTTGCGGCCGCCGGAGATATAGATGCCCGGGGCGTCAACGCGGTCAACCGGGATTCCGTCAATCCTGTATATGCGGCCCCGCTTGCCAGCAGACCGGTCCGCGGCTACCGGTTCCACTCCCGTGAGACCGGGGTCAAACGAATGTTCTATCGTCTTCAGCTCCATACCATTTATGCGGATGATGATCTTCATAGCAGCCTCTTCGTCATAACCGAACGGAAGAAAGCTCCATTCATACGGCCACGCTGCGGCGGCGCGGTAGGCAGAGCCGCACTCCGCAAGAATCTCCAACCCAGTGACAGCCCCGCAATCGGCGAACCCGTAGAGCGAATCCCAGCCGAACGGCGAGCGCACGCGGTACAGGTACAGGTTACCGGCGACAGTGCGCGTGTCGATTACCGCCATACCCTCGGCAAGTTCGGGAATCTCGGTGTAATCCTCCCAGGCGGCATCCAGAGTCACGAGCTTCACCCCGCGTGACGGCACATCCACCATAAAACTCCCCGCCGGCTCGGCAAGCTGCCTTGCTGCATCCCCGCCAATAGTGACCGTGGCGCTGACCGCCGCGTCATCCTCGCCAGTCAGAAGTATGTACAGATGCGAGGCGTCGCGGGCTGTCAGCACGTTTACCGAGGGATTATCAACTGACACAGCGCCGCGGGGCATCCACAGCCGGGCCTCGTTGCCGTAGACCGTGCCCTTTGCTCCGCCATACACATTGTTGGCGAACCATACGAAGCCCTCCTGCCGCGCCGCCGGGAAATCAACCTCCCCGCGGCTGCGCGTCCTGAATTCCTCGACGAGGTAATCTTGTATCATCGCGAGGTAGGCTGGGATATGATGGTAATAAATCGAGCTGACATCGGGGCCTTCATACGGGAAAGAGGCCGATAGGTTAAGATCGGTATAGCCGGTCGCGTAGTAGCCCGGATAGTTGTCGGACCGGCCTATGACGGCGTTACGGGCATAAGTCTCGAAAACCGGTTTGCCGGAGACTCCAGCCAATTCAAGCATCCGCGGCGCCCAGGAATTCATATAAACGGGGCGCACGCTCTTTCCCGACGTGCGCGGGAAATAGGTCGCGGGCTGCTCCATCCCCAGGCCGACAGCCGCCACAAGCCACGCGTCAACAGCATGTTCGGGAGCGTCGCCGTCCTTCCGGGGGAACCCGAGACGGTAAGGCTCGGCACCCCTCCACCAGACTGTCGTAACACCGTCATACCTTCCCCCCGGATGCACGGTCTGCTCCCCGGCGGCGACTTTCGGCCAGCTTTTAACCCCGGCAAGGGTATACGCCGCGGCTTCCGCGGCGACTTCGGCATAGCGCTCATCGCCGGTCTCCTTGTAAATATCAATAAGCGACGCCCAATCAGGCGCGATCTGGCTGTTATAGAATGTCCCGGGAGCAGGAACCAGCGCATTGCCGCCGGAAATTTCACCGACATACCTGTCGGCAAGCTCGACCGCCCGCTCTTGCCAGGCTGCGTCACCTGTCAGGCGGTATGCAGCGAGAGCCTGCCTGAATGGCTGCACGGACGCGAAATACCCGTTAGCCGAACGCGTCCCGCCATCGGGGAGTGCCTGCGCCGCGAGCCAGGGGTTGAGGCCGCCGGTCAGGAGGTTGACACCTTCGTAAAATGTCGTCGGGAATTGCGACGCCATAGGCTTCAATGCCTGCGGCGCATTGCCGACTGTTCGGAATCCGTTGCGCGACAGGGCGTATTCGATAGCCGGAAGGGCTCGGGACCGGTAGAGATCCTCGTCATAGGTGACCACGGCCGCTCCGAGAAGAGCGAGGGGCGCCGACTGCACAACTGTCGGAGCCTTGTTGCCGTCGGCCTCGATATCCCAGAATCCTTTCATATCAGCGTTCCATCCGCTGCCGACCGGATCTTTCAGCAACTCTACGACATTGTCATATACCGCGTTAAGCGACACCGACTCCTGGCGGCGGTAGTCGCCGACCTCGAAAACATTGCCGCTGACGTATGCGAGCGCGTCGCCCCAACCACCTTCGCGGACTCCCACCACGAAATGAGCCTCTATCCGCTTCCCTGCCTTGACTTGTGAATCGGCCATTCCGGGAAGCGGGGCGAACGCCACAGGCCCGACATCGCCGCGGCTGTCGCGGAGTGTGAAACCGATCGGGGAATAATCGCAACCGCCCCAATCCTGACTGAAATGGTCAAGGTCGGCCGCGACAAACGCCGTCGCCTTTCCGAAAGGCATAACGGTCTCGACGGCGGAGACACACTGCGGCATCATTGACGAGAAAAGCATCAAAGGGGTGGAGGGCAAACCGCTCCCGACAAACATCGGGGGCATCAGCACCCCGCTCACGGCCTCCTCGCCGATACCTTTCAAGGCGTGCAGAGCCAAGGAATAAGCGCCGTCGGCCGAAGGTTTGAACACCAGTCGTACCACAGCGTGCGCTCCCTGCTCGGCGAGGGTCCAAAAGCCCGTAAGCTCGCCCTTGCCGCCGCAGTCATAAGTCACTTTTATAGTGTTGGCGGCGGTTTTCGTCACTTCGACGGGACGCGGCTCGCTAAGCTCCCCGGTGAAAAAGGGATTGCCATTGTCACCGTCGATTGTCACGGGATATGTCGCACCATCGAATGTGAACTGACGGCGTGCGGCGCAATAATCCCATGAGGGGTAGAACTGATTATGATTGAAAGCCGGAAGGACTTCGTTGCTAATCAGCGCGACGCGGTTATCCTCGGCGGCCGAGACGAAACGCCTCCACGAACCGGCTGCGAAAAAGTCAGTCTTGCACACTATCGCGCCATCGGCGAGCCTGACAAAACTAATCCGAAGATCGGGATTGGAGACTGTCGCCAGCACGGTGTAACCCGCGTCTATGCCACGGGGGGCGCCAAGCGACGGAGCCGAGGCCGTAGTATATTCCATAACGACCGGCTGACGACGCCAGCG
>ERZ777306.2923-NODE-2923-length-19642-cov-8.942207_pt1 | contig 19642 bp, 24 predicted proteins | sample MGYA00374966_ERZ777306 | MGnify/ENA primary metagenome ERZ777306 (study PRJEB29329, sample SAMN06343882) | mouse gut metagenome | isolation source: Mouse cecum | place: Austria: Vienna | collected 2014-11-15 ...
CAAGTGCTTTTTTGCGCTTTACTTGGGAATATCTGGTTAACTTAATGGCATTGGGCGATTCAGGAGGCATGTTCCGATATTCACTGGTTTACGGACCAGGATGACGACACACTCCTGAACGCCCTGGACGGCGACGAAGAGGACGCCTATGAGTTTCGGGTGGCTTTTGCGGACCTGGAGGCTAAGGCGGACCACTTGAGCCGCCTTTTTTACGAGCTTGGCGAGTTTGAAGACGATATTTGGCGGACCTACAACGACTGCACGGTGGCGTTGATTGGAAACCGCTACCGTATCGTGGGCTTTGATATGGACGAGGAGGATTATTCTTCTCTTACCGCTTATGAACAGGATTTGGCCTGTACGGAAGCTGGAAAGCGTCTGATGCGGATGACCAAGGCGAATATGCTTTCCGCTATTGGCCAAAGCATGGGTATCCTGGTTTCCTTTCTGGATCTGCGGCAGTCCTACGACTACCTGAAGACCACCTTTGACATTCTCCGGGATACGAACACCTCCTTGCTGGATACCATCAAGGAGATATCTACAGCCTACGAGGCGGCGGATGCCTGCCACTTTTACCACTGGTATGAGGAGACAAAGCACTTTGACCGCCTCTTGAACTGTTTGCCTCAACGAGCCTGGCTTGAGTAAGGAGGCATATGTCCGGCAGATAGCCAAAAGGTAGTCGGTGGAATCTCTATTGTTTTCACAGTTGAAAGGAAAAACTTTATGTGCAACACGTTATTGCGAAAGGCGATTGCCATTGATTTTGATGGATGCTTATGCACCGACGCCTTCCCGGAGATTGGAATGCCAAATTGGTCTATAATCAAACGGGCCAAACGGGAACAGCAAGCCGGAGCCGGTTTAATTTTGTGGACCTGCCGGGAAAATCAGCTTCTTTTGGACGCCGTAGCGGCCTGCGAAGAATGGGGGTTGTCTTTCGACGCTGTGAATGAAAGCCTTCCGGATTGGATCGAGGCATTTAAGACACGGCCCAGGAAAGTTGGCGCTTCGGAGTATTGGGATGATAAAGCGGTGCGGACGCAAAGGCAATGCTTTGCTTTTCCCGAAACTTTACTTAAATTCTGCATCAATGTAAAAGAAAGGATACTTGGTATATATGATCGATTTTGAGAAATGCGCGCGTCCTGGGACCTGCGACGTGTGCGGGAGAAAAACTAAGGTTGCCGTCTGCGCCTCAACTATGGGACCCATAAGCCACGCCTACTGCCAAAAATGCCTTTCGGCGGGAGCGGAACCGTACAATTTTATGGCCGCCTACATTGCCTGTGCCGGCAAGTGGCCGGATGATATTTCCCAGGAGACTCAGGCGCGGGTCCGCCAATTGCTCGCATTCCACCAGAAAACGGAAGCGGAGTTTTCCAAGGACATTGCGGCCATCCAGAGTGCGTATGATTGACAAGTACCCGAAAACCTGTAACCTATGCGGAGGCGCTGTCCTGTACACCAGCAACGCGGTGATTTACGGGCAAGAGTACGGCAGCGGTCGATGCTATCTCTGCACAAAATGCGGCGCGTTTGTCGGTACCCATAAGCCGTGGCCCAAAGAAGCTCTGGGACTTCTGGCGAGTCCCCGTATGCGAAAGGGCAAGAAGCTGTGTCATGAGCTGTTTGACCCGTTTTGGCGGGGAAAACCGAAGGCACAGAAGAAACGCCGGGACCTTTATCTCTGGCTGTCGAAGCAGTTGGGTATCCCTTGGGAGGACTGTCATTTTGGGTATTTTGATCTGGAGCGTCTGCGGGAAGCCTACCGGATTCTCCTGAAAATCCAGGGACAGGAAATGCACTATGACAGCGGCGGAATGATTTACTTCGCCTAACGCTTTTACGTGGAGGAGATTCAGTTCTTTTGCTGGGTCCCATCCGAACTTACGAATCGAAGCGGTACATATGTGCCGCCTCGATTCTTTTTTCTGTACATGGAGGTGTTATGTACGAACAATTGACGTTATTCCAGCCGCCGGCTCCGCCTGCCCGCGCTGTCTATGGCAGCGGTGTCGGCCAAGCTCCGGCGCTGCCTGGGCGAAAGGATTCGGCCCATATGGAGTCTATCTGCCTGGATCGCCTCCTGCCACTGGAGGAATATGATAAGATTATCGTCCTGTTTTCCGGCGGAAAGGACAGTCTCGCCTGCGCGTTAGACCTGCTGGAATGGGGCGTACCCCGGGAGAAAATGGAGCTTTGGCACCATGATATCGACGGCGGACATCCTACCCGAAAAATGGACTGGCCTGTGACGCAGAACTACGTTCGGGCCGTGGCGGAATACCTGGAGATTACCCTGCGGGTATCCTGGCGCGTCAACGGCTTCTGGGGCGAGGTGTACCGCATAGGCGCAAGCTGGCCCATTCAGTACACAGACCCGTTCAGCGGCGAAACGCTGGAATGCCCGCTGTCAGAAAAACAGGTCCGCTCCGCCCAGCTCCGAGAAAAGATTCTAAGCGATTTGGAGCGGGAGGAATTGGAGCACATGGGACACCGCATGAAGTTTCCTGCAAAAAGTGGAAACCTCGCGACCCGCTGGTGCAGTTCCATCCTTAAAATCATGGTGGCGGACACGGTGATTCGGAACTTGGATATGGAGGAACTGAAATCTATGGGGAACAGTCAAAGGTTCCCATTCAAAGGCTCCATAGCCAATGGCCGCTTTTGCAGTCCCAACCTCAAGCGGAAAGTGGGGGACAGCCTCATCCGAAATTTGGACGAACTGAAAGCAGACGGCCAGCGCCTGAAGTTTCCGGCAAAGTCCAGCTGCCACCAAGGCCGTTGGTGTTCCGGTTCTCTGAAGGCCCAGGTGGAGAGCAAGCTCTACACAGATATTGATGCACTTGCGCAGGATGTCAAGATTCTGGTCGTTTCCGGCGAACGCCGCCAGGAGAGCGCCGGACGGGCTAAGTACAATGAGATGGAGATTCACCGCACCAATGCCACGGCAAAGGCTCACCGGCTGGTCCACCAATGGCGCAGCGTCATTGACTGGGATGAAGCTCAGGTCTGGAACATCATCAAACGCTGGCATATCACGCCTCACCCCTGTTACGCCGCTGGCTGGAACCGCTGTTCCTGTATGATGTGCATTTTCAGCCTGCCCGCTCATTGGGCCGGAATCCGGGAGCTGTTCCCGGAGCGGTTTGCCGAGGTGGAGGAGGACGAACGAATCCTGGGTTTTACCCTGGACAACAAAAAGACATTAGCGGAGTATGTCGGCAATGCAAAAAGCTGTGTCTGCCACGACGATCCGCGAACGTTGTATCAGCTGACCAGCGGAGAGTTTTCCGTGGCAGATGTGGAGCGGCAGGAATGGACGATGCCCGCCGGGGCCTTTCACGGCGCCGCTGGCGGACCGTGCTGAAAAAAGGAGAATGGCGGATGCGATTGAGCAAAGAGGACAAAGAACTGCTGCACTCCTGGGGATTTAAAGATCAGGATTTTGGGCAGATCGAAGAAGCACTCAGAGCAGACAAAACATCCTATGAGCTGGAAAATTGCCGGATCAGCCGTAAACAGGCAATTGAAGTTCTGGGAATGCGTAAATTTCTGTCTGGGATTGCAAGAAGTGCGTTTCATTGGTCGGCTGCGCGTGAGACATCTGATGGGAAGGTCGTATACTTTGATTCACGCAAACTTTTCAAATGAAACGGAATCCGGAATTTTTGAAAGGGTAAAATTCTCATGAAAAAGTATTTTGCTTATTTGGAAGAACTGCGCCACAGCAGTGTAACAAATATGTATGGCGCAAGGCCATACTTACAGCGGGAGTTCCCAGAACTGGCCCATGATCCCCAGCGGGCCAGCGAGATTCTGCGGGCCTGGATGGACAGCTATCGGACAAAAGGAGGTAACAGCAAATGAGAAAGCCCTACCGTACCATTGACGATGTTCTCCGGTCCCCTTGGGCGGCCGCTGCACCTCCGAAGGAGGCCGCCCTTGACCGGGTTCTGCGTTCTACAAAGCTGGAGGACAGCATTTACGGCGACCTCCGGAGCGGCGACAGCGACCTGGATCAGATCGAACAGACGGCGGAAAAGCAGCTGCACTCCTTTCCGGCCCTCTCCCGGGATATTTTTCAGTCCTTCTATTCCCTGATGCCCCGGAAAAACCAGGAGGATATGCTGTCCGCAGCGGCGCGGAAATTCAACGCGCCCATCCTGGACCATGTGACTCAAAGTGAAGACTATCCCACGCTGAAAAGCGTCTGCGAAGGCCGCGAGCTGCCCGCCTATGAGGCGGCGGCGGAGTTCATTGCCAAAACCGCCGGGGAGCTGGACGGACTTCTCTCCGATATCGGCGGGGATAAGGGCAGCCTGAACACTCTGGAAAAGCTGGAAAATGCGAGGCGGCAGGCCCAAGAAAAGCTCTCCGGACTGCTGGATATGATTCGGCACGCCCCGGATCACAGCAAGGAACTGGAGCAGGCGGCCATCAAAGCGGCGAATCAGGTGGAGAGCAAACGCCGCCAGGTGGAGGCTGTGGGCAAGATGATCGACGCCAGCACCGCCGGGAACCAGGACGTGATTTCCGCCCTTGTGGCCCAGGCGGTCCAGTCCGCGACGGAGAAGGCGGAGGAGGTCCAGGCCATCATCGGAGCCTGGAGTGATGAACCTGGTAATCTGGAGCGGAATGAGGTAAACGAGGAACTTTTGGCAAAGGTACGAAAGAGTGATGCTTTGAAAAACATTGCCAAGTACCTGGGCCGGTTCCGGGAGATTTTCGCTCAGGGCAAGCGGAACGGCTACACATATGGCCGCGGGGAGAAGTATTCCCTGGAGCTGGGCAATGATCTTTCCAAGTCCCTTACCTCGGAGCTTGCTATGCTGGCTTCGCCCAAGACTATGCCGCTGTTCCTGCAAAAGTACCAGCGCAAGCAGCTCAAGCAGTACCAGCGCCGGGAACCCATCTACAAGGGCATGGGGGATATCATCTGCTGCCTGGACGAATCCATCTCCACCGCAGGCGACCTCGCCGCCTGGGGCAAGGCCGTGACGCTGACGCTGCTGGAGATCGCGGCAGACGGCGGGCGCAATTTTGCCCTGGTCCATTTCTCCGACCCGGGTGACTTCAAAACAGATATGTTCCGTCCCGGCGCATACACTGTAGAGGACAAAATGGCGGCGGCAGAGCTATTCCTGAATGGCGGAACCGATTTTGAAACACCTATGCGGGAGGCCCTGCGGCTCATGAAAGAAGACGGCTTTGAGAACGCTGATATCGTGTTTATCTCCGATGGAGAGTGCAAGATGCCGGAAGATTTCTTGGAGGAGCTGCGGAAAGAACAGGCGGAACGCCGTTTTACGATTACCGGCGTCCTGCTGGACAGCGGCAGCCCTGGCATGGACTTCAGTTTGAAAGCCTTTTGCCAGAATATCTACCGCACCAGCGAGCTGGCGGGAGAGGATATTGTACGGGAACTGGTGAGCACACGGATTTGATTCCACATTGTTGTCCACACAGAAAGAAATAAAAACAGGCAGGGGGTCCACCGAAAAGCGGACCCCCTGCTTGTTTTTGGAAGATTGGATGAAAAGAAGTTTTGTCTCTTGCAAGTATTAAGATACAGGAGAATTGTTAAGCAATACAGTGCTGATTGTTACAAAAGGCTTAAATCTGATGGGACTTTCAAGGACAGCTTCACGGGGACGGTTGAACCCTTGCGCGCAGGAAATGATTATGGTAAAATGAAACTGAAAAAGGGAGGTGGTTCCCGTGGCCTATGAAGAAATTCTTGCCTGGTGGCAGAAAAAACAAGTTCGCACCGCTGCGGACATTGCCCTTGAAATGAACGGCAACGGGGCGGCATTTATCTACCATTCCGCTAAAATTGAAAACGACAATATTACCTACCACGACACTCGAGAAATTTACGACCATGGCGGCGTCACGGGCTATACCGGCGACGTTCGTTCCCTGTTTGAGATTCAAAACTCCGTAGCGGCCTATCGCCGGATGCTGGATGCCTTTGAGAAGAGGGAACCGCTGGACCAGGCGCTGCTTCTGGAGTTCCAGGGACTTTTGACCCAAGGCACCTATGATATGCTGCGGTATCAGAAGGGGGAGCGGCCCGGAACCTATAAGAAAAATGACTATGTGACCGGCCCCCAGGAGGTGGGCGCCCTGCCGGAGGATGTGCCGGAGGAGCTGAATGAGCTGCTGTCGGAGCTGAAAGACATCAACCCGGAGCAGGCGCTGACGGCAGCGGCATACTTCCACGCCAAGTTCGAGAATATTCATCCCTTCGCCGACGGCAATGGCCGCACGGGAAGGCTTTTGATGAACTATCTTCTTCTGCTGTGGGATCATCCTCCTATCATCATCCATGAAGAGGACCGGAAAGCGTATTACGCCGCGTTGGAGCGGTTTGACAGAGAGCAGGAGTTGGACGGTCTGACGGATTTTCTGAAGGAGCAGGCCATCAAGACCTGGAGTACCCGGTTTTCGCGGGCAAAATGAGCGTCATGGCATAGGGCCGCAAGAGCATCGCGCTTTTGCGGCCCTGTTGTGTTCTGTTTTGGTTGATAAAACTCCACCTATACAGCCCCCCGTCGGGATGGTAAAATGAGATCGTATTCTAGGGCGGAGCAAATTAGGGCGGAGCAGTTAGGGAGGAACGGCGAAGAGAAGGGGCGTAGTGCGCCCTGCGCAGCTCTTGGCGGCTTTGCCGCTTGCTGTATAGCCGTTGGCAGCTTGCTGCCTTACGGATATCACTCCCCTTGGGGGAGAGCTGCAGCATACCCCTTGAGGGTGCTTCTGCCGAACCGCAACGGCCTGGAAGGAAATGAATCGGACAAGAAGAGCGTAATTGCCTGTTAAGGGGCGTTACGGTCTTTTTTTGTCCCAAAATCGAAAGGAGCAAGCAAAAATGAGCGATCAGAACAGCAGTTTCCCGTTTGAAAGTATCGGTCAGGAAGAGGCGGCGGCACAGACTGCGGCGAAATCGCTCTTTGAAAAAGTGCCGGTTTTTTCCTACGGCAGCGCTAAGGAGGACATCACGGACCCCGCCCAGACCTTTGAGGAACTCCGTATCGCCAAGTCGGACGATTTCCCCGAGCTGTCTGAGGGCAAGCGGGTCTCCTGGAGCGTGGAATACGGCAAGGTGACGAAAGCCATCACAGACCCCAAAGGCACCACGATCCGCTCCGTCAAGGAGGAGATCGAACAGTCCAAGGTGTTCCTGGACGGCCTGAAGAAGGCAAAGGACAAAAACCCGGACTGCTTGGTGAAGCCCCGGGTCACCGCCCAGAGCAAGGGGATTGCGTCCTATAAGGGCGTGTTCCCGACGTTGGAGGAGGCGCAGGCTTCGGAGAAGCCCATCTGCCTGATTCCCAGCGACGACGGCAGAGTTTACGAGCTGCGAAAAACGGAGCTGGGCGAGTTTCTCGCCCCCAAGGAAAAGGTGATCGACTTTCAGCAGATCAGGGCCGGGTTTACCCCGGCCCTCCCGCTGATTCCGCTGGAGCTGCTCCAGCAGATCATCTCCTTCTTCCGCTGCTATATGGGGGGAACCCAGGAATTTGAGGCCCTGGCCCATATCCTCTGGGATAAGGAGGAGAAAGAGTTTACGGTTCATGTTCCCCGGCAAAGTGTTTCCAAGGCGCGGATCGACGCTGACCTGAGCCAGGACATGCCGTCGGAGGAACGCTATCTCCACTACGCCGACATCCACAGCCACAACAGCATGGAGGCGAAATTTTCTTCTGTGGACGACCAGGACGAACGGGCCACCCGGCTCTATATCGTGCTGGGCCGCCTGGACCGGTTCTTCCCGGATATTTCCGTTCGGATGTCCTGCGGAGGGACCTATCAGGAGCTGGACCCCGGCGCGGTGATCGAGGGCCTTGGAACCGTCTTTCCCCGCGAGTGGCGGGCTCAGGTGACGACTTGTTCTCCAGAGTTTGAACCGGAGCCTGGAATCGCACGGGTTTTTCCCGTGCGTTCTCGGAAAGCGGCGCCGACGGAGGAATTTGAGACGAAACTTCCGGGTATGAGTGAAGGGCACCGCTACCGGCTCCTGAGCCGGTTTCAGATGGACTGCGAGTATTATCTCGGCGCGGGAAACCGGTGTGCGAAGTTTCTCTGGGCCGGAACGGAACAGGCGCATATCAGCGCCATGCTGGCCCTTTGGGACAGTTTCCCGGAAAAACGCCGGCCGGAGTGGATATCCAGAGAGGACATCCTTCGCTATAAGGCGCGGATGCTGGGGGAACTGGCCGCATGAGATTTTCCAAAACAAGGCCAAGGCGCTGGCGGAGCGGTATTCCGCTGTGTTCGGCCTGGAAACGGAGTATCTTCCCTCTTTCGTGGAATCCGAGGAACAGCTTCGGCAGTTCTTGACGCCGGAGGTATGGCGCGTTGGCATTTATGGGCAGGAAGTCATCAAGGAAATGGTGATCCTGCTGGGGGCGGTGGACAACAACAAGTCCCGCCAGCTCTGCCACCGGGTATTCCATCAGGCCAGGGAGCTGATCTACATCGATTCCGGCAACGGCGAGTTCACCGGGCAGGTGGTGTGCGGCATCCGCCAGGCGGGCAGAACCATTTACCCGTCCATCGGTACAGTCTACCCGGATGTGCTGGAGGATACGGACAAGTTCCCCACGGAGCTGAGCTGCGCCGAGGCGTCAGTATCTGCGCCCCAGAGTATGGCGGCCAACATCACGGCGGCCATGGCGGTGGTGAGCATCGTGTACAACATCCTGGCCCTGGGCGAGAGTACCGTGCGGCAGACGACGTTTTCCACGAAAACCGTCAACGTCCGGCCAACAATTCAACAGAAGAAAAAAAGGAGGAAAGCAGCTTGAGAGCCATCGTAGACGCGGGCGCTTTTTCGGAAGCGCTGAACCATGTGAGAAAAGTGATTCAGAGGTCCGCCATTCCCATATTGGAAGGCGTTCTGGTCCGATTCAAGAACGGGCGCTGTTTCCTGACCGCCTCGGATTTTACTACCTGGCTGACGGTGGCCCTGCCCGCCCGGGAAGAGGAGTTTGCCTTTGTGTTTCAAAAGCCCCAGGAGGTGGCGAAAGCCTGCCGGTATTACCAGGGGGAACTGACACTGGAGGTGCACGATATCAAGTCGGATTACCCCACGGTGACGTTTCGCAGCGGACACCGGTCCGGGACATTCGACGCCTTCCCGGAGAAAGATTACCCTTTGCCGCCCCCGATGGAGGAGAATGTCTCTTTTACCACCAATGCCGCCGCGCTTTTGAAGCGCATCGAGCGGGTAAAGTATGCCGTTCGGGCCCCCCAGGGCATCTATGACGAACCGCAGAGGACCTGCGTACAGTTTAGCGGGAACGATGTGTTCTGTGTGGACAGTCATCGGGCCGCCTGCGACACGGATACAGCCCTGGCCTTTCCCAGGCCCTTCCTGACCTGGGGGAATTCGCTGGCCTTTCTCAAGCTGATGGGCGGCAGCGAGGCTGCCGTTCGGATCGGAACCAATCACATTTGGTTTTCCACCGATGCCGTGAGCATATGCGCGCATAGGGAGGGCTTCGAGACATTTCGCCTGCGGGACGCCGTACCCGAAACCTTCTCGGAGGAGTTCTGCGTCTCCCCGAAGGAGTTTCTCCGGGAACTGGAGTACCTGGAGAGTTTCCAGCCGAAGAAGCATCGCCGCACGGTATGCTTTTGCGGCGGGCGGCTGTTTTTTGACAAGGTGGAATCCAAGTGTTCTACGTCTGTGGAGATCGAGGGGGAAAGCGAGATCACAGTGGGCTTTGACCAGCGGTTTATGAAGGACGCCCTGACGCAGTTTAAGGATTCGTCCCGCGTGAAAATGAAGTTCAGCGGTGAAATCAGCCCCATCGTCCTGGAGGCGGAGGGGCGGAACGATTTCGCCATGGTGCTGCCGGTCCGGCTTTATGGCCGTATGGCGGCGTGAAAGGGGGAAATTATGGAGTACGAAGATTTTAAGAAAATGTATCTTGACGACCTGATGGTCTTTTACCTGGGGCTGGAGCTGTTCGGTGAAAACGGCCGGGACAAAATTATGCAGAGTACGGATGAGGAGCTTAACGCTGCTGCCGGAATCAAGCTGGACAGCTTGTTTACAGAGAAAAAGATCAAAGGAATCGCGGAAGCGGCAAAGCGGTTTTCCGAAATGAAAAGTGTGGAGCTGCTGGCCTATGCCAGCCGGTGCGGTATTCAGCTGGAGGATAAACCGATAGATGAGCCCGAGATTTGCCCTCTTTGCGGCGGTTCTTTGCACTATGGGGCATATGAAATCACGGACGAACTCCGCACACAGGACTGGACCTGCGAGGAATGCGGTGCGACCGGAAAGGAAGCCTACCGGATGATTTTTGACTGCCACTTCCATGTGAGAGACCCAAAAGGAAAGCTGGCAGATCGCTGAGATCAGAATCAGTAAAGGAGCGGATTATGAAAACGATGTACATTCCCAAGGGCCAGACCGTGGCCATAGACATACTGGAGACAGAGCGCCTTGTGGTAGACGGCTGCCTGAGGGTGGCCCACGGCGTCAAGGCCCAGACCATCGGCGGCAGCGGCGTGATTCTTGCCGGGACGATCTCGGCGGATGACGTTTGTGTCCGGGAGATCGAGGCCGCCTCGGTGTACTGTCTGCGGCTGGGCGCGAAACGGGTCCAGGCGGCGGAGGTGTTTGCCTCGGAGTGCGCCGCCGTGTCCTGCTATCTCTGCGCCGACTATGTGGCGGCGGACCGGCTGACAGTAGCCCTGCATGATGTGGGCAAGATCGACGCCCGGGAGGTTATTGCCCTCCCGCCGAAGGAGCGGAGCCTGATCCGGCTGCTGCTGGCTTCGGCACTGCGGTCCGTCTGGCTGTCCTTGACTGCGGTCCGTCCTGCGGGGGAGGTCCTGGACGCGGAGTACCGTCAGATTCAGGAGGAGCCTCCCGCCGAAAAGCCGGAGGAACCCAGAGACGAAGAGCTGGAGCGAATTATCGCCATTTTCAAGCTGTTGCGAAGCTCCGGCTATACGCTGAAGATCATCCCTGGCACGCCGGAGGAAAACGCGCCCACGTTTGGTTTTCGGGCGGAACAGATCAACCGCCCCGCCGCGTGAGCACCATGAGAGAGCGGTTTGTTCTGGAGCGGACTGTTACGACGGAAAACGGACGGACGGTCCTCCGGGAGCGAAGAATCCACGGTACGCTGGATGCAGAGGGAAACTTCCGCCTCCGGGCCTGCCGCGGAAAGTGTTTTGTCGCCCGGCAGAAAACGGACGAAGAGACGAAAAACGGAAGAACGGCGGCTTGACCGCTTCATGAAACGGCAAGGGACCCGGTTGGCCCCTTGCCCATTTTTACAAGGAGGAATTGCAATGTCTGTAAAATCTCAGGAAAACAATATGCGCCGTCTGGCGGACCTGCTCAGCCAGGACCTCAGCTATATCGGCGGCGAGCGGGAGTGCGGCCCCAACGGGGCGAAGAAGACCTTTTTGAACCTGGGGAAGGTGTTCCTGCGGGCACTGTCCAAGGACTTAGGGCTCCGGGACGCCAAGATCACGTCCAACCCCGGCGGCATCGCCGTTTCCGGCGACTGCACGTTGATCGGAATGTGGGAGAACAACGGAATCTACATCAGCCTGGGACAGATTCTCTCTGACAAACGGACGGTGCTGCTGTACCGCACGACCCGGCACATCCGGGACTATACCGGCGGGCGCAATCAGCTCCTGACGGTGGAGGACCTGCGGGTGCTGTCCTACCCCGATTTGCTGAAGAAGTTTGGTGCTCTGCGAAAGGAGGACGGCATCCATGAGCGGCACGGTCGGGCAGCCTGAACCCCGCTGTTACGCGGTGGAGCAGCTTCGGGAGGCGCAAAAGCGCCTTCTGGACCTGTCCCAGTCCATGATAATCTGGCGGGCCAGGGTGGAAAAGTACCGAAACACGGACCTTGCCGCCGCTAAGGATACCTTTGACGTTCTGCTGAACGTCCGGCGAGAACTGGTGGAAACCTTGGGAGAGGTTCGGCTTCTGTTGATGGAGGCGGAGGAGTATCAGACCGCCGCCGCTGCCGGAAAGCTCCGGGATGGCCTGGCTGGCTATAACCTCATGAGCAGCAATTACGGGCCTGTCTATGAGGCGCTCCGCTCCTTTGCCGGAACACTCCCGGTGGAAGGCACCACCAACGCCGCTGTTGTGGGGCGGCTGATGAATAACATCAAGCTGGGCTACTATCCCACGGACCCGGACAACATCGCCCTGATGCTCCGCGGGATTCAGTTCCCGGAGGGCGTTACCACCAATGTCTTCGACCCCTGCTGCGGCTGTGGAAAGGCCCTGCGGCAGATTGCCCAGGGCAACAACTGCTACGCCTACGGCGTGGAGCTGGACGAAAGCCGGGCGGAGGAAGCGCAGACCCGTCTGCATCGGGTGGGCTTTGGTAGCTTCTTTTACAGCCGGATCAGCCGGGAGACGTTCCACCTGCTGTTCCTGAACCCGCCGTATCTGTCCGTTCTCAACGAGAGCGGCGGGAAATCCAGGCACGAAAAACGGTTCCTGATTGAAAGTATTCCGACCTTGGCCTATGGCGGACTGTTGATCTATGTCATCCCCTACTACCGCCTGACGCCGGATATCTGCCGGGTGCTGGTGGATAACTTCGACGGCCTAACCGTCTGGCGTTTTACCGACGCTGAGTTCAAAAAGTTCAAGCAGGTGACCGTTTTCGGCCTCCGAAAGCGGCGGGACATGGAACCCCAGGACACCCTCTGGCTGGAGCGGTATGCGGAAAACCCCGCTTCCATCCCCAGACTGACGGAGCTGCCGGAAGCTCGGTACGCCCTGCCGGGGGAGCCGCTGGAGGTCCTGGTGTTTCAGGGAGAACGGTTCAACCAGAAGGAGTTGGAGCAGCAGCTCCGGCGCTGTGACAGTTTTACGCAGATGATGTCCCGGCGCAGCGAGCTGGACGATGGGACGAAGCACCCGCCGCTGCCGCTGTCCATCGGTCAGATCGGGCTGGTGGGCGGCTCCGGGATGATTAACGGGCTGATCGAGTGCGATCATCCCCACATCATAAAGGGCCGGATCGTGAAGGTGGTCCGCACGGAAACGGAGGACCAATTCAACCACAAAGGAGACTACACGGGTGCGGAGATTCGGGAGACCATCTCCAATAAGATGATTTTCAACATCCTGACGCCCCATGGCTTCAAGGCACTGGCATGAGGAGAATGATTATGACGGATAAAAGAAACAGGAAATCCTCCATTCAAACGGGGCGCCTGGTGGCGACTCCCGGCGTGTTGGGCGCAATACCGAAGCCAGAGTTGCTGGCCGCGTTTCGGCGGCATATGGGCAGCGATTGGGGTGACGTCTGCGAGGCGGATTGGAAACAGAACGACTGGGCGCTCAAAAATGGGGAGCGCCTGCTGTCATCCTACAAGAGCAAAAACGGCGTGAAATTCTGGATCATTACTGAATGGGACAGGTCGTATACCACGATCCTGCTACCCTCGGAATATTGAGAAGGGAGCCTTTATGAAAGCAAATCACCTGGCGGTCGTCTTTTCCGCGAAAGGACTGCCGCAAAATACGGTCCAAGCCTGCGGGGCAGTCTGGGCGGAAACCAGCCGCCTGCTGCTTCCGGGGCTTGGAAAGGTCTATGACCGGTTTCATCCGGCGGCACAGCCCTGGGGCGTGGATATTCCGGCTTCTTTCAGCGTTGTGTTGGGCCGGGACGATCCCTGCCTCTTCCTTCGCCTGTATCTTCGGGCCAGAGAGTTTCGTGGGTCATCCATTGACTTCCATGTGGGCAGTACGCTCATGGAAACAGGTTTTGAGAAGCTCCAGGCGGCTGGCGATATCCTCATCTGCCCCGTGACGCTGGACGGAACAAACAAGCGCCTGGAGGGCCATATCCTCTGGCACACCGCAATGGCAAGCGGCGTCATTCTGCCGGACTGCGGCGTCTACTACGCGGAGCGGAAACGCTCCACAGTGGAACCGGGACTGGAGAAGCTGATCGAGAGCTGTCCGGCGGACTACGCCCTGTGCATGGTCACACTGGAAGAGGAGGACTGAATATGAAAGTGGAGCTGAAAATTTTCTGTACCCTGCTTGATGAGGCTAATGTGGAGGAGAGCGTTTCCAGCAAGGACTGCAATTCGTATCTGCTGCATCATGTGCTCATGCCCCTGATCTGGGGTGAAACTGTTTTGGTGAAAAACATTGATTTCACCCAATTTGACAGGGATGATGTCCACACCCTCGCCGATTATTATGAGTCCCTGGAAATGCAGGGCCGAAAGCTGATGGAGCTGGTGGGCGCCATCGCCGCCATAGAACCCGAGGCCTGCAAGGTCCGGCGGTTCTGCTGAGGTGCGCCATGGCCTTTGACATTGATCCCTGCACCTTCGATTTCCTCTCTCTTGCCAAGGACCTGTATGACTACGGCCTGCTGGATCAGGTGCTGGAGAACTGCGGCAGCTGGGAAATCTGTGAAGACTGTTACAGCCTTGCCTGGGAGGGAACCGCAAATGTCTTTGCGGACTTCAGTCAGTATTACAGCGATGAAAACGGAGTGGAAACCCTGGTGTTTTTTGATCCTGTCATCACCGGATTCTACCAGCTCTGCGCCTTTTACGAAGCGAAAAACGGTATTTCAAAGGACCGGAATCCGTTTCGCCAAAACGGAGAAGGTGCGGTGTACCAATGCTTTTGCATGGACGCCTACAATTATGATGTGCTGCTCTATGACGGCACTCGGGGGCGCCCCCGGCTGATCTTTTTGTCAGGCGAGGAGTTTTGCGGGCACCAGGAACTGCCCGGCGCGCTGGCGGAAGTGAAGTTTACCTTTGAGCGCTGCTGCAAGGAGTTGAAAGCGGCGATTGTCACGGAGAAACCTTTGACGGCGCTGCCGGAATATGTGGGAAAGGAGGCGGCCTGATTGAACGCTGCCAGCGATACTGTTTTGCGCATCTCCCCCAACCGGGCGGAGGTCATTGTGGAGCGGGAGGAAAACGGCGTGATCGCCCGGAAATCCATCACGCCGGACAGCCTGGCGCAATGCCTGCTGTCCAGCCGCTACGATAACGAATGCCATCCCACCGGCCTTCTGCCGGAGGGCTGCATCGCGGTCACCATGACCTCGAAGCACACCTGGTACTTCCTCCGTTATCCGGAGCTATATGCCGACATTTCGTACTATGACACGGAGTATCTCCACTTTCCCCTTCCCCGGCTGGTGTTTGGCTTCCAGTACTTACCCCGTGAAAAGAAGGTCGTAAAGAGCTATCTGTGCGTTGTGAAGGATGAGCGATTGACGCCGGATACGCCGCTGTTTATCTATCCGTTTTCCAACGTGCATGGTGACAGCAGCATCTGCCTGGGCAACAACGCCCTGCCGGCCTATAAGGACCCGGCCCGGCTGCATACCCTGGCGGCCTACATCCTCCGCTTTCCAAACAACAACGACCTGTATTCCAGCTCTAATAACCAGTTGAATCTGGAGTACCGGGACCTGCTGGAACAGCTGAAGGGAAAAGAACCGTCCGTGTATTATTCCCAGGTGCTGAAAGAGAAGCGGCAGACATTGAAGAACTTTATGGATATCGCAAGGAGGTAGCTTATGGCGCAAAAAGACGCGCGCGCCATTCAGGCGGAGCTGGCGCGGCCTTTCGCTCCAGAGGACCTGGAATGGCGGCTGCAAAAGGCAATCGAGGCGCAAAAGCGCGGCATCGCCGTTCCCTTTGTCACCAACCGGGCCATTCAAAACCGCCTGGACGATGTGGTGGGGCCGGACTGCTGGTACAACGATTTCAAGCCCTGGCACACCGCCGGGAAGAAGGAAGCTCAAATTTGCGGCATCTCGATTTACTTCGAGGGCAAAGGCTTTATCACCAAATGGGACGGTGCGGAGGACTCGGACATTGAACCCATCAAGGGCGGCCTTAGCGACAGCATGAAGCGGGCTGCCGTTCAGTGGGGCATTGGCCGGATTCTGTACAATATGGAGCCTGTATGGGTGAATATTGAGCAGAAGGGCAAAAGCTGGTACATCCAAAAGTCTGAACGGGTTACATTGGATAAGGCGTATCTGTCCATGCTGAACGCACTGAACCTGAAGCCCGCTCCCGCCGGCGGCATCCAGTCCACGCTGGAGGGCAGCGGTACGGAGCCGGTTGAAAGCCCGGAGAATCCGCCCCAAAAGGCTGGTACTCCGGCAATTCCGCCCAAAGACGGCGGTGCTGCGCAGAAGGGCTGCCAGGTCCCGGAAAAGCAGGAGGAACAAGCGCCTGAGCCGGAATATGAGTTTATCGTTTCCACGGCTCAGGTTCAGAAGGGCATGAAATCCAAAAATACGTTTGTGAGACTGAAAAGCGCCGACGGCAAGGAGATTAACGCCTTTGCCCAGGGAGAGCATCTCACGCTGGTCCCCGGCGCCATGCTGACCAATACCAAATTGTCCACCAAGCAGCAGGATACGGTGGTGTATTTCATTCTGGAGTCCTATCAAATCGTCCCGCAGGATCAGCAAGCGGCGTAACAGAAAGGAGCTTTTTGTGGAAAAGATCAAGTCTTTTCAAATCACCGGCATGACTATTTCCGGCTTCAAGTCCTATCAGGAGCCGACAGAGCTGGTTTTCGGCAATCCCACCGCCATCACCGGCGGCAATGGCCGGGGTAAAACCAGCATTGCGGATGCCATTGCCTTTGCCGTTACCGGGCTTCCCTTTTTCGGGGAGCGGGGCATTGACCGGCTGCACAACGAGGTCAACCCGGACGTGCGCATCGCCATGCGCTTTGTGGACGATACCGGCAGGACCCACGAGCTGGTCCGTACCCGCCAGAAGGGCAAGATGTTCATCACCTATGACGGCGGTGCGGTCCGCCAGCTGGACCTGAAGGACCTCTTCGGGGAGCCGGATGTGTTTCTCTCCATCTTCAACCCCCTCTACTTCATTGAGGAGCTGGGAGATCAGGGGAAAAACCTTTTGGAGATGTACCTCCCGGATCTGCCGATAGAAAAGGTTTTGGAGCAGCTGCCCCCGGACCTGGCCTTTGCGCTGAAGGACGAGCTGCTTCTTTCTCCGGCAACCTACCTGAAGAATAAGCGGGCGGATGTTCGGAATTTGGAGGAGAGCATCCTCTACATGCAGGGCCAGCGGGATCAGGCGGAGGCTCAAGGCAGGCATCAGATGCAAATGGCGGAAGCCGCCGCTCAAAAACAGACCGCGCTCCAGGAGGAATTGACTATCCTGGAGAAAAAACAATTCGCCGGTCTGGATATCCCTGCTATGCAGGAGCAGCTGGTGGATATCAGCGCCCGTTATGAGGAGGTCCTTCGAGACAGCGGCGGTCGCGAGGAACAGGAGCAGCTCTCTGAACTTCGGGAGAAAATCGCCAAAAGACAGGCGGAACAGTACCAATCCAAATATGCCGAGCCCCTGGCGGAGACCACTGCTCAGGTGAAGAATCTGGCTGTGCGCTACCAGCAGGAGGGACGAAATTACCAATTCCTTTCCGCCGGAAATCCTTGCCCTACCTGTCACCGCCCTATTCCGGCGGCGGCTCTTGCAGACGTGCAGTTGGAAATCAAACAGGCCGCCGACGCCGTCTTTGCTGAGGGCAAGGCGAAACAGGCCCAGCTCCTGGAACTCCAAGCGCTGGACAAACAGTCCCGGGAGACGTTCGAACGGTTCAAAGCGGATGACCTGGAGAAGTGGAATCAGGAGGCCGCGGAGCTGGAGTCCCGACGGCAAGCTCTGGCGGAGGCTGTTTCTCAGCAGGCGGAGACCCTGCGGCAGCAAATCCAGACACTGAACACCGCCATTGAATACGGCAATTTCAATCAGGCAGAGTTTGACAGGCTGAAAGAGTGCCGGGAGGAACTGCGCCAGTGCGCTGCGGAGCTGGCGGCGGCGGAAAATGCCGTCGAGCAGATGCCGGCGGATATTGATGGACAGATGGAAGAGACGAAGCGGAAAATCGCGGCGCTGAAACAGCAGATCACCAACGCGGCGCAGTATGTCGCCAAGCGGGCGGAGATGCTGTTTTCCGCTTTGAAGATGAACCGGGTGGAAATTTCCCTCTATGACGTGGTGAAGACCACCGGCGAGGTCAAGGACGTATTCAAGTTCACCTATGCTGGGCGGCGCTATGACCGGCTGTCTCTGTCCGAAAAGATTCGGGCTGGGATGGAGGTTTCCGAGCTGATAAAACAGCTTACCGGGCGGAATTACCCGGTATTCGTGGACAACATGGAGTCCGTGGACGATCTCGCCAATGTCCGCCCCACGGGGCAGGTGATTATGGCGAAGTGCGTGCGCGGCGCGGAGCTTTCCGTTCAGCCCATGAACATTCCTTCGGCAGCAGAGCAAAAGGCTGCGTAATTTGGTCCTTGTAAGGGGAGGTGTGCCGCTTGGTCTATGAGAAAATCCCTATCGTGGAAACGGCCCGGCGGTGCGGGCTGGTCCTCGACTCCCGGACGCTTAACCGTCTGGAGGTCGAGGCCAGCTGCCCCTTCTGCGGCGATCACGGACCGGGGAAATATCACCTGAGCCTCAACACCAACACAGATCAATACCGCTGTAACCTCTGCGGCGCCCATGGCAACAGTGTTTCACTGTATGCCCAAATCAAGGGCATGAGCAATAAAGCGGCATTCCGGGAACTGTCAAGAGAGGTGAAAACATACCCATTTCCAAAGCGACCAGAGCCACAAAAAACAGAGAGGCAGCCAGTACCTCTTGAACAGAGACACGCTGCCTATTCGGATATGCTGGAGCATCTGACACTCCTGGGCCGTCACAGGGAAAACCTGCTGGGCCGGGGGCTGTCCATGGAGCGTATCCATCAAAATCAATACCGCAGTATGCCGGAAACAGACCGGAGCCGCCGGCTTCTCGCCGCACTTCTTCGGGCCTGCGGCCATGAGTTGCTGGGCCTGCCTGGCTTTCGTACATACTACGGAGAATGGACCCTCAGCGGTCCTAAGGGCTTTCTGATCCCCGTCCGCAATCGGGACGGGCTGATCCAAGGCCTCAAAATACGGTTAGACGACGCGGATTCACCAAGCCGCAAATACCGCTGGCTCTCCAGCCGGGGTTTGCAGGAGGGCACCCGCAGCTACTCCTGGATTCATGTCACAGGCAACACCTCCAGCAAGCGGGCTTTTATCACAGAAGGCCCACTAAAAGGCGACACCGCCAGCTTCCTGGCTAATGACGCGCTGTTCGTCTGTATCGGCGGCGTCAACGCCATCCACGGCCTGAAAGATACCCTGACAGACCTGGGCGTTCGGGAAGTGGTGGAGGCCATGGACATGGACCAGATGACCAATGAGAATGTGCGGAAGGCTGTTCTCGAAATGCGCCGGGAGGTACAGAGCATCCCCGGCATCAAATATTCAAAATACACATGGAATCCGGCTTATAAGGGGGTGGACGATTACCTTCTCAGCCGGAGAGCGGCACAGATGTAAATGTGAGGTGATTATGAGCAGAACAATGATAAAGGTCCGTGCAATCGAACATTCTGTATTGACCTTTCAAACAATCAGCGTGGAGAACGGTGTTTCTCCACGGTTCCTTCTGCCAGTACGTGAGTTTGAAGAGATGGATCGCAAGGGACAGCTTTCGGTTAAGGCAATACCGCACAATGAGGTTTGCCTAAAAATAAGACATCCTCAACTGA
>ERZ777306.2930-NODE-2930-length-19567-cov-8.243132_pt1 | contig 19567 bp, 22 predicted proteins | sample MGYA00374966_ERZ777306 | MGnify/ENA primary metagenome ERZ777306 (study PRJEB29329, sample SAMN06343882) | mouse gut metagenome | isolation source: Mouse cecum | place: Austria: Vienna | collected 2014-11-15 ...
TGTGAAAATTTAGTATGATCTTACTATAGATGGTCTACGTGCCATTGATAGGATATTTTTGCAATTATTAGAGTTTTTGGATTTAATAGCACTACAATATTCTGTAATATAAAATATCAGATAACTTAATGCAGAAAAACGGTCTTTGTCTACTTTTTTCACGACCTTTTCTACAGATAAAGCACCATTTGTCATATGCTTTAATTTCAAATTTGCTATCTCTTCAAATAATAAATCAGTTTGTATGTATGGTAATACTCGTAAATCCATATTTTGTTTATCTTTAGGAGAAAAATCTGTGTCTTGTTTTTTTTCAAGTAACTTTAATTTGCCACTTTCAACAGCATCTATAAAATCTGCAACTACTTTACTCTGAAAATGCTGTGCTTTCATATCAAACAAGCATTTTTCGGCATCTCTAACCTCTGGTTGGTTATCGGTGTTCATTGTATTCCAACATCCAAGATACTCTCCAGTAATCGGATCATAAGATTCCTTTAACAACTCATCTATCAATCCTGCACCCAATCCATTCCCATCTGCAATAACTGCTTTTGCTAGGAAATTCTTTTTGGTCTTTTTCACCAAACATGCCTGTGCTGAAAAGTTCATTGCATTAGATACTGTCATAATATTTGGAATTTCAATAGATACAATCCTGTTTGATTCTTTATTTCTTATAACTCGTCCAATTGCAATAGAAGACTGATTGTTTGTTGCTTTCTGGCTACGAGCAACGTCAACCCCAAGATAAAATTCTTCGTCTAATTTATTGAAATTAATCATTGGTGTAGTCAATGTCCGGCAATTCATTAATTTATTTATATCAACTAACGCACCGTCTGAAGAACCAACCCACTCTTGCTCATAGTTTTGTGCAAAAGCAATTGGAGAGGAGGTACTTTTTTTTCTTAATATCTGACTTTTGTTACTACCTCTACCGTACCAACATGGCAACATCCAACTTGCACCAAGAACGATTTGACCTTTTAATTCACACATATTGTCATACATATCTATAGAGCGTTGGTATTCGTCAGAACCACGGAAACCAGATGTGGTAAAGAAATGTATTTGTTGATTTAATTCTTGTGGATCGACAAGAGCCATTTTTCCTACGGTGTATCTAGGAACCTCTGTTACAGGTTCAAGAGCATCTTGATATAGTTCGTTATTTAAAAGAGCAGCTTCTTCAATTTTTAATCTTCTTCGTCTTTGCCCTTTGGTTGTCTGTGCATTTGCAATAGCATCTATAGAACTTCCGTTTTTAAACTGAATTAATGCATCGCCTTTGATAAATTTAGGTTCTTTTTCTAATTCGTTCTCAATAAGAGGGAATTTGTTTCTGATTTCATTGAACTTAGATTTTAATAAATCTGCTGCATTTTCTTTCGTCTGAGCCGAAATTGCAAGTTCAATTTGTGGAAAGAGAATAGCAACTATAACACAAGATAAGACTTCATTAAATGTTTTGGCATATCCACGACTGAATGTGCCATACATATTCATGAATCGTACATCCGACCTCAAAAAAACTCTTTGATCAAAATGCATATTGAAGTTACTTTTTTCAGTGCGCAATAAGTCTATGAACAAATCTGGGTACCATCTTGCCCAGCTTATAAATTCATAGTAGTTATATAAGTTTTTTCCAAATACAGAATCATCTTGTATAGCAAGTATTCTTTCCTTGATTGACTCATCAGTCATCAAATGAAAATCATTCATCTGCATCATCCTCGCTTTCATCTGACAAGTCATCGTAATCGCTTGGCAATACAATGAATTTTTCTATATTCGGTCTGTTTTTTAACATAGTGTCATTGGCTTCTGTAAATACACCGTTTGGATCGCCATACTGTCTCAGATATTCTTCCATTTTATCATCATAAAATTTGTAAATATCTTTGTATTCTATTGGTGGTAATCCTTTTAGTTTTCGTGCGTAACTTATATAACAATAAATATTAAAATCTGGAGCATCATGTGGTTGAGTCTTATATTTTGGCAATATATTGATTACATCTGTTGCTTGCTCAATTGCTAATGTTAATTCACTAAAGCTATTTACTCCTTTTTGTAGATCGGCGGCAGATAATTGTTTTGGTGTTAATTTCCCGTTTGATGCCGCGTTCTGTGCTGCGTCATACCATTTTTTAGCTTCATCTACATTACCAGCAGCAGTAGCCATTTCTTCCTTTACCTTAAAACGAACATAAGTTGCAAGAGCCTCTTGGTGCAAATTCGTTTGTAAGGTGTAATTGAGTTTAAGTTTCTCGTATTTCTCATACATTTTTTTATATTCTACAGTAGTATATCCATCTCCAAACAAATCTTTTATATTATCTGTAACTTCAAAATTATCAACATTTGAATAGTGTTTGTTTTGATTTTGTTTAGACACATGTTGAACTTTATTATTTTGCAAACACTGATTAATCAAATGAGAATATCTATTTAGAATTTCATCTTTTTCCCTTTTAGTACGATTACTGTTTTGGTGAATGAATCCTTCTTTTTCTGCATCAGAGTACGACTTCGCCTTATCCTGTCTCATCGCTACCAGCGTGAAATACTTTTGCAATATCTCATATCCATGAAGTGAAACCTCTTCATCACTCAGATAACTATTTTCTTTCTTTACAGATTCTTCAGAAGAGAAGAGTAGGTCAAAATACAGTGGCTTATCAATATTTCTCAGCAAGTCCTTAAATTTATCAAAATCAATTTTTCCGTCCTCTGACAGAACAGAAGTCTTGCAACATTCTTTACAAACGGGTATGCGTTCATCAAGAGAGTACATAGGGGAGCTGCTATAATAGAAGTCTGTTAAATTCTTTTCCTCATGACAGCAGGTGCATACCTTTTTCCCTTTTTGCTGATTGGCTGGCAACGGTTTATTGCCAGATGATTGTGATTTTTTTCTTGGCATGTTGCCACCATCCTTTCGTTTCCAAAATTATTTGTTCAATTAAAAAAGACAGCCATGATGACTGTCTGAAAACACATAGAAAGAGTTGGACTTTCATTTTCGAGGAGAATCGAATATCTTGCCGTTAGACGATATGTGTGAAATATGTGAAATAATAAGATAACCTGTTGACAAATATTGGTTCCTGCGGTAACATACAAATATCTTGAGAACTGGAAGGAAGTGATAAATATGTCTAAGTTCTTCTGTTCTACACAAGATAAAGAGGTCGAAATTCAAACAGATTATAAAAACGCATCAACACTTGAAGATACATCCATAGCATTAATTCCTGGGAGAAAAACCTGTATGGAAAACAAATATGAAAACTGTTTTGAATTTGAGAAATGTCCTTTAAGACACAAATAAAGATGAAAAGGCTATTGTAAATAACATACGATAGCCTTTAAGTATGCCAATGAAACAATTCTTCTAAGGGGTAGTTGATTATGCAGCTACCCCAAATTCTTTTCTAAGCTTTTCAACTAATGCAACTTGTCCTTTGCCTGTAATCAAAGTTTTTGTAAATACTTTTGTTCCGTAAGCAGTTTCTTTAGTTGTTTCAACAACTTCAAAATACTTATTTTCAATATACTTCTGATATGGAGTATTATTACTCATTAAATATTTGTTTTTTCTTAGCCACTCAAATAATCTGTTTCGTCCAATAATAATATGCTCGTTTTTAACGATTTTTGCAAATTCTCCGACATCAACAGTATCGCTAGATTCTGTAACATGCTTTGCAAATTCTGTATATGGTTTATCTTCTTCAATCTTCTGGAGTAATGGTGCGGTGGCAGTTTTAACTTCTATTTTTGTCAATTCCTTTGAAGCAATAATTCCTTCCTGTCCACCGTTATAAATAGATAATAGTAGTTTTGCTTTTAACTGATCATTAGAATCTATTACCTGTCGCATAGCAAAATATTCATCAATGAATTTATCCATAACATCCCACGATTTATCATCATCCATGGCTTTGACCAATTTTGCATATCCTCGTTCAGATAGTATAAAAGCATCTTTTGTTCTGTTACTAGACAACATACCCAATTCCTTTGCAAAATCTCTAAGTGAAACTGTTTCACTTAGAATATTTATGTAATCAATACCTTCTTTTATGCGGTTTTTATCAATTAGCCTGTTTATAGATGCATTTAGATCGGATAGTCTTATTTTATGAATATCTGCTATGACTTTTCCAGTTACTGCTCTGCGGTTTTTACCAAATCCACCTTCAACAATAGGAATATTAATTCCCATAAAAGTTTGTGTTCCATTAATTTTTAATTCGTTCATATTTACGCCTTTCCCACGCACTTTATTTTATTTGTAATAAGAGAGGGCAGTAGGGCGTGAACTACCATTCACAAAGTTTGCAATTCTTTGTTATCCTCTCTGATTCAGTTACCAACTAATGAAGTTGACGATTCTCTCATAACTGATATTTTTTTTATTCTCTTTTTATTTCTTCAAAACAACAAAAAAAGAGCCATGATATTTCACATGACTCTTTCAAAAATCTTATTAAATTTTAGATCAAGATGCTTATTCAATACAAAAGAGAGTGGGGGAGATGCCTGCGCTCTTTTGTACAATCAAATATTCTTAACCATGTTGCGGAAGTAATCCAAGCGTCCTTTCACATTTTCTGCATGAGAAGTTCCTTCTTTGGTAAACTTGATATACGCTTCATTGCTATCATAATTTTCAAGAAAATCTTTTACAGCAGCGATATATTTTTCTGTGCTTTTGTTATCTTTCAAAATACGATACATGCCATAAATAATCATTGAAATAGATGTTTTGGGAATTTTGACATCTTCGTCAAATGTACCATCTAGTTTATCAAGCGACTGTATGATAATAGAGTTTTTATCAGCATTTACTTTATCATTATAATACTGAATAAATTTCTCACGGTCTGTTCTACTAAATGAGCCAAAATCGTATTCATTACTCATTTCACTCAACATGAGGACTTCTAATGCAATTGCCATATCAACAGAACTTTTTAATTGTGCGCCCGTCAAAACCTTTTCAAAGAATGGATGCTCGATTATGCTGGATACAGCAGCACATAATTCATCGGACATGTCAGGAGTCATTTTCTGTACTGTATTCAAAGGCTTTCCTGAATTAAGCCGTCTGAACATCTCACGAATATCTTTATCTGTATATTCTGTGATTTCATATACCTGGATTTGAGCAGAAGACAATTCATCTTTTACAGGATCATCTAATTTTGAGAATTTTTTTCCTGCGATTTCATATGAATCGTTACCAATTTTGACTGGCTGTAAATTTTTGGATAAAGAAAATTCATCATTCATAAATCCGACTAATGTTGAGAACCGTTGCACACCATCAATGACAGAATGAACGTTAGCTTCTATGACTGTATATGTTGGATTGACCGCATATCCTCTTAGCAATGAATCAACCAGCAAGGATTTCTGTTGTTTGTTCCATGCCCCTTCACGTCTTTGTAGTTTATGAGTTAAGACAATATTTCCACGTTTGATTTGGTTGAATATGGTTTGTACAGGCTTATTTTTACTTGCTATGTTCATGATACACCTCCGTAAAATTTAATAATTTTACATTAGCATATATGAAAATTTTTGTAAATAGATTTTACAAAATTTCCCATAAAATTATACAGAAACGATGCTTTCACCCTCAAAAGCAGGGGCTTTCTTCCTTACTTCTGTCATAATATCTGATATTGCTTTGCATACAACATCAGCAAAAATTTCACAATACGCTTGAGCCATGATTTCCTTTGTTTGAATTATATTTTCATCAAGTACCACAGATGGAATCTTAGTATAATCGACTTTATAATAAGCATTGAAACTATCGTCAATTAAAATTTCCTTATTAGATAGCGGCGGAAGGGTAACTTTTATAACACCATTACTTTCTTCGCCTGTAGCAGCTGGCTCTGTATCTGTAATCACTGGGACGGAACCTTCTATTTTAATATTCTTGCTAAACATAAGATTCCTATAAGCAAGTTTAACGGGAAAATTGGAGATGAGTTCACGTTCTTCAGATTCGCTTAACTGCTCATTACCATATGCGTCAATTGTAATGCTTACAGAAAAAATATTATTGTCAATATTTTTTGTAACTTTTAAATCCATTACATTTCTCCTTTCTGTGATTCCTTAATTTGATTCCTAATGATAATCAGTGCTTTTATAAGTGTGTTCAACATATCTAAATCTAAATTTCCGTGCAACTCAGTATTATCAGTAATCTTATCTTCCATACTCATAATAAGAGAAACTGATTCTGGATCATATTTTAATTTTAAAATGATGTCCGTCAATAGTTCAAAAATGACTTCATCAGTTACTGAGTTAAGAAAATCTGAATATTTCATATATACTTCCGACATAATTCGCCTGCTTTCTTTTTTTTGATGTTAGGTTAATTAAACATGTCCTGCAGGACTCGAACCCACATCTTACAAATTTGGAGTCTGTTGTTTTCCCAATTAAACTAAGGACATAGAAATAGAAGAGTACTAAAGACTCTCCTGAAATGTACTGTCTTTCCAGAATGCCAGACTGCTCAGCGGTCATTCGCTAATTACTGCCTACCACAGACAACCACTCCGAAAAGTGGTAGAGTTGATTTTCACATCAAAATTTATGAATGTTATACCTTGAAATTGGAGTTCTATTGGGTCAAATGTTGATAGAATCCTTTATTTTACGAACTTTGGAAGTATCCGTTTTTATGTAGAATTTCTTCGTGACATCAGTTCCAGAATGATTTAACATAACAGATACATCCTCTAAATTTACGCCTTCATTTTTAAGCAACGTGGCATATGAATGACGAAAATCGTGGCAGTGAAGTGTTGGTTCACCGATCATTTCTCCAATTACCTTACACCAATCATTCAAAGTTCCATTATTTATAGGTTTATCTTCAGTAACGTAAGGACTAATAAATACCCAACCATAATCATTTATCTCATTATCTTTTCTGTACTGTACAAGATTTTCAAGATATCTCTTTGTTTCTTCCGAAAAAGATAATTCAACAATTTTACCCTCTTTTTCTAATACGTCCGAAAATATTCTTTCATCCCAATCAATCTGTTCCCAACGTAAATTTGCAACAGCATTTACTCTTGCCATAGTAGTTAAGGAAACAAAAGCATAAGTCTGTAATTGAATATCTCCATGCTCCTGTAATTTCTCACGCATTAACTGTACTTGATCTTTTGTAAGATATGTTTGCACAGTAATTGGTTGTCCTGCTTTTGGACGTTCAATAAATTCAACAGGAGATTCTACGATTAATTTTTTCTTACGCAAAAACTTATAGAAAGCAGAAATAGAAGCCATTACACGTTTTTGTCTATTAACATTATTCCCTTGCTGTTTTCTCCAATAATAGTATTCTTCGAGATCTTCATCTTTAGCCTCGACTACAGATAAATTAAATTGATTGTTATACATATAAATAAACCACTGCATAAGATCTGAATTATACTGTAAAATAGTATTTTTAGATAAATCACGAATTGACATATCTATCTGATATTTTTGGAACAATTTTAATGTTTCTGGATTTATATGTTTTGCTTTTTCTTATCATAAAGACAAATTCGTTTACTGCGTTCTGGCATTAAGTATCACTTCCTTTCAAACAAAAAAAGAAGTGATTAAATATTAAACCGCTTCTTTTAAAATCGTTTTAATTTTGTTATCTATTAATGACTGATATGTATTGTCGATTTCAGTCCAATATGGTATTTCTAAAAAATTATATCCATTTTTTAAAGCATATTCTTTTTTGTATTTATCTTTCCATTTTTGATATTTTAATTCATATTCAGGCGTAGTATTATAATGCTTTGCTGTTAATTGTGTAAATCCTGTTATTTCGTAATGTTGTTTCCCATGGACTTCAATAATCAATTTCAATTCGACAATTTCATTATCAAAAGGTAATGGAAAATTTGTTTTTGGATTAATAGGAACAATATTACAATTATGTTCATGAAGCGTATTATATCCATATTTATCCATAATGTATGTATCCACTTTTTCTTGTAAAAATGATATACCTTTTTCATATGAACACTTAGGACATCTAAACTCATAATTTACACTATCACAAATACTTCTAATATAATCTTTGTGAATATCATCCTTACATTTCCACCATACTTTTTGACTTGAATATGGTAAGTATTCATAAGGCGTCTTATTATTTTTATCAGACCAATATTTAAATGACTCTGGATATATATAACCAAGACTATCTTCTTTGCAAACAGATTTTTTAGCACAATAACTACAATGATGTTCATGATTTTTTACATCATTAGGATATACATGAGTTGGAGGATGATATGTTGTATCTATACAATTCAACCAAACTTTTGATGTTCTTGTAGAAGGTGCTATTGCAAATGGATTAATTGTATTCATATTATAATTCCATATTTTTTCAAAATTATTTTTGCCATATTTGTCAATCATCCATTGAGCAAAACTATCTTTTGGATGAATCCTTATATGAGAACAATATGGACACTCGTTTCTTAAAGCATTTTGTCTGGAAACCTTATATGACCCATGATAATCTGTTTTGATACATTTAATCCACACATGTTCTTTTGAATATGCAGGAATTTCCCATGGATTTTGTTTGTTTTTATCATAATCCCAGTATAATTCTAAAGCATTTTCACCTTTTTCGTCTATTAACTTTTGTGCAAAAGAATTACAATACTTACATCGTATAATGTCCATATTAGAAACATGTGCCAATTCATATTTTGTACTATTATGAATTCCTTTATCACATTTAAAATAGACTTGTTTATGTGCACAATATGAGATATGTTTTGGATCTAAATTATTTAAATCATAGTCCCATCTTTTTAACCATTCCTCATGATGTTGCTCTATGCACCAATCATAAAATGATTGTGAACGAATGCTTCCCTTTAAGTTTGCAACGGCCTCATTTCTCAAACATCCACAACTTAATGATTGTTTTCTTTTTAGAGCATTTTCACTAACCTCTTTAATTATTTCGCTTCCACATGTACATTGACAAATCCAATAAGGAATATTTTTATTCTTTTTAGATTGTTTACTTTGTCCTTTTCCTATTATTTTCCATCTGCCAATAATATCACCAATATGAATATCTTCATAAATACGTCTTTTGTCTTTTATGCTAAATTGTTTATTAAATTCATCAATAGATATTTGGCAATCTTTTAATATTTTTAAAATGATTTGTCTTGAGGGTAAATTATATTGATATGTACATTTATTTGCTGTTGGAAATTCATGAAATTTATTTATATATTGATTATATAAAATAACCAAGTCATCATATTTCAAATCTCTAATATTTTTATGTGTTCCATTTACATCTAAAGTTCTTACTTTTCCAAATTGTAATAAAAATTCATTATATGAAATACCCTCATTTTTAACAACAGATTTAACAATTCCTGATTGCGGAAGATTGTATTTAGATGAACATTGAGTAAGCATAGGAACACTGCTATATTTTTCTATATATTGTTTATATAGAATAATCAAATCATTATAAGTTATTTTTGTTGCTAATACTTTTCTATTACCAACATCTAAATAAACTGCTTTTCCCATTCATATTTCTCCGATCTCTCCGTATCAAAATTAAAATAGAAGAGGGCGGTGGGATACGGAGTACCACCATTCTGAAAGTTAGCTAGACCTTCATATCCTCTCTCTCAAATTCCAATGCAGGTTCCGACACCACATTCAACTTCACAAACAGTAAGCTAAACGGATTTTCCCTAAATCGCATTGGACACTATATATTTCTCCAAACAGAAAAGACTTACGCTCATTTTCTGAACGCAAGCCTCTATAAAACTCTTACAATGAAATTAACTTTTTCCTTAATCCAATTTTAGACTTTGTAAAATATCATTTATATCTTTTTTGCTCAGATTTTCAGAAGTGTAAAATGAAAAGTGGTAATATCCATTATCACTATTCTTACTTACAGAAAAACTATGTAGATCACTTTCATCATCACATCCAGAACAGGATAGGGAAGAGCGGTCATCTTCTTCACCAATATGAACATCATACTTGTACTGTGAAATGCAATGAGAAATAATCCTGGACGAACAATCACCTAAGATAAAAGTAATTATAGCTTCATCGTCAATATACTCATTATCACGTTTCATTGGCTCACACCAAATTTCGTATTCGCCATTAAAGTTACAAATAGAAATAATATATTCGCTAGTATATCCACTACAGTCAGGCGATTCCAGTTCAAAAATCTCAGCAATGGAAAAATCATTGCGTAATAATTCTTTAATAATTTCCCGTGCATCATTATATTTAGCAATAATCGAAATACGATTTTCACCATTTCTAATATTATAGCATTCTTCTAATACTGCATTTGCAAAAGATTTGTAATTATCAAAACTTAAAAACTTCATTTTTCGCCCCCCTTTCATTCAGAACAATCATTTAGAAAATCCTTGAATGCTTTTGAAAATTTCGCTTTTGGTACTTCCTTAGCAGGTACACTCACAGGTTCACCAGTCTTAGGAGAACGAGCTGTAGTTGCATCTTTGAAATTTTTAGTGAACTTTACAAATCTAGGAAAATCAACTTCACCATCTTCTTTGATACCTGTTTTGATAATTTCAAGAATTGCGTCAACAATTTCACCAGCTTCTTTTTTAGAAATATTTTGAATGGCAGCCAGATTATTTATAACATCATTTTTTTTCATATAAATTTCCTTTCTTTTTTCATATTAGTTTAATAGTGATAAATTTTGTTCTATCGTAAATTAAAATCTAATTTTTGTATAAATTTATGGAGTATATATCTTTTTTTTATGGAATTGACAAGTAGACAATCATTTTGTGCATTTTTTGCTTTGTAACAGCAGTCCTATTTATAGATGGCTATATTTTTAATAATACACTGTCAGCTATAATGAATATTTGCAAATACTAATAAAAAAAATTATAACCTTCATTGTCAAATCCATATAAATCTACGGTAATACATCTACACTTTTAATCAATTATCCTTCAGATTGGGCTGGCTCCGCTAGGTCTTCTTCAATTTTTGTTTTTATATTGATCTCAATATAATCCTTATCAAAATCTGACAGCAAGGCAGACAGTTTTTTACTAACACCATCAATATCAACTGTCATATCATCGGTGCTGAGGATTCCTGATATTTTCATAGCCGTTGTTTCGGTCTTTTTATAAGTAAACGTGCTCAGTAAAATCATCCTTTCCTGTATAATATAATTGTAAATTTAAATTATCTAAATCCAAAGAGTAGGGGAGGGCTACGCTTAGCGTAAGTCATTTTTGGGGTTTGAAATTTACATATGGTTTCTTTTTACCTTTGTTTCTTCGCATGGAAATCAGCTCATTTATTTTTGATATGTAAATCGGATCATCACTTAAGCGTATCATGCTAGTCAAAACAAATGTGCTAGAATGTAAAGGTATTTTCTTATTACAAACATTTGATATAATTGTTTGTGCTAATTTGTAGCTTTTAATATGTGTGTGCAAATCTCCATCAACATCATTACGAGTAATTCTAAAACAATCGTCACACTTATCAATTGTAAAGTTTTGGATTTCCAGCATATACAAAACCTGCCTATCTTGTATCAGTTTTTAGATGTGTTGAGTGGTATAAACCATTCTGCTTATACCACTCATTTCAGTTAGAAATGTGAGTAGAATAGTAAATCAAAATATATGTGAGTTATTAGATTTTAAGTCTGAATACTTTCTAAACAAATGGGTCGGGGTATTGCGAGATTTATATCCATACCATATTACGAAAATCTCAGTTTGAAAATACAAGCCTCAAAAGTATTGATTTTTACTACATTTTTGGCATGTATTTTTTATTTTCTATTTTCCTAAATTATTATAGTAATAAGATTTGTTCTGTTCATTTTTTATATTTTTGCCGCAATCTTTGCAATATTTTTTTCGATTAGATGATTTTTTTACCAAGATACCACAATCTGCACATCTGATATATTTTTCACCCTTATATAGTCTCCATTCATATCCGAGTTTTCTAAAATCGGATATAAACAATTTATTTTCGCTGTCATCATCTATATATAAAACTTGAATGTTGAGGTTATCTACTTTTTTAGCATACTCAATAAGCCCCAATTCTTTTAATGTGTTAAATTTTATGTCTTTTTCAAAAGCAGTTGTGTTGATGCAGGCAATTGAGTAAATTTCACCATTGCTATAATTTACCCAATTGTTATTATTGGGATTCCTGAAATTTCTGAATTTAGCCAAACATAAAAGAGTAAAAGCAAGCCGTTCCAGCACTTTATCGTGTATTTCGTTAATGGTTTTCAGCTCATTTTCTGTAATCCAAACCCCATTGCATTCACACAGCGGATATTTAGCAGCTTTAGTTGCATATTTTTCTAAACTTGAAAACCAATCAACAGAATTATAATTGGAATAATTTTTTTCCATAAAAGTATTCAGTTCTTTTATAATGTTCATTTTTCGTAATTCTTTTTCGTGATACAAATACCTTGCATATATACTTAAAAAAACATATATTTTTGATGGTTCAATATTTGCACCGTTGAGAATATCGTCTACATATTCTTTTTCGTTTAATATTATAATAACTCGTCCACCTCCTCAAACTTTTTCTCGCATATAATAAACTGCTCTCCGCCAAATTCAAATTCACCATCTGAATTTACCAAGACGGGATAATGAATCATATGGTTATTTTTCTGCAACAAATTCTTAATGATAACTTCCCCACAAATATCCCAGGCAAATTGTTTTGATTTAGAGGAAGAATAACACATATCAATTACAATATCACATAGTTCTTTTTCATTAGGACAGATTTCTTCACATTGAGATTTAAATTTTTGCAGCATTATGCCTCTATTGACACTTACTTCGTCTTTATCCAGACGCTTCTTATTAGCAAGCTGCTGATAGTATCGCAAAGAATCATCGTATTCAAATTTAATCTGCGAGATTCTTTGATAATCATTTATACTATACTCAACGCCAGATTTTAAAATAGAATAATCAAATTCGTAGTATTTGTCATATTCAGCAAGATATGATTGGAAGACATCCTCAAACAACCATGAAATTCGATTGATGGTACATGGATTATTCCCAACTGGCATAAGCCTGTTATAATAATCAATAAATTCTTTTTCGCGTATAGTTTTATTCGACTTTTCCATTAAATCCGACATTGACATTTTGAATTCCCTGATACACTTGCTGTTTGTATCTTTGATGTATTTGTTGTACTTGGCCATCAAATCCGGATACACATATCTCATAAAATAAGGCTTGTTTTCAGCTACAATTTTTAAGCATAATTCTTTGAAATGCTTTTGATCCTCTGTATCATCGGGCAGCTTATTACAGGCTGCTTTATCATACCAGTATTTTGGCATTGGTTTAGCAATTATTCCTTTAGATTTGTCTATGCTGCACTGCTGGAAGTGCTGACCACACATAATCCGATATTCCAATGTCTTATATTCTTCACTATTTTCATCAAATACAGACTGCCTCTCAATCATAGATGTAATTCTGTTTGTAGTAGTTCCGATTTCATCTCCAAATGCCAATTTGTTTGCTTGAATTATATCTTTCTCAGTCGGGATAATCTTATCGGCTTTTTTTTGCATACACTCAATAGTCGTTGAGTTTAAAGTGTTTTCAATGATTATATTATTGTCTGTTGAAAAGAAAGTATCCGAATCTTTATCTGCTCCATTAAGCGCATCGCAAGTAGTGTCCCAGGAATTCAAAATAATCCCTGTAGTATTATACTGATACCAAAAATCCATTTCTTCATTGTGAACAATTCTCCTGAGCCGAATATTATTATGGCAGGTCATTGGAGCACGAAATAAGGCGATTTCTTCTACATTTTTATCAATCCAGTATTTATGATAAACCTCTCCAGATTTTAACAGACCTGTAACTGGCAAACCGAATATAGACTGAGCCAGGGAAAATAAGTCACCAGACACAATAGCAAAATTTCCGCTTAATTTTATAGAACCTTTTGCTGCATCTGAAATTCTTTTTTTAATCATAGAATAGATTTTATTTAGAACAAAAGGATCTCTTAATAACCGCTGGTCAATCATTATTGCTTTAATAAAGTCATTATCGACATAATCTATGGTACTTTCATTCAGATACATGCCTTTTGCAAAAACAATTGTTTTACGCCAATCTTGTCCCAATACACCTTCAATTTCATCAATAGTGGGCTTACACAGTGCATACAGGTCTTCTTCACTCAAATTATATGTTTGCAAAAACTGATAATTTGTATTTCTAACATTTTCTAAATCATGTGGGGAAGTTTTTGCAATAGAAAATTGATAATGGTTTTCGTTACAGCAATCAATATAGTGCTCAAGATTATTATATGAATCCCATAATTTAACCATAGATGTAGTTAATATTACATCATAATTTCTGACATCACGCAAATCTCCCCATGCATCCTTAACCATATATATTTCATGGTTTACTCTTTTAGCAAATTCTACAAAATCAAATGTAAATAACATTCCTTTTGTCCATGCATAGCGGGTGTTTACACCTGATATAGTTTCTCCTTCGTATTTGCTGCCATATAAATCTTTATTGATCTTACGAGAATAGTCGGGTGACATAAAACCATATCCATCAGAATCGCAATATTCAATTTCATAATTTTCCTCATAGATAATTTCTGGTTCACCATCGCACTCGTCATTAATTTTTATGACGTTTTCCTGAAATGTAACATTACAGTCATTGACTATTAAAATTCTTGGCATGGTTACAGGAATAGAAGCACTGCATATAAGTGCCTGGTATGCCTCTAATTTTGCAGGAATGATTGGTTTTGTTTTGTCCCGTCCATTGTCCATACGTTTCACAATCTCTTTGTAAACAGTATCGCCAATATATGTAATAGTGGATTTTTTAATTCCTCCATTGGTTCCCAGCAAACGATGATATACATAGTTGTTAATCTTAAAGCCCATGTTTGCCCTGTCATAATCTTTGTTAGAATCCATAACCATACAAAAGTAGTCTTTCTGATATTGCAAAGAATATAATTTTTTATATAGCTCTTTTATTTTATCTTTATTCTCTTTACTCTTTGGCTGTTTTTTTATATATTTTATTTCTTTCCTTATTTTAGATACTTCAAAATCTAAATTATCAATTCCGTTTAACTCACATATCCAGCGAAGGATCTGGCTGTCGTTAAGAGCCACAATATCGTTTTTATTTTTCATAGCAATATCAAGCGGAAGGCTTAAATCCCATCCCGCTTGTTTCAATCTTCTGCTGTGTAATTTATAAATAAACTTATGGCATGATTTTTGTTTTGCTATAATTTATCCACCTCGTTTCCATAACTAATTTAATTTGAAGCCTGTATATCATTAATACAACTTTTATATTCGTTCATACACATATCCGCTATCAGATGTATAATAGATATTCCTGATTCCCATATCTTTTATCATAGCCATACAAGCGGGGCAGGGACGGGACATACCATATAGTCGGTCTTTCCTTGAGCGAAAGATATATAATCTGACTTTCTGCCACCTGATATCCATATCTTTAATAGAGTTCAAACAGGAGATTTCAGCATGAGTTTTATGCTCTACCATAATGTCATCTGGGATATGTCTGTATTGATTATATCTTTTTTGATTCGGATGAGTTTTATTCGTATTGCAGCCAATTCCTATAATATGTCCCTGATAAACAGCGATGCATCCAATATGTATTTTCTTAAAATCAGAAATTAAAGATACCTGCCGAGCTTTTTCAAAATATTTATAGTCTATATTACGAAATATTATTATCACCACCCAGCCATTCCTTTTCGAGTATTTCATTCCCTTTATCGAAACAGCGCAGTTCATATCTGCATCTGTCAAATTCAGCTTCAAATGAACCACCTGCGCAATGTTCAGATATCATTTTTAAGATAATAGAGTTAATGGCTTTTGCTTTGGCTCTTATCTTTATATTCTCAAATTCTGAAATCAAATCCCATTTTCCGACAGAATTTTCCATCAATCTAAGCTGGATTTGATATACTTTGTTTTGATTGTCAAAAGACTTTAATGCAATCACACTAAATCCGTTATGCAGGTCAATTACTAAAACATTTTCCATATCAAAATATTTCTTATACGTTAATCTGTTCATACTATCATTTCCTTTCTAACCATACTTCCCAATAACCATCGCGATATTTTGTGTTAAGATCGTTATAATGAAATTTCAACAAATCTTCAATTTGATAGATGTAGTAACAATAGTCAACTTGTCCACTACGAATATTTCGTAGTACATCATTTATGTAATTACAATATTGCTGCCAATTTGTCTGCCCATAATATGTACCATGTGTTTCTTCATTCCACTTGCTTGTTTCTCTGGCATACTTTCCCTTTAGTTTTTTGACATTTTTATCATATGGTTTGATAAATAATTTCCGTACATTGAATTCTTTTTGCCATTTTGTATCCGTCAGGGCAGGGGAGGGAGTGCCATTCGTATTTGAAATGATTCGCATTTCTCTCAGTTCTTCTAGTGTCATATGTTTATATTTTTGTGCTTCCTTTCGTTGTTTTGATTGTTTGATTGCTTCTATCTGATTATTAATTCTATTTTTATTTGGAGTTGTAGTGCTGAAATCTTCGATTGTAATTTCTCCGCTAAAAATAGAGTTATCAGCCTTATAAATTTCTTTGTTGAATTTTTTTGTCATTATTTACTTCAATTTCTCCTTTTCTTTGTTTTATCCATTGTTTTAATAAATTTCTCATACGAATGCTTGGTATATATATATCCATATTTCTTTACTTCTTGATAAGGCGGATTTGAACATAAATTGTCAAAGTTCTGTTAAAGCATATTGATTTTCAGTCATTTCAAAATTGTTTTTCGTAGTGGTAGGATAGAAATTATTAGCCCAATATGCGGGATAGATTCTATCTGAATAATCTTTTTCGCTATCTTTACTTAAACATACAAAATCTCGTCCAAACCCCTTATCTTTGATATCTTCTCTAAATTCTTCGTATGTAGTCCATAAATTATTATGAGTAGAATTTGAATTGCCTTTTGGTGTTAGATTACGAAAGAAATTCATTACACTTTTTCTGAGTTTATCTACCAATCCGTCATATCTATGGTCGTTAAACCACTTTTGTGTAATTGCATATTTATCCTTCCCAATCTCATTTAATTTTTCATGTTCAATGATATGTATTAAGGATTTATAATCGCAATTAGGAACTTCAACAACATATTTATTATATTTTTCTAATGTGCCAACTTCCTTATTTTCTTGGCGATATTGATATTTATATTTTCTCCAATTGTCATCCAACCCAATATCTGTCATTTGACCACCATGATATACATCAGAAATATTGGTGCTTAAATCGTTATAATAAAGATTAATATAATAAATTTCTTTCCAAGCCATTTCCGCTTCTGAATCACACTCAATATATTCAATTTTTGAAATGTTATTATTTAAGTGATTATGTTGTAAAAATCGTTTATACAAATCAATAGTTCTTCCAGCGTATATAATGATGTTGTCTTTATTCAGAAATCTGTATACATAATATTTTCTTTCTTTAGTTTGCAAACTATCCAATAAATAACTCCTTTCTACTTTTGATTATTTCCTTTAACAAAAGGATAAAATTCATCGGTTCTATATAATTGAACGATTTTATCCAAAGCCCATTTAATTTCTTGTTCATATCCTTCTTTATTTAGAACATAAATATTAGGTACATTTTGAGGTGGTTTGGTTTTATCAGGTTGTACACTCCCTACTTCTTTTTTTATAAGTAAAGCATCTCGTTCATCAGTAGAATTGGTTAAATATTCTATACACTGATTGATGGTATCTTTTGACATAGACAATTCTTCTGACATATGTTTTATGCTCTTAAAAAATGCTTCTGGATTATCTTTTGCACTTTCATAGTCAGAACCATCATTTTGTCTTGGTCTACATCCTATGTATGAGTTTATATAGAGAAAAGCTACAAGTATGCTTTCTCTATTCAAAGAGCTATCAGCCATCATAATTGTGTCAAACTGAGAAGATGTAAGTTTGGCAAATTTTTCTGTTGAGTCAAAATTTTGGGGGATAATTTTAATTTCAATACCAGTATCATAAGAAAGCGAATCTAAATCTTGCTTTACTTCAATCATCTGGTTATTTATCATATATTCCAACACATCTAATATTTCTTTAAATGCTTTTGGCTTTCTACTTGTTGTTTTATACCCATAAAATTCAAGTACTTTTCGTATGGTTATCCAACTGTTGTCTTCATAGGAGCGATATTTGTCAATCAAGATATAAGTGATATAGAACTTTCTACTAATACCAAATTTTGTTTTAATATTTCCTTGGATGTATTTATTTGGAAATCTTGTAAAATATTCTTTGTTTTGTTTTTTAATAATTTTATTCTCCTTTCAATTTTACGAGAGTTCAGTAAATGTCAATTTTAAAGCTTCAAAATTTTCAACCCTGTTCAGCAAACGTCAATTTTATGTATCTCAACTGAACAGAATAAAGATATACACCTTTAAATAAGACAGACATATTACAGCGCAATTTACTTTTGTAAATTACTCTGTAAAAAACTTTTTGATTGTAGATGGTTGTGTAATAGTGGTGGTAGTATATCATCTACTTCGCTTTTTTAATTTCTTCTTTATCCATTATTGTTATTTGGTATTGGTGTATCAAATATAGTTATGTGTTTTGTTGATGTAATTGGATCAGATTCAGAGGCAATACCATATTTAATAAGATTGCTATTTACGATTTGTTCAATCATATCTCTGTATTTTTGTGTAAATTCATAAGGTTCTAATGGGTAACAAGATGAAATATTATTTTCGTAACAGTAATCAGCTTGTATCTGTTGAGTATCTATATCATATAAATTCTCTAATTCCCAAAGAATATTTTTATAAAGTTGACCTCTTGTAATATTAAAATATTCTTCTAATAATTTATATTTTTTCTGCATTTTAGCGAACCAAGGATTATAAGGTTTATTATATGTAGTTTCTATTGCTGGATGAGATTGTGTTTGTTCCTCCAACTTGGAAAGACGGTTATCCATTGAAGCTAGTAATTCTACCAATTTCTTATCTATACTGTTATTGGTTACTGATTGTAATTTTTGTGCAGTTACTTTTAATCCTTGCTCACAGGCCACAAAATATTGTCTTGCTTGTTCATGACGCTCTGTGTTTCCTGTCATTGATAATTTCTTTGCAAAGTCTGATGTGATCTTATAGTCTGTCTTTGGTCTACCGCCTTTTTTGAAGTTTTCGTTTTCAAAGACGAAAACTATATAATCTTCATTCTCTACAGCAAATTTATTTTTCTTTATATTTCTAGATAGTGTCTACACGTGTTAAGCACGGATAGCAGCCCAAATAGCGATACA
>ERZ777306.2942-NODE-2942-length-19454-cov-5.799268_pt1 | contig 19454 bp, 10 predicted proteins | sample MGYA00374966_ERZ777306 | MGnify/ENA primary metagenome ERZ777306 (study PRJEB29329, sample SAMN06343882) | mouse gut metagenome | isolation source: Mouse cecum | place: Austria: Vienna | collected 2014-11-15 ...
CCGGGAGAAAAAATAATTTCTTTCGGAAGAAAATCAAATTTCATCCGGGAGAAATTGAAAACGGACTCGGATGGGGTGAAACAGGGAAGGGAAGATAATGTAAAATTCGAGACTGGCTTTCAGATTTATCTAAATATTTTCCACAGAAAAACAGATACGGGACAAATAATAATCTTAACTTTGCCGCAAACAAAATCGTATCGCTATGAAAAATAATGGAGAAATCATGGTTTGCCTTCTCTAAATTGAATCTGGATATAAAGGATATTATACAAAAGATCATTTAACGCAACGTGCAGAACATACTGCAAAAGAAGGAAGACGAAGGGAGCGACAGACTGAAACCTCCCGTTTCGATCCCGTCTCTATCCGTATCAGCCATTTCGAAATTGGCATATTATCACATTACCCCGTTTTTATTACGAAATTTTATTTCTATATTTGTTAAAGAATTTTCAAACAAAACAGGGTATTTAGCCGTTATGATAATAAAAAAGAAAACGCTGATAAAAAGATGAGGATTTGGATAAAACGGATAGGGATTGTGTTGTTGATACCGGTGGTATTGATACTACTTGTCTCTGTGCTTTTATATATACCGCCTGTACAGAATTTTGCAGTGAAACAGGCCGCCTACTATGCCGGAAAAGCTACCGGGATGCAGATCGGGATCGAACGGATACGCCTCTCCTTCCCGCTGAACCTGACTGTGCGGGGGGTGGAGGTCCTGACGGCTCCCACCGATACGCTTCTGACGTTGAAAAGCCTTTCCGTCAATGTGCAAGCCTTGCCTCTGCTGAAAAAAGAAGTGCTGGTAGACGCTATCAACCTGGAAGGGGTGAAAGTGAATACCGGGACTTTTATCGAAGGCATGGAGATAAAAGGCGTGCTGGGACGCTTATATGCCAAGGCCGACCGCATCAATCTCTCGAAAGAACGGGTGGCGCTCAATACAATCGACCTGTCCGATACCGCTATCACCCTGCTACTGAACGATACGACAACGAAAGCCGACACCACCTCCACCCCAGTCAACTGGATATTGAAACTGGAAAAAATCAATTTCGACCGGGTGGCGTTTGCCCTGCAGATGCCTGCCGACTCGTTGCGCCTGACTACCTATATAGATAAGGCGAACCTGAAAGACGGCGTCGTAGACCTGGGCACTTCACAATATGGGGCGGACCTGTTCACACTGACCGGTTCGACACTGGGATACGACGGCAACGACCAGGAGCCGGTGAAAGGTTTCGACCCATCGCATATCGCCCTGAGTAATGTCAATATCACCCTGGATTCGCTGTTCTACGGAGGGAGGGACATAAAGGCACGGATACGCGAACTCTCTGCCGACGACCGTTCCGGACTGGCGATCACTTCGCTGACCGGAAGCCTTCACAGTGACAGCACGACTATTAGTGTACCGCAATTATTGCTGAAAACAGCTGCTTCGGAAGCGCGCCTGATGGCGATGGTTCCCTGGAGTTCGTTCGACGAAAACCCCGAAGGTGATATGCGGGTGTTATTAACCGCCTCTTTGGGAAAAGAAGATGTGATGACATTCGCCGGTGCACTGCCCGAAGATTTTCAGAAAGCCTATCCGCAGAAACCGGTTTCACTGACTGCCGGAGTAGAGGGAAACTTATCGTCCATGCTGCTCCGCCAGCTGAAAGCGGAGTTGCCGGGGACTTTCCGCATGGACGTTTCCGGAACGATGAAAGCACTGACCGACAGTGTGCGCCGTTCTGGAAAACTGGACCTGAAAGCAAAAACCGGCAACCTCGATTTCCTGCTGACAATGCTTTCCCCCGCCGAACGGCACCGGTATAATATCCCGGCAGGCATCACCTTGACCGGTGAGGCGGCTCTGAAAAACAATGAGTATCAAGCCGATCTCCTGTTGAAAGAAGACAAAGGAAAAGTCCTGCTGACAGGCCGTTTCAACCCGGCCAAAGAGGCTTATAAAGCCGACCTGAAAGTGGATAGCCTGGAACCTGTGCATTTTATGCCGCTCGACTCGCTCTATTATATGAGCGCATCCATACAGGCGGAAGGCCAAGGGTTCGATCCCTTCAAAACCTCTTCCTGGGCAAAGCTGGACGGAAAACTGACGGATATACGATACGGCAATTACAACGTATCGGACGTCACCCTGGCCGGTTCGCTGGAAAAGAACTTCGTAAAGTTCGACCTGCTGAGCAAATATCCGCTGGCAAAGATGGATATGACGCTGAATGCGACCTTGCAAAAGAAAGAGATCAAAGCCATGCTGATAGCCGATGTCGAAAACTTCGACCTCTACGGCATGCACCTAATGAACGATTCGCTGGCAACCTCCTTCCAGCTTTTCGCGGAAGCGGAAACCGACATGGGAAAGAACAACCTGGTCGACGTCACCCTCGGAAACTGGGAACTGACTACCACCACGGGTATTTATAAACCGAAGACACTGACCCTGCACGCCCAAAGCACCCAGGACACCACCCGCGTCTCCTTCCATGCCGGCGACCTCGGGATCGTGCTGACCGGCAACTCCGACCTGGAGACCATGACCGATAAGTTCAACAAGATTTCCGAAGGGTTGAACAAACAGCTCGAGAAAGATTCGATGATCAATATCCCCGCCTTTAAACCGTTGCTGCCGGATATGCATCTGACCATATCGGCAGGGAAGGATAATCCGATTTATAATATATTGCAACAGGCAAACGTCTCGTTCAACAACCTGAACCTGGAGGCGTTCACCTCTCCCGAAGAAGGTTTCCGGCTGGATGCCGGCATTTATAACCTGATGCAGGACACGACGCGGATAGACACAGTCAGCTTTGCGATCCGGCAGGACTCGCTCGGACTGTTGTATCAGGCCGATGTCATCAAGACGAAATTCCGCCAGCAGGCTCCGTTCACAGCCGGAGTCAAGGGGAAGGTCAGGAATACGTTTGCCGATGCCGAACTCCTGTACACGGACGGCCTGGGGAAAACCGGTATCCTGCTCGGACTGCGTGCCGACAAGGTGGAAGAAGGTTTCAACCTCCATCTGTTCCCGGACAATCCGATCCTGGCATTCCGCCCTTTCAAGCTGAACCCGGACAATTATATCCTTTATAAGAACGAAAAAGATATTGCCGCCGACCTCCGCCTGTCGGGCGAAGAGAACGCCTCCCTGTGGATACATTCGTTGCCCGAAAAGGATAAGATGGAGGAACTGCATCTGGAATTGAGCCAGATCAACCTCGATGTGATCTCAAAGGCTTTTGCGGAGATACCATCGATGAAGGGTATCCTGAGCGCCGACATGCAATATGCTCCGTCGGACAGTTCGTTCCTGGTCGTTGTCGATGCAAATATCGACAATCTGATCTATGAAGGCGGACGGGTAGGCGAACTGATGTTCAGCACCGTTTATCTCCCGCTGGCCGACAATACGCACCAGGTCGACATGCACTTCTTCCGTGACCAAAACGAAGTCATGTCGGCAACCGCCCTTTACAAGATGGGGAAAAACGACCACCTGGACGGGACGCTCGACGTAACACATCTGCCGCTGGATATGGTGAACCCGTTTATCCCGGATAATATGGCGGCGCTCAGCGGCGTGCTCGAAGGGAACATGACGATAAAGGGCAGCAGCAAAGCTCCCGAAATGAACGGATATATCGAAATGGATTCGACTTCAATGTTCGTCACTGCCGTGGGTACCAGTTTCCGGGTGGACGACAAGAAAATCGTGGTGAAAGAGAATAAGATCCTGTTCGACAAATACCATATCCACGCAGCCGGAAAGAACCCGTTCGTGATAGACGGCACGATCGACTTCAATAATCCTTCGCGGATGATGGCCGACCTGAAACTAAATGCCGACAACATGCAGTTGCTCGACGTGAAGCGTAACAAGGAAAGCATGGTGTACGGCAAACTGCTCGTCAACCTGGCGTCGACGGTCAAAGGTCCGCTGGATGCCTTAATGATGCGCGGCAACCTGCAACTGTTGGGAGGAACCAATGTGACTTATGTCATGAAAGACTCGCCGCTGACGGTACAGGACCGTCTATCCGACCTGGTGACTTTCACTTCATTCGAAGACACGCTGGTGAACCGACGCCGGCAAGAAGCCCCGCTGCCTTTGGGCGGCCTGGATATGCTGCTGACCATCCGCATCGACCAGTCCGTACGGCTGAACGCCGACATTACCCCCGACCGCTCCAGCAAAGTCGAACTCGAAGGGGGTGGCGACCTTTCTTTCCAATATACCCCGCAGGGCGAGATGATCCTGAACGGACGATATACCCTTTCCGGTGGTATTGTAAAATATGCCCTGCCGGTCATCCCGCTGAAAGAATTTAATATCGAAAACGGTAGTTATGTGCAGTGGAGCGGCGATCCGATGGACCCGTACCTGAACCTGACTGCCACCGAACGTATCCGCACGAACGTGACGCTCAGCGGACAGAATCCGCGCATGGTGAATTTCGACGTGGGCATCGCCCTCAAACAGCAGTTGGAGAACCTGGGCCTGCAATTCGTCCTGACGGCTCCCGAAGACCAGGCGATGCAGACCGAACTGAGCAGCTTGGGTGAAGATGAACGCACGAAACTGGCAGTCGGCATGATCATGACCGGCATGTATCTGGGCAACTCCGGAAGCGGCAAACAGAATCTGAACATGGGTGCCGCCCTGAACAGCTTCCTCAACAGTGAGATCAGCAACATTGCCGGAAGTGCCCTGAAGACGGTCGACATCTCCTTCGGCATGGATACCTACGACGAGAACGGCGACGGCTCAGGCGGCCAGCGTACCGATTATAATTTCAGTTTTGCCAAACGTTTCTGGAACGACCGCATCCGTGTCGTGCTGGGCGGACGCATCTCGACCGGCGAAAATGCCAGCAACAGCAGCCAGACACAGGCCTTTATCGACAATGTCTCGATCGAATACCGGCTGGATGCCAGCGGAACCCGCTACGTGAAGCTGTTCCACGATAAGAACTACGAAAGTTTGCTGGAAGGTGAGATCACCGAAACAGGCGCCGGTATCGTCCTGCGCCGCAAGATGCTCCATCTACGCGAACTGTTCAATTTTAAAAAGAATCGACCCAAACCGGTAAATGAAGAAGAATGATGGAAAATAAGGACATATTATACAGACTGTTAAACGGCAGAGGGTGTGTTATCGCCTCGATATTCACTACCCTGATCCTGCTATCCTCTTCCTGTTCGACAACGAAGAACCTGCCTGAAGGCGAAGTTTTATACACCGGTATCAAGAAAATAGAAGTCACCGATGAAGATAAAACCACCGCCGGCGAAGATGCCCTCGCCGAAGTGGAAGGCGCCCTTGCCTATCCGCCCAACAATGCATTGCTGGGAAGTTCGTCCATCCGTGTGCCGTTGCCTTTCGGCCTCTGGGTCTATAATGCATTTGTCAATAAAAAGGGGAAGATTGGGAAATGGATTTTCGACAAGCTGGCTGCTAAACCGGTGTTCGTCTCCACCGTAAATCCCGAAGTCCGCATCAAGGTAGCGCAAAACCTGTTGAAGGAATATGGCTATTTCAACGGAACGACTTCTTTCCAGGTGGATACCAATCCGAAAAATGCGAAGAAAGCAAAACTCATTTACCAGGTGGCCATGAACCATCCCTACACCTATGATAGTATCCGTTATGTAAGGATGCGTCACCGGATGGATACACTGATACAAAATACGATAGGTGAACGCCTGCTTCATGACGGTGAAAACTTCAACGTGACGAACCTGGAAGCCGAACGGCAGCGTATCTCCTCCTTGCTGCGCAACAACGGTTTTTATTATTTCCGTCCCGAGTTCATCACTTACCAGGCTGATACCATCATGAATCCCGGCAAGGTGGCGCTCCGCATCATGACCAAACCCGGACTGTCGCGTGCCGCTCTTCGCCCGTGGAAGATCGGCGATATATCAGTCTGGCTGAACGGCTATAACAATGAGACACCCACCGATTCGGTACGTTACAAAGACATGACCGTCTATTATGAAGGCAAACTGCGCGTCCGTCCGTCGGTGCTTTATAACCGCCTGCGGTTCCGGTCGGGCGACCTTTATTCGCAGGAAAAACAGCAACGGACCCAGACCAGCTATTCACGCCTGGGTATTTTCCGGTATTCCGAAATGCAATATACCCCGCGCGACACCACCCGCCGCCAGGATACGCTCGATCTGAAGATCAACACGGTCTACGACCTTCCGCTCGACGGCGAGCTGGAAGTGAACGTCACCTCCAAAAGTAACGACCAGGTGGGACCGGGAGCCATCTTCAGCGTTACCAAACGGAACGTGTTCGGTGGCGGCGAGACTTTCGGAGTACGCCTGCGCGGTTCTTACGAATGGCAGACCGGCAACCGGGTGGACGGTGCCAAATCGGCCATCAACAGCTGGGAGATGGGATTGAGCGGAACGCTGACATTCCCGCAATTGCTTTTCCCGGGAATGATGAAGAAAGACGGCTTGTATCCGTCAAGTACCTCTTTCCGGTTGTATGTCGACCAGCTGAACCGGGCACGTTTCTTCAAGATGCTGGCTTTCGGCGGAAGTGCTTCCTACGATTACCAGTCGTCCGCCACCAGTCACCATTCAATTACGCCGTTCAAGCTGACGTACAACCTGCTCCAGTCTACGACGCATGAATTCGACAGCATAACAAAGGATAACAAGGCGTTAAAACTGAGTCTGGAGAACCAGTTCGTGCCGGCAATGGGTTATACCTATACCTATGATGATGCCCCGATCACTACACGCCGGAACCATACGTGGTTCCAGCTTGCCGTTTCGCAGGCAGGTAACCTGCTGGGTGCCGGCTATGCCATTGTCGGAAAGAAATTCAACGAAGAAGGGAAACATCTGCTGGGAAACAAGTTTGCCCAGTTCGTAAAAGGGACAGCCGAGATACGCTACGATTATAAGATCGGCCATAACCAGCATCTGGTCGGACGCATGATGGCGGGTGCCGTCTACAGTTACGGGAACGCCCGGGTTGCTCCCTATAGCGAACAGTTTTATATCGGGGGAGCCAACAGTTTGCGTGCCTTTACGATCCGTTCGATCGGCCCGGGCCGTTACCTTCCCGAAAAGACTACTTACAGCTACCTCGACCAGACCGGCGACCTGAAGTTCGAAGCCAACCTCGAATATCGTTTCCCGATCCTGGGCGACCTGCACGGGGCTGCATTCGTAGACGCCGGTAACATCTGGCTGATCCGTGAAGACAAGCAACGTCCCGGCGGCCAACTGAAATGGGGACGTTTCCTGAAAGACCTGGCACTGGATGCCGGTGTCGGCCTGCGTTACGACCTGACCTTTATCGTGATCCGCCTGGATATGGGTATCCCATTACATGTACCTTACGAAACGGACAAGAATGGTTACTTCAACGTCCCCAAATATAAACCGGGATGGCACCTGGCAATCGGGTATCCGTTCTAGGAAGTATAGTTGTTGAGGGGAAGGTCGATTATTATTCCTCCTCCCCTCCATACCTATATATAGTTATTTTCCCCTTTCCCTTACGCTTCTTTTTTACCTATAATCGGTGATTGATGCGCTTTCCTTTTCAGCCGACCTTTGCAGCAGTTTAATAATGTAAAAAGATTCGGACATTGAAAGCGATATTTAACACACTAATGTTTGCACTATTCCTTGTAATTCTGCCGGTTACGGTAAAAGCACAGGGGGAGGCCATGATTTCAGGGAAGATATTATCAACGGAGAAAGAGATTGTTGACTTTGCAACAGTCTATCTGAAAGGTACCAATTACGGGGGAACGACGAATGAAGAAGGTATCTACCATCTCAAAGCTCCCGCAGGAAATTATACATTAGTCGTATCCGCCATCGGCTATAAAACAGTTGAAAAGCAAGTCAGGCTTATCAACGGCCAGCGCGTAAAACAAAATATCACCATCACCCCGCAAGTGGAAGAACTGGATGAAGTCGTAGTCGTTTCCAACGGCATCAGCCGCCTGAAACGTTCGGCTTTCAACGCCATAGCCGTGGATACCAAGGAACTGCAAAACTCCACCAAAAGCCTGAGCGACGCGCTCGCCAAAGCACCGGGCATGAAACTCCGCGAATCGGGCGGTGTAGGCTCGGACATGCAGCTGATGCTCGACGGTTTCAGCGGAAAGCACGTGAAGGTCTTTATCGACGGCGTGCCGCAGGAAGGCGTAGGCAGTTCGTTCGCCCTGAACAATATACCGGTCAATTTCGCCGAACGCATCGAAGTATATAAAGGAGTAGTCCCCGTCGGTTTCGGAACGGATGCCATCGGCGGCGTTGTCAATATCGTGACGAACAAGAAACGGCGCAACTGGTTCCTCGACGCCTCCTATTCTTTCGGCTCGTTCAATACGCACAAATCATACGTCAACTTCGGACAGACACTGGATAATGGTTTCACTTACGAAATCAATGCTTTCCAGAACTATTCGGACAACGACTACTATGTGGATGCCCCGGTAAAGGATTTTGAAACGGGACGTCTCGACACGGATAAGAAAGAACGTGTGAAACGCTTCAACGACACCTACCATAACGAAGCCATCATCGGAAAGCTGGGGTTTGTCAACAGGAAATGGGCCGACCGCCTGTTGTTCGGTTTCACTTATTCCAATATGTACCAGGATATACAGACGGGTGTACGCCAGAACACGGTCTACGGCGAAAAACATCGCAAAGGCCATTCCCTGATGCCCTCGCTGGAAACAACAAACGCAACCTGTTCACCGATGGCCTCGACCTGGTATTCACCGCCAACTACAACAAGAACCTGACGACCAACGTGGATACCTCCGCCTACGAATATAACTGGGCAGGCGACAAGCACCTGATGAACTCACGCGGCGAACAGTCCTACCAGCACACCCGGTCGGACAACAACAACTGGAACGGTACGGTCACCCTCAACTACCGCATCGGCAAGGCACATATGTTTACGTTCAACAACGTACTGACCGCCTTCCGCCGCTCCAACACCTCCCTGCTGACAAACGAGGAACTGACGGACGCCATCGACAAGGAGACACGCAAAAACATTGCCGGCCTCTCCTATCGCCTGATGCCGTCAGAACATTGGAACCTCTCCGTTTTCGGAAAGCATTACAACCAGTATGTAGCCGGCCCGATGGCAACAGATAACACAAGTTCAGAATATGTCCGCACCTCCCGCAGCGTCAACTCCATGGGATACGGGGCTGCCGGTACCTACTTTGTACTGCCGGGCCTGCAGGCCAAGCTGTCGTACGAAAAAGCCTACCGCCTGCCTACCATCGAGGAAATGTTCGGTAACGAAGACCTTGAGATGGGCGACATGGGCATCAAACCGGAAAACAGCGACAACCTGAACCTCAATGTCAGCTACAACAAAGCATTCAACAAACATAACGTATATGTGGAAGGCGGTTTGATTTACCGCAACACCAAAGACTATATCCAGCGTAACATCACCGACCTGAGCGGTGGCAAACAGGCGGCGAGCTACATCAACTACGGCAAGGTGCTGACCAAAGGCTATAACATCTCCGCCCGTTACAGCTTTGCTAACTGGCTGAGCCTGGGTGGAAACTATACGCAGATGAATGTCCGCGACAACCAAAAGACGGCCATCAGCAACGGTGCAAACAACATCGCCTACAAACAGCGTATGCCGAACCTGCCGTACCGTTTCGCCGACTCCGACGTGACCTTCTACTGGCGTAACCTCTGGATGAAAGGCAACACGCTGATAGTGACTTACGACAATCAGTACCTGCACAGCTTTACCTATTATTCTTCCATCATCGGTTCGAATAAAGGAGAATATGTAGTGCCGAACCAGTTCTCACACAACCTGACTCTCTCTTACAGCCTTCAGAACGGACGTTACAACATCTCGTTCGAGTGCCGCAACTTCACGGACGAAAAGCTGTACGACAACTTCAGCCTGCAAAAAGCAGGACGGGCATTCTACGGAAAGATCCGTGTCTATCTAGGCAATTAATCTCTCTAAAATAAATAGTAATAAACAATATTAAAACAAGACAAGATGAAGAAGAATTTCTTTTTAACAGGCCTTTTCGCTACTGCAATGGCCGGACTGACACTGACAGCGTGTGACGACGACCCATCTACCGGCGGCGATGATGGCGGTGACGATGACAACAACGCGGAATACGTAATCGCAGCCTCTGTAACGGCTTCCGGAAATACAACCAATGTGCTGGTCAACGCCGAATCGTTGGACGAAGGTACCGTTACGACCATCAACAACGGCGTTGTGAACGACGGTGCAACCTACTGGGTATTCTTCAAGGAACAATATCTCTACGCCCTGACATACAACCAGGGAGAAGCCGGCGGAACCCGCTCGTATATCATGGATGCCAGCGGCGAACTGAAGAAGCGTTCTGCCGAGTTCGGTGTAAAGCGTTTTACCACCTATGGCATCTACGACAAATATATCATGACCTCTTCTACCGGTGACGGTCCTACGGAATGGAACGACGAAAACGGTTACACCCCGAAAGTATTCCTGCTTTCTTACCTGGACCCGGCAGCCGAAACATTCACCACCAACGATACGCAGAACAAAGCTTATTTGTCTGAAAACTTCCTGGGCACCGGTGAATACGTAACCCTGTCCGGTATGCTGGAACATAACAACAAGATTTACACAGCCGCCGTTCCGATGGGTCTGAGCCAGTACGGCACAAAAGACCAGAACGGCAAATGGGTATTGCCGGGTAACGAAGACCTGGTGAAGAAAGAATCGGGCGGTTCCAACAGCAGCGCTTACAAGAAAGACGAATTGCAGTGGACACAGTATCCGAACGAATGCTGGGTAGCCATCTTCGACGATGCAACCATGACCAGCAAGAAACTTATCAAAACGGATAAGATCAGCTATGCCGCCGGACGTATGAAATCCCAGTATTACCAAATGATCTGGGCAGCCGACAACGGTGACGTATATGTATTCTCGCCGAGCTTCGCAAAAACGATGACCGATGCCCGCCAGAAGACAACGCTGCCCGCCGGTGTCGTTCGTATCCCCAGCGGAAGCACTGAGTTCGACGATTACTACTGCAACCTGGAAGCCCTGACCAACGGTAACTCTTTCCTCCGTAGCTGGCATATCGCAGACGATTATTTCATGTTGCTGATGTACGACAGACCTCTCACTGAAACAGGCTATGTAGCCAACCAGTTGGCTATCTTCAAGGCCGGAGACAAGAAGTTGACATACGTAACAGGTCTACCTTCAACCGACCAGATTTCCGGCTTCGGCAACGAACCGTATGTTGAAAAAGGCAACGCCTACGTAACCGTTACCTTCAACGAAGGCGGCGGCAACCCGGCTATCTACAAAATCAACCCGGCAACTGCCACGGCAACCAAAGGTCTGACAATCGAAGCTACACAGGTGAGCGGTGTCGGTAAACTGACGGCTGCACAGTAAACAATAACAACGAAAGATGATTCGCATGTATATCTTTCTTATACTCCTCCTGCTCCCGCTAACCATGCGGAGCCAGGAGGATATTTGTATAGGCAAGAAACAGTCTCTCCACTCTGCCGTATTAAACGAGGAACGGAACTACTGGATACACCTTCCCTCCGGCTATGAGCAGGATACAACGAAAAGATATCCGGTCATCTATCTGCTCGACGGAGACGCTTTCTTTCATTCGCTGGTAGGAATCAGCCGGACATTTACAACCGTCAGAGGCAAATACCTCCCGGAAAGCATCATCATCGGTGTGCTCAACGTCAACCGGACACGCGACCTGACGCCGACAGCCTCGGCAGCGGGACGGGACGGCCGGATTGCCCCGGATGCGACTCCCCAGGGCGGCGGAAGCGAAACATTCAGCCGCTTCCTGACCGAAGAGCTCCGCGGCGTTATCGACAGCACCTGCCGGACGAACGGAAAGAATATGCTGATAGGCCATTCCTACGCGGGACTGTTCACCCTGAACACCTTCCTCCGCCATACGGAGCTGTTCGACACCTATCTGGCCGTCGACCCGAGCCTGTGGTGGGACCAGGGCAAGCTATCGCAGGAAGCAGCCGCATGGGTTGAAGGGAAAGACTTCACGGGTAAAAGCCTGTACATCGGCGTCGCTTCGAAGAAACGGACCGACCGGGTGGACATCCACCTCAACAAAGTAAACCACCTCCTCACAGAGGTATTGCCGCAGGCGAAAAACCTGCGTTTCTTTCATAAATCATTCCCCGAAGAGAACCACGGAACAGTCGCCATTCCAGGTATATACGACGGGATAAAACAATTATTCGGAAAATGAGAAAACTCTTTGCTAAAATACATCTATGGTTATCCATACCCTTCGGTATCATCATCGCCATTGTCTGCCTGACAGGGGCAATACTGGTATTTGAAACGGAGATACAGGAACTCTGCCACCCTTCCCACTACTTCGTAAAAGAGGTGAAGGGCGAACCGCTCCTGCCGGCCGCATTGATAGAATCAGCCCGGCGGCAACTCCCCGACTCCATTAAGATAAACGGCATCCGCGTCACTCCTGACCCGAAACGTACCTACCAACTGGTGCTGCCGGGCAAAAAGGCCGCCGCCTTCATCGACCCCTACACCGCAGAAGTCACCGGCATCAATGACGGACAGGGTTTCTTCATGCAGATGATGCGCCTCCACCGCTGGCTGCTCGACTCCTATAAACGCGACGGCAGCTTTTCACTGGGGAAAGCGCTTGTGGGATACTCCACACTCGTACTGGCCATCATTCTGATAAGCGGCCTTGTCATCTGGTATCCCCGTAACAGGAAGGCCTTGAAAAACCGCCTGAAAATAAAGGCGAACGCCGGCTGGTACCGTTTCTTCTACGACCTGCATGTGGCGGCAGGCTTTTACTCCACCCTGCTTCTGCTCGTCCTGACACTCACCGGGCTGACCTGGTCGTTCGGTTGGTACCGGGATGCGTTCTATACGGCTTTCGGCGTAGAGACAACCCAGCCGCAGGCACATGCTCCGGCCCCTTCGGCCAAACAGGAACAGCCCGAAGATAAAAAGCCGGGGGAAAGAAGTCGCGGGGAGAGAGGCGGTCATCCGGAACGTTCCGGTTCTTCTGAAAGAAAAGAAAGGCAACAGAAAAGAACGGATTATACGGTATGGGCCGGCGTTCTATCGGATTTGCAGCACCGCTATCCGGCATACAACTCCATCACCATCCAGGACGGTTCAGCTTCCGTTTCCACCGCCCGATACGGCAACACCCGGGGTAGCGACCGTTACACATTCGATGCGGCAACGGGCCAAATCACCGATATCCAGTTATACAAAGACCTGCCTAAATCAGGAAAGATAAGAGGCTGGATATATTCCGTGCATGCCGGCACCTGGGGTGGCATGACGACGAAGATACTGAGTTGCCTGGTCTCCTTCCTCGGTGCAGTCTTCGCCATAACGGGTTATTATTTCTGGATTAAGAAAAAGATGCGGAAAAGGAAGAGATAACTGCACACCGTCGTCTGAAAGCCATCCGTAACGCTGAACAAGGGAGGCATGATGAAAACTTATTCAGAACCCGAAATCCCCATTTTCTTCATGCTGCTTCTCCTGTTCCTTATCGGTTAGATAAATGAAATCGTTCCCACTCCGGATAATATCGGAGGCAGGGACTTTTTCTTTTAACTTATCTATCTCGCCCTTTTCCTTGACACAAACCAGGGCACGATAGCTCTTCGAAGGTTTGTCGGCCACAAACCAGACACCTGTATAAGCAACACCTTCCAGATAATGCATCAGCGAAGTGCTGACCCCGGATATGCCGATAGGCCCCCGGAAAAATTTAACTTTGCCCGAATAAGGAGACAATCCTTCCAGTTGTTCCGGGAAGGCCGGATTATCCTTGCCATCCATCGGCAGATAATAACGAATTACCGCGTCCGCCTTACTTTTTGCCGCTGCCGAACCGGAAGGAAAAACGACCGACACATATTTATTCCCAGCCACAGCCTGCAACTGGTAAGGCGACAGACAATCGATACACCCTAAAGTATCCGCCCGCTGGCATCTGAACACATGGAGCGAATAAATACCGAACGCGTCCTCCGGCGTTGGCATATCATAAATCTCAACCGTATATTCCTGCCCTTCGTAAACGACATCGCGGGCTACCAGCTTACTGACGCCGTATTCGAGGAACTGTTCCGCTCCCCCGTTCATAAAACCATAAAGGCCGGAACCGGTAAATTCGCGCTCCCTTTTCACCTTAACCTCCTGTGCCACCAGGAAAACAGGGATAAACGTCAAAAGTACCAACCATTGTATAACGTGTTTCATGCCTGCAAATCTATTTCGACCAGTTCTATCTTTTCCTTATCGGCTACTCCCAGCTTAAACTCCTGTGCCATATCCATAAAGGCACGTGCCCCGGCTTTCTCTTCCTCCTGCACGCCTTCTTCGATACGTTTGGCAATCACCATATCATAACCGATGCGGTCGACTGCCACCGGGTCGCTTCCCGCCAGAATCGTATTGTAATGACAGATAAACTGCGGATTGGCAGCCGGCCCGCCATCGAAACAGCCAATCATACCGTCGGTAATATTCAATACCACCTTATCACGCAAAGGAGGAAAGGCACAAGCCGAAGCGCAGGTGTCGTGCCACATCGGGTCGTGAAGCCGCGCCGTATTGGTAATAGAGCCGAAAGCCAGGTTCTTCATACAGGAAGTAATCGTCGTTCCCGCATTCTTCAGCACCGGGACATTGATGATTTTCGTCACCATCTCCGTACATATCTTTGTGAAGTAAGAATATTTTCCGCCATTAATCATGAACGGCATGGTATAGGCATCATACTCGCCCTCCAAATCAACAAAGTAATAGTGCTCCTTGTCAATCCGTTCTTCCCCGTAAAACTTTCCTTCGGCATTGATATAGCTGCCATTCTCATCGGCGTATTCCGTACCGATGATGCGGATATCGGGGTAATTCTCCGGAGTAAAGCCGGACTCTTTCAGGTCTGCCTCCCGCCTGTCCCAGATAACGATGTTTTTCCGGGAGATGCCGGCCTCTTCCAACTGGTTAATAATAGATTGCGTCAGGGCGTGCGAAGTAGACAGCAACTTCCCGGCAATCGGATTCACTTTCAGCCCGATTACATCATCGGGACCGACAAATTGCAGCCATGCCTCTTTCAGATTTTCTTTCCCCGTCAGGTTCAACATGCAGTTCCGGAGCATTTCATAAGCGGCTTCCTCCGACGGTTGCCCGTCGACAATACAACCGGGGTGAGTCGCTTTTACCACTTTTCCGGGATATTTGCCCGGCATAGAGTTTCCATTCCGGGGAATGGAAAGGGCATCCTTTATATTGGTTGCCGACTTCTCTTTGGCAGCCTGCACCGAAGGGGCAGCCTTCACGATGGGAGAAAAAGCGACACTCGCTCCTCCAAGGGCTAACGAACGAAAAAAGTTTCTTCTTTTCATGGCATTACATTATTAAGTCTTCAGCCTGCTAAGGTATTGATTTTCTCCGGTGCATCTCCCCTTTTGACAGTTATTAGTACAACAAATCGCTTTCCACAGGTATTGGTAGCAAACAAGAAAGTATTTACTTTTACCGAATTCTTTATAACTCAATAATACAATTAACTCACAATTTTGTTATAATTATAGAGTTGCTTTTAAGCGACCATCTATCAGATAAGAAAGAAGTTATTTAATTAAACAGAATCAAAAAATGAATTTAGCAGAAGTCTTGCAGTTCCGCCGTTCCGTGCGGGTATACGATAAAGAAAAACCGATAGACCCGGAAAAGGTCAAACAATGTCTGGAACTGGCAACGCTGGCTCCCAACAGTTCGAATATGCAATTATGGGAATTCTATCAAATTACAGAACCCGAATTATTAGCAAAGATTTCGAAGGCTTGTCTGGGGCAGACAGCAGCCTCCACAGCTCCGGAAATAGTTATTTTCGTTACCCGTCAGGACTTATATAAGAAACGGGCAAAATTCGTTCTCGAGTTCGAGAAAGGGAATATCCTGCGAAACAGTCCCGAGGAACGCCAGGAGAAGCGTATCAAAGACAGAGAATTATATTATGGGAAAGTAATGCCGTTCCTTTATGCCAGGTTCTTCGGTTTGCTGGGATTTTTAAGGGTTATACTGGCTAAAAGCATCGGCCTCTTCCGCCCTATGGTACGTGAAGTTTCCGAAAGCGACATGCGTGTCATCGTTCATAAATCCTGTGCACTGGCTGCCCAGACATTTATGATTGCCATGGCAAATGAAGGATACGACACTTGCCCTTTAGAGGGTTTCGACAGTACACAAATCAAAAAACTATTGAAATTACCGCACGGTGCCGGGATAAATATGGTCATTCCATGTGGCATCCGAAAAGGTAACAGAGGCATCTGGGGAGAACGATGCAGAGTGCCGTTCAATGAAGTTTATCATAGGATTTAATCTATCTTTCAAACGGGGAGAGGCTCCTGTTTTCATACCTAGCAGTAGGTATTTAATACAGATTTAATACCAGACTTGCCATTTTATACCGTATAATACCTTATATTTGCAACAAGGTGATGGAGAAGTTCAGGAAATATCTGCGTATAGCGCTCCCCGCACTGTTTATTGCGTATCTGGGATGCCTGATTGCGTTTACCCACGTCCATATCGTGAACGGGGTAACGATAGTCCATTCGCACCCTTACCATAAAACGGACGACGGCCAACCGGACCATGAACATGGTTACGCGGAGTTCCAGTTACTTCACCAGCTTTCTACGATTCAAATCAGCGGAGCTGCGTTTGTTTCGATTCTGCTTGCCGCTTTTCTTACTACATTATTTATACTCAGAAACAATCCGGTCTACCCGGATTACCTACTCCCTGTACGGGGAAAGTTATCTCTTCGTGCCCCTCCTGTAATCTGATACATACGGACTTTTTTTGTTAGGATACCTGTGTTCAAACAGGTACATCCCTTGTATTACCTATTTATCAGAACAAATTAAAATGAATAAGATTATAACACTTATACTATGCCTTTGCTGTGCCGTTACGGTTGCACGGGCAACAGGAGACGACGAGAAAATGAATGCTTCGGATGCCAATGTATTCGGACATGTACTGGACAAAGAGACAGGCGAACACCTGCCTTTCATCACCGTTATGCTGAAAGGGACGACCATAGGGACCACGACGGACAATTCCGGTCATTATTTCCTGAAAAACCTGCCCGAGGGCAAGTTTACACTCGAATTCAAATATCTCGGATACAAAACCGTAACCCGCGAAGTAACCCTGGTAAAAGGGAAAACACAGGAAATAAACGTCGAGCTGGAAGAAGACCGGATTGCCCTGGACGGCGTTGTCGTCTCGGCAAACCGGAGCGAGACTTCGCGGCGCCTGGCTCCCACCCTGGTCAATGTCATCGACTCGAAGCTATTTAAAACGACCAATGCGGTAAATCTGGTGCAGGGACTGAATTTCCAACCAGGCGTACGTGTTGAGACAAACTGCCAGAATTGTGGTTTCCAACAGGTTCGTATCAATGGGCTGGACGGGCCTTACACACAAATCTTAATCGACTCGCGCCCAATCTTCAGCGCCCTTTCGGGGGTATACGGACTGGAACAGATTCCGGCGAATATGATTGACCGTGTCGAAGTGATGCGCGGCGGCGGTTCGGCCTTATTCGGCTCTTCTGCCATTGCGGGGACCATCAATATCATTACTAAAGAGCCATTGCGCAATTCCGGAGAACTGACGCATACGATTTCTTCTATCGGAGGAAGTTCGGCTTTTGATAACAACACGACTTTGAACGCTTCGCTGGTGACGGACAACAGTAAAGCCGGCATGTACATCTTCGGTCAGAACCGCCATCGTTCCGGCTACGACCATGACGGCGACGGTTATACCGAACTGCCGAAACTTAAAAACCAGACGGTCGGATTCCGTTCCTACCTGAAAACAAGCACTTACAGCAAGCTGACATTCGAATATCATCACATGAACGAATACCGCCGTGGCGGTAACCTGCTGGACCGTCCGCCCCATGAAGCGGATATTGCTGAACAACTGGAGCATTCCATCGACGGCGGGGGCCTGAAGTTCGACCTTTTCTCTTCCGATTACAAACATAGGCTCAGCGTCTTCACTTCGGCCCAAAACACCGATCGCGACAGTTATTACGGTACAGCGCAAGACCCGAATGCCTACGGCAAGACTACCGACCTCACTTTTATGGCGGGAACACAGTATGCCTATAGCTTCGACAAGTTCCTGTTTATGCCGTCGGACCTGACAGCCGGACTGGAATACAATTACGACCATCTGAAAGATGAAATGATAGGCTACAACCGCTATACGAACCAGAAAGTCCATATCGAAAGCCTTTTCCTGCAAAACGAATGGAAAAACAAAATGTGGAGTTTCCTGGTCGGAGCACGTATGGATAAACATAATATGATAGATAATGTGATATTCAGTCCTCGTGCCAATGTACGTTTCAATCCGACGGAGGATATCAATATCCGTGCCAGTTACTCCAGCGGCTTCCGTGCGCCGCAGGCTTTCGACGAGGATATGCACATCTCTGCCGTAGGTGGTGAAATTGCGATGATACAACGAGCAAAAGACCTGAAAGAAGAGAAATCGCAGAGTCTCAGCACATCAGTCGACTTCTATCACCGTTTCAAGAACGGAATCCAGACAAATTTCCTGATTGAAGGATTCTACACCAGCCTGAGCGATGTCTTTGTGTTGGAGGACATCGGTAAAGACGAGCAGGGTAATATCATCAAAGAACGCCGTAACGGTTCGGGAGCCAAAGTGATGGGACTGACGCTCGAAGGAAAAAGCGTTCTCTCCTCCTGGCTGTCCTTACAGGCAGGCATCACCTTGCAGCGCAGCCGTTACAACGAACCGGAGAAATGGAGCGATAACGAGAATGTCCCGACAGAACGGAAGATGTTCCGCACTCCCAATACCTACGGTTACTTCACCTCGACGCTGACTCCGCTGAAACATTTCACGGCGGCTTTGTCGGGTACTTATACCGGAAGCATGCTGGTACAGCACCTGGCCGGCTATATCCCGATAGACAAGGCGGTCAAAACACCGGACTTCTTCGACATGAACATCAAGCTGTCATACGACTTCCACATCTACAAAGACATCAACCTGGAAGTAAACGCCGGTGTACAGAATATCTTCGAAGCCTACCAGTCCGACTTCGACCAGGGACGCAAACGCGACTCCGCCTACATCTACGGACCGGCCGCACCGAGAAGTTATTTTGCGGGGGTTAAGATTTCTTATTAGAAAGAATTGATCCTACTTTTCCCTTGATGGAAAAGTAGCCAAAAGATCAAGGCTGCACCTGCTTCGCTACTCCGCATCCTACGTTCGCTGTCGTCTGTGAACTCGCTGCGCTCAAACAGCACAGCCT
>ERZ777306.2962-NODE-2962-length-19314-cov-5.661457_pt1 | contig 19314 bp, 19 predicted proteins | sample MGYA00374966_ERZ777306 | MGnify/ENA primary metagenome ERZ777306 (study PRJEB29329, sample SAMN06343882) | mouse gut metagenome | isolation source: Mouse cecum | place: Austria: Vienna | collected 2014-11-15 ...
GATTTACTTTTTGCATATCCTGCAAAAAGAGTTTGGTTAGAATATGCACTGCCATCACATTGGTTTTTACCATATTCATTTCAAAATCCAAATCGGTTTGCACAAAATCTCCAAATAGCCCAAAGCCTGCATTGTTGATTAAAATATCAACCGTTCCATAGGTTTCTTGTACGGTTTTATGAAAAGTAATGCAACTCTCTTCTTCTGCCAAATCAACTGGGTAGATATCCACATTTTGTCCTTTTTTGTGCAATTCTTCTTTTACTTTTTCCAATTTTTCTTGGTCCCTTGCGACTAAAATTAAGTCATAGCCTAACTTGCTTAAATATCTTGCCATATCTCTTCCAATCCCGGAAGATGCTCCTGTTACAACTGCTCTCATATTTCTCTCCTTTTTTCCTATTGTATCAAAAAAATCCAGTGTAAATTTTTACTCTGGATTTTTCTACGTTTATTGCTTCAAATAGGCTTCTAATGCTCTTGCCATTTGGTCTGGGCAGGATGTTCCGCTTTCTCCCACAAGAAATTCCTTTTAGTTTTTGGATAACCGCTTCAATCGGCATTCCTTCTACTAATTTTGCAATTCCTTGCAAGTTCCCATCACAGCCACCTATTACTTTTACATGCTTCACAATACCGTTTTCCACGTCAAATATCATTTCCGTAGAACACACGCCTTGTGGTCGATAACGATATTCCATTATTACTCTCCTTCAAAGATGTGGTCGAACTCGTCGCCATCGATTTTCTCTTTTTCTAATAATACACCTGCTACTGCATGAAGTTTATCTGCATGGTCCCTTAGAATTTCAAGTGCTCTGTTATATGCGTGGTCTACAATCTTCTTCACTTCTTCGTCAATGATAGCAGCGGTTTCTTCCGAGTATTCTTTGGATTGTGCAAAATCTCTTCCTAAAAATACTTCTTCTTGGTTTTGTCCAAGTGTTAAGGTTCCTACTCGTTCACTCATACCAAAGCGAGTTACCATATCTCTTGAGATTTTGGTTGCTCGTTCAATATCATTACTTGCCCCAGTCGAAATATCGTCTAGGATTAGTTTTTCTGCTACTCTACCACCAAGTAGAGATACAATTTGTTCTTCCATTTCGGTTTTAGACATAAAGGACTTATCTTCAGTTGGTCGATACATGGTATAGCCTCCAGCCATTCCTCTTGGTACGATTGAAATTTGATGCACTGGGTCTTGGGTTGGTAAGAAACGACTAACAACGGCATGGCCTGCCTCGTGGTAAGCGACTAAATTCTTTTCTTTCTCGCTTCTCACTCTAGTACGTTTCTCTGGTCCCATGGTTACTTTTACCATAGCATCTTCGATTTCTTTCATCCCGATTTCTGGTAAGTTTCTACGAGCGGCAAGTAGTGCTGCTTCGTTTAATACATTTTCTAGGTCTGCTCCAGAAAATCCTGAGGTATTTTTTGCGATAGTTCTTAAATCAATATCGTCTGCTAAACGTTTCTTTCTTGCATGTACTTCTAGAATTTGCTCTCTTGCTTTTACGTCTGGGCTCGATACGACAATTTGACGGTCAAATCTGCCTGGTCTTAGAAGTGCTTTATCTAAGACATCTGGTCGGTTGGTTGCGGCTAAGACGATAACACCTTCATTAGCTGCAAATCCGTCCATTTCAACTAATAGTTGATTTAGGGTTTGCTCTCTTTCGTCATGTCCTCCACCGAGTCCTGCACCTCTTTGACGTCCTACGGCATCAATTTCATCTATGAAAATGATACATGGCGCACTTTTCTTGGCTTGGTCAAATAAATCTCTTACACGAGAAGCACCAACACCGACAAACATTTCAACAAAGTCAGAACCACTAATGATAAAGAATGGTACACCTGCTTCTCCTGCTACTGCTTTTGCAAGCAAGGTTTTACCAGTTCCCGGGTGTCCTACTAATAACACACCTTTTGGAATTCTGGCTCCCATATCGGTAAATTTCTTTGGATTTTTTAGGAATTCTACAATTTCTTCTAGTTCTTCTTTTTCTTCGTCTACACCAGCAACATCGTCAAAGGTTACTCTGTTTTTGTCATTGGCACTAAGAACTCTGGCTTTACTCTTGCCAAAGGTCATGGTCTTGTTTCCACCTTGGTTGGAGTTCATTAAGAAATACCAGAATAGTAAGAAAATAATTAAGATTCCAAATGGAGTGATAAGGCTTAAGATAACAAGCCAAATGGACTCGGATTCACTCATAACATGAATGGTCCCGGCCTTCATTCCATCTTGCAAGTTTTCCATCAAGTTTTCAATGCTTGGAATATTAACTGCTTTACTACTGTTTTCATTTTTCAATTTTACTTTGGCAGAAGTTCCTTCAGAAGAGATTTTAATTTCTTTGACATCTCCTGCTTCAATTTTGGTTAAAAGATCTGAGTACTCTAATTTGGAATTACTGTTGTCAACGATCGAAGTGGCAACAACAATTACAATAATTCCTAAAATCAGCCACATCGCTAATGTTTTGATTCCGTTTTTCAAATTTCGTCTTCCTCCTTTTTTATCCTTTCGGACAATTTCCCTTTTATCATTTTGCACTATACCATATAAAAAAAGGGTTTTCAAGTAGAATTTGTCGCACGTTTTTCCCTTTTTTCGACATCTTCTCTTACGGCTATTTCCGCTTTAACCCCTTTTTTCTCATTTTATGACATTATCATAACATTTATTCTTTTTTCTTTTACTTCTACTTTTAGTCCTTGATATGGCACAAGGTACTTATTCCCTATGTTTTTTTGGCACATCTTACGAATATCTTGGATATGTACTTTTTCTAGTTTTCCGCGTAGTTCCGCATAGTTTTTGCACCGTATAACGGAGCATTTTACTTTGTACCAAAGGTTCTAATTTTTGAAATGCTTTCCAGTCCAAGGCTATTTTTTCTTTGGTTTCTTCTTGTACAAGTTCTGCATAAATTTGGGCTAATTGTTTTTCCCAATACGCTTCTTCTTCTTGCACCAAGTCTCCCAATCGGTTTAGCCCTGTGATAATATTCGGATTGAATTCTTGCTCTAACATTGGTAACAATTCATTTCGGATTTTATTTCTGGTATAAATATTCTCAAAATTGGTTTGGTCTATACATGGTTGTAAGTTTTTTTCTGCACAATATGCTTCAATCTGTTTTCTAGTGCAGGTAATCAGTGGTCGGATATATCTTCTATCTCGGATTGGCTCAATACCTTTTAAGCCGAATATGCCAGTTCCACGAAGTAGGTTCATTAAAATGGTTTCGGCATTATCATTAGCAGTATGGGCTGTGGCAATTCGGTTTGCGCCTACTTTTTCTGCCACTTCTTCAAAAAAAGCATAACGTTCTTCTCTTCCCGCTGTTTCCGTACTAATTTTTTTATGTTTGGCAATTTCTGCTACTTGAATGTGCTTTACATAGTATGGAATTCCATTTTTTTGGCAATAGGCTTTGACATATTCTTCGTCATGTCCTGCTTCCTTGCGAATCCCATGATTGATGTGGCATACATAAAGTTGTAACTCCCATTCCTGCCTTATCCTGACAAGTAAGTCTAGTAACGTAATGGAGTCTGGTCCACCAGATACACCTACAACAATCTTGTCTTTTGGCTTTAACATGCCATATTCTGTAATGGTTTGTAATACTTGTTCTTTCATATTTTTCTCTATTCTTTATATCGATTTGCAAATTTGGTAAAGTTACCAAGCCAAGCAAGTTCTACAGTTCCGGTTGGTCCTGACCTTTGCTTTGCAATAATGACTTCGGCGATTCCTTTTTTCTCACTGGCTTCGTTATAGTATTCATCACGGTATAGGAACATAACAATATCCGCATCCTGCTCGATAGAACCAGACTCACGAAGGTCTGACATAATTGGTCTATGGTCTGGTCGTTGTTCTGGCGCACGGGATAATTGGGATAGAGCAAGAACTGGTACACCAAGTTCTTTCGCTAAGATTTTCAGAGAACGGCTAATTTCAGCAATTTCTTGCTCGCGGCTGGCTCCTCTTTTTCCACTTCCAGTAATGAGTTGTAAGTAGTCAATGACAACTAATCCAATCCCTTTTTCAATCTTCATTTTTCGGCATTTGGAACGAATTTCCATCATGGAGATTCCTGGTGTATCGTCAATGTAGATTGGTGCTTCAGATAGTTCGCCAGAAGCAGCTGCTAGTTTTGCCCAATCGTCGTCTTCGATTTTTCCTGTTCTTACTTTGTTGCTGTCTACCATGGCTTCACTACATAGGATACGGTTTGCCATTTGTTCTTTTGCCATCTCTAGGCTAAAAATAATCACTGGCGTTTTTGCTCTGACTGCTGCGTGGGTTGCAATATTTAGGGCAAACGCAGATTTTCCCATGGCTGGTCTTGCTGCTACTAGGATTAGTTCAGAACCATGAAGTCCCGCTGTTTTATAGTCTAAATCTGCAAAACCACTTGGTACACCCGTAATGTGTTGTTTTTGGTTATATAGTCTTTCGAGTTCTGTAAAAGAGTCTACTAAGATTTCTTTAATCGGATGATAGCCTTTTTGGTTTTTTCGCTGAATGGCATCATAGATACGTTTTTCGGCTTGATCCATAATGAGTTCTACTTCTTGGGTCGGGTCGTAGCCAAGTTCAATCACATCATTTCCGGTTCGGATTAGTCCACGAAGAATGGATTTTTCTTCTACGATTTTGATGTATTTTTCAACATTGGAGGTGGTTGGCACTTTATCTGGTAAGCTTGCAATGTATTCGAGTCCCCCAACCGCTTCTAATTTTCCAAGGCTGGAAAGTTCGGCCTTCAAAGTAATAATATCTACTGGCTCAGAGCGATTATATAAATTGGTAATGGCTGTGAAGATAAGGTTGTTATCTTCTCGGTAAAAATCTTCTGGCTTTAATATTTCTAAGGCAGAAGAAACCGCATCTCGGTCAGTTAACATACTTCCGATTACGGCTTGCTCTGCTTCAATATCATGTGGTGGTACTTTTCCTAATTCCATGTTTTTTCTCCTTTAGATGGATGTTACTTGCACTTTTAGTTTTCCAGTTACGCCTTCATAGAGTTTAATCTCCACTTGAAAGTTACCAAGTGTTTTGATTGGTTCTGCTAGTATAATTTTCTTTTTATCGATTTCCATTTTGCATTGGCTTTTTAGGTTTTCTGCAATTTCTTTTGCAGTTACTCCTCCAAAGATTTTTCCGTTTTCGCCTGCTTTAACTGGAATTTGGATGGTAATATCTTTTAGTTTCTTCATCATTTCATAAGCAGCTTCTTTTTCTAAGTCTTTTTGATGTTGTTTGGAGTCCTTTTTTGCTTGTAGTTTCGCCATATTTTCTTTGTTGGCTTCTACAGCTAGATTTTTCGGAAATAGGAAATTGCGGGCATATCCATCGCTTGCGTTAATGACTTCATCCTTTTTCCCTACCCCTTTAATATTGTCTAATAAAATTACTTTCATTTCCCTTTCCTCCTATTTTTTAGTTTTGTTGTTCCTCAAAGTATTCATCTATCTTGCGAATTAACTCTTGTTTTACTTCTTCCATGGAAGGTCCTTCTACTTGGGCTCCGGCTAAGGTAATATGTCCGCCTCCCCCTAGTTTTTCTAGGATTAACTGTACATTGATTTCCCCAATGGAACGTCCGCTGATACAGAATTTTCCGTCTTGGTTTCCAATGACAAATGATGCGGTAATATCACTGATGGTAAGAAGTTCGTCTGCTGCTTTGGCACAGATAATATTGGCATCATTTCCTGGTTCTGTATAGGTGGAAATAGCGATGCTTTCATGAATAACGTCCGAGTTTCCAACAATGTCTGAAATCTTATTATACATTTCTAAATCGCTTTGGAACATTTTCTTTACTTTGATGATGTCTACGCCACATTTTCGCAAATATGCTGCTGCTTCAAAGGTTCTAACACCAGTCTTAAAAGTAAAGTTTTTGGTATCCATCATAATACCAGCATATAGTCCCTCTACCTCAATGGTTTTCAAGGTTGGCTGTGTTTCTGCATATTCTAGAATCTCGGTAACCAATTCACAAGCAGAAGAAGCATATACCTCTTGGAAGGTTAAAATGGCTTCTTCTATGTAGTCAGTGCTTCTTCTATGGTGGTCGATGACAATAATCTTATTGGTTTCGCCCAATAGTTCCGGAATTTCTACATAGTCTTTCTTGTTGGTATCCACAACAACTAATAGGGTATCTGCATTGATTTTAGCAAGTGCTTCTAGTTTATCGATAAAAGCAATTTGATATTCGCTTTCTTTTCTGGCTTCTGCTAGAAAGTGCTCAATTCCAATGGTCGTATTTTGATTGACAATAAAGACTTCTTTTCCCATTTCTTTGGCTAAGCGGTAAATACCGAGTGCTGCTCCCATAACATCCATATCTGGATTGCTGTGTCCCATTATCATAACACGGTCTGTTTCGGAAATGAGTTCTTCTAATGACTGTGCAACAATTCTTGCCTTTACTTTAGTACGTTTTTCTACTTCTTGGGTTCTTCCCCCAAAGAAGACATATTTTCCATTTTTACGGACAATGGCTTGGTCTCCGCCTCTTCCTAAAACAATGTCTAATTCTAGCATCGCATCTTTATATTTTTCATAATTGGATTTCCCCTCATTGGAAATCGCGATACTCAAAGTTGCTGGGATTTTGCTAGCAATGTTTAATTCTTTAATTTCATCTAAAATGCTAAATTTTTGCTCTTGAATTTGCTCCAATGCTTTTTGTTCAAAAATAGCAATGAATTTGTCGCGGTCAGATTTTATCATTAAGCCTTGGTAACGAGATGCCCAATCATAGATTTTCTTTTCTACGGATGCAATGGTTTGTGGTTTTTCTTCTTCTTCAATGGCTTGCATCATTTCCTCGTAGTTATCGATGGTTAGGATTCCCACACAAATTTGGGAGTCCTTACATTGTTCTTCGAGTTTTAAGTGTTCAGTTTCATCTAAGAAATATAACGCTGCTAGGTTTTGGTTTTTAAGATTATGCGAACCTCTTACCGTCTCTCCCATAACGTGGTATTTTCGTTCTCCTAGTTCAATTTGGTTTTCAATTTTGCACTCTTGTATTCCACGATTGTTGTTAACTTCCACCTTGTGTTCTTTCATAATTTCTTTGATGGCACGGTTAATATCTGTTTCCATGAATTCATCTGTAAAACGATTGCTGTTCCAGATAATCATACCTTTGTCATTGACAATCGCAAGTGGAATTGGTGCATTCATAAATGCAATTTTCGCTACCTTGTCAAAAGAAGTGGTAATCTCTTTTATTTGGGTTTCAATTTCTTCTTCTCGTTGTTGGATAATCACAATGGTGTACACAGCAAAACATACGAAAATAACCAATGCAATCGGGATATATTGTGGGTTAATAAAGCACAAGATACCCAGTAATATGGTAATTGCAATTAAGTACACTACTAATTTTCCTGCTTTCCCATTCAAAAAACTTTTTTTGGACATATAAATCTCCCTTTATTTACTTTGCTTTATTCTACCCTCAATTCTAGTATTTGTCAAGGTTTGAGGGATTTTTCACACAAGTTTTACAAAGAAAAAGCGGAAGGAGGAAAATGGGTACTGATTTCCCCTATTTTCCTCCCTCTTGAAATGGTCTATTGCGAATCGAAGTATTTCTGCGCCTGGTTTTTCCGCACGTTAAGGACGATACGGACATTGACAGGGAAGACGTTGGGCGGTTCTGCCTCACTCCCAACGGCACGAAGCCCTGCGGCAATCACCTGCGGATGTTTTTTGGCACTAACCTGAACGATATGCTGGCGGTAGAAAGGAAGTTCCTCACACGCCTTTACTTGGCACTCCAGTTCGGCTCGAGCCGCCTCATAGTACGGCTCCAGTTCGGTCCGAAGTTTCTCTTCCCACTCCTGGCTCTCCCTCGGGTCATCCATCGCAGTTGCCCGCCAGAACAGCAGATTCTCTCTGTATTCGTCAGTCAGGTGTTTTGCTATTTCTTCGACCATTTCTTCTTGCGTTTGAAAGGACACAATGCGTCCTCCATTTAACGCTTGCTTGGTCTGGATTATGCTGTCTGTATCAAACCGCATAAGTCCACCTCCTACATAAGATAGCAATATTATATCACGTTTTATGTAAATTTGCAAATTTCTCTACCAATACCATCCTCGACCTCTTTTGTATCTCCATCGCCTCCACCTTGCGTCGCAACCGATGAGTATGGTTGTCACAACAATAATAATTAGTCCTAGCCCAGCTGACCACAGGTTTTGGATAAAGCGATAACGAAAACTATTTTTATACTCATAAAGGTTTCGTACATTATCTATTGCTCCTTGTCGTGCTTCTTCTACAAAATTTTCTGGCAGATTATATGTTTCCGCAAATTCGCTTGTATCTGGCATATAGGTATCAATATGCTTTGCAAAGGCTCTTTCGTCAATTTCTTTTGGTTTTGCTGCAATAGCAGATATGATTACAGCAAGCACAATATATATAACAATGATAATCCCCATTTTTTTCATTTTTTGGTTACTCCCCATTCACGATATTTCTCATAACTTTTTTGAATATATCCTTGGATATCTTCCATTTTGCTTTCAATATCTTCTACCAATTTGAGTTGGTTTCTGGCACGGTCTAAATTATGGGTAGCATAATCACATTTGAAATATAAATCTCCATTGATATAGTCTTCTAAAAAACGCATTCCTAATTCTAGGGTGAGTAATCGTATTGCCTCTCCCATTAACCTTACTTCTTCTGCTACTAAATAGGGAGCAAGTTCGCTTAAATAACCATCTGTATAGCATTCAAACAGGTCCATTCTAAGGTATACTTTGCTTAAATCTGCTTCATCCTCGGCTGCGTTTGATGTTGCCGAGCGAATTCCATCTCCATAATCATATAGTCCGCTTCCTGGCATAACAGTATCTAAATCAATGACAGCTAAAAAGTCTTTGGTTTGTTCATCTAACATGACATTATTCACTTTGGTATCATTGTGCGTTACACGGTAAGGAATTTCCTTGTTTTTGAGTTTATCTACTAACAGACTGCATACTTCTTTTCGTGCTCGGATAAAATCAATTTCTGGTTTGACCGTTTTTACTCGATTTGCTCGGTCTTTTTCCACATTTTGTTCCCAGTTTGTGTAGCGATTTTTGGTATGGTGAAAGTCTTTTATGGTTTCTGCTAAGGTTCCGATGGGATATTCCTTAAGTAGTTTTTGAAAATTGCCAAAGGCTTTTCCTACACTGTGCACAACTTCTGGACTTTGGGTGGTATCATAGCTAGTACCATGTTGGATAAAGTTATATACGCGGTAAAACTCCGTATCTCCCGCTTCATTCTGGCATACATACATGTTGTGTCCATCTTTAGTTTGGATTACTTGTAATACCTGATGTGCCTTATCTCCATTCTTTTCTAATTCTTTTTGCAGGTGTTTGGTTATTCCTTCAATATTGTCCATTACTTCATATGGATTTTTGAATACATATTGATTAATTTGTTGCATTAAATACTGTCTTTCTTTTCCCTCTTCGAGATAGGTCGCAACATAGGTTTTATGGATATTTCCCGCTGTGATTGGTTGGATTTTAACCAAGTTTCCTGGTATGGCAAAATTTTTTATCAATTCTTCTTTCATGTTTCTAACCTCTGAGGGATATTATAGCACGGCAGACGAAAAAAAGAAACAAGATTTTCGTCTTGTTCCTTTTATCGATCTCTTCGAATTTTATTTTCTTTTAAGTCTACTACATAAGTCGCATTTCTTGGAAAGATACTGCCCACTGGCATGCTGGATTGGACTGCTTTTAGTCCTGCTTCGATTACCTTTGGGCTTTTTTGACTATTTATCTTAATCACTTGGTTTTGGTAAATCGGGCTTTGGGCCTTTGCCTCTTCTGTAATCGCGTCTTTAACCGCGTCTGCAAAAGGCACAACTTCTTTTTGGATACGTTGTGTCCAATATTGTTGTTCGATACGGTCATTTGCCGCAGCTACTTTCCAGTTTTCTAAATTATCTTGGTATCCACTTGCTAGAAGCCCTGCTACCGCCGTAAGCATCTCATCTTGTGAACCAAAAGGAATGGTTTCTCCTTTTGCTAGGACTTCTTTCATTCGGATTATGCTGTTATCATCTAACTGCATAATTTTCTCCTCCTAAATGCTTCGTTCGTTATGATTATATCATATTTTATGTTGATTTTCAATTTTTGATCTTTTTACCATTCTATGCTTCTTTTTTTTAGATATTTTTATTGTATCACATTTTTCTCAAAAAGGGTAGAGCCCCAGAGCAAAAGTTCTGCTCTGAGGCTCCTGGCTCGGTTTACCAGCAGTTGGCAAGGTCCCACACATACAAGTCAACAATAGTTTCGTCCTCACTTCCCGTGATAATCACAGCGAACCGGCTCCGGTTTTCCACCACCAGAAACGGGTTCCTCGCCTTTTGGATGGTTTCCAAAACGCCTCGGAAGTTCTGCATATTGTTGCAGCCGTCCTTGTGGCTCTGGAAGATACGGATTTTGTCCATTTTGTGGCTGTACGTGATAATGCTCTGCATGAGCCGGTAGGCGATGGGGTCGCTCGTGAACATCTCGTTGACAGCCTCTGTGTCAACATCGATTTGCTCCTGGTCGACACGGGCACATACCACGCTCGGTCCAATGATGGACCACAGGCCGAGTAGCCGATTATCCTCTGCTCCCAGCAGATTTCTGCAAACTGTGTTGTTCGGGCACCAACCCTCATTCTCAAACTTTGCCATTTTCCTTCCTCCTTGTGCATTAGCACGGTCGTAAGTTGATAGGAACATAGTTGAAACGGAGTTTTGCGAAAGGTTTCTATCCACTATTATATCATATTTACATAACGTTTTCAAACCACGCCAACGTATTTTCTTTTATCCTTTTGTATCCAATTCCTCCTTTGTGAACAGCAAAAAAAGATTGTAAACACCTAAACTTGGTACTTTTTTTAGTAATTCCTTGTCTATCGATGGAAATATTGCTTCTCCTGATACAATTTCTTCTGATAGGAAAATTCCATTTTTTTCGGCTTGTGCAAGTGCATATTGCATTTCTGCTTGAATACCACTCATTCGGATTGCTTCTAATTCGTCGATTTGGGCAATTTGTTCTTCACTTAATTGCAATTTTTCGGCTACGTTTTCCACATTTTGTTCTTGTTTTGTGAATAAGTATGCTCGAATAGTGGCTGGCTGAATTGTTTTTTGTAGTTCTTCTAATTTTTCTTGAAATTTTTTTGCTTTCGCATACGTTGACCTTGCATAAGATACCATACGATTATTTCCTTTCTTTTGCGAATATGAAAAGGATTAGACTTTACGCTAATCCTTTTCGTATACATTATCATATTTTGCAATCTTTTTCAAATGCTATTTGGTTCCAAAAATGCGGTCCCCTGCGTCGCCTAATCCTGGTACAATGTACGCATTTTCATTTAGTTTTTCGTCTACAACTGCACAATAGATTTGAATATCTGGGTGCTTTTCCTCAATTTTCTTTAGTCCTTCTGGTGCCGCAATAATGCACAAGAATTTAATTTTGGTTACCCCTTCTTTTTTTAGTTGCTCAATGGTATCCATTGCAGAACCACCAGTTGCAAGCATAGGGTCTAATACAATTACTTCTCGGTTTTTAATATCTGCTGGCACTTTATAGTAATACCTTTGTGGCTCAAAAGTAGTTTCGTCGCGGTACATTCCAATATGCCCAATTTTAGCATTTGGAATGACACGAATAACTCCATCTAGCATACCAGTTCCCGCTCGCAAGATTGGTAAAAAAGCATATTGGTCTTCGTTTAATCTTCCCGTTTTCATTTTGGTAATCGGTGTTTCAATTTCTACCTCTTGCAAAGTAGCATCTTTGGTTGCTTCATAACAGAGGAACATCGCAAGTTCTCCAATGATTTCTCGAAATTCTTTGGTACCTGTTTTTTTATCTCGTAAAATGGATAACTTGTGTTGAATTAATGGATGGTTTAATACAATTTCTTTCATTTCTTACCCCTTCTTTGCTACTTTCTTGGTTTTCTTTTCTGGTTTTGCTTCTACTTTTTCCTCTTTTTTGGTGTCTTCTTTCTCTTCTTTTTTCTCTTCTAATTTTTTTAGTTCTTCTCGTTCTTCTTTTCTTTCGCGTAAGCAAAGGTTTAATACAACACCGATGACAGCTGCTAAACTCATACCAGAAATGGTAAGTGAAAAGTCGCCACTAACAAAGGAGATAGCAGCTCCACCAAGTCCTAATACAAGCATGGTTGCGGCTACTACTACATTTTTGGATTTACTAAAGTCTACTTGGTTTTGAATCAGTACTTTTAGTCCATTTACAGCAATGAAGCCATATAGGATGAGGGATACACCTCCAAGTACTGCATTTGGAATACTAGATACGATAGCGGTAAATTTTCCTAAAAATCCAAGGCAGATAGCAAAAATAGCGGCAAGTCCAATAACCCAAACCGATGCAATTTTTGTCATTCCCACAACAGAAGTATTTTCTCCATAAGTGGTGTTTGCTGGTCCTCCTAATAGTCCTGCTGCTATGGTTGCAAGTCCGTCTCCTAATAGAGTTTTATCCAAGCCCGGGTCTTTTAATAAGTCTTTTCCAATAATTTGTCCAAGTGCTGTATGATCTCCAATATGTTCTGCCATGGTTACTAAAGCAATCGGTGCAATGGTTAGAATCGCACCAAGACTTGGTGTATAGTTGACAAATGGAATCATGAAGCTTGGCATACTAAAGAATGCTGCATCTGCAATTGGAGCAAAGTCTACTAATCCAACCACGCAAGCCGTTAAGTATCCTACTACAATTCCAATTAGAAATGGGATAATTCGAGCAAATCCTTTTGCACGAACCATTACAATAGCGGTTACAAGGAAGGTTACGACAGCAACAAATACTTCTTTCCACTGAATGACTTCGGCTGAAAGTCCCATTTGGGATATGGCACTTGGTGCAAGTCCTAATCCAATTATCATAATCATTGGTCCAATCACAAGTGGTGGCAGTACTTTGTCCATCCATTTTTTGCCCACTAATTTAATGATAAGAGCAGTGATGACATAGATTAGTCCTACGACTAAAGTTCCTGTCATGGCTCCCCCAATTCCACCTTTGAGATAAGCAGCGGCTAGTGGTGCAATAAAGGCGAAGGAGCTGCCTAGATATACAGGTGATTTTCCTCTGGTACACAAGATGTAAATTAAGGTTCCTATTCCTGAGGTTACTAATGCAACTGGAATGGTAAGTACCGTTTCTCCTGCTGCAGAGTTTACCAAAATTGGTACTAAAATGGTGGCACCAAACATGGCAAACACGTGTTGAATGGCAAGTATAATCCATTTTGGAATACTTGGCTTTTCGTGTACGTCTAACATCATTTTGCTTTGATTACTCATAAAATCCTCCTTTTTTTCTTGGGCTTTTTTGTAAAAAAGTACAAAAAAAATACGAAACACTAAAACACTTTTAGTTTTCGTATCGTATCGAAAAAGATGAAAACGCAAATAAACGCACTCTTCTGCCTTTTTTCTTTGTTAAGTTATTTCCGTTTTTTCCATTAAGATTTTGCATTTTTTACACCCTCCCATATTTTATCGAATCCGTCGACAAATTTCAAGGTTTTTTTCAATTTTTTTCAATTATGATTAGAGGTACACAAAATGTACATTTTAGTGTACTTATTTATGAATTTGTTTTGTGTACTATTATGTGTAGGTGGTGAAATAGATGGACAAACTCAAAATAGTAAGTCAGAAAAAATCGCGCGATACGGTAACTAGAACCATTCGCATCAATGGTGTATCCTTTGACAAAATTAACGAATTGGCAGAAGAATATGATTTAAGCTTTAACGCAGTCATTAATCAAGTAATTGAATATGGTTTAGCAAACTTGGAAGAGTAACAAAATCTTTTTTCTATACTTGTTCTATCTATTGGGCATTTGTGAATTTATTTTGATTTTCATTTAGCATTCAAAAAAGGAAGCCGAGCAGGAATTTTTTCTCCTGCTCGGTTTTCCTTTGTAGCACACACCATTTTTCGTTACTTTTTCTGGTCGTCTTCCACTTGCTTCATTTCCTTGTATACCTTATAGTTCATGAGTGCCCCTGTCGCTGAAACCGTCAGTAATAGAAGTAGCCCCATACTCAGAGGTTTTTGGAAATATTGGCAAAGGAAAAGTAGGGCAAGCCCCATCCCAAAGATGGCGTCGCATAAAAAGATTGCTATGGTACAACTTTTCTTGTCCCTCTTTCTCCCTGCAAGGATTTCTAACACGGTTAAGATTGCATAAAAGAAACAGAGGGTAGTGATTGCTTTTCTCAAAAAGAGATATAACATTGCAATGGTGTCCACAGGCATTTCTCCTTCTCTTTCTCGTGTGCTACATTTTGGCTTCTTTGGACTTTCTCGAAGCCTTGCTACAACGTGCTTAGCACCTTCTATTATACACCAATTTGGTACGTTTTTCAAATTTTTGTGTTTTTTCCCAATTTATGCTATACTTTTCTAACAGATATATGTGGTGGTAAAATATTGTGCCGACCACACGCCGATGGCAAACAGGGGAAACCTGAGAGATGTAAGATTTTGGCATGCTTACCATATATCCAACAAAAAGCCTTGTTTCCACAAGGCTTTTAGATCTAATATTGAATAATCTTGTAATACATATTCGTTGCATAGTTATCCGTCATTCCTGCAATATAATATAAAATGGCTTGAATATAACTTTTTTCGTCTTTCCTATGAATAAATACTTCATTTTGGTTCGTTTCTGGTCGCTCTCCATCCCAATAATCGACTAACCATTGTTCAAAATCTGTAAGCAATTCTGGACAAATTTTTCTTGCTCCTTCTCTGTCTGCAAAAGATTTTTTGAGCACATCATAAATGGTTGTTAAAATGAGTTCGAAATAATGGGTGGATTTTACTAATTTTTCAGATAAATAGATTTTCTCATAATTAAATCGTTTTAGTTGATTCATTAGTTGAAACATTTCGTCTGAAAAACATAGTCCATCTTCTGGGTTCGAGTGATTGCATAAGTCAAAAATGAAATCGTTAATAATATTAGTGTTGTTAATAATACGGTCATTGTCTGGGTGCAAAATGCCATTTAATTCTTTTCGGTCGCTGTCTAAAATTCCAAGTGTAATGGCATCTGATATATCTCGACCAAGATAGGAAATCTTATCCGCTATTTTTACCACACATGCTTCCCACGTGTAGGGAGCGAATTGGTTTGGTCGTACATATTCATCTAGGGAATTACACTCTTCTCTTGGTTTTACCTTGTTTTCGTCAATCTCGCCACAATGTGAAATAATACCATCTCGCACACTATACGTTAAGTTCATATTTTGCTTGTTTCCGTTTGGGTCTTCTAGTAACTCAATTTTATCTACCATTTCTAACCCATTTTTCTCGTGCCAAAAACGTTCTCCAATATCTCTTTGGGAAAGTTTAGATAAAAACTTTTCCCCTTGGTGTCCAAAAGGACTATGCCCAATATCATGGGCTGTTGCAATGGCTTTGGTAAGTTCTACATTAAGTCCTAGGTAATTAGCAATGGTATAACTGATGGACTCGACGTGCGTAACGTGCTCTATTCTTGTACAAATATGGTCATTTTGCGGGGAGAAAAAGACTTGTGTTTTATGCTTCATCCTGCGATATGCCAAACTATGGATTACTCTTGTATAATCTCGTCCAAATTCCGAACGCATTTCGTTATTTCTAACATATAGCGGTTGTTTACGACGAATAATATTTTCCCATTTTGGATTTTTCTCATTGGCTGCTACTTCAATCAAACTATTTTTCATACTTTCCTCCACTTTTTTCTCTATTGTATCATAAATGTGAAAAGATAGTAAACACCAATCAGGCTTTCGATAACTTGACAATCCCATTGGGCTAAGATATACTTTTTATATGTAAAAAAAGGGGGAAGAATTATGAAAAAATTTGTGCTTGCTCTACTTGCATTGATTGCAGTATTAGCCATTATCTTATATTTCAAAATGAATGGAAATATTTCAGCAAATTCTTCCATACCAACATCAGAAACACCAATTTCTAGTTTCTCTAATACTTCTAGTTCTTCCGATTTCTCCAGCCCTTCCAGTTCTTCTGGTTATTCAAGTGAAGATATTGAGAGATTAATTCTACAAGGGCAAGAAACATTAAATAGTGCAGATAGTGTGTATTACGAGAGGCATGTTAAGGGTATGTTATTCAAACATTATTACAAAGGAAATAAAGAAAAATATGAATCTTACTATAAAACAAGTGAAGAAGAAACAAAGATAATAACAGAAATTAAGAATCTTGAAGCTAATACTAATTTGTCATTCTACCATGCAACCAAAACAAAGACTATTACTCAAGTTGGAAAATCTGGTATTTCTTTACAAAAATTCCTTATTACTTACATAGAAAACAAAGATTATTTCAGATCTGAATTTGTATATATAAAAGATGAAAAATTAGAAGAAAAGGACTGTATTTTTATGAAAGTATTATGTTATGATATTCAAAGTAATGAAATTGATACAGATTCAAAAGGTCTTATCGATGTATATTGGATTGAGAAATTTACTGGTTTTGTAGTCGGCTATGGTAAGATGCAACCAAATGCTAATGCCTCTACTCCAACTACAATAATAAGGAACCTATCTTTTGGAACTGTAAAAGATAATGATTTTTCAGAACCAACGCTATAATTTGTAAATAATCTAAACAGAGCGGGGCACAAATGTGCCCCGCTCCTTAACTATTAAAGGTCTTTATTTTGTTTACGGAAGCGATCTCATAATAGAGAAAATATACCCTGCAAACTGCTGCATCTTTTTTGGATCTGAGCCATCGACCATCGTATTTGACACATAAGAGCAGAGTGTTCGTGCAACTTTAATATCGGTTTCATCTCCTTTTTCTATTTCATATAATAGGTTTATAGTTGCGTTAAGGTAGTTAATATTACTTGTTTCTTCCAATGCTCTTTGCAGTCCCAAGCAATGAACTATAGCCCAACTATAGGATGCAATATCTTTGGTATCAGAAATTAGCGAAAAATCAAGCATATCTAACAAATCCGTATTGTAATTTTCTTTTACTAATTCGTTAATATCATCAAATATATCTTTTAGAGTATCCTTGACCTTCGCTTCTGCCACGCTATCCTGTTGTTCTAGCCACTCCATTAAATGCTGCATACCAAAATTCGTTTGTTGCTTCCACTCCGCTAACTGAATATCCATACAGGTATTAAAGTAAGATACAAAAGCTATTTTGGTTTCTAATTCCTGCTTTGGGTCAATAATCTCACCTATAAGCAGCTTGTAGTAGTCAGGAAGTTTTTCCTTGACATCAACAAGCGCACCTGCTCGTGAAATAAACCTTAAAAGTTCTTCTGCTTCTGCTGGGCTTAATGGCTGAAATGTTCTAAGAAGTTCTACACCATTGTTTTCAGCATCATAAAAACACTCTGCATGTGTACTATTCGTATAAATATTAAAATTAGCCAAGAAATTGTAATTGAAACTGTAATCATTGGATTTTTTGAAAGTGAAAGTTTTTGTTTCTTTATGTTTCAGTGTAGTTCTGTCATATACATATGCTGTAACCTGAACATCAGAAGAAGGTTGTAAACTAAAGCTGCCTACTCTTCTATCTTTTACACTAACTCTCACAGTTGAATCGTCCAGAAACCATAATGTCAGTTCATCTTCAAGTGCATAAGCAATATAATTTTTGTCAGCTAAGTTTCCGCCATATATTGTAAGATTTTGATATATAGCATATGCAGCATTTGATATCGCGAAATTTTTACCATGCGTCGTATTAGTAATAACTTCTGCACTACTGCCTTTGTAAAAGTACTTGGTATAGGTTTCGTCTTTATAAATATCAATATTTGCCACAAAATCATAAGGTATAGTATATCCATTATACTTACCTAACGTATTATTAGATAGATCTTTAAGTTCCAAAGTATTTCTATCGTATACATATGCCTTGAACTGTGTTTCTGATGACGGGTTCACACCAAAATAGAATAAATAGCTATCATATTTTTCAAATGTGCTAAATTTAATATTTGGATCATCGAAGAACCAGATTACGAAATCATTAATCCATAAGTACGAAAGATAGCGCTGCCCTTGCTTGTATTCTGGACATTCCTTTATTTTGTTACAGTAAACTTCATCCATATGGAACTTTTCCTTATCTGCTTTAGACCACAATACTTTTTCATATGGAGTGGGAAGAGTCGGCAACTCTCCATTGACCAGATAAAAGTATGGCCAGGACGTTCCATAAATATCAAAACTCGCTATAAAATAAAATGAGATTCTAAGGTTAGCAAGATCTGTACTTGTCCCAGGCTTAACATTTTTTATTTTTAGGGTTTTGCTATCATATGTGTATTGAGTAAATTTTACTTCTTGAGAAGCCTTCATGTAAAAGTACGAAAACTGTATACTTCTATATTCAGTGAATTTCACATTACTAGTGTCTTCAAAGAAGACTATTTCGAAGTTTTCTCCAAGTACATAAGCAAAATAATCTTTTTTGCCAAACTCACTATGATGTGTTATTACATTGATAAACGAGCCCGCTAAAGAGAATGTATTTCCAACTGTTTTAGTTTCTATACTATTTACTGGAGTTCCTTTATTAGGATTGTCCGACCAGTTTCTGTTTGCTTCATAAAAATATTCTGTACGGGAGTCATCCGTATAAATATCAAAACTCGCCATAAATGGATACATGAAGGTAAAGCCATTAGACGTTATGAATGACCGTTCTTCCACTCGTTTTAGATTTAGTGTATTTTGCTTATACACATATTCTGTGAATGTTACATCCGCTGAAGGACGAATTCCATAATAGTTAACAAAGTTGTCTCCAAACTTCTCATAGGCAGAGAATTTTACATTGCTAATGTCATCAAAGAACCAAATCCGGATATCGTCATTCCATTCATAAGCCAGAAAATCTTTGCTAGCATATTCATTATGATTTTGTAAGAGCCAAACAAGATCAGACTCTGCATGGAACGCTTTCCCGTTGGTTACATTCCAAATATCCTCTGGCGGATTTTGGACTTCAACTTTAGGTAATGTTCCACTATGGTCGTAGAACATATTATCTCTATCATAGCTGTTGTCCCAATAGATATCAATGCTCGCGTTAAAGTTATAATTGAGACCATAGAGATTATCTGTAGTAAGCATCAGCTCCTCTTTTTCATTAAACTTCAAAGTACTCCTATTAAAGG
>ERZ777306.2967-NODE-2967-length-19287-cov-5.932872_pt1 | contig 19287 bp, 19 predicted proteins | sample MGYA00374966_ERZ777306 | MGnify/ENA primary metagenome ERZ777306 (study PRJEB29329, sample SAMN06343882) | mouse gut metagenome | isolation source: Mouse cecum | place: Austria: Vienna | collected 2014-11-15 ...
GTTTTCTTCACCTTTTTGAGAAGCGAGAGGTCATACTCCCCCTTCTTTGAGGCGATGGTCGCCATTTTCTCGTGCAGACCGTCATAGACGCGTCGGATCTGCTCGTTTAGCCTGTCGGCCTCGGGGTGGTTGACAACCTCCCTGCCGTTCCACTGCTGTTTCAGCACTGCGACACCGGTGGAGAGCCGGACGCGCTCGCGGTTGTACGACACCTCTATCTCCACGGTGCCGGGGTTGACGGCCGACGCTTTCTTGCGGCGGTCGAAAATCACTTTGATCTGGGGTATTCCTGCCATAATCTGATGGTATTAAGGGTGATACATTGTTTTCGGTGGGGTTGTGGTACACGGAAAAGCGTGTACCACACGGCTTGGAAAATGTACCACAGGTGTACCACACACCATTTTAACGCCATCTAAGAGTGCTGTGTTGTCACCCCTGAATCTTTTGGAATGATTTAGCACAAAATAGTAGAAACCAACGATTTGACCCAATAAACGGCCTCCGAGACCCATCTTTGAGCCGGCGGTGATACAGATGTCTGAGATTGGAGGGAAATGCCGGTACATTTGTGGTACATTTTTGTGGTACATCCACGAAATTTGTACCAAAGATAACGTGCTAAATCGAAACTAACAAATGCTATAACAGGCTACGGGCTGAAAATGGCAGGAGTGCTAAATCGTTCCAAATCAAAGTGTTACCAAATTGCTAAACGCTGGCGCAGTGACAGTTACGGACACGAAAAAGGGCCATCGAATGATGACCCTTCAGTGATCCGCCGCATCGACATGCCCACGATCCTCTTCTTCCTCGGCATCCTGATGACCGTGGGCGCGCTGCAGAGCACCGGCCTGCTCGACCGCGCCGCCGCCTGGCTCGACGCCACCGTCCACGAGGTATTCACCATCACCGGGGTGATCGGCCTGCTCTCGTCGGTGGTCGACAACGTGCCGCTGGTGGCCGCCTGCATGGGCATGTACCCCGTGGCCGATGCCGCTGCCGTGGCTGCGAGCGCCGATGCCGCCTTCGCCGCATCGTTCGTCCGCGACGGCGTATTCTGGCACCTGCTGGCCTACTGCGCCGGCGTGGGCGGCAGCCTGCTCATCATCGGCTCGGCGTCGGGCGTGGTGGCCATGGGGCTCGAGAAGATCGAGTTCGTGTGGTACCTCAAGCGCATCTCGCTGCTGGCCCTGCTGGGCTACGCGGCCGGCATCGTCGTGATCCTTGCCGAGCACCTGCTGTTCGGGTTGTGACGCCGCGCCCCGCCGCACGAAAACACCCCCGCCGGAGCCGTTCCGACGGGGGTGTCTCTTTTCCGAGGGAGGCTGCGCCGCTGCAGGCCGCCCTCACTCCGCGCACCCGGGGCTCTGCGCCCCCTGCTCCGCCTCCGTATCCGGGAGCAGCGGCGCATACATCATCAGCGCGTCGTTGCGCGTGACGGGCTGCACGTCGACGCAGTGCCCCGCAGCGTCGTAGACCTCGCGGTAGAGCGCGTTGTGGCGGCTGTAACCGCCCCACCACTCGCTGCGGATGCAGTGGTCGCGCTCGACCACGCGGTAGGAGTACTCCGCCGGACGGTCGGCCAGCCACTCCCCCTCGAGGAACTCCCCGCCCACCGCGACGCGGAGCCGGAAGGTGGTCGGAGTGTCGTTGCGGATCATCAGGTCGCGGTAGGGGTAGACGCACGTGGCGCCGCTGCCGAAGGGCTGCGTGCGGCCGCTGTCGGGGAAGACGTCGTAGGAGTGGCGGTAGCGCTCCACAACGGTCAGCGGCGTGTGGAGCGTCATCCAGAAGAGCAGGTTCGAGAGCTGGCACAGCCCGCCCCCGACACCCGGGCGGAACGTGCCGCAGAAGAGCACGATACCGTCGAGATAGCCCTTGCGGCGCGTCGGGCGGCCGATCAGCCGCCAGTAGCTGAGGGTCTCGCCCGGCCGCAGCACCACCCCGTCGAGGCGGGCGGCGGCGATGCGCAGGTTGACGATCTTGTTGTGCTGGTAGCGCATGTCCACCGCGCGGAGCTTGCGCAGCAGCGGCGTGCGGTGGGCGAAATGGAGGCAGCGGCACTCGGGCGCCGGGCGCCGGCGCGCGAAGCGGATCCCGCCGAAGTACCACAGCGCATAGCGCAGGAGCGTATACCACAAGCGCCCGCACAGCAGGCGCAGCCGCGACCGCTCGATCGGCCGGGGCACCGACCACTCCACCGTCAGCCGAGTTTGGCGAGGAACCGGGCGCGGTCGACCACGTAGCGGACGTGCGTCCCCTCGCCGATCATCCCCGCCGTGTCTGTGGCCCCGACGTTGAAGGTGAGCCGGCGCCCCTCGACGGAGGCCAGCACGGCCGTGGCCGTCACCTCGGCTCCGAGGGCCGAGGGTTTGATGTGCGAGCAGTTCATCTCGGCCCCCACGGTCGTCGCCCCCTCGGGCAGCGCGGCGGCCACGGCCCGCATCGCGGCGTTTTCCATGAGCGCCACCATCGCGGGGGTGGCGAAGACATCCATATCGCCCGAGCCCATCGCCCGGGCCGTGTTCGCGGCCGTCACCACTGCGGTGGCCGATGCCGACAATCCTTTTTCCAACATAATCGCGTTCGTGTCTGTTTCGAGGTCAAAGATAAGGTTTTTCAGCCGAAATCGGCACGCGGGCCGTGTCGTTTCGCACCGCCGGTCGGGTGACGGCCGACTATCAGCGCTGCCGGCCGGTCGCCGACGGGCTCTCCACGGGTTGCCGACGCATTGCCGATGGGCAGCGGCCGGGCTCCGCGCGGCCGCTGCGGCGAAGATTTCCCCGCCCGGGTGCGCCGATTCGCCGAAAAAAGGCTATTTTTGCGTATGATCCGTCTCCGTCGCATCCTGCTCGCCGCCCTCGCGCCGCTCCTCGCGCTTCCCGCATGGAGCCAGACGCCCCGCGGTCGCGGCTACTCCGTGCAGGAGTGGACCGTCGTCGACGGCGACACCATCCCCCAGATCCGCATCCTGCCCGTGCCCGTCTTCCGCCGCCCGGTCGATCTGCGTCGCTACCGCCGTCTGGTCGAGGCGGTCAGGCGCGTCTACCCCATCGCGCAGATCGCCAAGGCTCGCATGGCCGAGATGGAGGAGGAGCTGCTGCGGCTCCCGACCAAGAAGGAGCAGAAGGCCTACATCAAGGGGGTCTACCGCCAGATCAAGGAGGAGTATACGCCCGTGCTCAAACACATGACCCGCACCCAGGGGCGCGTGCTGCTGAAGCTCATCGACCGCGAGACCGACCACACGGCCTACGAGGTGCTGCGCGAGTTCCGCGGCGGGTTCGTGGCGGGCTTCTGGCAGAACGTCTCGCGCATCTTCGGCCAGAACCTCAAGTCGGCCTACGACCCCGAGGGCGAGGACCGCGCGATCGAGCAGATCGTCGTCTACTACGAGGCGGGGTGGCTGTAGACACCTCGCACTGGCCCTCCGGCCGGCAAGGCATCACTCGGAGTAGATCGGACCGCGCACCAGCTCGTCGAGCAGCACGGCATAGCGCTCAGCCACGGCCCGGGCGAAGCGCTCGCCCTTGGCGGCCGTCGCGCGGCGCGGGTCGCCGATGCCCGTGTCGGCCGATACGCGGCTCCAGTCGCGCGGGATCCAGGCAGTCTTGCCTCGCAACGATGAGGCGGCGAAGGGCTTCCACGCTCCGTCGCCCGCCTCGGAGAGCTCCACGAGCTCGGGCCGGTAGTGCATCATGACCGACGTCTCCAGCTCGTCGGCGTGGTCGCCCGGGGCGTCGAAGCAGTCGGCCGCGGGGCAGACCGCGAACCACTCGCTCGAGGCGATGAGGAAGTCGGGCCGGTCTACCGCCAGGTCGCGGATCATGTTCTTGAAGCAGTTGCCCCCGTGACCGTTGACGATGACGAGGCGCCGCACACCCTGGCAGTGCAGCGACGCGACGATGTCGGTCAGGATGGCCTTCTGCGTCTCGTAGCGGGCGTGGATACAGAACGGGAGTTCGCGCTGCCCGGGGTTCTGCGACCCCAGCGCCACCCACGGCAGCACCATGGCGCGGATACCGAAGCGCTCCCGGGCAAGCACGGCGGCGTCGACCGCGACGGCGTGGGCGAGGATGCAGTCGGTCAGATAGGGCAGGTGGAGGTTGTGGGGCTCGGTGGCGCCCCACGGAAGCAGGGCGATGTCGCAGGCGGCTTTGCGCGCCTCGCCGTAGCAGGAGACCGTTAGGTCGCAATCTTTGCGTATCATGGTCGGGGGGGGGTGAATGATTTTTGCAAAAATACGAAAAGTCGAGCGCAGAAGCAAGCTGCGCAGCTAATGGAAAATGGAGACTTCCGTTTTCAGCCCGCAGCCAGCGGAGGGCGCTGGAGGCTTTGCCGATGGGCTTGTCTCGGGCAGCAGCCTGCGGAGTGCCGGCACGAGCCATCGACGAGTTGCGGGCCTCCGCCGCCGGAGGCTGCGGCCCGCACGACCCTGCGGGTCGAGAAGTAAGAAGTAAAAATGAGAAGTGAGGGACAGGCCTACGGCTGCCGGTCAGTGAACAATCTCCCTTTGCCGGCTGGGGCGGTCGCGCCAAAGGCGCGAGCCGGCAAAGGGACGAAGCCCGAGGCTTCGCAATGCACGATTCATAATGCACAATTCACAATGAAATGCCGCGATAAACGCACCTCCGGCGGAGGACTGCAAGTGCAAATAATAAAACCCGGCTCTTAGCCGGGCAGCCCGTAGCCACCCTCCCCGGCGAAGGACTGTTCTGTCAGCAAAGCTCCTCCCGAACGCCCCGCTGGCTACGGGCTGAAAACGGAAGTCCCCATTTTCAATTTTCCACTTTCAATTTTCAATTCACGGCGCCTCAGCCCCCCCCGGCCGCCAACCGAACCCGCTCCGATTTTCCATCCCCGATTCTCCATTTTCGAAAAATTATGCTACCTTTGCCCCCGACATTTCGAAGGGGTGCCTTACTATCAGGCTGAGATTATACCCATGGAACCGGATACGGGTAATGCCGAGACCGGGAGACAAGCGTAATCAACAACGTATACCCCTTTTCAGTTTTTAACCTAACACAAAAGGTAAATGAAAAGGTTTTCACTGACTGCGGCCGCCCTCGCCCTGTGCCTGGCTGCCGCAACAGCCGCGGAACGTTCCGCGGCAACCCCGGCACGCAGCGGCGACCGGACAACCGAGCAGGCGCAACCCGAGGATTCGGTGCGCATGATCCGCATGCAGCAGGTCGAGGTCACGGCCCTGCGCGCCGATGCCCGCACCCCGGTGGCCTACGCCGATCTGGAGCGCGAGGCGATCGCGCGCAACGCCTACGGCACCGACATCCCGTCGCTGCTGGCCCTCACCCCCTCGATGGTAGCGACCAACGAGACGGGCATCGGCATCGGCTCGACGGCCGTCCGCCTGCGCGGCACCGACCCCACGCGCATCAACGTCACGATCAACGGCGTGGCGATGAACAACCCCGACTCCCACTCGATGTACTGGTACGACACACCCGACCTTCTCTCGTCGGTTGGCACGATCCAGGTGCAGCGCGGCGCCGGCCTGTCGACCAACGGCACGGGGGCCTTCGGCGGCGCCGTCAACATGACCACCGACGCCCTCCGCACCGAGTTCGGCGGCTCGGCGTCGCTCTCCTACGGATCGTACAACACCCAGAAGCAGGCCGTGCACATCGCGTCGGGCCTCATGGGGGGCCACTGGACGCTCGACGCACGCCTGACGCACATCGGCTCCGACGGCTATGTCGAGCGCGGCGCCACCGACCTGAAGTCCTACATGTTCCAGGCGGGCTACTACGGCGGCCGGACGATGCTCAAGCTGCTCTCGTTCGGCGGCAAGGCCCGCACGGGCCTCACCTACACGGGCGCCACGAAGGAGGAGATGCGCCTGAACGGCCGCCGCTTCAACCCCGAGGGGATGTACACCGTCTCGGGCGGGCTGTCGCACCGCGTGTGGCACGGCGATCCCCCCGAGTGGAAGGAGGTGGCCTACTACGACGACCAGACCGACAACTACCTGCAAATCAACAACCAACTGGTCGCAAGCCACGTTTTCAACGCCCGCTGGCGCCTCAACGCCACGGCCTTCTACACCTACGGCTACGGCTACTACAAGCAGTATAAGGACGATGCGAAGCTCAACGAGTACCCGACGCTCGCCGGCGTGGCCTTCGACGACGGGGGCAACCGGCTGCGCCGCGACCTGATCCGCGAGAAGCTCATGCGCAACCACCTGGGCGGCATCAACGCCTCGGCGCTCTATGCCGTCCGCGACTTCGACCTGGCCTTCGGCGGCTCCTACAGCTACTACACCTGCCCCCACTGGGGCGAGCTCGACTGGGTCGAGGGCATCGACGCCTCGCGCATCGGCGGCCGCTGGTACGACAACGACGTGCGCAAGCAGGACGCCAACCTCTTCGCCAAGGCCGACTGGCGCGTGGCCCGCGGCCTGCACCTCTTCGCCGACCTCCAGTACCGCTACGTCCGCTACGAGGCGTGGGGCGTCAACGACAACTGGGTCGATGCCGAGACGGGCATGCAGCCCATCGACGTCGACAAGAGCTACCACTTCTTCAACCCGCGTGCGGGACTCAGCTACACCGCGGGGCGCCACAGCCTCTTCGGTTCGTTCGCCGTCGCGCAGCGCGAACCGACGCGCAGCGACTTCACAGACCGCTACCGCTTCGCCGCGGACGACAGCTACCCCTCTTCGGAACGGCTCTACGACTTCGAGATCGGCTACCGCTACGAGGCGCCGCGCGTCACGGCGGGCGTCAACCTCTACTACATGAAGTACAAGGACCAGCTGGTCCCCACGGGCATGGTCAACGACGGCTCCGACGTGCTCAACGTCAACGTGCCCGACAGCTACCGCCGCGGCGTGGAGCTCACCGCCTCGTGGCGCGCGACGGACTGGCTCACGGCGAGCGCCAACGCCACCTTCTCGCAGAACCGCATCGAGGACTACGTCGACATGCTGGCCGACAGCCCCACCTACGGGCAAAACCTGGGAGATATGACCATCGCCTACTCGCCCTCGGCCATGGGGTCGCTGCTGCTCGACTTCCACCGGGGCGGCTTCGGGGCCGTGCTCCACACGCAGGTCGTGGGGCGCCAGTACTTCACCAACAACGAGAACGACGCCCTCTCGCTGGGCCGCTACTGCGTGACGAACCTCGATCTTATGTACACGCTGCGGATGAAGGCCGCACGGTCGGTGCGCTTCGGCGTGAAGATCTTCAACCTCTTCGACCAGGAGTATTGCAGCAACGGTTACGGCTACTCCTACATGGACACCTGGAGCGAGGCGACGCCCCGCCGCATCGACATGGCCTACTACTTCGCCCAGGCACCGCTGCACGTGCTGGGCAACGTAACGGTTAACTTTTAGACACTTATGGATTGGAATCTGCTTCTGCAGATCGCGGGCGTCGCGCTCGGGCTGCTCTATCTGTGGCTCGAATACCGTGCCGACATCCGGCTTTGGATCGTGGGGCTCGTCATGCCCGCGGTGCACGGGGCGCTCTACTTCCGCTCGGGGCTCTACGCCGACTGCTCGATGCAGCTCTACTACATCGCCGCGGGGCTCTACGGCTGGGCCGTCTGGCGACGCGCAGCACAGCGCAAGGGGGCCGACCGCACCGACAACCGCACCGACGACCGGGCCGCCGTCGCCTCCCCCATCCGCCCGACGCCGTGGCGCTACGTGCCGGGGCTCGTGGCGGCCTATGCAGCGCTGCACGGGGCGATCTACCTCGCCCTCGCCCGCCTCACCGACAGCACGGTCCCCTTCTGGGACAGCCTCACCACGGCGCTCTGCATCGTCGCCTACTGGATGCTCTCGCGCAAGCTGACCGAGCAGTGGCTGGTGTGGCTGGCGGTCGACCTGGTGTGCGTGGGGCTCTATCTCCACAAGCAGCTTCCGCTCACGGCCGGCCTCTACGCCCTCTACTCGGCACTGGCCGTGGCGGGCTACCTGCGCTGGCGGCGCGCGGCGGCAGAAGCGGCCGCAGGCGGACGATAAGACCGCCGTCGTACACAAAAGCGGAGGGACGCCCCGAACGGGTGTCCCTCCGCCTTCTTTTACATCCAAATCAATATAATTCCAGCTGCCGCAGCCGCTCCTCGGCCTGCCGCTCGACCGAGGCGTCGGGCACCTCGGCGACGTAGGAGAAATAGAGGGTCACGAGCGAGAAGTCGTGCGCCAGGTCGTAGAACACATAGATGTAGCCCGGCGACCGCGAGACCCGGCCGCGGTGCTTCATCATGCGCACGCCGCCGATCTCTACCGTCTCGGGCTCGCCGAGGATGCCGTCGTCGAGGAACTCCTCGGCCTGCGCGCGCAGGTAATCGTCCATCTCGTCCACACACGTGACGCTGTCGGCGCGCAGCATTCCCTCGATACCCTCGACGGTGATGCAGCGCCGCTCGTTCCATGCCGAGGCGCGGTGGAGGGCATATGCGGTGTCGGTCTCGGGCGTCGTCTCGTACTCCACCTCGGTATAGCCCGCCGGCACGGCCATGCGCAGCCGCAGCGCGGGGATCTCGATCCGCTGCTCGTGCCCGACCAGGCGTAGCTCCTCTCCGATCGTAACCTTCACGGCCTGCCACACCGCAACGCCCCCGACGATCGCCGCCGCGAGGGCCGTGCAGATCGTGCGCCGGAAAGCGGCCCGCTCGCCCCGCCTGTAGTGCAGGCGCAGCAGATTGACCACTCCGCGCAGCGCCTGGATCGCACCCCAGACGATGGCGCCCGTGGCCATCAGATATTTTCCGCCCTCCTCGGCGAACCAGTAGGAACCCAGCGTCACGGCCAGACCGCCCAGGCACCACAGCAACCCATAGCGCACATCGCGGCGCGCCCGGCACAGCGCCTCGGCATCGTTGTCCTGCGGCATCGGATCGACCTCCGCCTCCGTCGGCCGCTCCTCCCCGGGCAGCGGCTCGAAAACCTCTTTTTCGTTCTTTTTCATCGGTTTATGAATCTTTATCCGGCGTCAGAGCCGGTGGTAATGACACTGCAGCAGCTCCCCCTCGCCATCGCGCAGGTGCATGCCGCCGCCCAGGCAGTAGCGGAACATGCGGCACTCGGCGCACGCCCCGCGGCGGGCCCACTCGCGGTTGCGGAAGGGCTCGAAGCGGTGCTCCCACACGTCCCAGAACGAGTCGGTGTAGATGTTGCCCTGGTGGTAGTCGGCGCGGATCGACGTGCAGCCCGAGATGGCGCCGTCGACGCGCACCGAGGCGACAGAAACGCCCGCGGCGCACTGGTAGAAGTGGTCGCGCACCTCCGCCTCGTAGCCGCCCAGAAACCCCTCGCAGGCGTAGCTGGCGGCGATCCGCCCCTCCTTGCGCGTGCGGCGGATGAAGTCGAGCAGGCGGCGGAAGTCGGCGTCGCCCAGACGCAGCGTCGCATCGGCGGCGGCGCGCCCCGCGGGGAAGATCGTGAACAGACGCCACGAGCGCACCCCCTCGGCGACGAGCATGTCGCGGAAGGCCTCGAGCTGCGGCACGAGCGGCGCCGTGACGCAGGTCACCACGTCGTAGGTGAGCCCCTGCTCGCGCACGATGAGCCGCAGGGCGTCGAGCGCCCGGTCGTAGCTGCGCGGATTGCGGCGCACGTAGTTGTGCTCGGCTTCGAAGCCGTCGAGGCTGAGCGACACGGTGGCCAGCCCCGCGTCGCGCAGCGTGCGGAGCCGCGCCGCGGTGAGGGCCATGCCGTTGGTCACCATGCCCCACGCATAGCCGCGGCGCGCGACCTCGGCGCCCGCCTCCTCCAGATCGTCGCGCAGCAGCACCTCGCCGCCCGAGAAGACGACGAGCACCTCCGCAGGATCGACGTGGGGCGTCACCTCCTCGTCGAGCACCCGCAGGAAATCGGCCAGCGGCATGTCGGGTACGGCGGGCTCGGTGCGGCAGTCGCTGCCGCAATGGCGGCACGAGAGGTTGCAGCGCAGCGTGCACTCCCAGAAAAGGGTATCGAGCCGGTGCTCGGCCGCCTTCGCGCGGTAGAGATCCGAAAATATGTTCAGAGCCAGCCTCTTGCGCAGACCCAGGCGGCGGCCGTTCATCGCTCGCCGGCGCGCTCCCCGACGGCCGGGTCGGCGACTTCGGAGGCCTCGCGCTGCTGCTGCTGCTGCGCGTCGAGGCGCTCGGGACGCGGCGTGGGCACGCCGTACATGACCATGATGCGCAGGCTGTCGCGCTGCTCGATGCGCTCCCCGCCCTCGGCGGCGTCGCGCCGGGGGGCGTTCTTCACCGTCGAGCAGGCCGTCGAGAACCCGAGCAGCGCCGCAAGGGCGAGTTTCCATTTTCTATTCATAGGCTTCCCAAGGGGGCTTTTTCCCCGAAACAAATGTAATAAAATTTCGCCGAACCCGAAAAATTAACCCGAAAAGTTTTGACGGCCACGCATTTTTGCGTTACTTTGCCGAACACTTTAACATTTATTACTATGAAAGGTCAAGTCAAGTGGTTCGATAGCAAGAAAGGCTACGGATTCATCACGGGCGAGAACGGCAAAGAGATCTTCGTTCACTTCACGGGCATCGTCTCGAACGGTTTCAAGTCGCTCAACGAAGGACAGAAGGTCGAGTTCGAAGTCGGCAGCGGTGCCAAGGGCGAACAGGCTGTGAACGTAACTGTAGTCGAATAAACTATAATTACCATTCACTTCACTCGAAGGCGGGTCTCCACGAAGGGGGTCCGCCTTTGTGCGGAGCGCCGCCCGGGGCGATCTTCGCCCGCGGCTTGCAGGATTGAAAAAAAAGCCGTAATTTCGGGCGGCGAAATTCCATCGGAACACAAGTTTTCAAACACATAAAAGCCAAAACCATGAAAGAAGCTATCGCTATTCTGACCGGCGGCGGACCGGCCCCCGGCATGAACACCGTCGTGGGCAGCGTCGCCAAGGCGTTCCTGCGCCAGGGTTACCGCGTGATCGGCCTGCACGAGGGCTATACGGGTCTGTTCAACCCCTCGCCCCGCACCGTGGACATCGATTATCCGATGGCCGACGGCATCTTCAACCAGGGCGGTTCGTTCCTGCAGATGAGCCGCTTCAAGCCGACCGACGCCGACTTCGAGAACAACTTCAACCTCAAGCTCTTCACCGAGAACAACATCAAGCTGCTCGTCACGGTGGGCGGCGACGACACCGCCTCGACGGCCAACCGCATCGCCAAGTTCCTGGAGAAGAAGCAGTACCCCATCGCCAACATCCACGTGCCGAAGACCATCGACAACGACCTGCCCCTCCCGAAGGGCACGCCGACGTTCGGCTACGAGTCGGCCAAGGACAAGGGTGCCGTCATCGCCCGTGCCGTCTATGTCGACGCACGCACGAGCGGCAACTGGTTCGTGCTGGCAGCCATGGGCCGCTCGGCGGGCCACCTGGCATTCGGCATCGGCGAGGCCTGCCACTACCCGATGATCGTCATCCCCGAGATGTTCGACAAGACGGAGATCACCGTCGAGAAGATCGTCAACCTGGTGATCTCGTCGATCATCAAGCGCAAGATCATGGGCATGGACTACGGCGCTGCCGTCATCTCGGAGGGCGTCTTCCACTCGCTCTCCGACGAGGAGATCCGCAAGAGCGGCGTGCACTTCACCTACGACGACCACGGCCACCCCGAGCTGGGCAAGGTGTCGAAGGCGCACATCTTCAACGAGATGATCGAGAAGAAGCTCAAGGAGCTGGGTATCAAGGTCAAGAGCCGTCCCGTGGAGCTCGGCTACGAGATCCGCTGCCAGACTCCGATCGCCTACGACCTGACCTACTGCTCGGAGCTGGGTATCGGCGTGCTGAAGCTCTTCAAGGAGGGCAAGACGGGCTGCATGGTCTACGTCGACTCGGAGGGCAACGTCGCTCCGCTCTACCTGAAGGACCTGCAGGATCCCACGACGGGCAAGATTCCGCCCCGTCTGGTCGACATCTCGTCGGACAAGTTCTCGTCGGTGGTGGACAACATCCTCAACGCCGTCACGGAGGCCGACTACGAGGCAGCCAAGCAGTATGTGGCCGACCCCGCAGCCTTCGACTTCTACAAGATCCTCAACTGGAAGTAAGCGCCGCAAGGCGACCCAATGCGAATCCCGCCCGACTGCATAGCCGGGCGGGATTTTTCGTCTGTGCCGGAGGGGAGATCGCCAGCGCGGAGAATCCTGCGCGGACCGCCGCGCCCGCTCCGGGCACGCCCCCTGCTCGGGGACCAGCTGCCTACTCGGGCAGGCCGACGCGCTCGACCTCGGCGAGGATCTCGTCGCGCAGCGAGCGCGGGACGACGCTGCGGCGCAGCACCAGCATATAGGAGCGGCGGATCTGCTCTCGCAGGAAGGCGTCGGGCAGATCGCCGTCGGTGCGGATGCCGTTCCAGTGGCGCTTGTTGAAGTGGTAGGCCGGCCCCACCTCGGCGTAGCGCTCGCGCAGGGCGATCGCCTCGTCGGGATCGCACTTCACGGCCACGGTCGCGAACTCGGCCATGTCGGCGCAGGCATACATCTTGCCGCCCACCTTGTAGACGAGCGTCGTCTCGTCGAACGGGGTCGACTCTTCGGTCATCGGCAACGACAGGCAGTAGTCGCGGAAGGAGAGAACGTCCATGGGGAAACGGAAAGTGGAAAATTAAAAATAAGGAGTCGGGAGCAGGTTGCAGACGTCGGAACGGATCGTTGAAACGGTCGAAAGATATTCTCCATTTTCAACTCTCCATTTTCAATTTTCAACTTCTGCCCTCCCCCACCACCACCCGGATCGCCCGGTGGAGGATCTCGAAACTCAGGGGCGAGCCGCCCAGCAGCTCGCCGTCGACCTCCAGCGGCACCTCGGGCGACGACTCGATGCGGATGCGGCTGCCGCACTCCTGCAGGATGTGGCGGATGCGGTAGATGCCGCCGTTGAAGAGGTAGCGAACCCGGAAGAGGATGTGCCAGAAGTGGACGGGCCGCACGAGCGAGACGTCGAACATGCCGTCGTCGGCCACGGCGGCCGGCAGCTGCTGCATGCCCGCGGCGTTGAACTTGCAGATGCCGATGGCCACCGACAGCAGCAGGTCGTTGTAGACCAGGCGGTCGTCGACCCACACCTTCACGCCCGTCGACTTGTAGCGGAAGAACGAGCGGACCAGACACCACGTGCGGCGCAGGCCGCCCGTGCGCCCCTTGTTGCGCAGGTGGGCGATGCGCCCCATGACATAGGCCTCGAAGCCCACGCCCGCCGCGTTGGCCATGTAGCGGCTCTGGCGGTAGTGGGCCTCCTCGTAGCTCACCACCCCCACGTCCTGTAGGAACGAGCGCTCCTCGGCGATGGCGCGCACGGCCTCGCCGTAGCGGCCCGAGAGGCCGAACGAGCGGACCCAGCCATTGCCCGAGCCCACGGCCACGACGGCCAGCAGCACCTCGTGGGGCGCCGCCTCCTGCTGGATGAAGAGCCCGTTGACCACCTCGTGCAGCGTGCCGTCGCCGCCCACGACGATGATGCGTCGGTAGCCCTGCCGCACGGCCGCCACGGTGAGCTCCGTGGCATGGCACTTGTGCTCCGTGAACACGGGTTCGTATACCACGCCGGCCTCGCGCAGCAGGCGCGAGACGAGGGGAAAATCGTCGAGCCCGCGGCCTTCGCCGGCCGCGGGGTTGACGATCATGAACCACTTCCTGTCGGTCGTCGATTCCAAAGCTGCGGTCTACTTGCGGGGAACGTTGCGCAGCGTATGGACCAGGAAGTCGTAGAACTTGCCGACCGAGGCGATCTCCACCTTCTCGTCGGGCGAGTGGGGGTAGCAGATCGTGGGTCCGAACGAGATCATGTCGAGCGAGGGGTAGTTGCTGCCGATGATGCCGCACTCCAGACCGGCGTGGATGGCCGTCACGAGCGGCTTGCGGCCGTAGAGCGCCTCGTAGGACTCGGTCATGGCCTTCAGGATGGGCGACTCCATGTCGGGGTTCCAGCCGTTGTAGGCGCCCGAGAGCTCGGTCGCAGCGCCGGCCAGATCCATCACCGCCGAGATCGCCTCGCCCAGAGCCTCCTTGGCCGAGTTGACCGAGCTGCGCAGCAGACACTGCATCTTCACGCAGCGGCCGTCCGAGACCACGCGCGCCAGGTTCGTGGAGGTCTCCACCAGCCCGGGCATCGCCTCCGACATGCGCTCCACGCCGTCGGGGCACGCCACCACGGCACGCATCAGGCGCCGGGCAGCCTCGCCAGCGATGACCTCAGAGGGCTGCTCGCACGGCTCGGCGAAGATGCGGATGGCATCCTCCACGCCGGCATATTCGGCCTGCACGGTCTTCTCGTAGGCGGCCACCGCAGCCTCGAACGCCGCGCCGTCGGGCACCGTGACCACGGCCACGGCCTCGCGCGGGATGGCGTTGCGCAACCCGCCGCCGTCGACCGAGGCGATCGACACGCCCTCGGTGCGGTTCAGAAGACGGAAGAGCAGCTTGTTGGCGTTGGCACGCTGAGCCACGATCTGGATGCCCGAGTGGCCGCCCTTGAGCCCCTTGACACAGAGCCGGTAGGCCTTGCAGCCGGCCGGTGCGGGCTCGGTGGCGTAGTCGAGCGTGATGTTGGCGTCCAGACCGCCGGCGCAGCCCACGTAGAGTTCGCCCTCGGTCTCCGAGTCGAGGTTGAGCAGGATGTCGCCCTGCAGAAGGCCCGCCTTGAGCCCGAAGGCGCCGTCCATGCCGGTCTCCTCGGTGGCGGTGAAGAGCGCCTCCAGCGGGCCGTGGACCAGCGTGCTGTCCTCCAGCACGGCGAGAATCGCAGCCGCGCCGATGCCGTTGTCGGCCCCAAGCGTCGTGCCGTCGGCCGTCACCCAGTCGCCGTCGATGTAGGCGTCGATGGGGTCCTGCTCGAAGTCGAAAGTCTTGTCGTTGTTCTTCTGCGGCACCATGTCGAGGTGGGCCTGCAACACCACGCCCTTGCGGTCCTCCATGCCCGGCGTGGCGGGCTTGCGCACGTAGACGTTGTGCGCCTCGTCCTCGCTGCACTCGAGCCCCAGGGAGCGGGCGACGCCCGCCACGTAGGCGCGGATCGCCTCCTCGTGGCCCGAGGGACGGGGGATGCGCGCGATCTGCGCGAAATGTTTCCACACGAGCTCCGGTCGGAGCGCCGTCAAATCTCTGTTCATAACTATTTCAGTTTAAGGTCAGTATATTTTCTTTTTCGTTCGGTTCGCAGCCGCGTCCGGCTCTTCTCTTTTTCGGGCCGCAGCCAGCGCCCGGCTAAGAGCCGGGGGGGGGTGCGTTTGCAGCCCGCAGCCAGCGGAGGGGCCGGCGAGCCTTCGGGCGAGACGAGCAGCCCTCCGCGCCAGGTGGCTGCGGGCTGCCGAAGCCTGCGGCTTCGGGATTCTGGCGCTTTTTGTTCCGGCAAAAAGCGCCGCAAAAAGCCGGCCCGCTGACGAAAAAGGCTGTCCGACGACGTCTAACGCTGGCTCGGGGCGCCTCGTCGCGGGTTTGCAAGCAAACCGGCCCCCTCGCTCGCGCTTTTAGCCGCCGTCCGACGGCCGCCTTTTTCGCCGGACGGGAGGTGGCGGCGCCATCGGCGGCGCAATGCACAATTATTCATTCCCGGCCTCGGGCCGGGCAGCCCGCAGCCACCCCCGGCGGAGGGCTGCTCCTTCGGCGTCCGCCTTCGTCGCGCCTCCGCTGGCTGCGAGCCGAAAACTTTCTACTTTCTACTTTTTACTTATCACTTTCCCCCTCCTGCTTATCGAACGCCTCCACGATCTGCTTCACCAGCGGGTGGCGCACGATGTCGCGGCGGTCGAACTCCACGAAGCCGATCCCCTCGACCCGCCGCAGGTACTCCTGCGCCCGCACCAGTCCGCTGTCGGCGCGGCGCGGCAGGTCGATCTGCGTCACGTCGCCCGTCACGATGAAGCGGGCGTTGCGGCCCATGCGCGTGAGGAACATCTTGATCTGCGCGAGGGTCGTATTCTGCGCCTCGTCGAGGATGACGAAGGCGTTGTCGAGCGTCCGCCCGCGCATGTAGGCCAGCGGTGCTATCTGCACGGTCCCCTCCTCCAGATACTTCTGCAGCTTGGCCGGCGGGATCATGTCGTTCAGCGCGTCGTACAACGGCTGGAGGTAGGGGTCGAGCTTCTCCTTCATGTCGCCGGGCAGGAAGCCCAGCTTCTCGCCCGCCTCCACGGCCGGGCGCGTGAGGATGATGCGCCGCACCTGCTTCTCGCGCAACGCGCGCACGGCCAGGGCGATGGCCGTGTAGGTCTTGCCCGAGCCCGCGGGCCCCACGGCGAAGAGCAGGTCGCACGTGTCGTAGAGCTTCACGAGCCGCTGCTGGTTGACCGTGCGGGCGCGCACGATGTTGCCGTTGTTGCCGTAGACGATCACGTCCTTGTCGACCGGCGCCTCGTGCGGCGCCACGGCCTCGCCCGAGAAGCACTGGTCCACAACCTCCGACGAGATGTGGCCGTACTTGATGTAGTAGGCCACCAGCCCCTCCATGCGGCGGGCGAAGCGCGCCGTCTCGGCCTCCGCGCCCAGCACCCTGAGCGACGACCCGCGCGCCACGATCCGCAGCGAGGGGTGCAGTTCGCGGATACGGTCCAGGTAGGCCTCCTGCGGGCCGTAGAGCTCGCGCGGATCGACCCCTTCGATCTCGATCTGTCTGCCGACTGCCTCCTGTGTCATAGACTAAAAGATGTAGCCGAAGCTGAGTGCGAAGTTGTGCTGGCGGAGCTTGTCGAGCATGTGGCCCGAGGGGAGCGCCACATCCTCCTTGCCCTTGAACTGGCCGTTGTAGCGCAGGTCCACGAGCAGGTGGCGCATGATCTGCACCCCGGCACCCACCGTGAAGGAGAGCGACGGCCGCACGCGCCCGAAGTCGAGCAGGTCGCGCGCCGACTTCTGCTTGCAGTCGTTCATGACGGTGAACACCGGGCCGGCGTAGATGCGCACGGGGCGCAGCAGACGCAGCGAGACGAGCACCGGCACGTCGATCGAGCTCGACTTTAGGTTGAGCTCCGGCTCGCCCTCGGGACGCAGGCGCAGTCCCTGTCGGACGTAGAGGATCTGCGGCTCGATGGCGAAGGCGCCGAAGTCGACGGCCGTGACGATGCCGGCCTGCCAGCCCAACTTGTTGCGGACGGCGGTGGCGTCGTCCGAGGTCGAGAAGTCGACGATGTTCAGACCGGCCATGCCGCCCCACTCCAGCTTCACGCGCGGACGCTGCGCCCGAGCGGGCAGCACGGCAAGCGCAAGAAACGCGATTATCAACAGTTTACGCATAATTCGCATGTTATCATATGGTGGTTCATTCACTCCTCGTGGCGCCGCGCGGCGGTGCGGCGGCAGCCTCTTCTCCGCTCAAAGTTACGCTTTTTTCCGCCAAAACCCGACCCCGGCGCCGATTTTTTTCGCGGCCCGGCCACGTATGCGGCCGCAGGCCCCCGCAGTGCGGCACCGTGCAGAAACCGCGCCGAAACCGCGCACCCGGGCGGCGCCGATTTTCGCACGGGCAGGGCCCGAATACGGCCGGACGGCACGGCGGGGAGGTTCAGCGATTCTTCGCACGTCGTGTCCGATAGCTCCGCTCGCGCCGGGCGGGCGGACTTATCGAACACTTCCGATCCCTTTTGCGTATCCCGAGAATGGCGGCGAATGCACAACTTCGCACCGCAAAACCGACACGTCCCACGCCCATGAAACGCATCGCCGCGCTGTGCGCCGCCCTTCTGTCGACCGCCTCCGGGTCGAATACCACCCCTACGACACCCGCATCGAGGGCCGGCGGGGGATCAACTCCGCCAACATCGCCCGCATCGAGGCGGCGTGCGCCGAGCGGACGACGATCCGCCTGGCCCTCATCAGCGACACGCAGCGCCACTACGACGAGACGGCGGCGGCCGTACGGGCGCTCAACGCGCGCGACGATGTGGACTTCGTGATCCATGCGGGCGACATGACCGACTTCGGCATGCGGGCCGAGTTCGAGCGGCAGCGCGACCTGCTCGAGCGCCTGCGCGTCCCCTATGTCGTGCTGCCGGGCAACCACGACTGCCTGGCCACCGGCGAGCGGATCTTCACCGAGCTGTTCGGGCCGGTCGACTTCGCCTTCACGGCCGGGAGCGTGCGCTTCGTCTGCCTGAACACCAACGCCCTGGAGTTCGGCCACGACACACCGGTGCCCAACTTCGACTTTCTCGAACGGCAGATAGCCGACCCGCCCGCCCGGGTGCGGACGAGCGTCGCAGTCATGCACGCCCGGCCCGGCACCGAGCAGTTCGATAACAACGTGGCCCGGCTCTTCCACCGCACGCTCCGGCAGCTCCCCGGCCTGCAGTGCTGCCTCAACGGCCACGGACACCGATTCGCGGCCGAGGAACTCTTCAACGACGGGATCGTCTACTACCAGTGCGACGACATCGGCCGGAAGGTCTACCTGCTCTTTACCCTCACCGAAGAGGGCTACGACTATGAACGGGTGGAATTTTAGCAGGTCGGCCCTGCTCGCGGGAGCCCTGCTGCTCCTTCGGCCCGCGGGGGCCCAAGAGCCGACGACGAAACAGAGGCCGGCGGCAGAGCTGGGGCAGGCGACCGAGCCGGGGCGGCCGGCAGATCCAGCGGCAGCGAAGAGGGAGCGGCGGCGAAGAGGGAGCGGCGGCCGCTCGACCAGCGCGTTCACCGGGGATACGAGGGGTGGGAACGACTGATCCCCACGCACGTCAAGGCGCAGTACGCCGGCGGCATGGGGCTGCTGTCGCTCGGCTGCGGGTGGGACTACGGGCGCAAATGCCGCTGGGAGACCGACCTCTCGGTCGGGGTGCTGCCCGGCGCCTGGTCCGACCGCACGCACACGGTCTTCGCCCTGCGGCAGAACTACATCCCGTGGAGCATCCGCTGCTGCCGACGGCTCTCGGTCGAGCCCCTCGCGGCGGGCATCTACCTCACCCTCATCACGGGCGAGCAGTACTGGGTGCGCGAGCCCGACAAATACCCAAGCAGCCGCTACTACGGCTTCACCTCGCGCCTGCGCCCCACCCTCTACGTCGGGCAGCGGCTCACCTACCACCCGAAAAGCGACGGACCCGTGCGCGGCGTCACGCTCTACTACGAGCTGAGCGCCAACGACCTCGACATCGTGGCCAAGTGCGGCAACAAGACGCTCGGGCTCTCGCAGATCGTCCGCTTCTCGTGCGGCGTCAAGCTCCAGCTGCTGCGGTAGGCAGAAGGCGCGCGCCGGAAACCGGGCCGGGCGGGCATACGAAAAAAGCGGAAGAGTTTCATCTTCCGCTTTGGTACCCCCCCAGGGGCTCGAACCCTGGACCCCAACATTAAGAGTGTCGTGCTCTA
>ERZ777306.2968-NODE-2968-length-19284-cov-62.732487_pt1 | contig 19284 bp, 16 predicted proteins | sample MGYA00374966_ERZ777306 | MGnify/ENA primary metagenome ERZ777306 (study PRJEB29329, sample SAMN06343882) | mouse gut metagenome | isolation source: Mouse cecum | place: Austria: Vienna | collected 2014-11-15 ...
GAGTTTTGATTTATATTGAGGGCGTTTTTGAGCTTTTGACACACCCTCTTTTTTTCGGTGGGGACTTTTTAGTCAGCCCCTTTTTGTTATTAACTGCTCTGAATCTTTAAAGATTCTCTCTGTAATCCATCTATTCAGTAAGTAAGTGTTTTCAAAACATCTTCGCTTTTTATTTTGTTTGTTTTTCTACTTGTATTCTTGATGCCCGGGAATACTTCGTATATTTAGATTCAAATTAATTAATAAAAAGTGAGATGTTGAAAGTATTAACATTTATGAAGCAAGTAGCCAACGGGTTACAGGTGGAGGGAAACTTTGGCACTGCGCACGTCTATCGTAGCAGTCTGAATGCCATCATTGCTTATTGTGGGAAAGAGGATTTCACCTTCCATAAGGTGAGTCCGGAGTGGTTAAAAGGATTCGAGGTGCATCTTCGGAGTCGCGGATGCAGCTGGAATACCGTCTCCACTTATTTGCGCACGTTTCGTGCAGTTTATAATCGGGCTGTCGATCTTCGTAAGGCGCCTTATGTTCCTCACCTGTTTCGTTCTGTTTATACGGGGACGCGTGCCGAGCATAAACGTGCCCTGAATGATGATGACATGAAGAAGGTTTTTGTAAATTTGTCCCGGAAAGCGGGAGTTTCATTGTCTGTGCGTCAGGCTCAAGAGTTGTTCGTTCTGCTGTTTCTGCTTCGTGGTATGCCGTTTGTCGACCTTGCCTATTTGCGCAAGAGTGATTTGCGTGATAATGTGATAACATATCGCAGGCGTAAAACAGGGCGTTCTTTGTCGGTGACATTGACTCCGGAAGCAATGATTCTGATAGAGAAATACATGAACCGTGACCCTTCTTCCCCTTATTTGTTCTCGTTCTTGAAAAGTCGTGAAGGAACAAAGGAAGCCTATCATGAATATCAGTTGGCATTGCGCAGCTTTAACCAACGATTGATGTTATTGGGTGAATTGCTGGGATTGGGAGACAAACTGAGTTCGTACACCGCCCGCCACACCTGGGCTACGACAGCTTATTATTGTGAAATCCATCCGGGCATTATCTCCGAAGCGATGGGGCATTCATCTATCACGGTGACCGAGACTTACCTGAAGCCTTTTCAGGATAAGAAAATAAATGAAGCAAATAAACAAGTACTTGATTTTGTGAAACGTACTGTAGGTGGCGTAAATGCTTGAAAACTATTCTGTTACTTCGTAGGTAACGGGACTAAATTCCGGTGCAAATATGAGCATATTTCTTAAAACAACCAAACAAAATCACACATTTTTTCTAATAAACCACACAAAACAGAAACGAGACAGTTAAAACAAGCGGATTCTTTGTATTAGGACTTTGTTAACTTCTAAATTTTGCACAAGATTTCCCTCCCCTCTGCCGCTTATCAGAAGCAGGGGTAAAAAAGTTTCATCACCTATCATATCGTTTTCCAGTATTGGCTACTCAAAAGAGCAGGCACAAAGGTTTTCCCGTTACCTACGAAGTAACGGGTGGTCTATTATTGAAACTTAGTGTTTAATAATATATTATTAATGTAATTTTTAAATAGTTATGAAAAGAAAATTTGTAAAAGTGATGTTCTTCGGGGCGTTGGCACTTTCTACTGTCACCTATGTAGGCTGTAAGGACTACGATGATGACATCGACAATCTGCAAACACAGATTGACGCAAACAAAGCTAGCATTGCCGAGTTACAGAATTTTGTGAAAGAGGGTAAATGGGTTACTGCTGTAGAATCAATTACCGGTGGATTTAAGATTACTTTTAATGATGGTAAGTCTTATTCTATCGTGAATGGTACTGATGGTGCTAATGGTGCTGATGGTGCAGCTGGTACGAAGATTGAGATTGATCCGACAACAAAAAACTGGATTATTGATGGTAAAGATACCGGCATCTGCTCTGAGGGAATGAAGGGCGACAAAGGTGACCAAGGCGATAAGGGCGATCAAGGTGACAAAGGAGAACAAGGCGATAAAGGTGAAGATGGAAAATCACCACGTATATCTACTGATGGCTTCTGGGAAGTTTGGGATGCCGAAGCTGGAGAATATAAGAAAACAGAATATGAAGCAGCTTCTCATATCTACGTAACGGCTGATCCTAAAAATTCATTAGTTTGGGTATTGAATGTTCTTAATAGCGAAACTAAAGAATGGGAAAAAGTTTCTATGCCAAAAGCTGCTCGTATCACTAGCATAAGTGTACTTGGTGTAAAAGCAGATGGTACTGTTGATTTAGGCTCTACTCAAGCTAAAGCTACTTTATACTATGGTGAGGCTGCAAAGGATATTGAATTCAATGGAAACAAAACTTTCAAGAAGAAAGGAGATTTACTTGTTGCTAGAGGGGGTAGCATGATCCATGCATTGATTAACCCTGTGAATTTGAAAGCTGCGGATATTCAAGCCTATAAAATCGGTTTGACAGATTCCAAAGGTAATACTAACTTTGTTGCTGCTAGTATCGGAGACAATTTTAGTAAAAATGCTTTGACTCGTGCAGCAGAAGAACCTGAAGCTACAGCAAATAAGGGGATTTATGATTTGACTCTCAAATTTGCAGATAAAGTAGATTATAAAACATTAAAGAATTTTGATTCTGAAACTGCATATGCATTTACAACAAAAGATGCATGGGGCAATGAAATCATTTCACAGTATGGTATAACAGTCGATGCTATAGAAAAAGCACCACGTGTTGATTTTACTACTCCTGACCCTCTGCCTATTAAAACGACTTATAATCTGGATGAATTAGTTGGCAATGACAATTTGGATAAAGTAGTAGCTTATTATTATGAGGTTAAAGAAGCAGATCGCAAGAGGGTAGAGGCTACATTTAATAATGAGAAGAATACGATTCTTGCAAATAAAGAAGGTGAATTGCCTGTTGTTCTTCACTATCTTAATACTGAAGGAAATGTAAAGTCTGTTCAATTGACTCTGACATTTACCTATGTAGCAAAACCTGCTAAAATTGAAGATATGACTTGGGTTGTTGATGATAAGAAGCTAACGGCAGAATCTGAAATTGATGTCCCTACAGTAGTTGATATTAAGGAACATATTAATGGCATTGATTATGAAATAGAATATATTGGTGGAAAGGTAACAATCAATGGAAAGAAAGATCTGGAATATGGAGATGAGGAAACTAAAAATAGTATTCAATTATCTTTAGTTGGTCTCAATGCAAAAGGTGAAGATGTTCAAGAACTAGCTGATAAGTCCATTACTAAATATGTAATCAGAGCTACATTCGATGAAAAGCATGTTGCTGCTGTACCTCATACTGCAACTGTGAAGTTTAAGAATAAGGATTACACAGGAGAAGGGGTAGATTTGGGCACTCAATATTTGTATGAAACTACATTTACGATTACTGTAGATCAGCAGGATGACAAGCTGTTTGGCTTTAAGCGTGCAGATGCTTACTTTGAGGGTAATGATGCTACTGCATATGGTAAGGTATATGCGAATGATGACGCAGTGAAGACTATTTCTTATAATCTTTACTCTTTGTATCAAGCTAACTCTATCCTTGTAGGTGAGGCAACTATTAATTCATTTGTTACATTCACTGAAGAAATACCAGAAGATGAGGCTAATAAGAAAGAAGGTAAAGCATGGCTGTCTGCAAAAGAAACTAGCAATGGAGATATTTCAGTTGAACCTTCCCCCGCATATGGTGGTGCTTATATGGGCCGTAATATAACTGTAACTTATGCACCATTCGGAAATCCTCGTCTGAATGCTATTGTTGATGAATTTAATTTGACAATAAAATCTGAAATCTTTGAAGGTAAATTTGCGTATAATAAGAAGATAGATGATAAAGTTATAGGAACTCCGGTTAATCCATTCGAAGTTGATGGTGGTCGTCCTATAGCTATATTGGAGAGTGAATTCGAAAAAGAGGATGTTTATGGTGCTACCTATCGCTTTGACAATGATAGAATAAATAAAGTTGAAGTAGTATTGGCAGATGATAATGCTAAAACTTATCTGACGGCTGCAACTAGCTTTATAGATTTTGTAACAACAGTAGAGGGTAAGGAAGTATTAGATAGAAAGGTTACTATATCTAAGAATCCTTCTGCAACAGGTATTGTAACTCCTCCAGTTTGTCAAGTAGATGTTAAGATTACTGATAAGTGGGGTAAAACGAAGATTGCATCAATCTATGTTAAAGTGATTAAGTAACTTAGATTAATGAACTAATAATTGAGGGCATCTTAATTCTTTTAGGACTAAAGATGCCTTCTCTTTACAAGTTATAATAGGATAATAAATCCTTTAAAAAGAAATATACTGAGAGATAAACTGAAAATTATGCTTGTGAAAGTATGTTTTCAAATGTTTTTCTCTTGGAAGGGATACCTCCCTTATTTCCCACAGGTATCCCTTTTTGGCTCTCGAAGCATCTTCTTTCTTGCGCTAGAAACAATTTGCTAGTCCTTTATTTCCTTATAGATAAGAAGATGTTTTTGAGAATATAGAAATCCCGGGCTTGTGAAAGTCCGGGATTTTTATATTCTATTTATCCGGTTGGATATACTGAAAGTTCTCATCATACAGCCCCACCAATAGGCTTTCTCCTTTATCATCCACTTTGAGCCCACCATACATGGCATTCTGATAAAGAGTAACTTGTCCCTCTTCAAAAAAGAAGGATTCGGCACCGAGAAATATCCGCCTGTTTTGTATCTTGTATTTGATAGCTATCTCGTTATCATTCAAAGGTGTCAGAGTATTCTGTAACCGTATAAGTTGACCTACCTGATTACTGTCTGTTTGGAGAATAGCATAACCGCGTGTGGCAGTCTGCTCATCTATAAAGTCTGATGAAGATGAGCTACGATTCCCAGTTTGGCAAATTTGGGCAGGTCGTTCCAGTTATAGGCAAAGAAAAAGATGATACCTGATACAGTAAAACCAATGCCCGCAGCCAATAAGAAAATGGACAGAAACCGGTTCCATTCCTTTTTATTGGCGTAGAGAGCTTGTCGTGAGGGGGATAAATAGTCTGACTTTTCCACGTGTTTCTACTTTTTGATGATTACAAACATAAGAAAATAAAATGATTATCATAGAAAAGAATACTATAAAAAGGTTTGATTTCTAGCTGAAAACAATTATCTGCAAAGAAAAGTTCTAATTTAATATGTGCTAATGACGGCTTTGTGTCCGGAACACATCGCGTTTTTTTGTTTTAAAAAGAATTTTGTAACAACTTTTTGGCAAAGCTGAATAAACAAATGCAATATCCATTTGTTATTTTTATAGGTGATATCTTCACCTGAATGTTTTTAAACCTCTTAATAACTGTAGAAAATGAATAGAAGTGAAATCGGCGTGAATGCCGGTAAAGTTTGGCAACTGCTCAGCAATAATGAGAAGTGGGGCTATGGACTTCTGAAAAGAAAATCCGGACTGAAGGACAAAGAATTGGGCGCCGCTTTAGGATGGTTGTCAAGAGAGAATAAGATAGAGTTCGAACAGTGTGATGAAGAACTTTACGTGTATCTCTGTGTGAATGTTTACATTGGCTAAAGGAGCTTGGTATCTGAACAAGAACAAAAGAATCCCCGAAGTAACGACAGGATAGTCAACGCTTCGGGGATTTTAGTTTTTATTCTTTTTCTTTTTTATGGATGTTCATTTCAATGAGGAAGGCACTTAAAAGACCTATACCACCGAAGAAAAGCACGCATGCACCATAAACGAGACTGGCTTGCTCTGATACATCCCATACTCTACCGGTAGAGTAATTAGGGAAGGATGCGCAACAAATGAAGTTAGCGATTAGGAGTCCTAAACCGATACCAATCATCAGGCAACCGCCTTTCAGGCTACTGAAAGTGAACCGTGAACGGGAATAGTTGACATTGAAAGATAACTTGCTGCTGATATCCCCCATACTAAGCTTATCGCCTAGTTTTTCAATCATGATTATCCGTTCTTTTTTGCATACAAAGAGTTCGAATAATTTGTAAATACCCAATGTGATAATACCTACCACCAAAGGAACCAAGATAAAATCCATCATAATTATACTATTTTTAAGTGATTATTTTCGTTCTTTGTACCGTTTGACGCATACAGCGGAAAAAGGTTACACATTATGACCGGTTATTTTCCAATTCTATTTTTTCATTCTGAAACTGTAACCTTTTATAATGTATAGCGTCTAATTGGTCAAGATGGAACAGAAAGACGAGATATACTATATAAAACGAATATTGGACGGGGAAACAGAATACTTTTCTGTGTTGCTTGACCGTTACAGCCGTCCTTTATATTCGTTGATAGTACAAATTGTCAGTTGTCCGGAAGATGCGGAAGAGTTGCTTCAGGATGTTTTTCTGAAGGCTTTTCGAAACTTGTCCGGTTATAAGGGTGAATGTCGTTTTTCTACCTGGCTCTACCGGATAGCCTATAATACTGCTATCTCAGCAACCCGAAAGAAGAAACTGGAGTTTCTGTATATTGAGGAGAATACTATTAATAATGTACCTGATGAGAAAGCGGATGAAGTGATTTCTTCGGCAAGAGATGAAGAACAGATAGAATGTTTATGTAAAGCTATCGAGCAATTGACCGGAGAAGAAAAGGCATTAATTACCTTATTCTATTACGAAGGGAAATCAATGGAAGAGATAGGTGAGGTGTTGAAGATAACGATAAGCAATGTGAAAATCAGGTTGCACCGTACCCGCAAGAAAATATATGTATTAATGAATGGTAAGTGATAGAAGAGGAGATGGAAACGGAGAAGAAAATAGAAGATAATATGAGAAGTGCATTGAAACAGGCACTCGAACGGCGGCAAATGGAAGTTTTGTCTTCCAATTTCTCCTATCGAATGATGGGACATATCCGCCGGGAAGCAGAAAAACAGAGAAAAAGAAAAGCGAGAATCAGTTGGGTGGCCTTGCTGACATCAGTCCTTGCATTACTGGGACTCGGCATTTACTTTTTGTTCTTTTATATGGATATTAACTTTACCGATTACCTGCCGCAGACAGATGTTCGGTCGGCAGCTCCTTTGTTGAAGTTTTATATCTATATAGCTTTGTTGGTCTTAATTTTACTGGGGGTAGATTATTGGTTGCGTAAGAAGTATATATGGAAATAAATCTGTTACTTTACAATTCAATTTAAAATGCAAGGAAACAATGAGAGGTTTTGCCTCTGATAATAATTCCGGTGTGCATCTGTTGGTGATGCTGGAGCAAAAGGAAATTGATTATTAGCCGGTTATTATAAATTGTGCTAAATTTTGAACCCAAAAGCGTGATTGGCGTGTTATTTGCCGTATGATGTATGAACGATTAAATTCATAAAACATGGCCTATATAGATTATTACAAGATTCTTGGAGTAGACAAAAGAGCTTCTCAGGATGATATCAAAAAGGCTTTTCGTAAATTGGCCCGGAAATATCATCCTGACCTGAATCCCAATGACCCGAGTGCAAAGGATAAGTTTCAGGAAATCAACGAAGCCAATGAGGTATTGAGTGATCCCGAGAAACGTAAAAAGTATGATGAGTACGGAGAACATTGGAAGCATGCCGATGAATTCGAAGCGCAGAAACGGGCGCAGCAACAAGCCGGAGGCTTTGGCGGTGCAGGAGGTTTCGGCGGATTCGGCGGTGCGGGTCAGGGTTTCTCCGACGGTAACGGAACATATTGGTACAGTTCTGATGGTGAAGGCTTCTCCGGCGGTAATGCTGGTGGTTTCTCCGATTTCTTCGAATCGATGTTCGGTGGGCATCGGGGCGGAAGAGGACAAGGTTCTGCGGGATTCCGTGGACAGGACTTTAATGCCGAACTTCGCCTGTCTCTTCGTGACGCTGCCCAGACGCATAAACAGATATTGACTGTCAATGGCAAACAAGTGCGTATCACTATTCCTGCCGGTGTAGCCGACGGGCAAGTGATTAAACTGAAAGGTTACGGAGCCGAAGGCATCAACGGTGGGCCTGCGGGCGACTTGTATATCACTTTTGTCATCGCTGAAGACCCGGTATTCAAACGCCTGGGTGATGATTTGTACGTAGATGTGGAAGTGGAACTTTACACAGCCGTGCTGGGGGGTGAAAAGCTGGTCGACACGTTGGACGGTAAAGTGAAACTGAAGATAAAACCGGAAACGCAGAACGGTACGAAAGTCCGCCTGAAAGGTAAAGGATTCCCGGTTTATAAGAAGGAAGGACAATTCGGTGACTTGATTGTGACCTATTCCGTCAAGATTCCTACGAACCTGACGGACAGACAGAAAGAGTTGTTCCGCGAGTTACAGAGTATGAACTAAAAAGAATGTGTACTATGCAGACCGAATTAATTATTGTCAGTGAATACTGTCACAAATGTCATATTGAGCCTTCATTCATAGATATGCTGGAAGAAGGTGGTTTGATTAACGTACATACCGAAGGTGGTGAACATTATCTGCTTTTGTCGGAACTGCCGAGCGTAGAGCGTTATAGCAGAATGTACTACGACTTGTCCATCAACATGGAGGGGATTGATGCCATCCATCATTTGCTGGAAAAGATGGAAGATATGAGACGCGAAATGAGTTTGCTTCGCAAACAACTTCTGCTGTACCGGGAACGGGAAATAGAAGAGGTTGACTGGTGAAAAAAAACGAAGGCTCTGTTTGCGCCAAACAGAAGCTCTATTCATATAAAACAGAGGGTCTGATGGGATGAATCAGACCCTCTGTTTTTTTGTATGACAATAGTACGAATGATTTTATCCGATATACGTACAAATCTCTTCCAGATAGCGTGCGTCGATAGTGTCGAAAGTGTCCAGTGCATCACTGTCTATATCCAATACCCCGATTACTTCACCTTGTTTTATTATCGGTACTACTATTTCCGATTTTGAGTCCGAACTACAAGCAATGTGTCCGGGAAACTGTTCTACATCAGGAACAATCAGTGTACGCGCTTCTTTCCAGGCTGTGCCGCAAACTCCTCTGCCAAGGCGGATGCGGGTACAGGCAATGGGACCCTGAAACGGACCCAGTACGAGTTCATCCTCTTTCACAAGGTAAAAACCTACCCAGAAGAAACCGAAAGTCTGTTTTAGCGCTGCCGCAATGTTGGCAAGATTGGCTATGAGATCCGTTTCCGTACTTACCAAAGCGTGTAGTTGTGGAAGTAACTCCCGGTATTTCTCTTCTTTATTTCCTGTGCCGATGATTAAATTCTCTGCCATCTCTTTTCTATTTGATTTGATTCAGGATGCTTGGGTCTTTTATTTTATCGTCTTCTGCGAAGAAGATAATCTTAGTCAATATCTCGGCTGTCTTCGGGTCTTCGTCTACAAAAGGCAGGAACAGGCGTCCGCGGCTTTGCGAATGTACCGGAAGGACGGCAATCTGCGCACCGCCTTCCTGATGAATCACGCCGCTGCCCAAGTGGATGTTATATTTTCCCAGCTTGCCTTCGATGTGAGCAAAACTTCCTTTTATCGTCACGTTCTTGAAATGGAACAATGGCATTGTCTGTTCCACCAGCACGCTGCGCATCTCGATGGTAGAGTGGCTGGTTTCCGGATCGACGCTTCCGGCATGAGCTGCACTTACTGCCAAGTCTACGTCTCTCATCACTTCCGAGAAGATGACAGGAGGAATCTCCGATATTTTCATCAGTTTGTAGTCCTTGCGGTTGTGAAAGCAGACATATTCCAATGTCGGAGCTTCGATGTCGGCAGGAGAGAACCAGTCTGCCATCGCATAGATGGTGGCGATGATGTTTTCTTTGTAATAAATCTTTTGGAGACCGTCTTCATAGTCGGCCACCCAGCGACGGCCTTTCAGTACGGCAACCGTTTTCTGCGGTTGAATCTGATTGCCGGCATAACGGCGGGATTGAGTGGCTTCCACTTCTTCCGGAGTCGGAACATAGAGTTCGCGGAACACTTGTTTGAAAGGCTGGCGGATAGCTTTGTCGAACAGGAATTTCTGATACATATGCCAGTCGCCACTCGCGTACAGGTCGGTAGGATGGGCGATACGTAATTCGTCTTTTGGTTTCAGTGGGAGACAAACGGCATTCGCTGTCACCAACAATCCGTCGGTATAGAAACCTGTTTGTCCGTTGCTGATAAAGACAAGATGCTTCAGTAACGGCCAGATGACAGGATTCTGCATCAGTTTGCGAAGTTCGTTTTCTTCAAAGCGCGTACAGTCTTCCATAGCCTGTTCCAGCATGATACGCGAACGGGTATGTTGGTCTTTCAGTTTCTTGTGTACCGCTTTCAATTCTTCTACATACGGATGCTTTTTCAACTTGGCAGGCATGCTGTTGAGCTCTTTTCCGGCTTTGATTTGTTTCATCTCCGCCTTGCCTTCGTCGTTGATTTGTATATAGACTTCCACACCGTCTATCTCTTTTGGGGACAGGTAGGGGAGAAGTTCCTTGATGAGTTCCGTTTCCATGCTCCAGGTCAGACGGGTGACGTCTCCGTAACCGGAGTTACGCGCCAGGTTTTGCAAGGCGATGTTTACTGCTTTCTTTTCGCTTTCCTGTCTTTGAGCACCGAATTCCTTACTCTCTTTCAGGAACTTCTTCAGGTATTGATAACGATCCAGCAGTTCTTTGTCCGGTTTCCGTCCCAATGGGATGAGGCCGTAGCTCATCAATAAGTCTTTGTTGCGTTTGGCAACTATTTCTTTTTTTACATCTGCCGCTTTCATCGCGCCGTTGGTGGCGTCGGCAAACTTGCGGGCACGGGTGTGGCTGTTGCTGCATGAGATATATTTGGCGGCATTGTAGACCACTTCGAAGCGTTGTTTGCCAATGGTCTTAAATGCATCCCTGAACCAGTCGATATCAAAAGCACCTTCCCGCAAGTCTTCCACATCGATAGGGGTGTAGCGGGCGATGATTGCTTTTTTCTTGTCGTCACATGTTTCATTGGTATGGGCGTGGAAATAATAGGCGGCACTTGTCAGTCCTTTCCAGCCTATTGCCTTTTCAGTCAGTTCAATCCATTGCGGAGCGAACATGGCGGCTTCCACCAGTCGTTTGTCACTGATTCCGGCTTGCTTCGCCAGTTTCTTCAGATTTTCGCTGGTATCTGTCGGCAAGGGATGACAAGCATGGAGCAAGCTGCTCAATACTCCCCGTTTGGTGCTACCCCAGTTGTAGCTGTCGCGTATGAACGTATCTTTGCCGAATGCTTGCAGGATGCGGATAAATGTTCCGGCTCCATAGACACAGGTCAGTTCTTCTGCCAGGCGGGTCACTTGTGTCTCGGAATCTCCGCGTGATAGTTCTATATCCAGAATCCGGTCGACTACCTTTTGCAATAACGGTCGGAATAGAGTGAAGTTGAAGTCTTTGATATAAGCGAATTGCTCTCTGTCCATCTCGTTGGAGCAGCGGTTTTCATTCAATGCCAGAGTGATGTTTTTTATTTGTATGGGGGAATTGACACGTCCTGTCAGTTCACGATATATTTCTTCCGTCGGAATCAACCCCAGCATCCATGCACGGGCAAAGTCTGCGGATTGTAGATAAGAATTGGTTTCTTCCAGTTCGGGCGTGTGTTCCATATAGTTGGTGAGCTTATATAGCTGATAGCGCACGGTGAAGTAACGAGTAAACAGTGCATCGTCTATCGGCTTGCTGGGCGTGTCAAGCCAGAACTGCACAAACTTGTTGTTGTGTATCGGATAAACAATAACCTTTTCTCCGTATTCCATTGAATCTATGAGCCATGTATGCTTGTTTGTATATTGGCGGAAGATATTTTTTGTATTGAGCAATGGTGTTAGCTGGAGCAACATATTGGCGGCCATCCGCTGATAAACCGCTTCGTCTCTGTACTCGTATGCCAGTGCGTCGATGATGTCTTCCATTTGGTCATAATAAGGCAATTTACGGAGTACTTTCTGTAATCCGCGGTAACTGAAGCCTGCATACATCTTGTTTATAAGCGGTTCGAAGCTATTGGCGGATTTGATGTCGGCCTTTCTATCTTCTTCATCCTCTTCGTCATAGTCATCATTCTCTTTGGCGCACCCTGTTGACATCAGCATGAAGCTCATCATCAATAGCTTCTCGTAACTTCCAATTTCCCGTTCGTAGAAGTCCGTCCAAAGTTCCGGGAGTCCAAGACCACTTAGTCCACCGTAGTTGCTCCCTCTCATCAGTACGCTGTTGCCCACTAGTCGCGCTTCTCCGTAGTCGTTTCTGAACTCATCGTTTTTGTGCGTGGCGATGTATTTGCTCAGCCTTTCGAACGTAAGTTTCGCTCTTCCGTAGCTGATAAACTCAAATGCTTTCTTGACATAGAACCCTTTATCCGGTGTGATTTCCGGCAGGCTGACTTCCAATGCGGGATGGTACAGACCGAAGCCGTTTTCTTTGGTGTAGTGTTGCGTAGCTTTCTTCTCTGTTCCGTCGCCAATCAAGGATTCTATCAATACCTTTTCTTTGGTATTGGGTTTTTGAATCTCTTTGATGACAGGAAGAAGTTCCTGGTAGATGTCTTGCAGGTATTCTACGTTATGAATCGTCTTCATCATATCCAGTCCCGCCAGGCGGCGTTCGGCAACCTTGTCTGTGACTAACCGACGGATGCTTCCTGCCAGTTCTTCTTTCGGTTGCTTCATAAGCAGGTTGATGGCATTGATACGCATTTCGCTATATTTGAAACGTAACAGTTCTTCTATTTTCAAGTTCTGTTCGGGCGATAATGCCATTCCGGACAATACTTTGTAAGCCTCGTTGCGTACATCCAGTGAGCGGTCGCCCAATGATTGGAGTATGTATTCTTCTTGCAGCGGACTGGTAGGCGGATTCAGGGCAATGCCGATATAACTTGCCCGCATATAGGAGTTAAGGGATGCCAGATGGCCGCAAAGCTCATCTTTCATGGCAGAATCATTCAGCATCCAGACGATATATGCCATCTTGAGGATAACTTCCGAACGGGTCAGTTGCGCGCTTTCCCAAGGGAAGATATAGGGAGCATAGGTTTCTTTGGTTGAGATGGAGTGGTAAATTTGCTTTAAATATCCATAATGGCGTATTGCTTCTTCTTTGTTCTCAAAGTAATCGGTGAGTTGGGGGGCTTCACGTTCGCTGTATCGGCTGAGATAGAAATTTGTAAGATAGAGTGGGAGAATGGCCGCTACGACCGACGGGTCGTTGTGCCATTTTTCAAACGCTTCTTTACTGATACAATAACTCATGCCGGAGTGTTGCGTACAGAGCAGGAAATAGAGGAAAGTCTGTACCTGATGCTTGGCTCCATTTTTGATAATTTCGGGTGCAAGTGCCAGGATGTCGTTTGTATTATAGAACCCGATACTCCATAAAGCCAGATAGAGTTCGACTGTATCTTTGCTTTGAAGGGCTTTGCACGCTTGTTCCTGATTGTTCAGGAAATGTAGGATTAGCTCTATATATTTATTGGTGACACGTTCGCTGCTGTCCTGTTCTCCGATGCCCGTACTTACTGCGATACCACGTTTCACGGAAGCAAAACGTTGGAGTCCGTTTTCATAAATCACCGTAAGCAGATGAAGATAGCTTTCGGGACATCCTTCGTCCATCGTTTCCACGATAGCCTGTCGAAGTCCTTCCTGTAGTTTGGCAGCCAGCAGCAATTTTCCTTCCAGTTCCAGCAACGGACGGTATCCACTCATTGCGATAGCCTTAAGATGCCCCCGGTTGAGGCGGTTGGCGTTATTCTCGCTGGTCAGTACGTTATGCAGGTATTCAATGACCGTTTGATTACCTTCTGCTATTTGGGCGGCTGTCCAGTCTTCACAACTCATACAGTCTTTGTATGCTTCTATTTCTTCCGGTGTATTTCCACCGTTCAGTATGGCTTGTTCCGTAAAGCCGGTGGCACGTAGTTTCAGGAATTGTGTTAACGCATCTATGACGTGATTGGAGTGCAGATAAGGGTTGGCGGCACGTTGCGAACGCCGTGAATAACCTTGAGTGTACGGGCAATGTACTTTGAGCTTCAAGTAGGTGTAGAACAGGCGGGCATATTCATCCCCTAGTATGTAACGGAGTAGTTTACTCAATTTTCCATCGAAAAGATTGGCTACGCTTTTGATGCTTTCTTCTTTGATGATGCTTATAATGCAAGGTTCCAGCTTGTCGCTATAAGTGCCGTACCGGGTATCCATATTAAAGTATAACATGAATATGTCAAACAGGGCGGCTGTCTCTTTGTCCAGATTGCTCTTCTTTTTGGTCAATCTCTCCAGATACGGAAGTACCCGTTTGTTTAATGCATCATTATAAATAAGTCTCATGATTATTTTCGTTTTAAGTATGTTTATAAGAAAATGATTACCAAAGTCTTCCCGACAGCATAGCCAGCCGGATGAAGGTTAATGTGGAGTCTTCTTCCAGCAGGATGGGAGAGGATAAGTCTCCCGCTTCCGCATCATCGATAAAGATGCGGAAAATTCCGTCCTCGTAAGATTGCAGGGCGTTGGTGATTGCTTCTACTTCTGCGGCAGGTTTGCCGTTATAGTTTACTGCAAAACCAACTTTGCCGGAAGTTGCTTTATTTTCCACTTCTTCCTGTGTGAGGTATTTCAGCACTTCGCTTTGCTGCAAGCGTTCATTATATTCACTGACTTGCCAACTGACGATGGCTTCAATCAATTCCTGTACATCGACAGGCGGAACAGGAAAATCGACAGGAATCTTTTCGATACTGCACTTTCGCTTTCCTAACTGTTTGACTTGGACATATACTCTCATATTCTCTTTATTGGGTAATCTGAATACTTGATGTAATAGCATTCAGATCGGTTTCGGCTTCTTCATATTAGAAGTTACTTATCCCACTGACAAATGTATAGAATAATAATGAAAAATAATAGAATGTGACAAATAAAAAAGCATCCGCTTCCTAAGAAGGGATGCTTTTATGAGATTTGATAGCGTATTTATTACTTTTTGTAGAATGCCAAGTCTTCTTTATCGAAGTTCTTGATGAAGTTTGAGTGCTTTTCTACTTCCGCTTCTGCATAGTTCAAATATACATGTGCAGATTTGGAGAACAGTTCGGAAGCCTTGCTGGCATCCTGAATCAGCAGGTGACACATAATAATGTCAGCAGCCATTTCTACTAGTTTGCGAGCGGTGAAGTCAAGCAATTCCTGGTCTTGTGCTTCTTTCACTGCATTGGTGCTTGCTTCGAATTTGTCAGCCATCTTTTTCAGACGAGACATCAGCGGTTCCATGTCCGGTGAGCAAGGAATGGCTTCAAACTCGCGGATAGTAGCGATGTAAGAACCATTGGTCACGTAACGGATAGCGGCTACGGTCTGCAACTGGGTAGTTCCTTCGTAGATGCTGGTGATGCGTGCGTCGCGATAGATGCGTTGACAGGCATATTCCATCATAAAGCCCGAACCACCGTGAATCTGAATACAGTCGTAAGCGTTTTGGTTCGCATATTCAGAGTTCATACCTTTGGCAAGTGGAGTGAAACTGTCTGCCAGTTTGGCGTATTTCTTTTGCTCCTGACGTTCTTCCGGAGTCAGTTTACGTTCGCGGGCGATGTCGTCCAATGCTTTGTAGATGTCTACGTAGCGAGATGTTTGATACAGTAAAGCACGTCCGGCATCCAGTTTGCCTTTCATGATAGCCAGCATGTCATATACAGCCGGGAATTCGATAATTGCTTTTCCGAACTGCTTACGGTCTTTAGCGTATGCCAAACCTTCATTGTAAGCTGCCTGGCTCAATCCTACAGATTGTGCGGCAATACCCAGACGGGCACCGTTCATCAAAGCCATTACGTATTTAATCAAACCGAGTTTGCGGTCACCGCAAAGTTCAGCTTTTGCATTCTTATATACCAATTCGCAGGTAGGAGAACCGTGGATACCGAGTTTGTTTTCGATACGACGTACGTTCACGCCACCCTGACGTTTGTCATAGATGAACATGGACAAACCACGACCGTCTCTTGTCCCTTCTTCCGAACGTGCCAGTACGAGATGAATATCGGCGTCGCCGTTCGTGATGAAACGTTTCACACCGTTCAGCAACCAGCATCCGTCTTTTTCGCTGTAAGTAGCTTTCAGCATAACAGATTGAAGGTCGGAACCTGCATCCGGTTCTGTCAAGTCCATTGACATGGTTTCACCTTGGCAGATGCGCGGGATAAAACGGCTGTGTTGATCGGAGTTACCAAACTCATAAAGAGTTTCGATACAGTCTTGCAATGACCAGATGTTCCCGAAACCAGCGTCGGCAGCAGCCACGATTTCCGCGCACATGGTGTATGGGGTGATCGGGAAGTTCAGACCGCCGAACTTACGTGGCATGGTCATACCGTTCAAGCCGGCTTTCACCATTGCGTCCAGGTTTTGTTTGGTTCCCGAAGCATATTCTACGCGACCATTGGCACAGTGAGGTCCTTCTGTGTCCACGCCTTCTGCGTTGGGGGCAATGATTTCTCCTGTGATTTCTCCGGTAATCTCCAACACTTTGTCGTAAGAGTCTACAGCATCTTCGAAGTCCAGCGGAGCATAATCGAATTCATCTTTATCTCTGTAATTGCGTTCTTTGAGTTCGCAAATACGTTTCATCATCGGATTGTTCAAGTGAAACTTGAGTTCCGGTATGTCTGTATAATAATTAGCCATCTTTCCTTACTTGCTATTTTGTTTATAATACTTAATCATCTTCGGCACAACTTCTTCGATAGTTCCGTTGATTACGTAATCGGCAATCGTATTGATAGGAGCATCCGGGTCGTTGTTGATGGAGATGATGATACCACTTTCCTGCATACCGGCGATATGCTGAATCTGTCCAGAGATACCGCAAGCGATGTAGAGTTTCGGACGAACCGTAACACCTGTCTGACCGATCTGGCGGTCGTGATCTGCGAAACCTGCGTCGACAGCAGCACGGCTGGCGCCTACTTCTGCGTGGAGTTCTTTAGCGAGGTCGAACAACAGGTCGAAGTTTTCTTTCGAACCTACTCCGTATCCACCGGCTACGATAATCGGAGAACCTTTCAGGTTGTTCTTAGCCTTTTCTACGTGGCGTTCGATTACTTTCACTACATAGTCCGTATCGGCTACGTATTTTTTCACATCGTGACGGATCACTTCTCCCTGATAAGTAGGAGAGAGGATTTCTTTCTTCATCACACCTTCGCGAACGGTTGCCATCTGCGGGCGGTGTTCCGGGTTCACAATCGTAGCAACGATGTTACCGCCGAAAGCCGGACGGATCTGATACAACAGGTTCTTGTAAGTCTTGCCTTCTTTCTTGTCTTCGTGGTCACCGATTTCAAGTGAAGTACAGTCGGCAGTCAATCCGCTGGTCAAAGCAGAAGAAACGCGCGGACCGAGGTCACGACCGATCACAGTGGCACCCATCAGACAGATTTGCGGCTGTTCCTCTTTGAAAAGGTTTACCAGAATAGACGTGTGGGGGAGTGAAGTATAAGGGTAAAGTCCTTCGCCATCGAAAACGTGAAGTTTGTCTACTCCGTAAGGAAGGATTTGTTTTTCAATCTCTTTGAGGCCGGTTCCGGCAACCACTGCTTCGAGCTGACAGTTCAACTGGTTGGCTAACGAACGACCTTTGGTCAGAAGTTCGAGGCTGACGTCTAAAACGTTACCTTCTTCTATTTCGCAATATACAAATAAGTTATTCATGATTATCCGATGGTGTGGTTAGCTAATAGTTCAACAATCAGGTCTTCCACGTCACGGTCGCTGCCGCTGATGGTTTTGCTCTCTTTAGCCTGGAACACGATGTTCTGGATGGCTTTCACTTTTGTCGGCGAACCGGACAGACCACATTGTGCGAGGTCGCCGTTTACGTCGGCTACGCTCCATTCTGCCAGATTCAGATAATCGCGCTTGTCATACAGGTCTGTATAGTCAAGATTGCCTTGCTGTTTTTCAGTCACAGTTTTGGCATGCTTGTATTTCTGAACCAATTTAGCGTTACGCGGACGGCAAGGAGCTGCAGAACCGTTGACAGTAATCACGATAGGCAGCGGGCCTTCTACTGTTTCAACACCACCGTCGATGTGGCGTTTCACCTTAATCTTACCATCGCCCACTTCCAGAATTTCTTCTGCGTATGTGATTTGCGTCAATCCCAGCTTTTCTGCTACCTGCGGACCTACCTGTGCCGTGTCACCATCGATTGCCTGACGACCACCGATAATAATGTCATACTCACCGATTTTGCGGATGGCAGTGGCAAGTGCGTAAGACGTAGCCAGTGTGTCTGCACCAGCGAAAGCACGGTCGGTTAATAAGTAACCGTTATCTGCACCACGGAAAAGTCCTTCACGAATAATGTCGGCTGCCCTTCCCGGTCCCATTGTCAGAACGGTTACGGTAGAGCCTGGATGAGCATCTTTCAATCGGAGAGCTTGCTCGAGAGCATTCAGGTCTTCGGGGTTGAAGATGGCGGGGAGTGCCGCACGGTTAATCGTTCCGTCGGCTTTCATGGCATCTTTCCCAACGTTGCGTGTGTCGGGAACTTGTTTTGCCAATACAACAATTTTCAAACTCATGCTATTAAATTTAGTATTAGTATTTCTACAAATTAGTAGCCAGTAGTCAAGTAGTAATCTCTTGCTATTCAAACTATCCGGTTAACTATCAGCGTGCAAATTTACTCAAACACTTGGTTCTGACAAGAAATCCAAGTAAAAAATGCACAGGTTTAAGAATTTTGAGCAAAAAAAGAACGTCTTTATAGGCTTCTTAAAATGGTAGAATAGAAATGGAAGTTACAAGTATAACATCCTTTTATTCCTTTAACAGAACTTCAATGGCTTCAATAAAGTTGGTTGCTTTAGGCAGCAATTCGTCTATTTCTTCCTCGCTTGAATAGGCGAAATCATCATAATCACTACTATGCCGACGTTCGAAAAGTAGGGAAAAACAACGTCCTAATTCACGTGACAGATGACCGGTAGCGACGAAATGTAATCCTAACATCTGTTTGACACCTGCATGGGTACTAGGATTTATTTCGTGTTTAATAAGCAGAGCGACTGCTGCATAATAACAAGCATAATAAAGACGATTGACAGCTGTATTATAAGAGCCTGTTTAAATTCTCTTCAGTCATAATATTATAGCTCTTACCCCAGCTTTTCTTGTCGCGTCCGTCTGTAGTTGGCGGAAGGGGTATTAACAGTTGCGCTCTTGGCTATTAATAGCAAACTTCCCGCCCATTAAGTATAAAGTTCCTTCGGACAGGAAGGAAACTTTCTTT
>ERZ777306.2972-NODE-2972-length-19248-cov-5.066899_pt1 | contig 19248 bp, 19 predicted proteins | sample MGYA00374966_ERZ777306 | MGnify/ENA primary metagenome ERZ777306 (study PRJEB29329, sample SAMN06343882) | mouse gut metagenome | isolation source: Mouse cecum | place: Austria: Vienna | collected 2014-11-15 ...
CAAGCGCCTCGCGGATGGCGTCGATGCGCGCCAGGTCATCCGCCGGCAAGCCGAGCGCGTCGATGGTCAGCTCCTCGCCCTCCAGCAGCTTGATGGCGAACCAGCGAGCCTGGGCCGGCTTCACGCGAGAGCCCAGCATGTCGGACACCTGCGCGAGCGCCGCCTCGGCATCGCCGGAGAAGCGCAGCTCGGGAGTGGCAGGCTGGCCCGCCTTGGCCGCCTCGACCGCCTTCGCGATAAGCTCCTCGACGCCCCGGCCCTTGAGCGCGGTGGTCTCGACGACGGGACAGCCCAGACGCTGCGAGAGCCCCTCCACATTGATCTCATCACCGTTCTTGCGCACCAGGTCCATCATGTTGAGCGCGACGACCACCGGCAGGCCCAGGTCCAGGATCTGCGTGGTCAGGTACAGGTTGCGCTCCAGGTTGGTGGCGTCCACCAGGTTGACCACCACGTCGGGCTGCCCGCTCAGCAGGTAGTCACGCGTGACGATCTCCTCGGGGGTGTAGGGGGAAAGCGAGTACACTCCCGGCAGGTCCGTGACGGTCACGTCCTTGTCGCGGGTGTACTTGCCCTCCTTCTTCTCAACGGTCACGCCGGGCCAGTTGCCAACGTACTGGTTGGCCCCCGTGAGCTCGTTGAACATGGTCGTCTTGCCGCAGTTGGGATTGCCGGCAAGCGCAATGTTGATTCCCATGATCTGCCTTCCGTCTCTCTCGTGTTTCTCTCGTGTCTCTCTCATTAGCGTCAACTCAAGTTAACCACTACTAACTGCAATGCCAAAAAAATCGCGCCCCTGCGCGAACGCGACCGTGACCGCCCAGCCGCTTGACCGCTTGGCCCCCAGCCGCTTGGCCGCTTGGCCGCCTCGGAGCCCCCCCCATCGCCAAAAGTGCAAAACTCCGCGCTCGAACTGGCTTTTCATTCGCGATGAACCAGCCGCTTGCGAAAGATCCTCGCCAGCGGAGCCAGTAGGGCGGCCCGGATGATCGGCGCCACGCGAGCGAGCAAGCGCAAGCCGCAGGATGCGAAGCGCAGGGCGATGGCTCAGAGCGCGGGGCTCGGGGTACGCGGCCCAAGACACGAAGCTCGGGGCACGAAGCACGGGGCCCGGACTCAAAGCGAAGGGCGCGAGCCAAGCCCAAGCGCAGGGCGCTGGACGCAAGCCGGCGCGGGACGCGCGACGCCTCAGACGCCGCCGCTCGACACGACCCCAGGAGGTGCGGTCGATCTGGCGTGGCGCGAGGGCGCGACCCGGGGCCCTAGGAGACCAGCACCTGCTGGGCCTCGTCCTTGCGCAGCGACAGCTCGAAGCCGCGCACGGTCACCTCGATGGGATCGCCGAGCGGCGCCACCTTGCGCACGAAGACGTCGGTGCCCTTCGTGATGCCCATGTCCATGATGCGGCGCTTCACCGCACCCTCACCCGTCAGGCGACGAACCACTGCCGACTGCCCCACCGGCACGTCGCGTAGCGTCCGCGTCCCTTCCATCTCGCTCATTCCTTTCCTTCCCTTCAAACTCGTGGTGCTAACACTGATAGGCATCTGCCCGAAGACGCGTCGCCCGCCGCCGGAATGTTTCACGTGAAACACTCGTACGCCACAACGGGAGCGATTCCCGCGAAATACCGGCGGAATCTCAGCAAGATTCCGACGCAATCCCCGCCGAGACCCCCGGCAAAGTCCCACCAAAGTCTCTCCGAAGCCCCCAAGGGCTCTCCCGGGATCCTCGCAAAATCATCGCGAACCGCTCGCGAGGCGCTCGCAAGACGCCCGCCCTATCGCGTTCGCCCTCGCAACCGCTTAGAGCTCGGCCCCGCAGTCGCATCGCCCCGCCCCATGCCTCGCGAACTCCCATGCCACGCGAATGTTTCACGTGAAACATTCGTACGCGCCATGATGCGACCCAGGCACTGCGCGGAATGCAGCCGGCAGCTCGGCCCTAAGCAGCGGCGGTGATGATCTTCGACGCCACCGAACGGTCGAGCGCCACTTGGGCGCCCTTGACCTCGACGATGTAGTTGCCGGCCTGCTCGTTCACCACGCGCACGACGGCGCCCTCGACGAAGCCGAGGTTCTCCAGATGATGATGCACCTCGCCGCGTCCGCGCACCTTCGCCACGCGCGCCGCGTCCCCGCTTCGCAGAAACGTGAGCGGCATCTGGGGCAGCGCGCCCGCCGAGGTCGTCGGGTCCATCGTCGCCGGAACGGCAGCGGAGACGACGGTCACCCTGCCGTCTGCAGCGCCAGCGAAGCCAGCGCCGGTCATCGTCATCACGCCTTCCATGCAGACTCCTATCAGTGTTAGCTTACTGAAACAAAAAGTATCATACAGCAAACTCTTACCAAATGGAACCATGGATAACTTTTTCGCTCAGAATTAGGAACCTCCCGGCCCGAAAGGCTGAAGAGCCCCCAGCGACGGCGCGCCTAGGGCAAATCGCAGACGCAAGACCAGACGGCGCCCGTCCCCCGGGCGAACTCGCAGCCGAAGCAGCTCTCCTTATCGCAGCGCCGATCCGATCGCATCTCCTCCGGAAGCAGGTCTGCGGAAAGGCCCGCGAACGCCTCAGCCAGGGCGGCCTGTTCCGCGTCCACCCGCCCCGCGGCAGCTTCGACCGCCTCCATTGCCGCCACGGCAAGGGCGGCGAGCTGCTCCATGCCTCGCCCGGTGGGATGGGTGCCGTCGCTCGCCTCGTAGTCGAAGCCCGCAGCGCGCACATCGGCCACCAGGCAGCCATTGGCAACTGCCGATGCGCGGATGACGTCGTTGTAGTCATCGAGGTCGATCCCACGCAGCCGGTACGCGAAGGAGGCGCGCCCCGCCCCGAGCTCACGCCCAGGCAGCAGCGTCAGGCACCAGATACGCGCATGGGGGCAGGCCTTCCGCATCCGAGCAAGCATGGCATCATAGGCGCGAGCGAATGACGGCAGCGACTCCTCAGTCGCAGGCCCGGGCTCGCCCTCGGGGACGGCCAGCGCCTCGGGACACTGCGGCATGGCCGCGCTGCGCGCCGCAGCCTGGGCCCAAGGACCGGCCCACCCATAGTCGTTGATGCCGATGAACACCAGCACGTCATCGGGCTCCTCGCCGTCAGGCCCCGCAATCTCCGCGATGCGCTCAGGCGTGTGCCCGGCAGGGAATCCCGCGCCATCCACCATCGAGCCGGAAAACGCCGCGTTCGACACCAGCCTGCCGTCGAAATGTGCGATCACCCGGGCCCACCAGGTGTCCTCCGGCTCGAGCACGCCGGTCGACCGTCGCAGGTCGCCCGCATAGTAGATGCGGTTGGCCGGGCTCGTCACCCCCTCGAAAGTAGAAATGGAATCCCCAAAGACCGAGAACGTGCGCTGCGCCATGGGCCCTCCTCGCCTCGCGACCAGACGACGCGCCGCCCACGCAGGGCGATTGCGCGTTGCATGAAAACCTGGGGCGGCGGCAAGCCGGCCCGAATCGCAGCATAGTATACTTGTCCGCGTCCGTCCCAGAGAAGGAAGAGACCCCATGACAAACGCCTCATCCGGCGAAGCCGGCCAGAACCTCTACGTCGACACGCGCGGCTGCTGCGAGGCCCCCGTTCCCTTCACCGAGGCCGTCGTAAACGGCCTGGCCCAAGGTGGCGGCCTCTATGTGCCCGAGCACATCCCCACGCTCACCCTTAAGGAGATCACGGCCCTCGCCAAGCTGCCCTACGCCCAGCGCGCAGCGGCCATCTACAAGGCCTTCGCCATCGACCTTCCCGACGATGAGATCGACCGTCTGATGGCCCGCTCCTACGGCGACAACTTCGATGACGACGCCATCTGCCCCATCACCTCGCTGGATGACGATACGCACGTCCTCGAGCTGTGGCATGGGCCCACCAGCGCCTTCAAGGACATGGCGCTCCAGTGCCTGCCGCAGTTCTTCTCCGCCAGCGCAAGCGCCCTGCGCGAGTCCGGACAGCTCGACCACGAGTTCCTCATCCTGGTCGCCACCTCCGGCGATACGGGGAAGGCAGCACTTGAGGGCTTCAAGAACGCCGAGGGCGTGCGCATCGGCGTGCTCTTCCCCGACACCGGCGTGAGCGACATCCAGCGCAAGCAGATGGTCACCACCACTGGCGACAACGTCCAAGTATGGGGCGTGCGCGGCAACTTCGATGACTGCCAAACCGGTGTCAAGAAGGCCTTCTCGGATGATGCCTTCGCCCAGAAGCTTCTCCGCGAGCACAGCGTGGCCCTCTCAAGCGCCAACTCCATCAACTGGGGGCGTCTCATGCCCCAGATCGTCTACTACGTCTCCAGCTATGCTGAGCTAGTAGCCCAGGGCAAGGTGGAGGCCGGCGCACCCGTGGACGTCTGCGTGCCCACGGGCAACTTCGGCAACATCCTGGCCGCCTGGTACGCGAAGGCCATGGGGGTTCCCTTCGGCACGCTCATGTGCGCCAGCAACGAGAACCGCGTCCTCGCCGACTTCATCAACACCGGCACCTACGACATCTCCGACCGCGACTTCGTGACCACCCCCTCCCCCTCGATGGACATCCTCGTCTCCTCGAACCTGGAGCGCCAGCTCTTCGAGCTCACCGGTCGCGACACCCAGGCCATTGCCGGCTGGATGCGCGATTTGTCGGAGAGCCGCCGCTTCCGCGTAGACGCCGACACCTTCGCCAAGGTGCGTGCTGACTTCGTGGCAGACTCCGTAGGAAACGACGAGTGCCTCGCCGTCATCCGAGAGGTTCTCGATGAGCACGGCTACCTGCTCGACCCGCACACGGCCGTCGCCTACCGCGTGGCCCAGAACGTTCGCGGCGAAAACCCGGTGCTCATAGCCAGCACGGCCCACTGGGCGAAGTTCGGCGACAACGTGTACCGCGCCCTCCACGATCTGCCGGCCGGCGCCCCGCTGCCCGCAGACGTGGCGGCCCTCACTGGCTGCCAGCTCAACGAGCTCATCTCGCGGGAGACGGGTGGGCGAGCCATCCCCGCCGGGCTCTCCTCCCTCGACGAGATGCCCGTGCGATTCGCCGAGGTGATCGACGGCGACGTCGCTTCCATCGAGTCGGCTGCGGAGGATTTCCTCAGCCGCTAAGACGCCTTCCGTGCGAAAATAGCCCGGGGAGCCACTCATGAGCGCCCCCGGGCTCGTCGATAGCCAGCTCGCGTCCACACGCAAGCCAACGTGTTGCGCAGCCAACAGGGCATCACGACCCACCAGACCGAAGGGACTCGCCATGGATCAACTTGACAAGCTCGAGACGAGCGTTCGACTCTCCGTAAGAAACCCCCTTTCCGAGAGCACCTCCGTCTTCGGCCGCGGCGTTGCCGACCTCTGCCTGGGAGTGCGCACCCACGGCTCGCTCAACGCCGCCGCAAAGCACATGGGCATGGCCTACAGCAAGGCATGGCGCATCATCAAGGACACCGAAGCCGCCCTCGACGTCCAGCTGCTGAACCGAGACGGTGCCCACGGAAGCGAGCTCACCGAGGAGGGCAGTCGCATCCTCGACACCTACATCGCCATCAACAACCGCCTCCAGGCCGAGGCTCAGCAGCTCTTCGCCGAGCTCACCTCCTAGGCGCCGACACCGCAGCCTTCTCCCGCACCGCCCGCGCGACGCCAGGAGAACCCGCCCCGCCACCGCGCAGCGCCGATGCCTCGGCTCCCATCGATGCACAGTCCTCGTAGGGCGGTATCAGCTCAGCCGCCCAAACCTGGTCGGGATCAGAGAGGCTGCGAACCTCAAGCCTTACCGCCCAGCGCCTCATGTCACCCTCGCGCAGCGGCGCAGCCTCCTCCAAATTGCTCGCCGCCTTCTCCAGCGCCGGCTCGCTCCCAAAGCGATAGAGGCAGCCGTAGCACACCTCCATATCCTCGAAGAGCGTAGTCTTGCACACCGGGCACACCTTCATGGCTCCCCCTCTCATCGCAGCGCCGTTCCCATGACGGCCATCTCAACCTTGTCGCCCGCGCTCAACCACGGGCCCTCGCCCGCAAACCGCTCAAGCACGGCCCGGGCCCTCCGGCAGCGCAGACGCCGCCCGGGAGCGACTGCGCGATGGGCCTCGACCACAAGCCCCGTAGCATCCACGAACGCGACATCGACGGCATGTCCCATGCCAAAGGTGTGGACATCGCGACAGGGCGCGAGCAGCATTACTCCCGCCTGAGGGCGTCGGAAAAGGAGCCCACGCAGGCGCGATGCCAGACTCGTCGCCAGGCAGAGCGATCCCGAGCCCCCTCCCATGCGCCCCTCGAAGGAGCACTCCCCAACTGTCGCACACCTCGACACGCCGCCACGGGCAACGGCGCCACGCAGGTCGTCGGGATCAACCAGCGGTACCATGCGGCCCGGCGCGCGCCGCCTCAGCCAACCTTCCTGGCACCGCATCGCGCCCCTCGTCCGAGCGAGGCTCCGACGCGAGCGCTCGTGACGCCGTGGCGCCCGCCCCTCCGCTGGGGCGCCTCGCGCCCTGCCCGTTATTCCACCATCCGCACGCGCACTACGACGCTTGTCCATCCTGCCGCATCGGTGCACGACACCATTGCCCATCGACATAGGCCCTCTCCTTTCACAAACGTCGCGCAGCCCTCCACGCCGCTGGGAACCCCCAGCCAGCCTCGGTCGACCAGCGCTTTCGCCATCATCTCGGCCCTATCGGCCGCAACGCCGGGGAAGACGAAGCCCAGCACCTGCCCATCTTCGCTGGCGTATGACTCCCGAGCACCCTCGGGAGCGAACAGCTCCTCGACGAACCATGCCGGAGCCGACGGCCCCGCACGATAGCCGGGAAGCACCTCCTCCCACGCTGTCTCGCCGCCAAGCACGGCTCTCACCAGAGGAGAAGCACGCGCTGGCCCCGCCACCTCGGGCGCGGGCCCCTCCTCCAGCCGCTGCAACAGCCCCGGTACCGCCACCATCCCCAGCATCCCTGCCACGAGCGCCGCAGCCGCAAGCGCCCGTCTCCGTTGCCTCTTCTCGCCCATTCGCCCTCCTCAGAACAGCATTCCCGGCTTGTACGGATCCACCGTCAGCGACACCCGATGCTCCAGACGCGGAAGCCGCACGCCGAGCACCTCGTCACGCAGCCCCAGCCCGAACAAGGTCGGGGCATAGGCCAGCGTGGCCGTGTAGGTGACATGCCCGAGCACACCGCGCGACACATCAACTCCCACCGCCAGGTTGCCACGCGTGAGCGCCTCCTCGATCACCGCCCGAATCTCCTCGGCGCCCCGCCCCGCGTCCTGCCCGTACGCCGGCGACGCCGCACAGAGACGCACTGCGTTACGCGCAACCCGATCGAAGGCTGCGCAATCTCCGAAGAACGTGAGCGCATTCACGGCAACAACCGCCACGATGAGCACCACCGGCAGCACGACTAGCAGCTCCACGGTCATCTGGCCCCGGTCGTCAGCCAGCACCCGGCTGCGAAGCAAGGCGATGCCCGCTCTCACCGCCATGGCCTGATCACCTCCGTCGCCTCGCCGTACAAGGATCCCACCGCATCGAAGCAGCGTTCCACCAGGCTGCGAGCACCCTCGCCAAGGGAGGGCGGCAGCGCCACAATCACGGGAATGGACACACCTCCGACCGGTAGCTCGATTCGCGCCACCTCGATCCCGCGCTCGCCAGCCGCCACGGCATCAAGCGTCTCAGCCTCTAGCTCCAGAGCCACCGACGAGAACAGATCAGCGGCCGGAGACGAGAACCGGAGAGCTTGCTCCCTCACCGAACGATATGTGGCAGAAAACCTCCCCTCTCCCTCAGCGACCACATGCACGCTGTTCACGAGCACCGGCCTTAAGGCGTTCAGCCGAGCCGGCTGCAAGCCCGCCGACGAGAAGGCGCCCTGCAAAGCGCCAGCCGCCCACGAGCCCAACCCGCTGGCACTGACCAGCGGAACGGAGGAGGCCGCTGCCTCTACAGCGCCCGTAAGTGCCTCCTGCCCCTTCCCGTAGGCACGTAGCAGCCCCGACCAGGCATCGAGCACGATGCGCGCCGCCCCTACCGCCGCGCCAGCATCCTGACCGAAGCCGTCCAGCAGCGCCGTGATGACCGTTTGCCCCTCGGGCGAGGGATCTTCGAGCAACGTTGAGCCCGAGACGGCTGCCCGCGAGCCCAGCGTCATGCCGCCGACGACGAACAACGACTCGAAGCCTTTGTCTGCCGCCACGGAGCCCGTGCTCACCACCAACGACACTGCGCCCCGATACCCCGGAGGAGCCGTCTTGATGCGATAGGCGCCTGCCGACCGAGCCGCTTCAGCGCATTTTCCGATGAGGTCTCCCGCCGCGCCCTTGGCCGCTTCCAACTCTGGCGCGAGCCTCTCCTTGGCGGACCGATACTCGTCAGCGGCCTGGGCTATGGCCGCATAGTGGTACTCGAATCCGTTCTCGATGGCCGTAGACGCCGACGCCACGCTTCCCAAGCTTGACGACGTGAATTCGCACGCAGGGCAAAGCGAGAACTCGCCCGCCTCCCAGTCGGCAGCAGAGCCCATCCCCACTGCCTCCGCCGCGCCCGGGCAGCCACTCCAGGCGTGCATGGCGCGCTGCTCCCCCTCCGTGATGGGAAACGCGACCATGCGATAAAGCGCCGTTTGCCTCATCTCGTCAGTGTTGCGCGGCAGCCGCGGAAAGAAGGCATCGAACGAGTCGTCCGTCTCAATCACATAGCCACGCGCAAGCTCATCGGCAGCGAACCGGTAGAACAGCTTGCGCAGAGCCGACCGAGCCTGCTCCTCCACATCGTCTGTCGCGGGGCGTTCCTGGGCCAAGCGCTGCACGTAGTAGGCGCGAGCCCGCTTGAGCGGCACCGCAAACGACCAGGCATCGACGCTGCGATAGAGCGGGTTGAGCGATTCGTCTAAGGCAGCCAGGTGGTTCGCACGCTCGTAGAGGCAGTAGCCAGGGTGAGCGCCGCAATCTCGCTCGAAGGCCCGCTCCTTAGCCTCCTGCGCTTCGCGTGCCGCCTGCTCCGCCGCGGCAGCTGCGCGCTCGAGGGCGCCGGAATTCTCCTCCATGGACTCGCGCAGCACGCCAGCCGCCGCATCGGCCCCCACCGTGATGTCGACTCCCTTGGAGGGGACGAGCATGGCTGCTGTCAGGTAACCGCCACCCGAAGCGCCGCCCTGGTTGGCGGCCCCCACAGCCGCAGCGTTGGCGGCTGCCAGAAAGGGCAAGGCGGCCTGGAGCCGATTGAGCCCCCGCGCTGCGCGCTCGGCGAAGGCGCTGCGCGCGTCCAGAATCTTCGAACCCAGCTCCACCAAGCGTGCGCCCACGCTCGCGGTCGGCGGAACGCACAGCGCCACCACCCCTGCGCCATAGGTCACCGCCCCCAGCAATGAGAGCGACAACACCGCCGCGTCGCACAGACGCACCGCCACCATAAACTCCGCCACAGGGTTCTCGGCAGCCAGCGCTGCCGCGTCGGCAACCTCTTGAATATCGGCCGCGGCGGCATTCACTCGGTAGACCTGAGCGCTGCTGAACACGAGCGCCAAAACCAGCAGCAGCGCCACGGCCATGCCCGCCGTGGTAAGCCCCTCCTCATCGCAGATGAGCCGACCCCACACGTCCTCGGCAATCCCGCGCGTCACTTGCCGATGTTCCTCACCCGTCCTCATCGATCCACGCTCCTATCCAGCGGGCCGGGTCGCGCCCGACCTGTGCCCCCGCCGCCCACGCCGGCTGCGTCGGCATCGACCGCTCCACTGACACCACGATGTTGCCGCGCTCGTTCGCCAACCCCAGCAACGCCGCTCCGCTGTCAAGCAGGGGAAGCGGGCGCACCTCAGTAGAGACCCTCACCGTCACCCGGTCGGAACGCTCGTCACCCGACATCTCGACGCGCCACGTACAACCGCCCTCATGAACATGGAAGCAAGCCGCCGAGGGAACCGATCCCAGCCGACGCAAGACGTACTCCTCGCAAAGCGTCTCAGCATCGCCCATCGCGTCGGATCGCGTGGCAAGCAGCCGACACCCCTCGGCTGCCGCCGCCTCCATGACCATGCGGTCGTACAGGAGAATCCCCGGCTGCAGGAGGAGAAGGGCGAGCAGAAACAGCACCGGCAGAGCGAAGGCGGCTTCCACCGTTGCCTGGCCGCGCTCGCCCCGCAAGCGCTCAGCGATGCGATGAGACCCCGGCAGCGAGCCCCGACAGCGCAGGATTCGACGCCTCCGCGTCCGAGTTATTACGCGGCTGCGACGAATCCCGCAACCCGGCCCCGTCCTCATTTGCTCCCCCTCTCCCCCTCGTCAATAGCAGAACGCATCGGATGCCCATCCCGCCGCTATCCCCACGTGGTGGGAGGCCGCAGCCAGGGCATGCTCGACGAACAAGCCCCGCTCCAGAGCGGAGGCAAGCAGCCCGCATGCCGCCACGATGACCACCAGAATCCCAGCCACCACGGCATACTCCACAGTGGCTTGGCCTGACTCATCCGCTATAAGCCGTTGATGCCAGCGGCTATGGCGTCCCACAGCTCCTGCAGTTTTGGCCTGAACAGGGTGATGGCCAGAATGGCTATCACCACTAGGATGCCCACCAGAATGGCGTACTCCGTCGTGCCCTGACCGGCCTGGCAGGCCAGCTTCTCCCGCACGCGCCCCCGCAGCCTTCCCCAGACAATGCCAGCACGCTCCCAGGCGGCGCGCATGCGCGCTGCCCCTCCCTCGATCATCTTCACCTTCACGTCTCTTCTCCTCTCTCATGAGAAACCTCCGATAAGCTCTAGCATCACTGGGCCGAGTACCAGCATCAGCATCGCGGGCAGGATGAGCACCGCCGTGGGCACCATCATCTTGACCGGCGCCTTCGCCACCTGCTCCTGCTTGCGTGCGCGGTAGGCGGCCCGCGCCTCCCTTGCTGCGTCCTCCAGGCTCTCGGCAAGTGAGGATCCGAAGCGCAAGGAGCGCACCACGTTCTCCACCACCCGGCTGAACAGCGCCGAGTCATAGGAGGCGGCAACACGGCGCAGCGCCTCCTCGCGCGAGGTCAGGCCACAGCTCCACTGCCGCTGCGCGGCTGCGAGCGAGGAGGAAAGCAGCGTGTCGAAGTGCTCTCCGTAAAGCGCGAGGCTGCGATCGAACGACAGCCCGCTGCGGAGCCCCAATGCCACTACGTCGAGCATCTCTGAGAGGTGCCGTTCCAGCTCCTCCGCCCGACAGCGGCACCGCCTCTCCACCGCCCAGCGCGGCGCCCGTGCCCCCACGACGGCACCCGCCGCGCCCAGCAGCACCGCTACCTCGGGAGAGGCGGCCGACCCTACCAGAGCCCCGACCCCCGCGCCAGCCACCAGCAGGCGAACGCGCGCCTCCCCGCACGCCTCTACCGTCACCGCATCCCCTAAGCCCGCCAGCCACAGACGATCCTCGAACCACGGAGGGTGACGCAGCGGAGGGGGCGCCCACGGTCGAAAGGAGCCCGCTGCCATCTGCCGGGCGACAGCTGCCAGGTACCCTGCGACACGCTCGTCAGCGGCCTCGCGCCGATCGGAGAGCGAGGCTTCCATCCCCCGAACGCCTCGACGATGCCGCAGACGACGCGCTGCTACGTCGGCACGCATCCATGCCCACAGCCCGAGGAGCCCGGCGAACGCGCACGCGCCGACCGCCCAGGGCCACATCATCTGCTCCACGTCGATCACTCCCTCTCAACGTCAAGCATCCGCCGGACGAGAACCACGCCCGTCACCTGCATGGCCAACGCCGCTCCCAGTAGGACGAACCCAGCCGGGCTGCTGAAGAAGGGGGCGAGAAAGTCATCGCTGACCAAGGAAAACAACGCCACCAAGATGAACGGCATGAGCGTTACGATGCGAGCGGAGAGCTTCGCCTGCGCCGTCTGGACGCGAAGCGAACGGCGCAGCTCCAACTCGCCCTCCACCGACTCTCGCGCCGCCTCGAGCACCGTGGCCAGGCTTCCGCCGCTCTGATGCTGCACGTCAAGGGACACCGCCACAAATGAGAGCTCCGGCAGGCCTCGCTGATCACGGAAGACCGCCAGAGCCTCGGTGGGAGAGCATCCCGTGTCAAGGCGGGCCGCCGCGCGGGCGAACAAGGTGCCGATCCCATCGCCCATCTCGGCCGCCGTCTGCTTCAGCGTCTGCGAAAGGGAGAGCCCCGCCCGAAAGCACACCCCCATCGACCGCAGGGCCTCGGGCACCTCCTCGCGCAAAAGCACCTGGCGCCTCTCCCGGGCTGAGCGCAGCGCACCCGCAATCGCCACCGCGCCGCAGCCGACCACCGCCGCAGCGCACACCACCGATCCGGACGCCATCCCTGCCACCATGCCTGCCGCAAGACAGAGGCCAAGCGCCAAGCTGGCCAACGACTCCGCCGAGACCAGCATCCCTCGCCCATCCAGCAGCGACTCAGCGTCCTGCGCCATGCGGCGCAGCCGCGTGCTGCGCAGGAGCGCTCGCGCAAACGGCCGCAGAGGCGCCACGCCGTTGCGCAGGAGCCAAGGCACCATGCCCGACCCACGCGATCCCACGAGCGCCTGGGCCCTACGCGCGCGCTCCACCGCCTCGGCGACTTGCTGGCCTAGCACCAGGCCCGCAGCCGCAGCGCCCGCTAGCGCGCCACCTGCCATGGCAACTGCCGTCTCCATCGTTCCACCTCCCTCCCATCGATAAGGCCAGCTCGCGCCGCTTGAGCCACCCACGAGGGCTCCGCGAGCCACTGCCCGCAAGCCTCCCCCAGCCCCCGCTCGTAGAGCGGAACGAGCTCGCAAGCCCGGCGCCGCTGATCAAAAGACACCTCGGCCGCAGCGGAGACGAAGCGCGTCCCATCGCGAGCGCGCGTGGTCTGCACTATCAGGTCGAAGGCGTTGCCTATCTGGGCCTCTACCGCGTCGAGCGGCAGGTCAACCGCATAACGCACCATAGTGACCAGGCGGTCGACCACCTCCTGCGGCGCATTGGCGTGCAGCGTGGTCAGCGAGCCCTCATGACCCGTGTTCATGGCCTGAAGCATGTCGAGCGCCTCTCCGCCACGGCACTCGCCGACGATGATGCGATCTGGCCGCATGCGCAGCGCGTTGATGACGAGCTCGCGAATGGTCACCTCTCCGGTTCCTTCGGCATTGCTGGGCCGCGCCTCCAACCGCACCACGTGGGGGTGCTCAGCGAACTTCAGCTCAGCCGAGTCCTCGATGGTGATGACGCGCTCCCCATGCGGGATATGGCACGACAACGCGTTCAGCAGCGTGGTCTTGCCGCTACCCGTCCCGCCCGACACCGCCACGTTCTTTCGCGCGACCACCGCCCACACGAGCATCTGACGAAAGTCGTCGCCAAACGACCCGCCTGCTGCCATCTCGTCAAGCGTCATGACGCGGCGCGAGAAGAGTCTGATGGTCAGCAACGGCCCATCAGGCGAAAGCGGGGGGATAATGGCGTGCACGCGGTGTCCCTCGGGAAGCCGCGCGCTCACCGTCGGCGAAGCCTCGTCGATGCGGCGTCCAAGCGGCCCGATGATGCGGTCGATGAGCACGCGCACCTGCTCGTCGCTCGCGAAGACCGCGGGGCTGCGATGCAACCGGCCCTGGCGCTCGTAGTAGATGCTCTGCGTCCCATTGACCATGACCTCGGTCACCGTGTCGTCTTCGAGAAGCCCGTCGATGGGGCCCATGCCGAAGACGACGTCCACGAGGTCATTCACCAGACGCTCGCGATCCTCCAAAGACACACGCTCCCAGCCGCCCTCGGCGAAGGTCTGGCGGCAGGCAGCGCGCAGCTCGTTGCGCGCACGCTCGGGATTCTCGGCCATCAACGCGGCCACCTTCTCCATGGCAAGGCGCCTGCGAACACTGCGGCGCAGATCCTCCACCGTCGCCCCACGAGGCGCAGTCGCAACGTCACGCGACGCCCCCACCGTCCGGGCGCGCTCGAGGAGCGTCATCGCTCGGCTCCTGACTCAATCGCAACCGATGCTTTGGGGCGTCTCCCCCAAAAGCCCGACTTCCGACCGCTGCGCGTACGCCCACGCCGGCGGTCGGGCGCATCGGAAGCAGCCGACTCCGACGCCGGCGGCGCGACCCTGCGCCCCTTCCGGCCACGCAGGCCGCCGCCCGCCTCGCCATCTGGCAAAAGCCCGTCGAGCACGGAAGACAGGCTCGCACATAGCTCATTGCGCTCAGCCGCGAGAGCCGCCGCCATCCCCGAGCCTAAGAGCTCCTCCACCGCCGTGCCGCCGTCGCGTAGCTCCGTGACAGGCGCTCCCTGCAGGGCGCAGGATACGTCAAGAGCGGTAAGGGGGGCGCCCTTGGCGCAGCGATTGAGCAGGAAGAGGAACGAGCCCGTAGCGATGCCGCAGCGCTCGCAGAGCTCGAGCGCATGGCGGCAGGCTCGCACCGACGAGGCTCGCTGGTCCACCAGGAAGAGCGTGCGCGCGCTGCGCTCGATGACGACAGCCTGCGCCTCCGACCAGCTGGATCCTGTGTTGACGAAAACCACGTCGAAGCGTGTCGAGGCCGCCTCCATGAGGCACGGCAGCTGCCCTGCCAGCTCCTCCGCCCGCTCCGGGCGACGCGGGGCAGCCACGAGCGCCGGAACCCCCTCCCCGACCAGCGTGTCAAGGCGTCGCGGATCGGCCAGCACCTCGTCCACCGTAGGCGCGTTAGAGGCCCCGAGCAGATCCGCCGCGTCTCCGAACTGGAGATCCCCGTCAACCAGAAGCACGCGCAGCCCTCGCGCCGCGGCCAGGCAAGCGCTCAAGACGGCGACGGCGCTCTTCCCGGCACCTCCGCTACCGCTCACCACGGACACCACATAGGCCGGCGCCTTCGCGGCGGAAGACTCTCCGGCCACAGCATGGGACGGAGACGCTGCCGCAAGCGCGGGGGCGACAGGCGGCTCCGGTCTCCGAGACCCTCCGACAGCCACCGGAGGCAGCGGCGCGGTATCGGCCGCCGACAACGCGGTTGGCGAAGAGGGCGCAGGCGGCGGCTCCGGCACGGGAGGTCGAAAGGCCCCCAGCGGCTCTGCCGCGGGTACCTGCGGGGCGTCCGCCATCCTCGCAAGCGCAGGCGGCGGCTCCGGAGCAAGCTCCTCCCCCAGGAGTTCCGGTTCCCGGGGAAGCTCGTCTATCCCCGGCAAGGGCCGGCGGACGCTGACCGTCGGCAGGGTCTCGCCGGAGGGCTCATCTGGCCGGGTGGACACCTCGGCCGCGCGTAGGGCCGCTGCGCGCGCTGCCGCCCCCAGGCGGCGCCTCTCTTCGTGGGCGACGCGCCGCGCCAGTCCCTCAGGCGAGAGCATCCCCGTGATTCCCGCAGCCTGGGCACGGCTGATAGCCGACCCGCTAAGGCTCTCGGACACGAGGTAAATGGGGATGGAGGGGGCATCTCGTCGCAGGGCCGCCGCCAGGTTGACGGCGTCCATCTGATCGCTTGAGGCAACCCAAGCCTCCTCAACGGGGTCGCCTTGGCTCAGGCGATCGCGCGCCGCAGCTGCGTTCGAGAACGCCTCCAGCCAGGTTCGACGCGACCACGCCCTCCCATCTAGCCCCAGGGAAGGGGGATCGGCGAGCGACGCGCTGTCAGCGCACAGCAGTATGGTGCCCATGGCAGTCCTTTCCGCCGGCCGAAGCCGGCTCATCTCTAGGCCTCGGCCCTGACGGGGCCCTTAACATCCGTGGGAAGCACGAAGTAGATCTCGAGGTTCTGAGCCGCCGACACCAGCTCCTGCGCCGCCGAGGGCGCGACTGCGAGCGTCACCCACTCCACCGCGCCCGACGCGAGCGTCCCCGACGTGTCGGTGCTCGTAGCCACGACTAACGCGCGCGGAACGATCAACTCGGTAGCGCTTGCGCCCGTGGCGTAGACGTCAGCGCGCATCCCCGCCTGCAAGGCTCCGCCCACCGCCTGTACCTCGCGCGCGGGAACGCTCACGGCAGCAAGCCCCTCGGGGATATCCAGGGTCGGCGTCAGCCCTGCGCCAATGCGGCGAGCCGTGAGCGCCTCTCCCTTCAAGATGGCCGCAGAGGCCTGCTTGCCCACCACCTCCCCGCGCGCCGTGACCACGCCGTCTGGCAGCAGGTCGGCCACCCACATCCCCATCGCCACCGCCCCCTCGTCGATGGTCTCGCCGGGCGCAATGTCGCGTCGGGCCACGCACACCTCCAGCTGATCGCCGCCATAGCGAGCCAGCGCCTCGGCCCGAGCGGCCTCAGCCTGGTCGCTCACCTGCACGAGAAACGCGCCCGTGCAGAGTGCGCAGCCTGCAGCGCAGGCGATGCCCACGGCCAGGGATCGACTTCGCTTCATAGAACCTCCGTCCTCTCAATGGAAGCGCCATCATGAGCGCCCCCGCCGACACGTGGTCGGAAAACGGGCGACGGGGCGGGGGCGGGGAAGCGGAAGCCGGGCAGTTCGCACGCGAGACACGCACAGACCAGGGAGTTGCCCCTGCGGCGCGGAGGGCGGCCAAGACGGCGCCCCGTCTCCTCGCGAGCGACGCGAGAGCGCGCCCCGGGAGACGCTGAGGAGGCAGTAAGGGGAGACGAACCGCACGCGAGCGTTGAGCGAGCACGGAAGGGCGGCATCGCACTCGCTGAGGGGAACAGCTGGATGGCCCGACGAGTGGGGCCCTCTGGGATACGCGGCGGGCACGCCGCGAATGGCTATCTGCCCAAGACCCAACCGGGCCTCGGATCCGCCTGCCAAAACCTGCTATGAAAAGTTTTTGACAAATCTCGCAGACATGCTTCACTGGGCATTCGTCTGCCAAGAAAATAGCCTTTTACAGCGTGTTTGGGAAAAGAAAAACCCCATTTGAACTGGGGTTTTTCTCTTTTTGCTATGGTGGTCGCGGAGGGATTTGAACCCCCGACCTTGTGCTTGTAAGGCACCTGCGCTCCCGCTGCGCCACGCGACCGTCACGTTAAGAGGAGCGCCGCTTCATGGCGGCTCCTCGCGTTTCGGTATTTTCCCACAGATGCTCCGCGGGGGCAATCTCAACGATGGTTGCCGGCCCGATCGCCCCTGAGAAGCTTGGACTGCCCCTTGAGGTGGCGGGCCTTCTTGGCGGTGGAGACGAGGTCGGCGAGGAAGATCCAGCGTTCGAGTCGCACCGGCGGCAGAGCGCGGGGGCACGGGGAGTGCGGCAAGCGCCGGGGGGCGGGGATGTGACGGGGCGGGATGCGGGACGCGGGCGGGATAAGGGACGAGACGGGAGCGCGGGCGCGGCGGGGCGCGAGACGCACGGGCGCGGCGGCGGGGCGCGGGCGCAGCGGCGGGGCGCGCGGGTGTGGCAGGCGCCGTTTCCGCTTGAATGTGGGGCTGTGCCAGCGGCAGGTGCGATCAGGGGCTTCTGTGTCATAATCGGACTCGAGAACATCGAGGGAGAGCAGGCACATCATGACTGAGACCCGTGACGAGGCGCTCGACAGCGCCCCATCCTCCTTGCGCATCGGCATCGACGCCGGCTCGAAGACCATCAAGGTGGTCATCGCCGACGCGGACGGCGTGATCCTCCATTCCGCCTACCAGCGCCACCAGTCCAACATTCGCAAGACGCTTCAGAGCGTGCTGCACGACCTGTCCTGGCGCTATGGCAACCTGGAGGGAACCGTCGCCATCACCGGCTCGGCCGGCATCAGCGCCGCCGAGATGCTCGGCGTGCCCTTCGTCCAAGAGGTGGTGGCCACCACGCGGGCCGTGCGCGGCGCGTACCCCGCGGCCGACGCCGTGGTGGAGCTGGGCGGCGAGGACGCGAAGGTGATCTACCTGACTGGCGGCCTCGAACAACGTATGAACGCCACCTGCGCCGGCGGCACTGGCGGGTTCATCGACACCATCGCCTTCATGCTGGGCGTGCGCACCGGCGCGATGAGCCGGTTGTCCATGGGCGCGTCGCGTCTCTACCCCATCGCGTCGCGCTGCGCCGTGTTCGCGCAGACCGACGTGCGGCCGCTGCTGAACGCGGGGGCCGCGAAGGCAGACATCGCCGCGAGCGCGCTGGATGCCGTGGTGCGCCAGACGTTGGGCGGCCTGGCCTGTGGACGGCCCCTACGCGGGACGCTCGTGTTTTTGGGCGGGCCCTTCGAGTACGTGCCCGACCTGGCGCACCGCTTCCGCCGTGCCCTGGGGCTCACGCCCACCACCGGCATCCTGCCGCGGGACGCGCACCTGTTCACCGCCCTGGGAGCGGCCCTCATCTCCGAGGAGGAGGGCAAGACGGCATCGCTCGACGCGCTGTGCGAGCGGGCGGCCGCCGGCGAGCTCTTGGAGGCCGAGGAGGAGCTGGGGCGCCTTCCCGCCCTCTTCTCCGACGAGGCAGAGCTGGCCGCCTTCCGCGAGCGGCACCGCGCCGCCGTCTTTCCCACGCTGCGTACCTTTGACGCGCGCGGGCCGGTGTTTCTGGGCGTGGATGCGGGGTCGACCACCGCGAAGGTGGCCCTGGTGGACGCGGAGGGGCGGCTGGTCTACAGCGCGTACGAGCCCACGCGCGGCGATGTGCTGGACACCGTGCGGCAGATGGTGCTGGGGGCGCTGGCCGCCCTGCCGAACTCGGCCCCGCGCGGCGAGGAGGCGCCCTGGATCGCGCACGCGACGGCCACCGGGTACGGCGAGGATCTGCTGCGCGCGGCGCTCGGCATCGACTCGGGCGTGGTGGAGACGGCGGCGCACCTGCGCGGCGCCCAGGCCCTGCGCCCGGACGTGTCGTTCGTGCTCGACATCGGCGGGCAGGACATGAAGGCGCTCTGGGTGGAGAGCGGCGCGGTGGCCGACGCCGTGCTGAACGAGGCGTGCTCGAGCGGATGCGGTGCGTTCATCGAGGGCACCGCGCATAGCCTGCGGTCGACGCCCTCGGACTTCGCGGCAGCCGCATTGCGCGCGGAAAGTCCCGTTGACCTGGGGATGCGCTGCACGGTGTTCATGTCGTCGCGCGTGAAGCACGCCCAGAAGGTGGGGGCGTCGCTTGAGGACATCGCCGCAGGCGTGGCGTACTCGGTGGTGCAGAACGCGCTGTTCCGCATCATCGGATCGGAACGCGCGACGTCGCTCGGCCCCTGCGTGGTGGTGCAGGGCGGCGCGTTCAAGTCCGACGCGGTGCTGCGCGCCTTCGAGCTCATCTGCGGCGTGGAGGCCGTGCGGTGCGACCGCGCGCACCTGATGGGCGCCATCGGCGCCGCGCTCATCGCGCGTGACCGCTGGGAAGCGGAGGAGTGCGAGAGCGGGGAGGCAGGATGCGGTAGGCGCTCTGGCGGCGACGGGGCGACGCTCGGAGCGGGAGGCGCGCGGGTCGGGGCGACGAC
>ERZ777306.2980-NODE-2980-length-19211-cov-4.322197_pt1 | contig 19211 bp, 19 predicted proteins | sample MGYA00374966_ERZ777306 | MGnify/ENA primary metagenome ERZ777306 (study PRJEB29329, sample SAMN06343882) | mouse gut metagenome | isolation source: Mouse cecum | place: Austria: Vienna | collected 2014-11-15 ...
TTTGAAGATGCTTGAAAAGCTCGACGAGAACGACGATGTGCAGAACGTTTATCACAACGTAGAATTGCCCGAAGAAGAGGAGATCGACTGAAAACATATCTTTCAGGAGCGAATATGACGGTAACCGAGACTTGCCGCATTGCAAAAGCGAACGCGTATGCGGTCGCTTTTTCGACAGAAGCGGAAAAAAACAGAATGCTCGAAAGTGCGGCGGAAGCCCTCGTTGCGAGCGAATCCGAAATTCTTGCCGCGAACGAAGCGGATCTGAAAAATTTCAAGCGCGGGGAACAGCTTCGGGACCGTTTGATGCTGAACGCTTCGCGGATCGCGGCGATCGCGGAGGGTTTGAAACAGCTCCGCGCGCTTCCCTGCCCCGTGGGGGAGACGATCGAACGGCATACGACGGCTTCGGGCTTGGAGATCGAACGGGTGCGGGTGCCGTTCGGCACGGTCGGCATCATCTACGAAGCGCGCCCCAACGTGACTGCGGATGCGATCGGGCTGTGCATCAAGAGCGGGAACGCGGTCGTCCTGCGCGGCAGCGGCGACGCCTACGAATCCAATCTCGCCATCGTCGCGGCGATCAAGCGCGCGTTGCGCGCAAGCGGGTTCAATCCCGAATTCATTCAACTCGTCGGGGACCGTTCCCGCGAGGGCGCGCGGGAATTTATGCGCTGTAAATCCCTCGACGTGCTGATTCCCCGCGGAAGCGCGTCGCTCATTCAGAGCACGCTTGAAAACGCGACCGTTCCCGTCATCGAAACGGGAACGGGAAACTGTCATATCTATCTCGAAAAGAACGCCGATTTCGACAAGGCGCTTCCGATCGTCGTCAACGCAAAGACCCAGCGGCCAAGCGTGTGCAACGCCGCCGAAAGTCTGGTGTGCGACGAGGCGTTTGCAAAATCAAGCCTTTTAGAAATCGTCGCGGCGTTGCGGGAAAAGGGGGTGGAAGTCGTCGGGGACGAACGTTCGCGGGAAATCTGTCCCGACATTGCGCCCGCATCGGAGGAGGACTTCGACACCGAGTTCCTCGCGCTGAAAATTTCCGTAAAAATCGTGAACGGCGCGGAAGAGGCGATCGCGTTTATCAACGCCCATTCCACGGGTCACAGCGAGGCGATCGTCACCGAAGATCGAGCGGTAGCCGAAAAATTCCTGCGGGAAATCGATTCCGCGTGCGTGTACGTAAACGCGTCGACGCGGTTTACCGACGGCTTCGAATTCGGCTTCGGCGCCGAAATGGGCATTTCCACGCAAAAACTTCATGCCCGCGGTCCGATGGGCTTGCGGGAACTGACTTCTTATAAATTTCTGATCCGCGGAAAGGGGCAGATCAGGGAGTAAAAGGCGTTTCGTCGGGACTTCCGAATTCCGTCATGAGCTTCCGATAGCGGACGGGCAGATAGCCGCGCTGTTGTTTCAGCCGTTCGCGGGAGGGAATGTTCACCGCGTTGAAATAGCGTTTCCAAAGGCTTTGCCATGCGTTTTCGTCGGCGGAAAGGAGGATCTCCGCGCTTTCGAGCGGCGCGACGAAAGAATCGGCGCCATCGTACACCGCCGCTTTTTTCCGCCCGACGTCGTGAATCGCGAACGGAAATTGCGGAAGCCGCGCGCGAAAATGCGGCAACAGCAGATCGGCGATATCATGATCGGGCGTGATCGGGGCGTACAGCGCGCCGCTCGCCGTTTCCGTAAACCGGACAAAACCGTGCAGACGGTGAATTTCTATCGCGACCCGATGCATGCATTCGTCGGCGGCGATGACGGCGTCCAGTGCGAGCATCTCCCGCACGGGACGCTTTTTTTGCGCGATCAGGCGGAAATAACGCAGTGCAACCATATCGCGGTCGGGCTGGCTGCTGCGCAGGATACGGTCGAGGTCGTGCATGCTGCGCGCGTCGAAGCCGAGCAACCGCTTTTTCGCCTTTTGCGCGCAGGCGGGGTCGGCGGGGACGGTTACGACGTTAAGTCCGAGCGGAAGCTGGCATTGCGTCGAGGTCAGAAACGCGTCCCGATCGCCGTAAGAGCGCACGAACGCCGTGAGAAAGGCTTCGTGCGAGCCGTCGTATAAGTAGATCATAATTCCCCCGTGAGCGCGGAGAACGCGGTTTCGGGGTTCGAAAACAAACTGAGCTGAACGGCGTTCGTCTGCGCTTCGCCCGAAGCGAGCAGACCCTTTACCGCATATTCGTTTTCACTGCCGTAGAATTTTCCGCTTGCCGTCAGAAAATGCCGCGCCCGTTTCAACACGACGCGCATTTTTTTCAGATGTTCGAAAGTGAGGGCGGTGTACCGCCGCGCTTCCGTGATTCTGTACGCGCTGCGCGCGCCGATTCCCGGCACGCGCAGAAGCATTTCGAGCGGCGCGCGGTTCACCTCGATCGGAAACAGGTGTAAATTCCTGAGCGCCCAGGCGCATTTCGGATCGTATTCCGTCGCCAGATTTTCGCCTTCCGGCACGATTTCTTCCACGCTGAACCCGTAAAAACGGAGCAGCCAGTCCGCCTGGTAAAGCCGGTGTTCGCGCAGCGCGCCCGCGGGTACGTCGGGCAGAACGGAATCGTGCACTACGGGAACGTACGAGGAGTAGTAGACCCGTTTCAGTCCGGTGTTCCGATAAAGGCTTTGCGTAAGGCGCAGAATCTGTCCGTCGGCTTCGGGGCTCGCGCCGACGATCATCTGCGTCGTCTGTCCGGCGGGCAGAAATCTTCCTTTACGTTTTTCCTCGCGGAATATCCGCGATTGTTTGGCGAGGTTCCGCATCGGCGCGAGCAGGCTCTCTTTCGTCTTCTGCGGTGCCAGCAGTTTCAGGCTCCGTTCGGAGGGGAGTTCCACGTTATAGCTCATGCGGTCGGCGTACGCCGCCGTTTCCCGTACGATCGCTTCGTCTGCGTGCGGAATGCCTTTCACGTGAACGTAACCGTGAAATCCGTATTCCGTCCGCAGTTTTTTTACCGTAAGCAGCAGCCGCTCCATGGCGTAATCGGGGGAAACGCAGACGGCGGAGGAGAGAAAAAGTCCTTCGATATAATTCCGCTTGTAAAAGTCGACCGTAAGCTCGCAGATCTCGTCCGGCGTGGCGGTCACGCGGGGGATGTCGGCTTCCGAACGGCTCATGCAGTATCTGCAATTAAAAACGCAGTCGTTGCTCATGAGGATTTTGAGCAGGGAAACGCATCTTCCGTCCGGCGTAAACGTATGACAGCAGCCCGCGGGCTTGCCGTTGCCGATCCCGCCGCTGTTTTTGCGGTTGCTTCCCGAGGAAGAACACGAAACGTCATACTTCGCGCTCTCCGTTAAAATGCGCAATTTCTCTTCCGAAATCATGGATCCATTATACGATTCGAACGAATGTTTGTCAAGCGTTTCCGAACGTTTGTTTTCATATTTTTTTCGATACGCCTTGCACGGCGCGGCGGAATGTGCTATAATGGGAATCGGAATTGTTTTTTCACGCGATTATCACGCGTTATTAAACGGAATATAAAATTAACGGGATATAATCTTAACAGGAGGGCAGTATGAGAGTTCTTATCGTAGACGACGAGGATATGATCCGTAACGTGCTTCGCGAATACGTGGAGTTCGAAGGCGGCGAAGCGGAAGAGGCGCGCGACGGCATGGAGGCAGTCTCCATGTGCCGCGAATCCGATTACGACGTGATCCTAATGGACGTCATGATGCCGCGGCTGGACGGGTTTTCCGCCGTAAAAGAGATCCGCAAATTCAAACAGACGCCCGTCATCATGTTATCCGCGCGTGGCGAAGAGTACGATAAACTCTTCGGGTTCGAGATCGGATCGGACGACTACGTGACCAAGCCGTTTTCGCCCAAAGAGGTGATGGCGCGGATTCACGCCGTGACCAAGCGCGGCGTTTCCGTTCCCGCAAACAAAGATACATACGAGTTCGGGGGACTGAAAATCGACGTCACGGGGCGCAGTGTTTTCGTGGACGGGCAAAAAGCGGAACTCACGCCGAAAGAGTACGAACTGCTCTTTTATTTCGTAAAGAACGAGGGGGTCGCGCTTACCCGCGAGCGGCTTTTAAACAAAGTCTGGGGATATGATTTTTACGGCGACGACCGCACCGTGGATACGCACGTGAAGATGTTGCGCGGAAATTTAAAAGAATACAGAAAATTCATCGTGACTTTGCGCGGGCTCGGTTATAAATTCGAGGTGCAATAACGGCTTATGGGGAAAACGGGAGGGAGAAAAGTCAGAATAAGGGCGGGCAGAAGCCTGAACCTTGTTTTGTGGTTCTCTTTTTCGGTCTTTGCGGTGATCCTGATCGTCCTGTATTCCCTGATCCAGAATCTGCTCGTGCGGCGGCAGTACCGCGAAGTCGCCGAAAAAATGCTGCGTTCTGCGGCGGACAACATGCAGAGCGCGATTGCGGAAAACGAAAATCCTTCCGACGTCGTAAAACTGTTTCTCGAAGTTTCCAACCGTTACGGCGTGGGGTTTTACCTGATTTACGAAAACGGGGAAAACGTCTTTCCCGAACTGTCCGCGCCTGCGTCTTTTCCCGAAATCATAGGGAAGCTGACGGACGAATTACAAGACGGCGATCCGGTCTTGTTCCATATCGGGGACGACATGGTGCTCGGCACCGAGACGTCTCCGCTCGGCGGGCGGAACTGCTATTTGTTTTTATCTATCCCGTCCGGCGCTTTTTCGGAATACGAACAGAGTTTCGGTTGGATGTCCTTCGTGACCGCGCTGTTTGCGATTGTGCTGGCGTTCGCGGCGAGCGGCGTGGTTGCCGCGCTGATCACCCGACCGGTTACCGAAGTGACCGAATGCGCAAAGGAGCTTTCCCGCGGGAACTTCAATCTCAATCTGGGAAAAGAGTATTTTTGCAGCGAGATCACGGAACTTGCCGACGCGCTGGACTCCGCGCGGAAAGAGATATCGAAAGCGGACCGGATGCAGAAGGAACTGATCGCCAACGTCTCCCACGACTTCAAAACGCCGCTGACGATGATCAAGGCGTACGCCTCCATGATACGGGAAATATCGGGCGAGGATAAGAACAAGCGGGATGCGCACGCGCAGATCATCATCGACGAAAGCGACCGCCTCGCGGCGCTCGTCGCCGATCTGCTCGATCTTTCGAAACTGCGCGCGGGGCTTGCCGAGAGCAAGAGTACGGTGTTCAATCTCTCCGAAGAAGTTTACAAGGTTGCGGGTCGGTTCGAGTATCTGAAAGAAGTCGACGGGTACCGCATCGAAACGGCGGTGGAAGACGATCTGTACGCGTATGCGAATAAAGAGCGGATCGAACAAGTGCTGTATAACCTGATCGGAAACGCGGTGAACTACACGGGCGCGGACAAACGCGTCGTCGTGCGGCTTATCCGGAAAGACGGCGGCGCGCGGTTCGAAGTCGCCGATTCCGGCAAGGGGATTCCGCCCGACGAGATCGAAACAATTTGGGACCGTTACTATCGGTCGAACAAAACGCATAAACGCCCCGTTCAGGGTACGGGCTTGGGGCTTTCTATCGTCAAGGGCATTTTGCTGTCGCAGGGCTGTCCGTTCGGCGTCATTTCCGAAGTCGGAAAAGGAAGTTGTTTCTGGGTGGAGTTCCCGCCGTCGGAAACGTCTCCGCAGGGGGACGCGCTCGTCAAAGAAACGGAACGGAAGAAGCCGAAAAAAAGAAGTAAGGAGGAGCGGGATGAATAGAATATGGAGCGCTTTATTGGCTTTGCCGCTCTCGGCGGGGATCGGAACGGTCGGGACGCGGGGAGTTTCTTCCGCGCAGGCTCCCGCAGAGACCTATTTGCGCGGTGCCGACGGGATCGGGATCGTTGCTTTCAGCGGAGGAGATAACCTGTCCGTGCAGGAGATGCTGACGTTCGATCTGCGCGGGCTTGCGGAAGAGAACAATTACGGCAGGGCGGAAGCGGTCTATACGTTTTATAATCAAGGAGAAGCGGACACCGAGCTGACGCTGCTTTTGCCGTTCGGCAGGGATGCCTGTTACGAGGCGGGCGAAGAGCAGCACACTGTCAGCGCGGACGGACAAAGCGTGGAATGCCGCGCGCGGTACACCTACGCGGGGGATGTCGCCTTTTCGCTCGAAGCCGATCTGTCGCGGCTTTGCGAAGATTATCGGAAGGACGCCTTTTTTACGGAGACCATGCCGGTTACGGAGTACGTTTACCGCACGGACGGAACGGCGAAAGGATGCGACGGCGTGGATTTCGAGTATGTTTGCAACCCGATGCGCACAAAATTAGCGTTTTCCAAGCGCGGATTTACAAGCGTGAAAAACGGAAGAAACAAGACCTGGATCCCGCTCGGGGAAAATGCGGAGGAAGTGCGCGTCTATGCGATCGGAGAACCGCTCGGAGAATTCCGTTGCAGCGCGTATCAGGACAAGAAAGTTGCGCCGACGGGCGTCGCGTTGCAGGTCGTGACCGTTAAAGAAACGGATTTTTACGAGTTTGCGCTCAGAAATTATCCCGAAGAGAGCAGCGTTTCGCGTACGGATTGGTATAACGGGTTCGTGGATATGCTGGTTTCCTGCGACGACGGTTGCGCGATCAACGCGATTCCCGCCGATTACGGGAGGGCGCGTCTGATGAAGTGGTACGAATACGCGTTGCATATCCCCGCGGGAGAAAGCGTGACGAACGTCGTGACCGTTCCGTTGCGCCCCAACGTAAGTTTGCGGAACGGCAAGCGATACGAATACGAATTTCAACTCTCGCCCGCGCAGCGTTGGCAGAATTACGAGGGGATCGAAATCAAGATCCTCACGCCGTACGATCTTGCGGTCAGTTCGCTCGACTTCGAGAAAACGGCGCTCGGCTATGAGTTTGCGCGCGATTGTCTCCTGTCGGGCGATCTTGCGTTCACGATCGCCGAGAGTACGGATATCGAAGTTACGACTTACGGAAACATGACGCCCGCGCTTACGACCGCGCTCGTCATGCTCACGGTCGTCGTGTGTCTGGGCGGCGGAATCGTCGTTTTCCTGATCGTGCGTTCCGGGCGCAGTCGCCGCGCGGCAAACGATCAGGGCGAAGTCAAGGAAGGAATTATCGATCTCGGCAGGTCGGAAGACCAAGACGATTGATCGCATTTTTCGGAAAGCGGGACGCATCCCGCTTTTATGCGTTGTAAAGCGTCGATCGGTGAAATCGGTCGCGGGAGGAAAATATGAAAATCAGGAATATCGTTTTTCCGCTTGTTACCGCCGCGCTCGTCGTTTGCGCGGTCCCCGCGCGTCGGGTATCGGAAGCGGGCAGGGCGCCCATGTACGTCGAAGGCGTTTGCGCCTCCGAAATCACGTTGCGCGAAGATTCGCCCGTCGTCGTGGAAAAGGAGGAACTGATCTTCCGTCCGGAAAAAGGCTCCGAATGGACGCAGTTCGAAGAATACGGCGCTTCCTATACGGCGGAGTACATCCTGTATAATCCGTCGTCGGAAGACGCGGTTTTAAAATTAGGTCTGCCCTTAAATTTACCGCGGGATTTTTCCGACGGGATCACGGCGGAGAAAGTAGCGGAGCGTTGCGCGTTGACCGCAAACGGAAAGAAGGTTGCGGGAAATTTGCGTTTTAATTTCGACGCGGATCTCGCGGCGGAGACGACGGACGCGTTTTATTCGCCAGATCTGCCCGTTCGGGAATATGAATGTACGGTCGATTTGCCCGAATCCTGTCGGAACAGCCGCTGTTTGTTACGCCTCGAATGCAGTTATAATCCCGATAAGACGCGGTTTATCACGCCCGAAGTCTGCGGTTCGGATTTCGAAAACGGCGCTCTTACCATCGAGTTTTTGTTGTCGGAACCGAGGCAGACGCTTCGGTTTGCGGTATTCGGCGAACCGATCCGGATCGCTTCGTGCGAAGTTTGGGAAATCTATTTTTCGGCGGAGAGCGAGCGATTCATTGCAAGCGCGGCGTATGACGTTATTAAAGAGACGACTTTGGCGGAACATATCCGCGGATATTTCCCGAACGATATCGAAATGAGTGAAGAGGAGGCGTTTCTGTTTGCCGTGAGTAATTTCGAACACGCGGCGCACGGTGTTCTGAACGGCTGGGTAGAGGACATCGATCCCGATCGGATCCCCCGCCGCATCGAGTACGAAATTCTCGTCCCTTCCGGCGAGAGGACCGCGCATGCGGTCACGGTTCCGTTGTTCCCGTCTTATTCGGAGGGTTCGCGCACCTTTTCCTACGATTTTTCCGCCGCCTGGGATTGGGCGGAATTCGGGGAGCTCAGCATCGCGGTGCAGACGGATTCGGAATATGAATTCTTTTCGCGTTTCGACTTCAAGGAAACCGACGGCGGTTTCGTGCATATCCGTGATTTTCTCCCGATGGAGCGTCTGCAATTTCAGCTTAATGATATTTCGCCGGTCGGCGGCGGGGGATTGAGCGAACTCGAAGTCGCCTTTCTCATTCTCGGCGTTCTGGCGGCGGTCGCCGTCGTAATCATCGCGGTGTATTTCGTTCGCCGCAGGCGGAAACTGCGCGCGGCGGACGGGAGCAGTCAACAAATTGGGAGAACGGATCGCGAATAGTACGGTTTTTCTTGACTTTTTTCTCCGCCGCGTGATATACTGTTCGGGAATCGGAGAAAAGCAAATATGTTGGAATTGAAAAATATCAGCTATACCGCGGGCGAGGGCAATAAAGAGATCCTCGGCGGCGTATCGCTGAAAATCGACGAACGGTTCGTGGCGATCACGGGACCGAACGGAAGCGGCAAAAGCACGCTTGCAAAAATCATCGCGGGAATCGTTCCTCCCACGGGCGGCAAAATTCTGCTCGACGGCGAGGATATCACGAACTGCTCCGTCACCGAACGCGCCCGCCGCGGGATTTCTTTCGCGTTTCAGCAGCCCGTGCGCTTTAAAGGGATCACGGTCAAGGATCTCGTCTCGCTTGCCGCGGGCAAGCCGATCAGCGTGGGCGAGGCGTGTTCGTATCTTTCGGAAGTCGGGCTCTGCGCGCGCGACTACGTCGGGCGGGAGGTGAACGCGTCCCTGTCGGGCGGCGAACTGAAACGGATCGAGATCGCGACCGTGCTTGCGCGCGGGACCAAGCTCTCGGTGTTCGACGAACCGGAGGCGGGGATCGATTTGTGGAGTTTTCAGAGCCTGATCTCGGTGTTTGAAAAGATGTACGATAAAACGCAGGGCAGTATCGTGATCATTTCCCATCAGGAGCGGATCCTGAACATTGCGGATAAGATCGTCGTCGTAAAGGGCGGCAGGATCGAGCGTCAGGGCACGCGGGAAGAGATCTTGCCCACCTTGCTCGGAACGAACGTATGCCGCGCGCTTACGGGGGAGGGGAAGTGATGGACGAGTTGGAAAAAATGCTGTTGTTGCAAATCGCCGATCTGCATAAAGTCCCCGACGGGGCGTACAATATTCGGAAGAACGGCGCGGGCGACGGGCGGCGGAGTACGGAACATATCAAAATTGAAACCAAGACGGACGGAAAGTCGGGTATCGACATTTTTATCGCGCCGAATACGAAAAACGAGAGCGTGCATATTCCCGTCGTGATTACGGAAACGGATTACCGCGAAACGGTATACAACGATTTTTACGTGGGCGAAAACGCCGACGTTCTGATTATCGCGGGTTGCGGGATTCATAATTGCGGCGTCGAGACGGCGGAACACAGCGGCGTGCATACCTTTCATCTTGAAAAGGGCGCGAAGGTCCGTTACGTCGAAAAGCATTACGGCGGCGGCGACGGAAACGGCGAAAACGTGATGAATCCGCAGACGGTCGTTTATCTGGAAGAGGACGCGCGTCTCGAAATGGAGACGACGCAGATCAAGGGGATCGATTCCACGGTGCGCTACACGAAAGCGACGCTTGAAAAGGGCGCGAATCTCGTCGTGCGCGAAAAGATCTACACGCACGGCAAGCAGTTTGCCAAGACGGATTTTACCGTCGATCTGAACGGCGAGGGTTCGGGCGCGGACATCGTGTCCCGTTCGGTCGCCGCGGGAGAGTCCCGACAGGAGTTCGTCTCGCGGATCAACGGCAACGGCGTTTGCCGCGGACATACCGAGTGCGATGCGATCATCATGGACGACGCCCGCGTGACCGCGGTTCCCGAACTGACGGCGAACAGCGTGGACGCGGAACTCATTCACGAAGCTGCGATCGGGAAGATCGCGGGCGAACAGCTGATCAAGCTCATGACGCTCGGTCTTACCGAACAGGAAGCGGAAGAACAGATCATCAAGGGATTTTTGAGCTGAACGGCAAACGCCCGCTTGCGACAGGCAAGCGGGCGTTTTTCTCAGTTTGCGGGAAGCGGCACGGGGCGCGCGGGCGGTAAATTTTCGTCCTCGCGGGGAAGTCCCGTCTGTTCGCCGTCGTCCGGTTCGGGATCCTCGGGAATGGGCATCGGTCTTCCGGGTCTGTACGGCAAAGGATACTTCTTCACTCTTTCGTTGCCCGATCTGGGGAAGGGCAGATTGCTCCTTTTATGCGGCACGGGATAGTTCGGAAGATCGGGGCAATCCGGACAGTCGGGACAGCCCGGACAGTCGGGGCAATCGGGACAGCCGTCCTTGTGATCGTGATAGCGCGTCTGAATTTCGGTATCGTTATTCGTGCGGCCGCGTTCTTTTGCGGTATCGCCGCAGGCAACGGCGCCGAGCGCGATCGTGCAGGTTGTGAGTAACAGCGCTGAAATTTTAAAAATTCGTTTCATGCAGACAGTATGAATCGGAAAAATAAATTTATTCGCTTGCGTTTTTCACCGATCGGTGCTATAATGCCTTTGTAAATTACCTGAACGGGAAGTGGTTTCTGACCGCAAAGGGCTGAATGAGAAGTCGTTCTTGCGTCGTTTTCGCGCGCCTTCCTTCGCCTGCGTTCGGGCGGAGGTTTTTTTATGGAAGAAAGACGGATCGCGATTCTCTCCGTACTCGTCGAAAACAGAGGGGAGACGGAAAAATTAAACGCCTATTTATCCGAATACGGCGAATATATCGTCGGAAGAATGGGGATCCCTTATCGGGAGAAGCACGTGTCCGTTCTTTCCGTCGTGCTTGACGCGCCCGTTTCGGTGACGAACGCGCTGACGGGAAAAATCGGAAAGCTCTCGGGCATTTCCGCGAAAACGCTTTTCAGCAAAATATAAAGGAGATCTTATGAAAAAAACTATCTGCGCCGCGCTTGCGGCGGCAATCTGCGCTTCCGCCGCGCTTTGCGCGGTCGGCTGCGGCGAAACATCCTCCGACGGTTATACCGTATTCGCGCCCGACGGCGCGCCCGCGCTTTCTCTTTGCAACGCGATCGCGAACGAGCCGTCCTTCGATTATCGCGTGATCGGCGCTTCTACGGTGCAGCAGAAGGTCACGGGCAGGGATCCGGAAGCGGATTTTTGCGTATTGCCCTTGAACCTTGCGAGCAAACTGCTTGGGAGCGGCGATACTTATTGCATGCTCGGCACGGTCACGAACGGGAATCTCTATTTTTTGACGACGGGCGAGAACCCCGCGCTGACGGCGGAAAATTTTAAAAGCGCGTTGGCGGGAAAGAAGGTGGGGTGCGTTCAGCTTGCGAAAGTCCCCGGACTGACTTTGCAGGTTGTTTTGCAGTCGTACGGCGTACCGTACGGCATTGTCGGGAACGCGGGCGGGGACGAATCGGAAGGCAAGGTCGGACTCCTTGCCGTGTACGCCGCGGACGTGACGCCCGTTTTCGGTTGCGATTACTATCTCTGTCCCGAACCCGCCGCTTCGGCAAAGATCAAGGGTACGGCGAATTTGCCAAAACCCTTCCGCATGGCGGGCGATTTGCAGGAACTTTACGGCGGCGGAAACGGGTATCCGCAGGCGGTGCTCGTTGTAAAAAACGAAATCTTGCGGCAGGATCCGTCGAGCGTGGAAAAACTCCTTTCCGCCTTCGAAGGAAGCGCGGAGTATCTTGCCGCGGCACAGCCTTCGGAATTGCTGGAATTATTGCAGGATAAGCGCACGGCGGAACTTGCGCCGGCGTTCAACGCAAATACGCTCACCCGCGAAGTCGTTGCAAACTGTTCGGTACGCTTCACGCCCGCAAAGGACTGCAAAGAGCAGGTCAACGCCTTTCTCGGCAAACTGATCGGGGTCAATCCGAATGCGGCTTCGGCGGTGACGGATGCGTTCTATTACGTCGGGTAACGCCGTGAACGCGCGGAATCGCTTCGGAAAAAACTTCATATTCTCTGTTCTGGCCGTCGTTTTACTATGGTTTCTTTGGCTTGTCGCGTATTTCATCGTGGGCAACGATTACGTGTTGCCGTCCGTTGGATCGACTTTTGCGGCGATGGGGCGGATTCTTGCTTCGGCGTCCTTCTGGAACGCGTTCTGCGGAACGCTTCTGCGGACGCTGTGGGCGTTTCTTGCGTCGCTGATATGCGGCGTCGCGCTTGCGCTGTTCGCGCGGCTCTTCGATTGCGTCCGCGCGGTCTTTGCGCCGCTCGTTTCGATCCTGCGTACGGTGCCGACCATGGCGGTGATTCTCGTGCTTCTGCTCTGGACGTCTCCCGCCGTCGCGCCCGTCGTCGTCGGCGTTCTTGTGCTTCTTCCCGCCGTGTACGCCGCGGCGCTTTCCGCATTCGACGGGGTGGAGGAGGAATACGGGGAGCTGGTCCGCGCTTTCCGCGTCGGAAGGGCGCGCAAGGTCTTTCGCATGTATCTTCCTCTCGCCGCGCCTCCCGTGCTTCAACAGGCGGGCGGGATCTTTTCCATGGGATTGAAGATCGTCGTTTCGGGCGAAGTGCTGTCGTCTACCTACCGCAGTCTCGGCGGCATGATGCAAGAGGCGAAGATGTTCGTGCAGATGCCCGACCTCCTTGCGCTGACCCTTGTAACCGTACTGTTGGGATTCGCGCTCGAAGGGCTCTGCGCGATCGCCGTCCGTCTGAGCGTGAGGTGGAAAGCATGAAATTCGCAGAAGTCTCCAAACAGTACGGCGCGGTAACCGCGCTCGATAAGATCACTTTGGAATTGGAAGAGGGGAAGATCACGGCGCTGCTCGGAGAGAGCGGCGCGGGGAAGAGCACGCTGTTAAACGCCGCGGCGGGGCTGATTCCTTTTGCGGGGACGATAGAGGGCGTCGGGAAAGTTTCCTATCTGTTTCAGTCGGCAAAACTGCTCCCCAATCTCACGCTGATTCAGAATCTCCGTTTTGTGCTTCCCGCGAAATCGGAAGCGAACGCGGAAGAGATGCTTGCCCGCGTCGGGCTGTCGGGCAGAGAAAAGAGCTATCCGCACGAACTGTCGGGCGGCGAGCGTCAGCGTGTTGCCATTGCGCGCGCGTTTTTGTTCCCGCATGACACGCTTCTCATGGACGAACCGTTTTCTTCGCTCGATCTTGCGTTGAAAAAGACGCTCGTCGGGCTGGTATACGAGCTATGGTTGGAAAAGAAAAGCACCGTCGTTTTCGTCACGCACGACGTGCGGGAAGCGGCGTTGCTCTCCCATCGCGGCATCGTGCTGAAAAAAGGGCGCGTCGTGTACGACGCGCCCATCGAAGAACCCTTCCCGCGGGATTTTTTCCGCCCGCACCCCGTGGAAAGCGCTTTCGTAAAGGCGTTGACGGGCGAAACCGAATGCTAAATTCCGTAGGAGCGCGCAAGGCGCTCCGTTTCTTTTTTGATGCGTCCGACGAGAGATTCGGGCGAGAGGACGCGGATCCCCGCGCCTGCGGAGAGTATTTTCGAAGGCAGGGATTCGTCGTCCGGCAAAAGGACGTCCGCATAGAATTTTTCTTCCCTCCGATAGATATTTTCCACGCCGAGCCATTCTTCGGCGAACGGAAGCGCTTCGGCGGAAATTTCGAATCTCGCTTCCGTCTGCTTCTCCGAATCCGTCCAGAACGAAAGCGGGATGTCGTCGCGCGAAAAGGGGATGCGTTCGAACGTCTCTTCCGTCCCGATCACCGTGCGCATTCGTCCGATTTTGAAAAGGCGGAAGGCTTCCCGCGTTCGGCACCAGGCGTAGACGTACCAGACGTTCTGCTTGTATACGAGCAGATGCGGCAGAATCGTCCGCCGCGTCCGTTCACCGCCGCGGTCGGTATAGTCGATTTCCAGCGCCATTCGCTCTTCCGTCGCCCGTTCGATCAGAGCGAGCTTGTCCGCGAATCGGCGTTCGTCTCCCCAGGTTCCGCTGTCTACGAGAATATTGCCCGAAAGGGAAGTGTCGAATTTTTCGCGCTTCATGAGCGACGTGAGTTTTTCGATCGCGTTTGTAAGGTCGGGATCGCGCAACGCGTCGTTCATCACGCGCATCGCGTCCACCGTCCGCGCGTATTCGTCTCTCGTGAACAGCCCCCGCGGCAGTTTGTAGGCGTCGGAAATGTAGATCCCGCCCTGCGCGCCGCGCGACAGATCGATCGGGATTCCCGCCACCGTCATTTCGTCGACGTATCGGTAGACGGACCGTTTGGAAACGCCGTACTTCGCGGCAAGTTCTCCCGCGCTTACTTTCCGCTTTGCAAGCAACGTAAAAAGCATTCCGATCATGATTTGGTATTTCATGCTTTCCCCCGAAAAAATTTTGATTTCGTCGGAAATATTTTATGATATATGACAATATTTGTCAAGTATAATGTGTATCATATTGGGTATGAAATACGACAAAATCGATGAAATGCTCGAACGTTACCGCGCGGGATTGCGGGAAGAGCGGAATCAGAAACTTGCCAAGCGGCTTGCGGTGCCGCGCACGACGGAAGAAATGCTGCGCATATTCAACGAAGCGGCATGGCTGAAAAGGCGGACGGACGAATTTACCGCGGGATGAATTTTCTCCGAAAAAACCGCTCACTTCGTTTGACAAACGAAAACGCGGGGAGTATAATGAAACCATGGAACACAGACTTTACCTTGCAATTTACGGATACATGTATTGCGTCGTTTCGTAATGCTTGTTTTTTCGCGTAAATCGCTCGGAATTTTTTGACGGAATTCGGTTTGCGCGCAAGGCAAACCGTTTTATTTTATCGCCGTTTTTGCGGCATAAGGAGAAATCATGCAAAACGTAATGGACACCCTGCGGGCGCGGGGCTTTATCAAGCAGACGGTCTTCGAAGAAGAGCTTTACGAAAAACTCGGCAGTGAAAGCGTGCCCTTTTATATCGGCTTCGATCCTACGGCGGACAGTTTGCACGTGGGGCATTTCATGCAACTCATCGCCATGAAACACATGCAGGACGCGGGGCATCAGCCCATCATCCTCATCGGCGGCGGCACGGGCATGGTCGGGGATCCGTCGGGCAGGACGGACATGCGCTCGATGATGACGCAGGAGACGGTGCGGTTTCACGTCGAGTGTTTTAAAAAACAGATGGCGCGTTTCATCCGTTTTGACGGGGAGAACGGGGCGATCGTCGTCGACAACGCCGATTGGCTACTGAATCTCAATTACGTGGATTTCCTGCGGGACATCGGCGCGTATTTCTCCGTAAATAAAATGCTGACGGCGGAATGTTACCGCTCGCGCATGGAAAAGGGGCTTACCTTTCTCGAATTCAATTACATGCTGATGCAGGCGTACGACTTTTTGGTGCTGAACCGCAAATACGGCTGTCTGTTGCAGTTCGGCGGCGACGACCAATGGAGCAATATCCTCGCAGGAGCGGACCTCATTCGCCGAAAGGAGCGGAAAGCGGCGTTTGCGATGACGTTTACCCTTCTTACGACGAGCGAAGGGAAGAAGATGGGAAAGACGCAGAAAGGCGCCGTCTGGCTGGACGAAAACAAAACTTCTCCGTACGAGTTCTACCAGTATTGGCGGAATACCGCGGACGCGGACGTGGAGAAATGTCTGAAACTTTTGACCTTCCTTCCGCTCGACGAGATCGCAGGGCTGTGCGCGCACCGCGACGAGCGCATCAACCTCGCCAAAGAACGGCTCGCCTACGAGCTTACGGAAATGGTGCACGGCAGGGAAAAGGCGGAAAAGGCGCGCAGCGAAGCGAGCGCGGCGTTCGGGGGGGAAGGGGAAATGCCCGTGAAAACGATTCCCGCTTCCGTCACCGATCTTCTGGGCGCGTTGCTCGCGATCGGGCTGTGCAAGAGCAACGGCGAGGCGCGGCGGCTTGTCGAGCAGGGCGGCGTTTCGGTAGACGGCGAGCGCGCAAACGACGTCAACATGCCGCTCCCCGAAGGCGAATTCCGGCTTTTCAAGGGCAAAAAAGTGCGCGTTAAGGTCGTGCGCGGATAATGTATCTGTCCGTACGCGGCGAAGCCGTTACCGAACGGATCGTCGAAAAATCCCGCTTTATCGCCTTTGTCGCGCATACGTCGGGGGAAGCGGAGGCAAAGGCGTTTCTCGCCCGCGTGCGCGGCGAGCATCCGCAGGCGACGCACGTCTGTTACGGATATGTTGCCGACGCGATCGGGAACGAACAGCGCTTTTCCGACGCGGGCGAACCGCAGGGGACTGCCGGCATGCCCATTCTTTCGGTTTTGAAAGCGCGGAAGCTGTACGAAACGACCGTCGCCGTCGTCCGTTACTTCGGCGGGATCAAACTGGGCGCGGGCGGGCTCACGCGCGCCTATTCCGCCTCGGCGGCGGAGGGTTGCGATGCGGCGGAGATCTGCGAATACGGCGAGTGCGTGCGTGTTTCGATGCGCGTTGCGTATCCCGAGGTCAGCGCGATTACGCGGTTTCTCGACCGCGAAGGAACGGTTTACGAACGCAGTTTCGGCGAAAGCGCGGAATTTATCGCTGTCGTGCGTGAAGACGGGTATGCCGGTTTTAAAAGCAGACTGAACGAAATGCTCAACGGCAGAGTGGAAATCACGGAGGGGGAGCGTAAAATCTTTCCCTTTCCGAAACAGTAAAATAATCATCCAAGGCAGGCGGAAACATGGAAATCATCAAACGCAAAACGCTGAAACAGAAACCCGCGGCGGGGACCAAGCTCGGTTTCGGACAATACTTCACCGACTATATGTTTACGATGAAATATACCCGGGAAGCGGGCTGGCACGACGCGAAAATCGAACCCAACGAACCGCAGCCGTTCGATCTGGCGACTTCGGTTCTGCATTACGCGCAGGGGATCTTCGAGGGCATGAAAGCTTTTTTACAGCCCGACGGAAAGGTCGCGGTGTTCCGCCCCGAAGAGAACTGGGCGCGCATGAACCGTTCGGCGGAACGTATGTGTATTCCGCAGTTTCCCGTCGACAGGGTGCAGGAGGGGCTTGACGCGCTGTTGAAGCTCGAAAAGGATTGGATTCCGAAAGAGCGCGGCACAGCGCTGTACATTCGTCCGACGATCGTTGCGACGCGGGTCATGCTCGGCGTGCACGCTTCGACCGAATATCTGTTCTTTATCATTCTCTCGCCCGTCGGCAGTTACTACGCACACGGTCTGGAACCTACGAAACTGATCGCCGAAGACTTTTTCGTGCGTTCCGCGATCGGCGGCACGGGAGAGGCGAAGTGCCTCGGAAATTACGCCGCTTCGATGAAGGCGGGGGAGATCGCCGAATCGAAGGGGTTCGATCAGGTGCTTTGGTTGGACGCGAACGAAAAAAAATACGTGGAAGAAGTCGGCTCCATGAACATGTTTTTCGTGATAGGCGGCGAAGTCGTGACGCCCTCGCTCGTCGGTTCTATCCTTCCCGGGATCACGCGCAAGAGCTGTATTCAGGTGTTGCGCGATCGGGGATACCGCGTCGGCGAACGGCGGATCTCGATCGACGAAGTGATCGCGGGCGCGGAGAGCGGCGCGCTGACGGAAGCGTTCGGCACGGGGACGGCGGCGGTGATTTCGCCCGTGGGCTTGATTCGATACCGCGATCGGGATTACGCGATCGGCGGCGGAAAGATGGGTTCGGTCACGAAAGAACTCTACGCCGCGATCACGGGGATCCAGTACGGCGAACTTCCCGATCCGTACGGTTGGAGACGGATCGTTCCGTAAAATATTTAACGGCGCCCGCAGTCCGCGGGCGCAATTTTTTTACGATCGCGCTTGTTTAAGCCGTCGGATTTTGCGTTATAATATAGGCGAAAAAACAAAGGAGTGCGAACAACATGGATGCAAACAAATTGACGCAAAAATCCGTTCAGGCAATTCAGAACGCGCAGAATCTCGCGCTCGAATACGGTAACGCAGAACTTACGACGCTGCATTTGTGCGGCGCGCTGCTGGAAAAAGACGGACTCGTATTCCGGATCTTACAGCGGGCGGGTACGGATGCGGACGGGCTTTCCCGCGCGGTGAAAGAGGAGGTCGCGCGCTTGCCGCGCGTCTCCGGCGGATCGGGCAGTTATCCGTCGTCCGCGTTTACGCGTACGCTGAACGAGGCGGAAAAACTCGCCGCGGGCATGAAAGACGAATATATCTCCGTCGAACACCTCTTTCTGTGTCTCTTCGATAACGCGGAGCGCGGTCTCGATCAGCTCTTCGGGCGTTTCGGCATGACGAAGGACGGATTTTTGAAGGGGATGAAAGCGGTGCGCGGCAATCAGAGCGTGAAAAGCGACAATCCCGAGGACACTTATGAAGCGCTTGAAAAATACGGCAGCGATCTCACGAAGCGCGCCCGCGAACACAAGCTCGAACCCGTGATCGGGCGGGACGAGGAGATCCGCAACGTCGTGCGGATCCTGTCGCGGAAGACGAAGAACAATCCGGTGCTGATCGGCGAACCGGGCGTCGGAAAAACGGCGATCGCGGAGGGGCTTGCACAGCGCATCGTCAAAGGCGACGTCCCCGAAGGACTGAAAAACAAGACGCTGTTCTCCCTCGACATGGGTGCGCTGATCGCGGGCGCGAAATACCGCGGCGAATTCGAAGAGCGGCTGAAAGCCGTTCTCGGCGAAGTGACGAAATCGGAGGGCGGGATTCTGCTCTTTATCGACGAACTGCACACCGTCGTGGGCGCGGGCAAGACGGATGGGGCGATGGATGCGGGCAATCTGTTAAAGCCGTTGCTGGCGCGCGGAGAACTGCACTGCATCGGCGCGACGACGCTCGACGAATACCGGAAATATATCGAAAAGGATGCGGCGCTCGAACGCAGATTTCAGCCCGTTCTCGTGGGCGAGCCGACGGTGGACGATACGGTGTCCATACTTCGCGGACTAAAAGAGCGGTTCGAGATCTTCCACGGCGTGCGGATTCACGACGACGCGCTCGTCGCGGCGGCGGTGCTTTCCAACCGCTATATTTCCGACCGTTTTCTTCCCGATAAGGCGATCGACA
>ERZ777306.2987-NODE-2987-length-19159-cov-5.931794_pt1 | contig 19159 bp, 16 predicted proteins | sample MGYA00374966_ERZ777306 | MGnify/ENA primary metagenome ERZ777306 (study PRJEB29329, sample SAMN06343882) | mouse gut metagenome | isolation source: Mouse cecum | place: Austria: Vienna | collected 2014-11-15 ...
GATGCAGTAGATAACTAACTAAATCGTAACCTATTACTATCATGAGCAATTAACTTACGCTCATTTCCAATAAATTACACTCTTTTCGTAACTTCTATTTGCAAAATTACTGTTTTTTTCGCAATGCATAACATTTAGGTTCATTTTATCCCATCTTACCAGTCAAATATGCCTTGGTTCGTTCGTCTGATGGTTTAGAGAACATCGTTTCTGTGTCACCGTACTCAACCAACTCACCCAAGTACATAAACATTGACTTTGACGATATACGTTTTGCCTGTCCCATATTGTGCGTCACGATAAGGATTGTAACCTCTTTCTGCAACTCCAAGAGCAGTTCTTCGATATGTTTGGTCGCAATCGGGTCAAGTGCCGAGGTAGGCTCGTCCATCAGAAGGACATCGGGTTTCATCGCCAAGGCACGGGCGATGCACAATCGTTGCTGTTGACCGCCTGAGAGGAACGAGCCTTTCTTGTTGAGCACATCCTTCACCTCGTCCCAAAGGGCTACACTACGCAGACAACGCTCTACCGTAGCATCTTTCTCAGCCTTTGAAAGTTTGATGCCATTCAATGCAAATCCGGACAGTACATTGTCATAGATACTCATTGTAGGAAACGGTGCAGGACGTTGGAATACCATACCCACACGGTGGCGGACATCGATAGGTTCCATCGATAGGATGTTTTCACCGTTCAATAAGATCTCACCGTCAACACGAATGTTCGGATAGAGGTTGTGCATCAGGTTTACCGCACGTAGGAGCGTTGATTTACCGCATCCCGAAGGCCCCATAATAGCCGTGATGGTATTTCGTTCAATGGCAGCCGATACATATTTCACCGCCATCGTCTGCTTTGTATATGATACACAAGTTTTCTTAAACTCAAGAATAGGTGTTACTGATTCCATTTTTTAGCAAGATATTTAGCTGTAAGATTTAACGTAAGAACAAATAATAACAGGAAGAGTGATGCTCCCCAGATAAGTTCCTGCAGGTTGGGATCGTTGAAGAACTCCCAAATCAACAATGGAACTGCCGAAATAGGTTTGTCAATGGAGAAGCGAATGAGCGAACATCCGAGGGCTGTAAACATCAACGGAGCCGTTTCGCCAATCACTCGTGATATGGCAAGCAGCACACCAGTGAAGATACCACCGAAAGCAGCCGGAAGCTGAATCTTCATCATAACTCTTGCCTTGTTACCACCAAGAGCAAGCCCGGCCTCCTTGAGTGATGCAGGAAGGATTTTCAGGGTCTCCTCGGTAGAACGGATAATAAGCGGAAGCATCATGATACAGAGTGCCACACTGCCGGCTATTGCCGAGTATCCTTTCATAGGCACAACCACCCAGATATAAGTAATGATACCGATAATGACCGATGGTGTACCTTGCAGCAAGTCGGTAAGGTAACTTACAACCTGTGCAAAACGGTTCTTGGGGTTCTCTGCCAGGAAAGCACCGCACAAGATACCCGCAGGGACTGCGACAACGACAGCCATCCCCAGCATAATCATCGTACCGATGATACCGTTGGCTATACCACCCGGTATGGGTTCTCCCGCTTCTATGGCCTTCATCGCTTTATATGCCGTTGGAGTAGGCTCTGTAAAGAACGACCACGAGAGTTGGTCATAACCGCGCAACAACACTTCTCCCAAGATGGCAAGCAACGGCACTGCTGTCAGCGCTGCGAACAGACATACGCCCCACAACATCAGGCGGTCTTGTGCCAATCTGTTTTTTATTTTCAGTTTCGTCATAAATTAAGCAATTCTTGCACGTTTAATCATAATCTTACCTATCATATTGATAAGAGCTGTTATCAAGAACAAGATAAGACCTATAGCAATCAGAGATGAGAGTCTCAAACCATCCGCTTCACCGAACTGGTTGGCTATAATGGATGCCATAGAGTTTCCAGTAGAGGTGATGGAATCGGGAATGTTGTTGGTATTTCCGATAAGCATCGTAACAGTCATTGTTTCACCCAATGCACGACCAATCGCCAGAATATACGATGAGAATATTCCCGAGCCTGCAACGGGGAATACCACCTTACGAACCACCTCGGCACGGGTTGCACCAAGACTATATGCCCCCTCCTTCAAATCGTTTGGTACCATCTTGATAAACTCGGCACTCAATGAAGCCGCATAAGGCACAATCATAATCGCCAGTACCAATGAAGCGGTGAGCACACCAGAGCCTTGTGGCGAGATATTGAGAGCCATAATCAGCGGACGGAGAGTGTAGAACCCCCATAGACCATAAATGATTGAAGGAATACCCGCCAATAAGTCTGTTACGGTACTAAGCACAGCTGCAACCTTTGTTCCCTTGAAATATTCGCCCACGAATAGTGCAACGGGCAGGGAGAAAGGAATACAGAAAATAAGCGCCAGCAGTGTTGTCATCAGCGTACCCGTAATGAAGGGCAACGCACCGTACTGTTCTGCACCTTCAGTATAACTCCACTCAGAGGAGGTGAGAAACTTAAAGAATCCGAAATGCTCAAACGCCTCATAGGCGTCAGTGACGAGGGCGTAGACCACGCCCCCGCACACTACCGGCATTATCAGTGCAGCTATGAATAATATAATTTTATATATCTTGTCGTTCATAGCTATCTATTATTGCAATATCGCCACCCCGTCAAAAGTAACTGTCTTCAAATTTGTCATGCTGAGTTCCTTAGCCTTGGCGGGAAGCGGTGCATAGTGTACTTCAGAGGTTATGTTCTGTGCCTCGTCAGAAAGGATGTATTTCAAGAGGTCGAGTGTTGCCATCGCCTGTTCTTTACTGCGGTCAGAGTAGTTCTGCTCTTTGTAGATAATCATCCAAGTAAATGTTGAGATTGGATATGCACCTGCTGCATCGGCATTGGTGATTGAGCAACGAGTATCGGCGGGAATCTCACCCGAAGCCGCAGCCGAAATGGTAGCAGATGAAGGCAATACATATTCACCTCGTTGATTCTGCACTCGTGCGTATGGAATCTTCTGTGCGAAGGCATATTCCGAACCTACATAACCAATGGAGTTCTTGGTCTGTTTGATGACACCAGCCACACCTGGATTACCCTTTGCCGCCTGACCCGAAGGGAAATTGACAGACTTACCGGCACCGAAATTGGATGCCCACATTGGGCTTACTTTTGTCAGATAGTCAGTGAACACAAATGTTGTACCCGAGCCATCTGAACGGAAAACCGGAATGATGGCTTCTGCCGGAAGAGTCACATCTGGGTTAAGTGCTGCCAGACGCTCATCGTTCCACATCTTGATATTGCCGGCAAAAATGTCTGCAATTACCTCGCCTGAGAGTTTAAGCTCGCTTATACCGTCAAGGTTGTATGCCAGAACCACAGCTCCCATACAGGTCGGAAAATGGATTACAGGATTCATTTCAGCCATCTCCTTGTCGGACAGAAAAGCGTCACTACCTGCAAAATCAACAATTTCGTCGCGCAAGTTACGTACACCGCCACCTGAACCTATACCACCATACGCAACGGCATCTCCATTTACTTGAGCAAAGTTCTCAAACACCACATTGTAGAACGGAAGAGGGAATGTTGCACCTGCGCCCGAAAGTTCCTGAGCCTTACGGCTACCATCGTTTGAATTACCGCCACAAGCTGTAAGAGCAAGGGCAACTGCCAATGTCATAATTGACGAAAATTTTTTTTTCATAACATTCAAGTATTAAATGATTGTTCTGTTAAAAACCGAAATAGGTGCGTTCCAACTCGAATCTACAATTGTCATTCTCCGAGCCGAATCCTGTGTGAAAGTTCCCGAACATTTGTACAGTCGCTTTGCCTTTCGGCTCTTCGACTTTAGTATCCTGCGCTTGTGCAGTGATACCGACACAGGATAAAAGACCTGCCATGATAAATTTCATTTTCAATTTCTCTATGATTTTTGATTTCCACTGCAAAGTAACGGAGATATTGTTTCATAAAGGTTTCAAAAAAATTAGGCTTTTGTGAAATGCTTATTCTCTATATAGAAGGATTCCCCTTGTCAGAAATCACTTCTAACAAGAGGAATCAAATGCTCCGAATTGGAAATCATAGAGAAGGGAGCATTATTTGGTCCATCCATTCATCCAGGTACATTCCTTCCCTTTAATACCGGTAATCTCAAATCGTCCGTCAAGGTCAGTGGCTGCACCAGAGGTTGTTCCCTTGACATATACAGTGGCACCAGTCAACGGCTCTCCCGTAGAACTATCTTTCACTATACCCTTCAAGGTTGCAGCTTGTACTAGTGCGGCTGTACATAATAGTAATAGTGTAATCAAACTTTTTTTCATGTTCACATCTGTTTTCTTTTTTATCCGCTGCAAAGGTATCAGTATATAGTTTCATAAAAGTTTCAAAAAAGTTTGTCTTTAATTAAATGGTTATTACAAAGCAAGTATCAAAAAAAATCCCCCTACCTTCAATCCGGTAAGGGGAAGCCTACTACTTACATCAGTAAAAACACGAGTAAATGACTTATTTCATTTTTTTTACGCTATGCAACACATTGCCGTTCTTGTCTATCATATGTACACAGAGTTCCTTCTCGTCTGCAGCAATGACCGAGAATCCTGTTTCAGGACTGCAAAACTGGGTTCCTTTGATAGGATTTACTTTGCGACTTAATGACGCGGATGAGTTTACTATATAGTCTATAGAACTTCCTTCCGCACAAATATGCTGGAAATTATGGATATGTCCGCACAAATACATTGCAACATTTTTGTGCTTTGCCAGTACCTTTCCCAGTGTATTCTGCATATCCTTACGTTCGCTTGAATCTTTCGGGGTTTCCGCATAAATGGGATGGTGTCCTACCACGATTACCCAATCTTCCTTGGCTGAGGTAAGTACGGAATCCACCCATGCCAATTGTTTAGTATTGTCCTGTTTGCTGGCATCAGGATATTTCTGACTTTCATTTCTATATTTACTCATCAGTGGAGTTGTGTCCACCATAACGAAACGAACGGTAGTGCCATCTTCCTCATAAACTTTAGTATAATATCTTGCCGGCATATTCCATCGACGACTTATATTGGAATAATCCATGACAGCTTGCGTGTTTCCACGATATTCATGGTTTCCCAAAACAGGAAGCCAGTCAATCATCAATTCAGGATGGCTATAAATTAGTTCATAATTGGTCATCCATAAAGGATCATCCACGCTCTGTACACCATCAAAATGATGCACATCTCCTGCGGCGATTATACACTCTGGGCCAATTTCTTCTGCCATTATTCCCATTAGTTCTGCGATTGGTTTCTGGTCATAATATCCATTTCTGCCCAAATCATTGGCTAAAAAGAAATTAGCATCTTTTTTTAATGAACTCCAAACTTCATTATTTTGTGCGAAGGCTCCTACTGAAATGATGAAGGCAACCGCCAATGTCATTAACTTTTTCATTGTCATATAATTTATTTAATTGTTAAAACTGAAATTTTACTCCAAGATTTGCCCTAATTCCATAGTATTCCAATTGCATAGTGCGGTCTTTGGTTCCCTGATAGTATCGCAATGGCTGGTTAAGCAGATTATTTGCCTCTGCATAGATTGTAGTTTTGCATCTTTTGCCGAATGTGTAGCTGGCATTGACATCCAAATAATTTACCTTGTCATAATAACGGTCCAATGCTGCAACTGTACCAAATTCATCTACAAATTCAGATGCAAAATTGTAAGATACTCTCACATTCAAACCCTTATTCTCATAGTAAAAAGATGCATTTGCAGTATGAGCGGGAGAACCTGTCATCTTGATTTTTTCTCCGTCCTCCATAGTGCGGTGCTCAAAGTTGTGGTTCTTTGTTGTACTATGTGTATAGGTGTATGTTCCGTAGAATCCGAGACATTTCAAGGCCGGGGTAATGAAACCAAAATCTCTCTGGTAAGCGACTTCTACACCGAACAAATCGGCATCGTACGCATTAACGGGTTTCGTAATTTCGTATTTAACAGGATCACCATCTTCATTTAGCAGACCGCTTGGGATATTAGGATCATTTGTGCTTCTCCATTTCTCATCTGCTATAACATCATGCACGTTCTTATAGAAAAGTCCTAAACTAACAAGACCTACACTCTCAAAGTAATACTCTCCACCAAGGTCGAAATTATATGATGTTGTCGGTTTTAAGTTTGCATTACCAAAACTAGCTTCCTCTTCGGCTATATTATAGTGAATACAAGGAACCAAAGCTGAATATTTGGGGCGAGATAGGGTTTTGGTAAATGAGGCTCTCAATTTTAAGTCATCAGTTACGTTGTATTTCAACAAAGCACTAGGCAACCAATTGATATAGTCATTTCTCTTATCTCCTGTAGCTTCCAAACGACCCTGCTCATCTTCCAAATCATCAACAACCCAGTTGAATCCGCTGTAATTAAGTGAAGTGTGCTCCATTCTTAAACCCAGAATCAAATCCAATTTATTCCAAAGTTTCTGGTCATAGCGAACATATGCACTAGTGATTGCCTCTTTTGCTTTGTAGTTTCCCGATGCCTCTTCATACAATTCGTATGCTCCATCTTGATTAGGATTCATTTTCAGGCTACCCAGATACTCTTTTGTAATGAATGGAGTGTTCATAGGATAATTGCCATTTGGCATAAACCCATCTCTAATTTGTCCGTTCATGTTATTTATCCAACCGTCTTCAAATTCGCTTTCATAAACATCTGCATAATCATAGCAATGAGTTTCACGTTCCTTAGTTTTATTTGTGTACTTTGCACCAAATCTAAGTGTATTACCAAAAGATCCTGTAGTCAACGGCAACTCAAAGTTAATGCGAAATTTCCATTCATTCTCTTTGATTTGTTGATCTGAATTTGTCAATTCATCAATACTCCATTTGTAGTCATCAACATTTCCAATGCCTTTATTAGGATATGGGTTACGTCCTCCGGCTCCAACAAAACTGAGATCGCTAAAATAATCTTCATTTTTCTTACCCTTCATTGTAACACCAAAGTAACGCTCATTTGGACGGTCCTCTGTTGCGCGTGAAAAAGAACCGGCCCAATCCATATTTAATCTTCCAAAAGTATGTTCACCATCCAACATAAAGTCCATAGTCTGCTGCAACTCCAGGCGTGCATCCTTATTGTCTCCACTACCGCCCTTGGTCTGTAATACAACAGATTGTTTTGAGGGATCTTCGTTCAACTTCTTGTAAGTTATTCTATAACGATTCTCCCAGTCACTGCGTCTATTGTATATTCCTTTAAATGAAATCTTATGGTTCGGATTGAATTTATAATCTGTAGCCAATGAGTAGCTCTGTCGTTCACGTGTCACATAATATTGGCGAACTTCTGCCTTATCTAAAAATACTTTACCATCATCGTCTACATCATATTCAAATTCGGTATTATCGGCTCCACCAGGTGCATTTTGGTAGGAAGCTGCCATCATCAGACCCAGCTTGTCGTTGAAGAAACGATCGCCATAAGTAAGTCCGAGATTGAGTTGCATTTTGTCACTCACGGCATTGTAACCTGTACCAACGGTTGCGTTGAAGACTCTGTCGTAGGGTGTATTTTTGGTTACAAGATTGATTGCACCACCAATGGCATCACCGTCCATATCACTAGTGACAACCTTGCTGACCTCAATAGTTTGTACCATATCGGCAGGTATTAAGTCCAACTGGACATTACGAGTATCACCTTCAGCGGATGGAAGGCGATTGCCGTTTACAGTTACAGATGCCAAGTCTGCACTTGTACCTCTTACTTGTCCGAAACGGGCTTCTCCCATATCATACTGTACATTGATACCATTTATACGCTTCAAGGCATCGCCAATATTTGAATCAGGAAATTTTCCCACTTGGTCAGCTGAAACGACATTTGTTATACCCAGATTATTCTTCTGCATATTGATTGCCTTTCTCTGACCGGAGAATGCACCTGCCACAACTACTTCCTGAAGTTCTACGCCCTCAGTCAATACAATATCATTTTCAGTAGCCTTACCTTCTTTTACAATTAGTTCCATTGTATAAGGGTCGTAACCGACATAAGAAACAACCACCTTATAATTCCCCGGCTTAAGATTCTTTATCGAGTAGAATCCATTGATATCACTGACATCCCCTATCTGTAATCCATCGATATAGACACATGCACCAGGCAAAGCCTGTTTTGTATTGTCAATAACTCGTCCACAAATGGAACCCACTTTAGGTACCGGATCTCTGTTTTCTGCCAAAACTGCATTGCTGAATCCAGTAAATAGCAGTACAGATAAGAATACTTTAATAAATTTTTTCATCGTCATTTGCTTTTAAAATTTGACGCTGCAAAAGTATCATCATTTGATTTCATAAAGATTTCAAAACAAATAGGCTTATGTTAAATGAATGTTTCAACAAATATGACATTTCCGTTAAATCTCTTGTAACATGTTATCAAGTTAAATTTTTCATAGTACTTTTGCAGAAAAAATAAGTGATATGGCTACTGAACGTATATTAATTGTAGATGATGAAGAGACTCTATGTGAAGTCTTGCAACTCAATCTTGAAAATGAAGGCTATGATGTAGATATAGCTTTCAGTGCAGAAGAGGCCTTAACACTTGACTTTAAAAAATATTCGCTTATACTTCTAGATATAATGATGGGAGGGATAAGCGGTATTAAAATGGCCAAGATGCTAAAGGCAGATTTAAAAACAGCAGAAATACCAATCATTTTTTGTACCGCACGTGATACGGAAGATGATATGGTGATGGGACTTAATCTTGGTGCGGATGACTATATTATGAAGCCTTACACAATTCGTAATGTGATAGCTAGAGTGAAGAGTGTTTTGCGCCGAACAGTGACCCATAAAAGCAACAATGTCCATTCGGATAAAACCAATATAATGCAAGTGGAAGGTTTGCGATTGAACCTGGAATTTAAACGTTGCACAGTGGACGGAGCAGAGGTAAAGCTGACAAGAAAAGAGTTTGAGCTGTTGGCATACCTAATTTCACACCGTGGCAAAATTCTGTCACGAGAACAGATTCTCAGTAAAGTCTGGAAAGAGGAAGTGGTTGTTTTGGACCGGACCATTGATGTGAACATTACGCGTGTTCGATCCAAGATTGGTGCATATGGTTCATATATTGTTACACGCTCAGGTTTCGGTTATGGCTTCCGTGATTAAAATTTCATATCATAAGCGACTTTTTTTGATGTTGCTTGCTTTCTCATGGACCATAATCTTGTGCTCCATAGGATTTCATTTCCTACGAGAGAAAGAATATAAATCTGAATTATTGAGTGCTCAACTTCAACTTTATAATCGTCAGCTATTAGAAACGATAGAAGACGGCCTTCCATTTGAAGAGTTTATAGAAACTTATTCAAAGCCTTATCAAGACCTTCGTGTATCTGTCATAACATTGACTGGTGCTGTGATTTATGACAATATGATTTCCATTGATTCTCTTGACAATCATCGTCAGCGCCATGAAATTGCAGAAGCGCTGAAGAATGGTTCCGGATATCACATTGGTAGACAATCAGTCAGTGATGGAAGAGAATATTTTTATTCTGCAACTAAAGGAGATAGAGTTATAGTACGAACAGCAATTCCATATTCGCCATCTTTAAAAGAACTATTAAAAGCAGATTGGGACTTTTTGGGACTGATGATTATTCTCAGTCTGGTAACAAGCACTTTGGCATATTTTGCTACCCGTAAACTTGGGAAAAATATTAAGCGTCTAACACAATTTGCAGCGAAGGCAGAAAAAGGCGAGTATTTTGATGAAGATGAATTGTTCCCTAATGATGAACTAGGCACAATCTCAAACCATATTGTACATCTTTACACCAAGTTACAACAAACCATTAAGGATAGGGATGTTGCCTACGAAGCAACAATGCGAGAGGAGCAAGAGAAAATACGCATTAAACGACAGTTGACAAATAACATCAATCACGAATTGAAAACACCCGTAGCATCTATTCAGGTGTGCTTGGAAACCCTGTTATCTGGTATTAACTTGAGCGAAGAGAAGCGTCAAGGACTTATTGAACGCTGCTATATCAACAATGAACGTCTTAGACGACTATTGAGCGATGTCTCACTTATTACTCGTATAGAGGATGGTAGTCAGCTAATTGGCAAAGAATCGGTGGTCATTAACAATATCATTGAAGAGATAGCCGATGAGTTGGAAATAATGCCCGAAGAAGAGAAATTTACACTACATACAGATTTTCCAGAGCAAGTTGTTGTCGAGGGTAACACCTCGTTGATAGGATCTATTTTCCGCAACCTTACAGAGAACGCAATTGCTTATTCTGGTGGTCGTAACATCTATATATCATTGATTGAGAATAATGATCAGATGTGTAAGATTCGCTTTGAGGATGATGGATGCGGTGTTGATGATAAGCAATTACCGCGACTTTTTGAAAGATTTTACCGTGTAGATAAGGGGCGTACCCGCAGAATGGGTGGTACGGGGCTAGGACTTGCTATTGTCAAGCACGCTGTACAGTTTCATGGTGGTACAATAATAGCCAGTAACCACCCCAATGGAGGATTAAGATTTGAATTTGTTTTGATGAAGCATAGTGAATTGTAAAAAGTAGTTACAGATTTATACCATTATCGGATTGACTTTCATCGTACTGAGGTTGAGATAGAGTCCGTGATGCTCTATCATTCCGTGTCGGAACATCTTCCAGAGGATATTGCAGCCAAGTTGTGCCAATGTGGAGTTGATGAACAAGTCCTGCTTCTCCAATGCCTCGGCAAGAGAACAGCTCGGACCGGAGTCCTCTTCCTTGATTCGGGCATACTTCACAAGTTTGGTAATGACCTTTAATGACGGTACGGTCTGGTAAATTTGTGAGGTGGGTTGCTTTATCTTCTTTGGGATACTGCCCAATACGACCTGTCCCGATGTTTGCGTATTGCCGAAATCAAGCCAATACAGAGGTGTCTGATAGTTCGTATAATTGTACTGTAGCAATGCTTTTAGTACATTCCAGAGGTCTATTCTTGACTTTATATTGTCCGTACAGGTGATAGTGATATTGGCAAGATGTTCCTGTCGAGCATCTTTCATATTGGAGGGATAGAGTGCCGGCACAGCCTTCCAGTCATTCCCGAAGAAGTTGTTGATGCGTGTTATCAGACAATTCGCCTTATTCAGCCCCAAGTCGGAATACCTGAAGAGTTGTCGTCCTATGTTGGCTTCAGTTACAATATCGGGATCATATAGTGTTACGAATAGTCCCGGATGTCCGAGGGCACGAAGTGTTACATCCAATCGTGCAAGGTTTGTCAATACTTGCGAGCCTGTACCTCCACCACCTATAAGGTTTACCGTTACGGGGTGTTGTGGATTGAGCAGATAGCTGTCGGCATAATGTACTTTTTTCATCGTTGTATATCTTTAAGTTTCAAATTCTTTAGAGGCTTTAACTCTTCAATGTTGAAGGGAGCATCCTTTGCTGCCTTTGTTACCAGTACAAGGTTGCTCTTTGTGGGATTTCCGTTACCTCCGAGGTGTGAGAACTCCGTGAGCCAGAACTTCTTTTCCCAATACTCAAGTAATTTGTCGTAGGTAATCTCTGTCGGCTTGTCAATCTTTGCCGAGCCAAGACAGACGCTTGACCCTGTGACATTGAAGAACGGAGCAGCGTAGAGTTCCGTTTCGGGCTTCAGTTCCTTGTCTATGTATGCGTAGATATTCATACGCTCATCCCGCACCTCATAGATGACACCTGGCAGGTTGTACTCGGCATTCTCAATATGTAGCGACTCCTTGAAGAACATCATACGCTTTTGTGGCGGGTTGTACCATATATATTTCTCGTAGCCCTTGCGTGTATCACTCCATAGCATATTTGTTGGGATGCGACCATGCGGTGTGCTGCTGTGCCTCTCGGAATATCCCTTGATGAGTTCGTTGATGAAGTCCACCGTTACGGGACGTCCTTCGCTCATGGCTCCCTCATTATCTATGCTCCGTACTTCAAGGAAGTATGTATCTCCTCCATCTGTGGAGTATGCTATCAATGCCGCACGGGGGCGCAGCATCGTATTTATCTGCTTGGTAAGTTTGTTGGTATCCATAGTGATTATCGTATGTAGTGAATAAAATCATCTGCCTACTTGAAGAACCTTTCAGGATAGGTATCTTCAAGTGTAAAAACCTTGTCGGTCTTTGGAGAGACGGCAAAGGTTGATGCAGGAATAATATCGTATGACTCCTGACGGGAGGAATTATAGAAGTCGATAAGGTGTTCCGTCATAATATCATCGCTGTCATAGACAACCCTTATCTGCTGTTCGAGTGTCATCGGCAGATAATCGGGCTCCTCGTCATAGAACGGGTCATAGCCATAGTACATGATGGCTTTCTCCGTCTTTATGAACTCAAGTCCTCTTCTCAGCAGTTCGATAAGACCTTGTTCAAAGCCATTCTTACACTCATATTCTTCTATGGCTTTGGGCAGGTTCTTATAGTAGGACTTTCGCCACACCCTGTCGAGGAGTTTATATGCTCTACCATCCTTGTATGATTTCACGAGCTTTTCCCTTGCTCGCCTCTCTTTGGCATCTTCATCCTCATAGCAGCCTTCAGTCAGCATATCAATAGCCCAGTCCATATCCGCCTCATCGTTGATGGTGGTTATACCGTTCTCCTTCATAAAATCATGATAGAATGTGATGACAATGCGTCTGAGTGTGGGATTCAGTTCCTCCACAAACTTTACAGGGAAGTAGTACAGTGTGTATTCACCCCAAGTATGTGTGTTCCACACATTGAAGTATAGACAGCCATTGTCATCTTCAAGGTTGAGATACATGCCGCTTTTATTTACGAGGTCGTTCATCTCGTTGTAGAGATTGACGATACCTTCACTTACCACCGTATTCACAATAATTATTATGACCTTCAGGCTCAATATTTCTCCAACGAAAAATATGACACCAATATCAATCGTTGTTTAAATGATTACACTGAAGACTATTACATGAATACAACCTATTTTTGGGGGTGGATTGCCGGTTTAAATGAGATTATCCGCATCACAAAAGATGATCCTTCACGACTAAATCTCAAATCAATAGCCCGTATTTATCGTGTATATCTTTACACGATATGTACCGACTTATTAGGCGATGTACCTTATTTCAAAGCGGCCGACGGTTCAGGCGAAGCTGCTCCCTACGACCATCAGAAAGATATCTATTACGATATGGTAAAGGAGCTTAGCGAGGCTTCGGCTGCGATAGGCACTCCAGGTGCAGGAACAGTTGAAGGTAAATTTGATTTGATTTTCAAAGGTGATTTATCAAGATGGAAAGCATTTGCCAATAGTATGCATCTTCGTCTGGCAATGCGTATGACAGAAGCAGATCCCCAAAAAGCAGAGGCAGAAACAAAAGCAGCTGTTAGTGCCGACGGAGGCTTTATTACCACCGATGTAACCATCCCTCGTGGCGACGGGCTTACTCCGGCCACTTGGCAAATGGATTGGGGATGGTATTATAGCGGGATCGGATATATGTATGGCGGCCGATTAGCAATGAGTAAGTCTATGGAAAAAATTCTCACCAATCTTGGTGGCATTGAGTTTCCGATGAAAGACTATTATGATCCTGATCATATTCCAGAGTACGTTGACCCTCGTGGTCCCATTTACTTTAACGTGACTAATGAGATCAATGGTGCAATGGAAAATTATCGTGGACGTTGGGAAGGTATTCCTGCCGGTTATACGAAAGCTGTTGCATTAGAAGAACCGAATGCACAAAAAAACCACGCTCGTCTTGGAGCATTCTTTATCAGAAAAGATCAGGATCCTGATACTAAAGACGCAACAATTTATCGCGACCATCCGCAAACATTAATGTATGTCAATGAAGTTTCGTTCCTTCTTGCCGAAGCGGCTTGGCGTGGTTGGATAACTGGTTCTGCTAAAGATTTCTACGAAAGAGGTATCAGAGAATCCATGAGTGTAGTTAACATCGAGCAAGATAAAGTTGATTCATACTTGCAATCGACCATGAAAAACGGTTATGGGGTATCTGTCAAATTTGATGACGTTGACAACAACAGAAATACACAACTCGACAAAATCATTACTCAGAAATATATCGGAGGATTCCCTTACAACGGTTTTGAAGCATGGAACGACTATCGCCGTCTCGGCATTCCTACTCTTGACCCATTTGCCATGCCGGCTGAAGGTTCTGTCCAAGAAAAAGGAGCCATGGATTGGAAAGGTTCTCTCCGCCGCGTAATCTATCCAACAGGCGAAACTATTAAAAATGCTGAAAACTATAAAGAAGCTGCCGCCCGTTACGAATTTGGAGACAACACCAAATCCCGTATGTGGTGGGATGCCCGCAAGACAATAAAAGAATAGTAACAATGCCTAAAACAATATAAGTTAAAATTCATTTACGATAATAAGAAATGTGCGATGAAAATTATCGCACATTTCTTATTTATCATTAATTTTGCCAAGACATCATTGGAAAAATATATGAAAAAACACACACTTACTTTTATTTTATTATCAATACTATTTGTATTCACAGCCAAAGGGAAAGTTATTGAATTAAAAGTAAATCGCTTTTCTTCCCCTTCAGGAATAGTAGACCAGCATCCGATGTTAAGCTGGAAAATAAGCAGTACTGAACGTAATGTAATGCAAACAGCTTACGAAATTGAAGTCAGAAAAGGTTCGGAAATAGTATGGAAAACTGGCAAAGTCCTTTCTGATATTTCCATAGGTATACCCTATAAAGGTAAAACTTTGGAGTCAGGTACACGCTATACTTGGCGGGTGCGTATTTGGGATAACAAAGGCAAAAAGTCTGCATGGAGCAATCCTGTCGGTTCGTGGTCCACCGGATTGATGTCCATAGCAGAATGGCAGGCCAAATGGATTGAGCCGGAGAGCACAGACAGAACCATTGACAAACCTTCTCCAGTGATGCGCAAACCATTTAAGATAAATAAACCTATTGCTTCGGCAATAGCTTATGTGACTAGTCATGGGATGAATGAAGCCTATCTCAACGGCGAAAAAATAGGTGAATACCATTATGCACCAGGATGGACATCTTACGCTAAGAGATTACAATACTACACTTTTGATGTTACCCGTCTGGTAAAATTGGGAGACAACACATTCGGACTGATGCTCGGCAATGGCTGGATGTTAAGTCCCATGATATGGAGATATGTACAGCTTTATCAGAATACGGCAAAATCAGTCGGCGCATTAGCTCAAATAGTAATTACCTATAAAGACGGATCTAAAGAAGTAATAGGTACAGACGAGTCCTGGAAATGGTCAACAGCAGAAATCCGAGAGTCCACTATTTATGACGGGGAAACCATTGATGCCAATAAGATACAGAAAGGTTGGAACAATACCGATTTCGATGATTCCGGATGGAAATCCGTAAGAGTGGTAAATTACGACAATTCAAACCTCGTATCGTGTGAGAATGAACCGGTTATAACACACCAATTAATCAAACCTGTAAAACAGTTTATAACACCTAAAGGAGAAAAAGTGATTGACTTCGGGCAAAATCTGGTAGGTCGTGAAAGAATGACTATAAAAGGGAAAAAAGGACAACAGATCACCATTAAACATGCTGAAGTGCTTGATGAGAACGGCAATTTTTATACAGTCAACCTACGCAGAGCAAAAGCCACCAGCCGCTACATTTGTAGCGGAGAAACGGACACTTTCGAGCCCCGCTTTACATTCTATGGTTTCAGATATATTCAGGTGGAAGGAATCGAAGAAGAACTTAATCTTGACGATATCGTTGCAGTAGTCACTTATTCCGGTATGGAAGACAACGGAAACTTCACTTGTTCCAATGAGGCTGTCAATCAGTTGCAAAGCAACATTCAATGGGGATTGCGCGGCAATTTCCTAGATGTTCCAACAGATTGCCCGCAACGCGATGAGAGGTTGGGATGGACCGGTGACGCACAAGTATTCTTCCGCACAGCGACATTCAATGCACGTGTAGAAAATTTCTTTATAAAATGGATGAAAGACTTGGCAGCTGACCAGTATAAAGACGGACGGGTTCCGGACGTGATTCCGGATGCTTTACGCTTGACGGAAGGTGAAGCATCAGGTAGAACAGGCTGGGCGGATGCTTGCACCATTATCCCTTGGAATCATTATACTATTTATGGGGATAAGCGAATACTTGAAAATCAGTATTCGAGTATGAAAGCATGGGTAGACTGTATGCTACGTCAGTCACAAGACTATTTATGGACGTCAGGGTGGCATTATGGTGATTGGCTGGCATTCATTATACCCAATGATACGGACGGACGTTCTTCTGTCACCTCCAAAAGACTTATACAACAATGCTTCTTTGCTCATTCTGCAGAAATTGTCGCCATGTCGGCAGCGATATTAGGCAATGACGCAGATGCCAAAAAGTATGCGGAAATATCACAAAAAGTGAAAGCGGCATTTTGTGATGCTTATATGACCCCAAAAGGCAACCTGATATCAGATACACAAACGGCTTATACCTTGGCATTGCATTTCAATATACTACCAGCCGATATTCGTCCCATTGCAGCTAAAAGACTTGCAGAACTGGTAGAAGACTATGGACATATCACAACAGGTTTCCTCGGCACTCCGTATATTTGTGGCGTATTGACACAATACGGACGCAGTGATTTAGCTTATAAACTCCTTCTACGCAAAGATTATCCCGGCTGGCTGTATCCTGTCACAATGGGTGCTACCACCATTTGGGAACGTTGGAACTCAATGATGCCCGACCGGACAATACCTGATAATGGAATGAATTCATTTAACCATTATTCTTATGGCGCTATTGGCGATTGGTTATACAGAGATGTTGCGGGTATACAAGAGACGTCACCCGCATTCAAAACTATTCGGATAAAGCCGCATCTTGGTGGCGGTTTCAGCCACGTAAGCGCATCAGAAAATACTCCTTACGGCAAGGTTAGCTGCTCCTGGAAAGACACAACTGATTATCTCACCATGAATGTCACTATTCCGGCAAATACAACTGCGGAAATTTATGTCCCGACCCAATCTGCAGAAAAAGTTGTTATGGATAACCAAAAGATCAAAGTAGACGCCATGAAAGATGGTTACGCTATCATCAAAGTAGGCTCCGGCAATTATCAGTTTACTTCAAAAAAGTAATTATATTCATGTATAAATACTCGGATAGTCATCTGGTTACAACGGAATAATAGCCACCTTATAGAATGACAAATGCCACCTTATAAAGGTGATATTTGTCATTCTATAAAATAACCATCTATCTTCTAAAAAATGAAAAGCATTAAAGATGCAAAATAAATCAGTGAAAAGCAATAGTAAGATCACTTCTCTCTATTAGAAATTCTTCCGGAAAGTACATCCATTTCTCCATTCCGAACACCCGTAAGCAGCTTTCCCTTTAATGATGGTTCCTTTACCACAAAGTGGACAGGGCTGCCCTACAAGCGCATCTACCTCACCTGTTGCAGAAGGAGTTGAAGCTGCCATAGCAACCGGAGCAGGAGAACTGGGCGAATCAGTCTTCACTTCATTCGTCGTTTTTTCCGCTTTTGGTTTCTTTTCTTTCGGCGTACTCGGTTTTCGTTCACGCTTTTTAGGTTCTTTCTTTTCTTTCTCTTCGGCTTTTGCAGCAACTGCGTCCTGAATAGTTATACGTCGATTCGTATTATCAGAAAGTACACTCATTACGATCTCTGAAACCATCTGCTTTAGTTCTTCGAGAAACTGGCGGGCATCGTATGTTTTCTTTTCAATCTCACGCAACTTCTTTTCCCAAATACCTGTCAATTCTGCCGATTTCAATAATTCTTCGTGAATAAGCTGCACCAGCTCCACTCCTGTCGGGGTGGCAATCAGGTTCTTTCTTTCCTTACGGATATAATTTCGCTTGAACAACGTCTCAATGATTGCAGCACGGGTAGACGGCCGACCGATACCATTCTCTTTCAAGGCATCGCGAAGTTCATCATTGTCCACCAGTTTTCCGGCTGTTTCCATTGCACGAAGCAAGGTTGCTTCAGTATAAGGTCTGGGCGGCTGTGTCCATTTTTCATTCAGGTCCGGAATATGAGGACCACTTTCCCCCTTCACAAAAGCAGGAAGCACATTTTCATCCTCTTCCTCTTTTTCTTCGGTAGGATCTTTTACTTCCTTGGCAAACACGACACGCCATCCCGGTTCCAGAATTTGTTTTCCAGTTACCCGAAACTCTATCTTATCCACTTCTCCCATCACGGTGGTAGTAGAAATTTTACAGTCCGGATAGAACACGGCTATAAAACGACGGGCTATCAAGTCGTAGACACGACGTTCCATATCCGTCAAGTTTTGAGCATAGACTCCGGTTGGGATAATGGCATGGTGATCCGTCACTTTCGAGTTGTCAAATACCTTTTTTGATTTAGGAAGTGTAGTGCCAGCTAACGGAGCTGTCAAGACTTCGTAATCACAGAGTCCTTTCAGGATAGCAGGACATTTCGGATAAATATCATCACTCAAGAAAGTGGTATCCACACGCGGATAGGTAGCCACTTTCTTCTCATAAAGAGACTGGATCAGTTTCAGTGTTTCATCGGCCGAATAAGCGAATTTCTTGTTACATTCTACCTGGAGGGAAGTCAAATCGAACAAACGTGGAGCGTACTCCTTTCCGTCTTTCTTGCCGACATTGGTGACTACAAAAGGTAGGTCTTTCATACGTTCTACCAATGCTTCGCCTTCTTCCCGGTTGGCAATAGGGTCGATACCCGGGTTATCTATTTTCTTTTTTCCGCCGTTCTTTTCCTCTTCCGCGGCAATTTCTTCATCACTTTTGCGAATGAGTGCAGAGAAAGTGGTATTACGATAGTTTGTTTTCAATTCCCAATATTGTTTGGGTTCAAAATTGGCTATCTCCAATTGACGGTTGACAATCAATGCCAGCGTCGGTGTCTGTACACGACCGATAGAGAGCACCTGTTTGTTTTGACCGTACTTAATCGTATAAAGACGGGTAGCGTTCATTCAACAACCAGTCACCTATTGCACGAGAAAGTCCCGCCTCATACAACGACTGGAA
>ERZ777306.2988-NODE-2988-length-19156-cov-11.255222_pt1 | contig 19156 bp, 22 predicted proteins | sample MGYA00374966_ERZ777306 | MGnify/ENA primary metagenome ERZ777306 (study PRJEB29329, sample SAMN06343882) | mouse gut metagenome | isolation source: Mouse cecum | place: Austria: Vienna | collected 2014-11-15 ...
CTATATTTCAATAATTTCAAAGAACTTTTTCAGATTTTAATGGGACAGTAGTGACAATATGTAATTTACAAGAATACACAGGGGGCTAATTGTAGGAAGCACGATAATGAGGAAGTATTTCATTTATAAGTATTTCAGCATTCGGGCAGCATAGAAGTTCCAGGCATACATATTGTATTTTAGCTTTTCCCTAAAAGTAAGGGTATTGCACAAAAATATCCGTTTGTGCGGTGAATATCAGAAAAACCTCTACCTTTGCAGCACTTTTTATTTAAACACTAAAAAACGAGTAAATATGAAAGCATTTGTATTTCCGGGGCAAGGTGCCCAATTCGTTGGCATGGGAAAAGACCTGTACGAAAATTCGGCATTAGCCAAGGAACTTTTTGAGAAAGCAAATGATATCCTTGGATATCGTATCACTGATATTATGTTCAACGGGACAGATGAAGACCTGCGTCAGACTAAAGTGACCCAACCTGCCGTATTCCTTCATTCCGTTATTTCCGCCCTCTGCATGGGCGATGACTTTAAGCCGGAAATGACCGCCGGTCATTCACTGGGCGAATTCTCCGCATTGGTTGCTGCCGGTGCACTGAGCTTTGAAGATGGTCTGAAACTGGTGTATGCCCGTGCCATGGCTATGCAAAAGGCTTGCGAGGCACACCCCTCCACCATGGCAGCCATCATTGCCCTGCCGGATGAAAAGGTAGAGGAAATCTGCGCCCAGGTAAGTGCCGAAGGTGAAGTTTGCGTGGCAGCCAACTATAACTGTCCGGGACAGATTGTAATCTCCGGTTCCATAGAAGGTATCAACAAGGCTTGCGAGCTGATGAAGGCCGCAGGTGCCAAGCGTGCTTTGCCGTTAAAGGTAGGCGGTGCATTTCACTCTCCGTTGATGGACCCCGCCAAAGTTGAATTGGAAGCAGCTATCAATGCAACAGAAATCCATGCTCCGAAGTGCCCCGTATATCAGAATGTAGACGCTATGCCTCATACTGACCCGGCAGAAATCAAGAAGAACCTAGTGGCTCAGCTGACGGCATCGGTACGTTGGACACAGACAGTGAAGAACATGGTTGCCAATGGTGCTACCGATTTTACAGAATGTGGTCCCGGTGCAGTGCTGCAGGGTCTTATCAAAAAGATTGCACCGGAAACAATAGCTCACGGGATTGCATAATTCTTTAAATTCAGTATTTTTCAAGGCTGTCTTTCTCCAAATAGACAGCCTTTCTTGTTTTAGTGAATCATTTCTTTATGTTTGCCACTGACAGCAAAAAAAATAGGATATATGGAAAAGATAATGGAATTCAGAAATACCTTGGCAGTTCCTATTCATAAGTTGTCGATAGACTCTCTGGTACACGAGGTATGCCTCTGCCCCGAGTATTTTGCAGATATATACCGATTGACATACGACGCGAAACAGACAGTATCATGGCGGGCTATATGGGTATGCGAGAAATTGAGCGAAATCCATCCCGACTGGTTCATTCCACTGTACGATGAAATCATTCAACGGCTGATAGACTGTACACACGACGGTTCCAAACGTCTCCTATTATCTATACTGTATAATACTCCCATCACTGCTCCACTCTCCGTCAATTTGCTGAATTACTGTCTGGATCACATGCTGTCTCCGCACGAAAGCATAGGAGTGCAAGCCCTTTCTATCAGAATGGCCTATCTGCTTTGCAGGAAAGAGCCGGAACTGCTGCAGGAATTACAACTGATACTGGAAAACACAGAACCTGGTTTATATTCAACAGGAGTCAGAACCACTATTCGGAATATACTGAAAAAGATACATGCTACAAAAAAGCGCGAATAAACAAAAAGTAATTGCTGCAATAAAAAAGTACGTTCTTTTGTTTTTTATTTCCGTTTTTCCCTTACCTTTGTTGCTGTAAAGACAAAGGGGTGCCCTGACGGGCTGAGATTATACCCTCGAACCTGATGCAGTTAGTACTGCCGTAGGAATTGGATATTTCTTTCTTCACTGAACTTGCCGTTACAGCACTTCTTTGTATTTACTTCCATTGTTTTATTTCTTTAATGAACAGAAAAATGAAAGTATTGGTCAACAACAAGGAAGTGAAAACCGGCGCCACTACCCTTTCACAACTTATTGAGGAACTTGCCCTATCGGTGCAAGGCATTGCCGTGGCCGTGGACAATCGTATTGTTCTCCGCACGGAATGGACAAAATGTGCCCTGAGGGAATATATGTCCATCATCATCATCAAAGCAGCTTGCGGAGGATAAGGAAGATGAAGGACGAGAAACTGAAAAACGGAGGGATACAGTTCATTACGCATTATACGGAACGATATTCGTATTCGGATGCTGCACGCATAGCCCTCGAAGGCGGTTGTCGCTGGGTGCAGCTGCGCATGAAAGACACACCGGTGGAAGTGATAAAACCCGTAGCCTTAGAGGTGCAAGCCCTTTGTCGGCAATACGGAGCCACTTTCATCGTTGACGACCATGTGGAACTGGCAAAGGAGTTGCATGCCGACGGTGTACATCTTGGAAAGAAAGATATGCCCATAGCCGATGCACGCCTGATGCTGGGCGAAGAGTACATCATAGGCGGTACTGCCAATACTTTTGAAGATGTACTGCAACACTACAAGGACGGTGCCGACTACATAGGCTGCGGCCCCTTCCGCTACACCGTGACCAAAAAGAATCTAAGCCCGATATTGGGACTGGAAGGATATACAACTATCATCCGCCGGATGCAGGAGAAGAATATACACCTTCCGATAGTAGCCATCGGTGGAATAACCATAGCGGATATTCCCGCCATCATGCAGACGGGCGTAAGCGGAATCGCCCTTTCCGGTACGGTACTGCATGCAGACAGTCCGGCAGATGAAATGAAAAGAATCATGAATTTATAAAATGAAGGAGTTATCGAAAAACACAATACTGATATGGAAAAATTAATGATTGCGGGACGTGAATTCAACTCCCGTCTGTTTTTGGGAACCGGGAAGTTCAATTCCGATGAAGTGATGGAGCAGTCTATACTGGCATCCGGTACAGAAATGGTGACAGTAGCCATGAAACGCATCGAACTGGATAATAAGGAGGATGATATGCTGATGCACATACAGCATCCCGGCATCCAGCTTTTACCCAACACTTCCGGCGTGCGCAATGCCGAAGAAGCTGTTTTTGCCGCACAGATGGCGCGTGAGGCTTTTGGCACGAACTGGCTGAAACTGGAGATACACCCCGACCCCCGCTACTTGTTGCCGGATTCCGTGGAGACGCTGAAAGCTACGGAGGAATTAGTCAAGTTAGGATTTGTGGTACTGCCCTATTGCCAAGCCGACCCCACGCTGTGCAAGAGGCTGGAAGAAGCTGGTGCCGCCACCGTCATGCCGCTGGGTGCTCCTATCGGCACAAACAAAGGACTGCAAACAAGGGATTTTCTGAGAATAATCATTGAGCAAGCCAATATCCCCGTAGTGGTGGATGCCGGTATCGGTGCCCCGAGCCATGCGGCAGAAGCTATGGAAATGGGCGCTTCGGCTTGCCTGGTGAATACTGCCATCGCAGTAGCAGGCGACCCCGTGGCTATGGCGGTAGCTTTCAAGCAGGCTGTAGAGGCAGGGCGTATGGCATACGAAGCAGGTCTGGGCATACAAGCCGATAATTTTGTTGCGGAAGCCAGCTCACCGCTGACAGCATTCTTGAACTTATAACCTGATAATGAAATGAACCAGAAGATAAAATTCCCCCGTTCCGAGAAAGTATATTTGCCGGGTACTTTGTTTCCCGAATTGCGCGTAGCTATGCGCAGAGTGGAACAAGTGCCCAGCACGAACTTTGTAGATGGAGAAAAAGTAATTACTCCTAACCCCGAAGTGTATGTGTATGATACCAGCGGACCGTTCAGCGACCCGACCATCGAAGTGGATTTAAAGAAAGGACTGCCCCGCTTGCGCGAACCATGGATACTGAAGCGCGGCGACGTGGAACAGCTTCCCGAAATAACATCGGAGTATGGACGCATGCGCCGCGATGACAAGTCGCTCGACTCTCTGCGTTTTGAGCATATCGCCCTGCCTTACCGTGCTCTTCAAGGAAAATGCTGCACACAGATGTACTACGCCAAGCAAGGTATCATCACGCCTGAAATGGAATATGTGGCGATTCGCGAGAACATGAACTGCGCAGAGCTGGGAATAGAGACACACATCACACCGGAGTTTGTACGCCGGGAGATTGCTGCCGGACGCGCCTTGCTTCCTGCCAACATCAACCACCCCGAAGCGGAGCCGATGATTATAGGCCGCAACTTCCTGGTGAAGATAAATACCAATATCGGTAACTCCGCCACTACCTCCAGCATTGAAGAAGAAGTGGAAAAGGCATTGTGGAGCTGTAAATGGGGCGGTGACACGCTGATGGATCTCTCCACCGGAGAGAATATCCACGAAACGCGCGAATGGATTATCCGTAACTGTCCCGTTCCGGTAGGCTCTGTCCCCATCTACCAAGCCCTGGAGAAAGTGAACGGCAAAGTGGAGGACCTTACTTGGGAAATCTACCGCGATACCTTGATTGAACAATGCGAGCAGGGAGTGGATTATTTCACCATCCATGCCGGTATACGCCGCCATAATGTACATCTGGCCGAGAAAAGGTTGTGCGGTATCGTGAGCCGTGGCGGCAGCATCATGAGCAAATGGTGCTTGGTGCACGACCGCGAGAGTTTCCTTTACGAACACTTTGATGACATTTGCGATATTCTGGCACAGTATGATGTGGCCATCTCTTTGGGAGACGGGCTACGTCCGGGGGCTACGCACGATTCTAACGATGAAGCGCAGTTTGCAGAACTCGACACGATGGGCGAGCTCGTGCTACGTGCTTGGGACAAGAATGTGCAGGCTTTCATCGAAGGTCCCGGTCACGTGCCCATGCACAAGATTAAAGAAAATATGGAACGCCAGATAGAGAAATGCCATGATGCGCCTTTCTACACGCTCGGTCCCATTGTGACGGACATCGCACCCGGCTACGACCACATTACTTCTGCCATCGGTGCGGCACAGATAGGTTGGCTGGGCACGGCGATGCTCTGCTACGTCACTCCCAAAGAACATCTGGCACTGCCCGATAAGGAAGATGTGCGTGTTGGTGTCATCACCTATAAAATAGCCGCCCATGCCGCCGATTTGGCAAAAGGGCATCCTGGAGCACAAGTGCGTGACAATGCACTGAGCAAAGCGCGTTATGAATTCCGCTGGAAAGACCAGTTTGACTTGTCACTCGACCCGGAACGCGCGTTCAGCTATTTCCATGCAGGAAAACATGTGGATGGAGAGTACTGCACGATGTGCGGACCAAACTTCTGCGCAATGCGATTGTCGAGGGAGTTGAAAAAGAAATAAACAGGAGGCACATTGTCATATTAAATCATTTATTTATCATAGAACACTATGTTTTCAGACGAGTTAGAAAATATATCCTGGGAGGAAACCACGGAGCGTATCCATGCCAAGACGGATGCAGACGTACGCCGTGCACTCTCCAAAGAGCACTGTAACGTAGAGGACTTCATGGCCCTGGTGTCACCCGCCGCCACTCCCTACCTGGAAACGATGGCGCGTTTGAGCAAGAAGTATACCGAGGCGCGTTTCGGGAAAACCATCTCCATGTTCGTGCCTCTCTACATTACCAATTCCTGCACCAATTCCTGCGTGTATTGCGGTTTTCATATCAGCAATCCCATGCCGCGCACCATATTGACGGAAGAAGAAATCGTGAACGAGTATAAAGCCATCAAGAAGCTGGCACCTTTCGAAAACCTGCTGTTGGTGACGGGAGAAAACCCGGCAAAAGCAGGCGTGCACTACATAGCCCGTGCACTAGACCTGGCAAAACCCTACTTCAGCAATCTGAAAATAGAAGTGATGCCCTTAAAAGCGGAAGAGTATGCAATGCTGAAAGAGCACGGCATGAATGGCGTGATTTGTTTTCAAGAAACTTACCACAAAGCAAACTACAATATTTATCATCCACGCGGCATGAAGTCCAAATTTGAATGGCGTGTCAATGGTTTCGATCGTATGGGGCAGGCGGGTGTCCACTCCATCGGCATGGGAGTGCTCATCGGTCTGGAAAAGGAATGGCAGACGGACATTACCATGATGGCTTATCATCTACGCTATCTCCAGAAACATTACTGGAAAACGAAATACAGTGTCAATTTTCCGCGTATGCGTCCTTCGGAGAATGGAGGTTTTCAGCCCAATGTCGTCATGAGCGACCGCGAACTGGCACAGGTCACTTTTGCCATGCGCATCTTCGACCACGATGTGGACATCTCCTACTCCACCCGTGAGCCTGCCGATATACGCGACCACATGGCGACTCTCGGTGTGACCACCATGAGCGCCGAAAGCAAGACCGAACCGGGAGGATATTACAGCTATCCGCAAACGCTGGAACAGTTTCATGTCAGCGACGAGCGCAAGGCTGTGGAAGTGGACAAAGCACTGAAACGTCTGGGACGAGAACCGGTGTGGAAAGATTGGGATGCGAGTTTTGATTTGAAGGCTTTCAAGTGATAAGCGAATGAATATCTCTGTATCTCATTTACAAAACTTCAATAACAATGAGCAAATGAACCGATACGACAGACAAATATCCCTGCCTGAGATAGGAAAAGCCGGACAAGAGAAACTGCGCAATGCCAAGGTATTGATAGTCGGCGTGGGAGGATTGGGTTCTCCCATTGCCTTCTATCTGGCGGGGGCAGGAGTCGGAACGCTGGGATTGGTAGATAATGACAAGGTCAGCATCAGCAACCTTCAACGTCAGGTTTGGTACACTGAAGCTGACGTTGGCGATTCCAAACCTCTATGCTGCGCCCGCCGAGTACTGGGGTTGAACAGCACCATAAAAGTGGAAGCATACCCCTTCCGTCTGGACAAAAAGAATGCCGGGGAACTGATAAAAGACTATGATATAGTGGTAGACGGATGCGATAACTTTACTACCCGTTACTTGCTGAATGACACATGCAATGCCTTGAGCAAGCCCTATGTCTACGGTGCCATCCAAGGCTTCGAAGGCCAAGTATCCGTCTTTTGTTGCGGTGAAGGCGCGAAAACCTACCGTGACCTCTATCCGGATGAAGAAGGGACACTGCTCATGCCGTCTCCGGACAAATCGGTTATCGGTGTGACTCCTGCCATTGTGAGTAGCGTAGAAACCAACGAGGTGCTGAAACTGATTTGCGGCTACGGCGAAGCGCTGGCAGGAAAACTATGGACGATTGATCTAAGAACCATGCAGTCGTATATTCTCTCATTATAGACAAATATTCGTAAAGATATGAAAATGATAGTCATTACCACACCGCAATTCTTCAAAGGAGAGGCAGCGGCAGTTACCTCCTTATTCCGAAACGGATTGGAAATACTCCACCTGCGCAAGCCGGAATCCTCGGCTGAAGAGATTGATAGTTTTCTTCGACAGTTACCGGTGGAATATATGTCGCGCATTGTCACACACGAACAATTCCAACTGACATCCGTCTTCGGTCTGAAAGGAATTCATCTGAACGGACGCAATCCGCAGATGCCTGCCGGATATACGGGACATGTCAGTTGCTCTTGTCACTCTCTTGAAGAAGTGTTGAAACATAAATCAGATTGCAACTATGTATTCCTTAGCCCTATTTATGACAGTATATCCAAAGAAGGCTACTCTTCCGCTTATTCCTCCGATACTTTGAAGAAAGCGCAGCAGGCCGGTATTATCGACTCAAAGGTGATGGCATTGGGCGGCATCAGTCTGGAACGTCTTCAGGAAATAACCTCTTTAGGTTTCGGAGGTGCCGCCCTATTGGGAGATATTTGGCAGCAGACGGAAGAAGATTTTCTCCCCCACTTCCTCCACCTAAAACAATTTTTCTGTCCCCCCAGACTGTCCCCCTTTAATTTTTAATTTTCCCATGCTTCCTCCTACTATCCTTTCTATTGCCGGTTCCGACTGTTCGGGCGGTGCGGGCATACAAGCAGATATAAAGGCCATTTCTGCTTTAGGCAGTTATGCCGCTTCCGTTATCACGGCTGTTACTGCACAAAACACACTGGGAGTACAATCGGTTTATCCGATACCTGCAGATATGGTCAAGGCACAAATCATATCCGTGATGGATGATTTACAACCGGATGCCGTCAAGATAGGTATGGTACATGATGCCGGTATCGTAACTGTCATCGCCAGATGTCTCAAAAAATACTGTCCGAAATTTGTGGTGTATGATCCGGTCATGGTATCAACCAGTGGACGGTGTTTGATGACCGAAGAAACCATCCGTGCCATTAAGGTAGAATTGTTTTCGCTATGCACTCTCGTCACTCCCAACCTGAGTGAAGCGAGCTTGCTATGGGGGCAGGTCATTACCGACACTGTGGAGATGCAGCAAGCAGCCCGTGAATTATCCGGCAGATACAATACCGCCGTCCTCATCAAAGGCGGACATTTGGAAGGTAACAACATGTGCGACGTACTTTATTACCAGCAACCTTCTGCCGGGGCTGACGACCTGCCATCCGGGTGCATCCTCTACTCCACCCCAAAAATAGAAAGCCGCAATCTGCACGGCACGGGGTGTACCCTTTCATCTGCCATAGCTACATTCCTTGCCGGGGGCAGCAAGCTCGATGAAGCAGTCCGTAAGGCTAAAGAGTATATAAGTACTGCGATAAACCAAGGGAAAGATATGAATATAGGACATGGGAACGGTCCGTTATGGCACTTCCCTTTGTCGGAATAGGAATAGGCCGAAACGCATTATCTGTTTACCCTAAACACATTATCCGGTACATTATGTATTTGACGCTAACGGATAATGCGTTTCGACGAGCCTGCTGCTTAATAGCGTATACCCAGAATTTTCTTGGCATCGTCTTTCTTGAACAGTGAATCAATGATGTCTAAAATCGCTTCGTAGTTTTCCGGATCTGCGATATTGGAGGCGAATATTCTGAGAACTTTCATCTTGTCGTCATCAAAAGTATACAGTGCCATCAGACTGGCGCATTGCGCACAGTTCAGACTGTTGTTTCGGGCAACGGTTCTCATCATTTCAATTTGATCATCCTTGAAAGGGCGGGACTTCACCCTTTCATAAAAATGCCGGAAGTCTTCGGGATGCATCCCCTTGACGTAAACCGGAACTGGAGAATCTATCACAACTCCACCGGAAACTACCGGCAACGTACATGGCTCTCTGGAGAATGAATCCATCGCAACGACTCTTCCACCTTCAAAAGTCACGACAATCTGAGTTCGGGTAATATTACTTTTACCGGACAGCACTCTGGAATATTCCCATTCTTCTATATCCCGGTCGAAGCGGCGATATTCGGGAGTTCCCAATATCTTGGTGACTTCCTGCCTACTCATCCCTTTCTGGATACTGTTCAACACATCTGCCTTAGCATCATAAAACAAACTGGAACAACTGGTGAATCCCATCGTCATTACCAGTCCCGCAATAATTAGTCTAATTGTCTTCATCTTATCGAGTTTTTAGTTGTAGCAAAGGTAAGAAGAAACATGGATACACCTCTTATTATCCCCCTATTTGTGAAAAGGGATTTCCCTACTTTTTTAGCCATATACCTAAATAATATGGAAATAATCCGCTATTTTTGCAGATACTATCACTATAAATAGGTAAAACACATGGAAAAAGCAAAAGTATACTACTCTGACTTGCGTACCTCCCCTACATCCAATCTTTTGGATAAAATGGAACGCTTGCTGAAGAGGGGAGGCATCGAGCAGCTTCCTTTGAAAGACAGCTTTGCTGCCATTAAAATCCATTTCGGCGAACCCGGTAATCTGGCATACTTGCGTCCCAATTATGCAGCTCGAATGGCAACCCTGCTCCGCAGCCTGGGAGCCAAACCTTTCCTGACGGACTGCAACACACTGTATTCCGGTCGTCGTGCCAATGCCGTAGACCACTTGCAAAGCGCGATGGAAAACGGCTTCAACCCCATTTCGGCCCAGTGCCAAGTCATTATCGGCGACGGACTGAAGGGAACGGACTACCGCGAAATCCCTCTGAACGGAGAATATTGTCCGGCGCCAAAAATCGGTGCAGCAATAGCCGACGCCGATATTGTAATCAGCATGAACCACTTCAAAGGACACGAACAAGCCGGCTTTGGCGGTGCTTTGAAGAATCTGGGCATGGGATGTGCCAGCGTAGGCGGAAAGCTGGAACTGCACTGCGCCTCGCAACCCAAGATTGATGTGGAAAACTGCATAGGCTGCAACATCTGCGTGAAGCACTGCGCACACGACGCCGTGCACCTCAATACCAGCCGCAAGGCAGAAATAGACTACACCAAATGCGTAGGTTGCGGACAGTGCGTAGCCCTCTGCCAGCACGACGGTGCCGTGATGGGAGCCGAAGACACTTCCGAGCGCCTGAACTACAAGATTGCTGAATATGCCCTCGCTGTCGTTATGGGCAAGCCCCATTTCCATATCAGCTTCATCATGAACGTATCTCCCGAATGTGACTATTGGAACCACAACGATGCCGCCATCGTGCCCGACCTCGGCATTCTGGCCTCGGCAGACCCGGTTGCATTGGACAAGGCATGTGCAGACATGGTCATCCAAGCCCCGATACTGCACAGCAACAATCGCCTTGCCACGGCACACGAGCACGACGACTTGTGTGGACGCGACAAGTTCCACTTGATGCACCCTGACACAGACTGGCTTGCCGGATTGCGCCATGCCGAGAAAATCGGGTTGGGAACCATGGAATATGAATTGATGAAAATTTAATTTAACTTTTTCAGCTTCAAGCAGTCACTATAAAAACAAATTTATCAACTAATACTTAATATTATACAAATGGAAACATCTGCAAAACTTTATTCTTTGCCTTTCGGCAACGTAAAGACCTATCTATTCGCCCTACTGTTCGTGGCAGGAAACATCGCGCTACCGCAACTCTGTCATCTAGTCCCGACAGGCGGTCCGACGCTGCTTCCCATTTATTTCTTCACACTGATAGCTGCTTATAAATATGGTTTCAAGGTAGGTTTGCTGACGGCTCTCTTGTCTCCGGTCGTTAATCATCTGCTTTTTGCCATGCCTGCAGCAGCCGTGTTGCCGGCCATACTTATAAAGTCCGGTCTGCTAGCCGGAGCCGCCGCTCTTGCTGCACGCTATGCCAAGAATATCTCTTTATCGGCATTGCTGGGTGTAATCATCTCTTATCAAATTGTCGGTACAGCTTTTGAATGGGCGCTGTGCGATAATTTCTTTCTGGCTGTGCAAGATTTCCGTATGGGCATTCCGGGTATGCTGATTCAGTGGTTCGGAGGATATGCACTGTTGAAAGCAATCGCAAGAATCTAATCATCTTATATCATACGCCATACGGACAGCCCCACAACGCTGCAAGTAATGGCACAAGCTAAAAATGTTCTTGCCACCACGCCCAGTAAGGATAGAAGAGAAGCATCTGACACAGATGGGTGGTATTTATTAAAGAAAACAGCATTGTGCATATGTACGGAACAAGTTGCGGTGGTTGTGAGTATGTCTGCCCTGCCCGTCCTTTCCGCGCGGCATATATCGAGGGAAACAGCGTACAGCAGGAAGCTATGCCTTTTATTGAAAAGAAAGAAGAAGTACAAGTAGACGATTTGGGCTTTTAATTGAAGAATGTAGCGCTCATAGCATTCTTTTTCTGTCCTTCTTGGAATATTTTTCCGTTATTTTCCTTTCTCCCTACAATAAAATCATTAATTTCGTGCCGAACAATATATCATATTTTCAACATGGAAGTAGTAACGAACAACTGGTTCACTAAGAAATATCCAATAGGTTTTGCCTTGAGCGGCGGTTTCATCAAAGGCTTTGCCCATTTGGGTGCCATGCAATCTTTATTGGAACATGACATCAAGCCCAATATACTTTCCGGAGTCAGTGCCGGAGCCTTGGCCGGAGTATTCTACGCTGACGGCAATGAACCGCATAAAGTTCTTGACTACTTTGCCGGACACAAGTTTCAGGACTTGACCAAACTGGTGATTCCCAAAGTGGGATTATTTGAACTGGGAGAATTCATCGATTTCCTGAAAAGCAATTTGAAATCCCAAAAACTGGAAGAACTGCAAATTCCTCTGATTATTACTGCTACTGATTTGGACCATGGACGTCTGGTACATTTCCATAAAGGTGACATCGCCGAACGCATAGCAGCTTCGTGTTGCATGCCTGTATTGTTTGCTCCGGTCAATATAGACGGTACACATTACGTGGATGGAGGTCTGCTGATGAACCTGCCGACCTCTACCCTCCGCCGTATATGCGAGAAAGTGATTGCCGTGAATGTCAGCCCTCTGATGGCAACCAAGTATAAAATGAACATTGTGAGCATTGCCTTACGTTCCTATAACTTTATGTTCCGTTCCAACTCTTTTCCTGAACGCGAGAAGGCTGATTTGTTGATAGAGCCTTATAATCTGGAGGGATACAGCAATACGGAGCTGGAAAAGGCAGAGGAGATATTCATGCAAGGATATAATACGACCAATGATATATTGGAACGCCTGCTCATTGACAAAGGTAGCATTTGGAAAGAATAAAATAACCATTCTATAATATAGAAAACAAAGAAATGAATGACAAAAACAAATTGATTATTTATCAAGTGTTCACCCGACTATTCGGAAACAACAATAACCATTGCATCAATAATGGCAGCATCACCGAAAACGGATGCGGCAAGATGGCTGACTTTACAGCCAAGGCGTTGGGGGAAATCAAAAAACTTGGCGCTACACATATCTGGTACACGGGCATCATCGAGCATGCTACGCAAACTGACTACCGCCGTCACAATATCCAACCCGACCATCCGACTATTGTGAAAGGTAAAGCCGGATCTCCCTATGCCATCAAGGACTATTATGATGTAGATCCGGATCTTGCCAAGGATGTACCGGAACGTATGAAAGAGTTTGAGAATCTGGTGCAGCGCACTCATCGAAGCGGTCTGAAGGTTATCATAGATTTCGTTCCCAACCACGTAGCTCGTCAATATCACTCGGATGCCCAGCCGGATGGCACCTCACAACTGGGTTCAAACGATGATACCAACTATGCATTCAGCCCATATAATAACTTCTATTATATCCCGAAATCGGAACTGCATGGCCAATTTGACATGAAAGGTGCAGCCACCGAACCTTATAGGGAGTTTCCGGCAAAAGCTACCGGAAACAACCGTTTTGACGCTTATCCAAACATCACTGATTGGTACGAAACTATAAAGTTGAATTATGGAGTGGATTATCAGAACGGCGGAACTTGCCATTTCGACCCCATTCCCGACACATGGACCAAGATGCTGGATATCATGCTATTCTGGGCGGGAAAGGATATAGACGGTTTCCGCTGCGATATGGCCGAGATGGTTCCTGTAGAGTTCTGGGAATGGGCAATTCCGCAGGTAAAGGAGCAATATCCCTCTCTGCTGTTTATAGCCGAAGTCTATAACCCGGGAGAATACAAAAATTACTTGTTTCGTGGCAAATTTGATTATTTATATGACAAAGTAGGACTTTATGATACATTACGGGCTGTTACTTGCGGATATGAATCGGCAACTGCCATCACCCGCTCTTGGCAAAGTCTGGGAGGTATAGAAAAACGCATGCTGAACTTCCTGGAAAACCATGACGAGCAACGCATCGCTTCCGACTTTTTTGCCAGTAACCCGCGCAAGGCGATTCCGGCACTCATTGTATCAGCCTGCATGAACACCAATCCGATGATGATTTATTTCGGTCAGGAGTTTGGTGAGCTGGGCATGGATAGTGAAGGTTTCAGCGGTCGGGACGGACGTACCACCATCTTCGACTATTGGAGTGTAGATGCTATCCGTCGCTGGCGCAATGGCGGCAAGTTTGACGGTAAGATGCTGACGGAAGACCAGAAACACCTATACGGCATTTATAAACGGTTGCTGACTCTTTGCAATGAGGAAAAAGCTATTTCCCAGGGAGATTTCTTCGATTTGATGTATGCCAATGTCAACGGATGGCGCTTTAATGAACATAAGCAATATACATTCCTGCGCAAATTTGAGAGAGACCTGCTGCTGTTCGTCGTGAACTTCGACCATATCTCAGCAGACCTTGCCATTAATATTCCTTCACATGCTTTCGACTTCTTGCAAATACCGCAAATGGACCAGCACAAAGCTACGGAGTTGCTCAGCGGAAAAGAAGAAAGCATAAGTCTGCTTCCCTACAAGGCTACCAATGTGTCCGTCGAAGGATATGGAGGAAAGATACTTAAGATAAAGCTATAATGGAGTCATAGCCCAGATGATTTCATAAAATCCGGCACTGGTTATGCGGAACAACACAGGTTTCATAATCATTTCGTAGTTTTCCGCATAATCAGCGCCAATTCTTTATTGGTTCTCTTCCATATACTCCTTCAGCCGATATAGCCGCGTGATGGCAGGATTATAAAATACATCAGGATAATGTGCATCTATATCACTCAAGTTAGCTTGCACAAAGCGTTTTACATCCACTATGTTCTCAGCATCAGATAATGTTACACTTTGAGGGAAAGATGTACTTTCTGCCCAAGCTATCAGCGATTTAACGCTATCTTCATCAAACTTATATTCGGTCATATTCTACATATTTTCTTGCAAAGATAGTGCAAACCGGATATAGAATAAAACGACCCGCTCATTTTTATGCAAAAGTTATCCTCATCTGCATGAACAAAATCCCAATTTGTTGTGTTATATAAATGTGTTTTTCATAGTATTAGATATAAGATTAATTAAAAGGACGTACCCGCTTGTGATAAGTAAGTACATCAAAAACAGAAGCGTCTGTTTGATTGATAAATGTGTAAGGAGCATCGGTTTACCAGAGCCGATGCTTTTTTTTACCCTTCTTTGTAGCATGTTAGAAATATTATCCGTAAATTTGGCAGATAATAAGGAAAGAATATGATATGAATATCCCTGTTATATTTCAATTTTTGAAAGAACTGTCTGCAAACAACAATCGTGAATGGTTCAATTCTCATCGGGAACTGTATGAATTCGCCCGTAGCGAGTTTGAGAACTTGCTTACAATAATTATCTCCCGTATCTCTTTGTTTGATGAAAGTATCCGCGGTATAGAAGCAAAGGACTGCACATACCGCATTTATCGCGATATACGCTTTTCCGAAGATAAAACTCCCTATAAGACCCATCTGGGAGGCTATATCAATGCGAAAGGAAAGAAGTCCAACCATTGTGGCTATTACGTGCATTTGGAGCCGGGAAACTGCATGTTGGCCGGTGGTAGTTATTGTCCTCCTCCGCCATTGTTAAGAGCTCTGCGACAAGCGGTATATGACAATATGGATGAGTTTCGTAGTATAGTGGAAGATTCCGCTTTCAAGCAATACTTTCCCGTCATCGGAGAAAATTTTCTTAAAACGGCTCCAAAAGGATTTCCAAAGGACTATCCCTATCTGAAATACCTTCAGTGTAAAGAGTATACAGTTGCCTGCTACCAACTGGATAGCTTCTTTCTTGCTCCAGACTTTTTGGATTGTATGGATGACATCTTCAAGCAGATGAAGCGTTTTTCCGATTTTGTGAATTACACCATAGACGACTTTGAATAATTTACCTATTATATAGTATAACTAACTTAAAACATTTAAATTATGGTTATAGACAGACTTGAAAACATAGAAAAATATACGTTGTTGCATCCTCTGTTTGAGCAGGCCATTGATTTTTTAAAATCACATGACCTGCACTCTTTGGAAATCGGCAAGACCGAACTGAGAGGAAAGGACTTGCTGGTCAACGTGGTCCAGACAAATCCAAAAGAAAAAGAGAATGCCAAACTGGAAACCCATAAAGACTATATTGATATCCAGATTCCATTATCCGGTACAGAGATAATGGGTTATACTGCTGCTAAAGACTGCCTCCCCGTTGATGCCCCCTACAATGCGGAAAAAGACATCACTTTTTTTGAGGGACTGGCAGAGGACTACATTACAGTAAAGCCTGGTATGTTTACCATCTTTTTCCCTCAAGATGGGCACGCCCCGGGCATTACTCCTTACGGTGTAAAGAAAGTGATTGTGAAAGTTAAAGCGTAAATTTATCAATATCCAAAACTCATCCTTTTTATGGAAACATTGAATTTAATCAAGAATGACCCATGGCTGGAACCTTTTGCCGATGCCATCAACGGACGTCATCAACATGCCATAGACAAAGAATTGGAACTGACCAATAAAGGAAAGCTAACCTTATCTGATTTCGCATCCGGATACCTCTATTTCGGTCTGCATCGAACTAACGACGGCTGGGTTTTCCGCGAATGGGCGCCCAATGCAACCCAGATATTTATAGTCGGAACTTTTAATGATTGGAAGGAAGAAAAGAAATACAGCCTGAAACGCAAAGCAAACGGCAATTGGGAAATCAAACTTCCTGCCAATGCCATAAAACACGGTGATTTGTACAAACTGATGGTACATTGGGATGGCGGTTGCGGCGAACGTATCCCTGCATGGACTACACGTGTCGTTCAGGATGAGCAGACTAAAATATTCAGTGCCCAGGTCTGGGCTCCGGAGAAACCGTATAAAATGAAAAAGCGGTCTTTCAAGCCGTCTACGGATCCTTTGTTGATATATGAGTGCCATATCGGTATGGCTCAGCAGGAAGAGAAGGTGGGCAGCTACAAGGAGTTTCAGGAAAAGATTCTTCCCCGTATCGCCAAAGAGGGATATAACTGCATACAGATTATGGCTATTCAAGAACATCCATACTATGGTAGTTTCGGATACCATGTTTCCAGTTTCTTTGCAGCATCTTCCCGTTTCGGTACTCCAGAGGAACTGAAAGAGCTGATTGATACAGCCCATAATATGGGGATTGCAGTTATCATGGACATTGTCCATTCACACGCAGTGAAAAATGAAGTGGAAGGCTTAGGTAACTTTGCCGGTGATCCTAACCAATATTTCTATCCTGGTGGACGCCGGGAACACCCAGCCTGGGATTCACTTTGCTTTGATTACGGCAAGAACGAAGTTATTCATTTCCTGCTATCTAACTGTAAATTCTGGTTGGAGGAATATCATTTCGATGGCTTCCGTTTTGACGGAGTAACCTCCATGTTGTATTATAGTCATGGCTTGGGAGAAGCGTTCTGTAATTATGGAGATTATTTCAACGGACATCAAGACGACAATGCCATTTGTTATCTGACACTTGCCAATCGGCTTATCCATCAAGTCAATGCCAAAGCCATTACCATTGCCGAAGAAGTGTCGGGAATGCCCGGACTTGCAGCTAAATATGAAGATGGCGGCTACGGGTTTGATTACCGCATGGCCATGAATATTCCCGATTATTGGATTAAGACAATCAAAGAAAAAATAGATGAAGACTGGAAGCCATCCAGCATGTTCTGGGAAGTGACCAACCGCCGCAAAGATGAAAAGACCATCTCCTATGCGGAAAGCCATGACCAAGCTTTAGTGGGTGACAAAACCATCATTTTCCGTCTGATTGATGCGGATATGTACTGGCACATGCAGAAAGGAGACGAGAACTATACCGTAAATCGGGGTATTTCTCTCCATAAAATGATACGTTTACTGACTACAACTACTATCAACGGTGGTTATCTTAACTTTATGGGCAATGAATTCGGACATCCGGAATGGATTGACTTCCCCCGTGAAGGTAACGGCTGGTCTTGCAAATATGCCCGCCGTCAATGGGATTTGGTGGATAATAAAAACCTGGCATACCATTATATGGGTGACTTTGATGCTGCGATGTTGGGAGTTGTAAAAAGCATAAAGAATTTTCAGGCTACTCCGGTCCAAGAAATATGGCACAATGACGGTGACCAGATATTGGCCTATATGCGTAAAGATTTGATTTTTGTATTCAACTTCAACCCCAAACAGTCTTTTACTGATTACGGTTTCTTGGTTCCTGCCGGAACCTATGAAGTTATTTTGAATACTGATAATCCAAATTATGGAGGTAATGGTTTAACAGATGATACCATCAAGCACTTTACCATCCACGACCCACTTTACAAAAAAGACAAGAAGGAGTGGCTAAAGCTTTACATACCGGCACGTACAGCCGTTGTGCTGAGAAGAACCAAGTAGTCATTTCATAATACAAAAAAGGAGGTTGTGTCAAAACGCTGGCACAACCTCTTTTTATGCACAAAGCCCCGACTTTCACAAGCCCGGGCTTTGTTATTACCCAAAGTTTTTGTGTCTTTAGGCATAAAGTTTTTCGTTATGGCAAAGTTACATTTTCGTCCTTACATTCCCAACCCAACAGTTCTTTTTCCCGGAAGAATTGATGAAAACATAGCAGCGAACAATCCGGTTCGCATAGTTAATACTGTTGTTGATAACCTCAATCTTGACAATTTCAAGAAGCTTTATAAGGCAACCGGTCGTTGTCCTTATCATCCTGAAATGATGCTTAAAGTGATTATCTATGCCTACATGAACAATATCTATTCGTGCCGGAAAATAGAGAAGCTTCTCCTGCGTGACATTCATTATATCCGGCTTTCCGGTAATGAACATCCGGATTTTATTACCATCAACCGTTTTTGAAACCGTGTAGAAAAGGAAATAAATACCGTATTCACGCAGTTGGTTCTTGTCCTTGCCGACAATGGTACAAAGCTGATGGATAAGATCCGCATTCTCCTGGAGCAGGTGGATGAAGTCATAGCCCAAGAGAACTCCATGAAAGACACACCCGTAGAGTTCACTCCCGCCATGCTCTCAGATATAGTGAATGGACTTAAAGAGGTGCTGGAACACCAGCCTGTAACAAAGGACAAGGAACAAAAGAAAGTCATCCGGGAAAAGAAGAAACAAGTCCGGGAACTTGAGGAACACCGTGACAAGTTGATGGAATACGACAACCATCTTGACACTCTTGGAGAACGCAACTCCTATTCCAAGACCGATCCTGATGCCACCTTCATGCGCATGAAAGAAGACGCCATGAGAAATGGGCAGACCAAACCCGGATATAATC
>ERZ777306.2989-NODE-2989-length-19156-cov-4.493744_pt1 | contig 19156 bp, 20 predicted proteins | sample MGYA00374966_ERZ777306 | MGnify/ENA primary metagenome ERZ777306 (study PRJEB29329, sample SAMN06343882) | mouse gut metagenome | isolation source: Mouse cecum | place: Austria: Vienna | collected 2014-11-15 ...
GAGGAGACGGGAATAAACCTTCTCGAGCTCAAGGACCTTATCTGCATCACAGACCACTGCTACAGACGCGACGGCAAATGGCATCTGAAACACACATACTGGTACAATATGCTGTACAATGACCCTACAGACCTGACGCCCCAGAAAGAGGAGGACATATCCAAGGCCGCATGGGTCGCCAAATCAAGCCTGCCTCCTTTTCTGCACAATACATTTCCGTCCATCGTGGAGGTTTTCAGGGAGGCAAAAGTATAATTTTCACAAAATTTCAGGCAGAGTGAAACAAATTGCAGAAAAAACCGTATAATGTTATGTACTGTCTAAACCAAAAAGAAGTTATTGCATTATGAAACTTTCGCAGTTTAATTTTAACCTGACAAAAGACAAAGTAGCATCAGAGCCGCCGAGATGGCGTGATGACTGCAAACTTATGGTCCTTCACAAGGACACCGGAGAAATCGAACACAAGATATTCAAAGACATAATAGAATATTTCGGCAAAGGGGATACTTTTGTACTGAATGACACAAAGGTTTTTCCTGCACGCCTGTACGGCAACAAAGAGAAGACAGGTGCCGACATCGAGGTATTCCTCTTGAGGGAACTCAACCGCGAGCAGAGGCTTTGGGATGTCATTGTGGACCCTGCAAGAAAAATCCGTATCGGAAACAAGCTGTATTTCGGTGAGGACGAGAACCTTGTAGCCGAAGTCATCGACAACACCACATCCCGCGGAAGAACCCTGAGGTTCCTGTACGACGGGCCATACGAGGAATTCAAGGAGACATTGTTCAGCCTCGGAGAGCCTCCTGTGCCAAAATGGGTAAAAGAAAAGGTGACAGAGGAAGATGTGGAGAATTTCCAGACGATCTTCGCTGCCCACGAAGGAGCCGTATCCGCACCGGCGGCCGGTCTCCATTTCAGCAGGGAGCTGTTCAACAGGATGATTCTCAAAGACATCAACAAAGCATTCATCACCCTGCACATGGGTATCGGACATTTCAGGTCCGTAGACGTGGAAGACCTTTCGAAACACAAGATGGATTCGGAAAGGCTTATCATCACACCCGAAGCGGCCGATATCATCAACAGCACAAAAGCGGCTAAACACAAGGTCGTGGCTGTCGGAGTGACTGTAATCCGCGGTCTTGAAGCATACTACACCACAAACGACGAGGTCATCGCATTTGACGGATGGACAAACAAATTCATTTTCCCTCCGTACAGGTTCGCGATTCCGGACGCCATAGTATCAAACTTCCATCTGCCATGCTCTACAATGCTGATGTCGGTTGCCGCTTTCGGAGGATATGAGAACGTTATGAAAGCCTACGGCGTGGCCCTTAAAGAAGGCTACAAGTTCGGTCCTTACGGAGACGCTATGCTTATATTGTAAAATTTCCTCAAAAAGAGAAAATATCATAAAAAACAGAAAAACCGCCTGCAGGGAAGTTCCCCGCAGGCGGTTTTTCTTTCATATTGACATACTTTTGCATTCGACCAATACACAAAGTAGCCTATGTATGATGAAAAGATTTGCAGATACACGCTGAACAGGATATTCGGATACAGGCCCAAAATCGCTCACGCTCTGGTCGACAGCATAGGATCGGCATCGGAAGTGTTCAGAATCGGGTCCACGAGACTCAAAGAGATGCTTCCATACACAAAAGACATCTGCCTTCTGTCCGACAGCGAATACGAGAAATCGCACATAGAACTGAAAAGGCTTGAAGCGGCAGGCATCAGGTTCATCTGCAACGACGACGCTTTCTTCCCTGCCCTGCTGAAAGAATGTGAAGACCACCCTATGGGCCTGTATGTCAGGAGCGAAAGTCCATTCCGCGAAATTTTCACAGAATGCACAAACATAGCAGTCATCGGGACACGGGACATCTCACCATACGGCAGGGAATGGTGCGAAAGAATCGTCTCCTCCCTGCCCGGAACAAGCCCGGAGACGGCTGTCATAAGCGGCCTTGCGATCGGCACCGACATAACAGCACACAGGACGGCATTGAAAAAGGGAGTGCGGACAATAGCCGTCATCCCTACCGGAATAGACGGAATATATCCATACAGACATCTCTCTGAAGCGGAACGCATTGCCTCCTCACCAGGATGCGCCATCATCACGGACTACCCTCCGCAGACAAAAGCATTGAAGATCAATTTCCTGAGACGGAACAGAATAATTGCCGGTCTATGCAGGGCGACAATACTTGTCGAATCAAAAGTCAAAGGAGGAGGAATGACAACGGCACGGCTCGCATTCTCCTACTCAAGGGATGTATACGCGCTTCCCGGAAGGGCGGACGACATCAGGTCACAAGGATGCAATCTCCTCATCAAGGAAAAAATCGCCGAGCCGATCTTTTCCGAACAGGCACTTCTGGAAAGCCTTTCCCTGCAGAAAGCCATAGAAAGCGACAGAAATGACGCATACGGGAAAGACACTTTCACAAAAATGTATTCGGGGACACTGGACAGCAGTTCCATAGATATCCTGTCGAGAATAGTGCTTGCCATAAAAAACCGGCGCGGCATCACAATAGAAGAAACGGCGCAGAGACTCGGTATAAGCTACAGGCAGACTTCAGAGCTCGTGTGCCTGCTGGAGTGCGACGGCATAATATCCACAGACCTTATGCAAAGGTGCTTCATCAAACTGCAATGAACAAAAATCAACGATTAAAAATAAATTGTAAATTTGCGTCCTGTTGCATATAAACCGCCGGAATGACAAATTTTATAGACACCCATACACATCTTTATGACGAGGCATTCGCGGAGGATGCCGACGCCGCAATTGAAAGGGCAATAGACGCAGGAGTCACCAAAATGGTGTTCCCTGACATAGACAGTTCATCAAGAAAAGCGATGTTTGAACTTTCCTCACGGCACGAAGGTACCGTATTCCCCTGTCTCGGACTTCATCCGACATCAGTGGGAGCAGGATGGGAGCAGGAATATTCGGATATGCTCGGTGAAGTCAGCCGCCACAAGATCATTGCTATCGGAGAAACAGGAATAGACTGCTACTGGTCAAAAGAATTCATCGGACAGCAGAAAGAGGTTTTCCGGCTTCAGCTCGAGATAGCCTCAAAGATGGACCTCCCGGTCATAATACATTCAAGGGAGTCCACTGAAATAATCTTTGACATACTTGAAGGATTCAAGGGAGCAGGGCTGCGCGGAGTCTTCCACGCATTCAGCGGCAGCTATGAGACATTCGAACGCTTCTCTGCATACGGAGACTGGTACGTCGGCATCGGAGGCGTATTGACATACAAGAAGGCATCAATCGCCGAGACTATAAAAAGAATACCGCTTGAAAGAATACTGACAGAGACGGACTCGCCGTACCTGACGCCTGTCCCACACAGGGGGCAGCGCAATGAAAGCAGCTATATCCCACTGATAGCGGAGAAGATAGCGGCCCAGAAAGGCACAAGCATCGAAAATGTGGCCGAGACCACATACAGGAACGCACAAAACTTATTCAGGATATGAAAAACAACAAATCCGCAGACAAGGCCTCCATTCTGATAATATACACCGGAGGTACAATAGGGATGAAACAGGACCCTTCAGACCTTACCCTGAAGCCGTTTGATTTCAGCCAGATATTGGACGAAGCACCGGAGCTGGGGAAATTCGCCTGCCGGATCGACACCTATACATTCAATCCGATAATAGACTCTTCAGATGTAGAGCCGGCCTTATGGCAGCAGCTGGCTCAGCTGATATACGACAGGTATGACGAACACGACGGCTTTGTCATCCTGCACGGCACGGACACTATGGCATATTCCGCCTCCGCCCTGAGCTTTATGCTTGAAGGACTGACCAAACCGGTGATTTTCACCGGGAGCCAGCTTCCCATCGGAGTTCCGAGAACCGACGGACGCGAGAATCTCATATCATCGGTAGAGATAGCCGCGGCAAAAGACGGCGAAGGGCACGCGCTCGTGCCCGAAGTCTGCATCTGTTTCGACAATATGCTGATGAGAGGCAACAGGACCACTAAAGTAAATTCAGACAACTTCAGGGCATTCAGGTCAGAGAACCTTCCTCCGCTCGCGGAGGCCGGCATCAGCATAAGATACAACACTTCTCTCATAAGAAAGCCGGAAGACTGGTCACGGCCGCTCACCCTGCACAAAGACCTTGACACACGTGTGTCGATTCTCAAGATACACCCTGGAATAACCCCGCAGGTGGTCAGGAACATCCTGCTCGGAGACCAGACAAGAGCCGTGATACTTGAAACATACGGCTCAGGGAACGCGCCTTGCAAAGAATGGTTCATCTCAATAGTAAAGGAAGCCGCCAATTCCGGAAAAATCCTTATGAATGTGACCCAATGCCTTGGAGGAAGCGTAAATATGGACATCTACGCAAACGGCAAAACGCTAAAGGAAGCCGGCGTGCTGAACGGGTATGACAGCACTACAGAAAGCGCGCTCGCAAAGTTGTTTCACCTTATGGGAAGGGGCGAAAACAACACCTGGGTCAAAACACATCTGGAGCTTGACCTAAGAGGTGAAATATCAAAATAATTATTGCCATGTGAAAATTAATTGCTAAATTGCACCGGATTTAGGGAGTGTAACAAAGGCACTTGTTCTAATTCGAATAATTTAAAAACAATTTAATACATTATTAATTAAACACACAAAAACAATTATGAAAAAATTTTTCATGTTTTTGGCAGTTATCGGCCTCACAGCCATTTCTGCGCAGTACGCAGCCGCTCAGGACGCAGAGGCTGCTTCAGAGACAACCGTAGCGGCGGCTGAGACTGTTGACCCGTTCAATGCCCCAGCTGAAGAAGTTCCTTTCCACCAGGCTCTCAAGACAAAATTCATCGAGGGTGGTGCAGGCTTCATGTCACTCGTTATCATCTGTCTTATTCTCGGTCTTGCTCTCTGCATCGAGAGGATTCTCTATCTGTCATTGTCAAAGACAAACACAAAGAAACTCCTTGCTGCAATTGAGGAAGCTCTTCAGAATGGCGGCGTAGAGGCTGCAAAAGAGGTTTGCCGCAACACACGCGGACCAGTGGCAAGCATTTTCTACCAGGGTCTTCTCCGTATGGACCAGGGTATCGAGGTTGTCGAGAAGACAGTCGTTTCCTACGGTTCTGTACAGATGAGCCAGATGGAAAGCGGTCTTTCCTGGATTTCCCTCTTCATCGCTATCGCACCTTCTCTCGGATTCTTGGGAACCGTTATCGGTATGATCCAGGCATTCGACGCTATCCAGGCTGCAGGTGATATTTCTCCAAACGTTGTTGCAGGAGGTATGAAAGTCGCTTTGATCACTACTGTCGGTGGTTTGATCGTTGCCGTTATCCTTCAGATTTTCTACAACTACATCCTTTCAAAGATCGACGGTCTTACAATCGATATGGAGGATGCTTCCATCTCATTGGTGGATACACTGGTTAAATATCAGAATAAATAATTAGTACAATGTATCAAAAGGTCATAAAATATATTTCTTGGGCATTGCTTATCGTCAGCGTTGTCATTGGAGTCCTCGGTTTCGCAATCGGGTTCAACACCAGTGATGCTGTAGCGGTTGACACTTTGCTCTACTGGGCGTACGCTATGGTCGGCGCGGCTCTGGCAGCGATCATTCTGATCGGCATTTATGTCGGAGCGACCAACAATCCTAAGGGACTGCTCAAAACAGCTCTCGTAGTAATAGGATTCGCTGCCATCATAGCTGTCGCATACCTTGTCGCACCGGGCGCAGACGCCGTGGGATACAACGGAGAACAGCCAAGTGCAGTAACTCTCAAATTCACTGATACGATCCTTATCCTTACATACCTTTCCTGCGGTCTTGCCGTTTTGTCAATCATTGCAGGAGCTGTAGTGGGAGCTTTTCGTAAATAACCAAGCATTATGGCAAAAAAGACACCTGAAATAAATTCAAGTTCAACGGCGGATATTGCATTCCTCCTGCTTTGCTACTTCCTGATGACCACTACAATGGGTCAGGATTCAGGTCTGCAGCGCCGTCTTCCTCCTATGCCTGACAAAAACCAGCAAGTGGAGGACCAGAAGGTTAATCGCCGCAACATCATCGTTGTGAAGATTAACTCTGCCGACAGGCTTCTTGCCGGCAATGAACCGATGGATGTCAGCCAGCTGAAGGACAAAATCAAAGAATTCCTTAATAACCCTGCAAACGACCCTAACCTCCCGGAAAAAAGTCCTAAGGAGATTGAAGGATTCGGAGTATTTGAAGTTTCAAAAGGAGTCATTTCACTCCAGAACGACCGCGGTACAAGCTACCAGGCATACATAGCCGTACAGAACGAGCTTGTAAAGGCGATCAACGAACTTCGTGACGATTTCTGCCTTTCACATTATGGAAAGGTCTACAGCAAACTCGACGAAGAGAAACAGAAAATCGCCAGGGAAGCCATTCCTCAGAACATATCTGAGGCAGAACCTAAGGATATAAACAAAAGATAAAGAAAGGAGATAATTATGTCAAAATTCGGAAATAACAGCAAAAAGGAAATGCCGGGATTGACGACTTCATCCCTCTCCGATATCGTGTTTATGCTTCTGTTCTTCTTTATGGTCACCACCAGTATGCGTGAAAGTGAAAATAAAGTTGCAGTCAAACTTCCTGAAGCTACAGAGATAGCCAAACTTGAAAGAAAGGACTTGACTTCATATATCAACATAGGTCCTCCTGTGAAACACCTTCAGGCCCAGTACGGTACTGATGCGCGTATCCAGCTGAACGATTCGTTCAAGACCGTTGATGAAATCCGTGACTTTATCGCAGCTGAACGTGATGCTATGAGTGAGGCTGACAGGCAGTTCATGACTGTTGCCATCAAGGCAGACGAGAATGTCAGGATGGGTATCATTACTGACGTGAAACAGGAACTGCGCAGATGCTCAGCATTGAAGATTATGTATGCAGCCCGTAAAAACGCAGCAGAATAATCAATAATTTATATCAAAAAAGGGGTTGTACAATGTACAACCCCTTTTTATTAAAACCACAGCTATTATGAACAAAACAATATCATCAGCACTTGTCGCCGTATCCCTGATAGCCGCAGCATCGTTATCAAGCGGATGCTGTTCCAAAGACACACAGGACAGGCAGGCAAAATATATATTCGTAATGATAGGTGACGGAATGGGAGCGACTCAGGCAGCCGTCGCTGAATCATATCTGTCCTACAAAGCAGGTAAACTCGGAGGAGAGCAGCTCTGCTTCACACAGTTTCCAGTACTCGGAACCTGCACCACATTCTCTGCAGACAAAAATATCACCTGCTCGTCAGCGTCAGGAACAGCAATAGCGACAGGACACAAGACCAACAACAATATGCTCGGTGTGGACCCGGAAGGCAACAGCCTCAAAAGTATGGCATATACACTGAAGGAGCAGGGATACCGCATAGGCATAATGTCGTCTGTCCCTGTCAACCACGCGACACCGGCTTCATTCTACGGACATAACAAGAACAGGGGCGACTATTACAACATCGCACGTGAAATTCCTGAATCAGACTTCGACTTCTTTGCCGGAAGCGGAATACTGCAGTTCAAAGGAAAGGACAATGACAAGGAAGGTATCGATGAATATCTCGAAAGAGAGGGATATGACGTATGTTTCGGTCTTCAGGAACTTAAGGAAAGCGAAGACAGAGACGGAGTTGTCCTGATACCGGCAAGCCAGAGAAAAGAGAGTGCTGCAAACTACGAAATAGACCGTAACGACGAGGATGACTACGTGCTCCGCGATGTCGTTTCCGCCGCAATCGAATATCTTGGCGAAGACAATCCGTTTTTCATTATGTGCGAAGGCGGAGAAATAGACTGGGCAGCACACGACAACAATGCCAAGGATCTGGTCGATGCGACACTGAGGTTTGATGACGCGGTCAAAGTTGCATACGAGTTCTATCTCAGACATCCTGACGAGACTCTGATTATCGTCACCGCAGACCACGAGACAGGAGGAGTCACCATCGGTGCGAACAAAGGAAAGAGCATCGGATGGGAAGGCATAGAAAAAGCATTCTCGGAAGACAGGAAATACGACAGTCAGGAAAAACGGGAAATCAGCTTCGACAACAATATCGGATGGACGACATTTGACCATACCGGAGGTCCTGTTCCTATCTATGCTATAGGCGTAGGGGCGGAAAGATTTGCCGGAAGGATGGATAACACGGACATTCACGACAAAATTGTAAGAAAATAAAGACAAATGAATTATATTTGTACGTTTGAATAAAATTTATGAAAATGGAAAAATTGATTAGAACCAAGGTAAAGGACCTTCTGAGGCAGGAGCCGGGGAAGGATGTCCTCGCCAAAGGATGGGTAAGGACAAAAAGAGGGAACAAAAATGTATCTTTCATCGCGCTGAATGACGGTTCTACAATAAATAATATACAAGTCGTTGTCGATGCCGGCAAATTCAATGAAGAGCAGCTGAAGAAAATCACGACCGGAGCCTGCATAGGCGTAACCGGAGCATTGGTAGCATCGCTCGGAAACGGCCAGTCAGTAGAAATCCAGGCCAAGGAAATAGAAATCTTCGGAGAAGCCGATCCAGAGACCTATCCTCTCCAGAAGAAAGGCCATACAATGGAATTCCTCAGAAGCATCGCGCACCTCAGACCAAGGACAAACACTTTCGGAGCCGTGCTGAGAATCAGGCACGCAATGGCTTTTGCCATACATAAATATTTCAACGACAAAGGATTCGTCTATCTTCATACACCTCTTATCACAGCATCGGACTGTGAGGGTGCCGGAGAGATGTTCCAGGTCACTACACTTGATATGAAAAATCCTCCGCTCAAAGAGGACGGAAGTATCGACTACAGCCAGGATTTCTTCGGAAAGCAGACAAGCCTCACCGTGAGCGGACAGCTTGAAGGCGAACTTGGAGCAATGGCTCTCGGTGAGATTTACACATTCGGTCCGACATTCCGTGCTGAAAACTCAAATACTCCGAGACACCTTGCCGAGTTCTGGATGATAGAGCCTGAAATGGCATTCTACGAAATAGAGGACAATATGAATCTGGCTGAGGATTTCATCAAATCCCTTGTGAAATATGCCCTTGACAACTGTTATGATGACATAAAGTTCCTCAATGACATGTTTGACAAAGAGCTTATCGAAAGACTCCAGAGCGTCATAAAGACAGATTTCGTAAGGCTTACCTACACGGAAGGTATCAGAATTCTTGAAGAGTCAGGAGAAAAGTTCGAGTTCCCTGTAAGCTGGGGAGTCGACCTGCAGAGCGAGCACGAGAGATATCTGGTGGAAAGACATTTCGGCAAACCTGTAATTATGACGGACTACCCTAAGGAAATAAAGGCATTCTATATGAAACAGAACGCCGACGGAAAGACCGTGAGAGGTATGGACGTGCTTTTCCCTAAGATCGGAGAAATCATCGGAGGTTCAGAAAGAGAATCATCACTTGAGAAACTTGAAGCACGCATCGCGGAAATCGGTATGGGAAGAGAGTCTCTGGAATGGTATCTTGACACCCGCCGTTTCGGTTCCGCTCCTCACAGCGGCTTCGGTCTCGGATTTGAGCGTCTCCTGCTGTTTGTAACAGGAATGAGCAATATCAGGGATGTGATTCCGTTCCCGCGTACACCTAAGAATGCAGAATATTAATCCTTAACAAGACGACCTATGTTGATTATCGGAATAGCCGGAGGTTCAGGATCGGGCAAGACGACAGTCGTTCAGGCCATCACAAAACAGCTTAAGGAAAGAGTCGTTGTAATCCCCCAGGATTCATACTACAAAGACTCAAGCCACCTTACTGCCGAGGAAAAAAGATATATGAATTTTGACCATCCGGACTCCATCGACTTCAATCTGCTGAATGAGCAGATCAAGATGCTGAAGGAAGGCAGAAGCATAGAGCAGCCGGTCTACTCATATATCACCTGTTCCCGTTCCAAGACTGAAACAATTACGGTAAATCCTGCAGAAGTCATAATTATTGAGGGCATACTTATCTTCACCTGCGCCGAGCTGCGCGATCAGATGGACATCAAACTGTTTGTTGATGCCGATGATGACGACAGGCTTATGCGCGTGATGGCAAGGGACATAATAGAAAGAGGCAAGACCGTCGAGACTGTAATCGAGAGATACAGCAAGACGGTCAAGCCGATGTACCTACAGTTCATCGAACCGAGCAAAAGATATGCCGATGTCATCATCCCTCAGGGAGGACACAACCAGGTAGCCATTGATATTCTGACTGCGACAATAGAAAAATCCCTGAACTGTATAGAAGGCAAGTGAATATAAAACATCTGTACAAGCGACTGAAGTCTGAAGACAAAGCAGGCTTATATATCACCGTGATTTTCCATCTCACGGTGATTATTGTGTTGCTTGCCATTCAGATAGGAGCTGTGGTCAGCAAGGAAAATTCATTTGTACTGGACTTTTCAAAGCAGGAAGAGACAGAAAGACTGGCCAAAGAAGAGGAGTTCAGAGAAAATGTGAGCAGACGCATCGATGAAATGCTGCGGACAGCCAGCGCGGTCTCTGATGCGAATATACGCAATATTGCCGTAGACGCCTCTTCCCCGAAAATGAAGGATGACAGGGGCACGGATGCCGAACAGCTGTACAAAGATGCGGAAAGGCTTGCAAAGGAACTTGCAGACGGTCCCAGACAGGCACTTTATGAAGACGCACGGGACGAAACGGTTGAAATCTCCGGACAAAAGTCAGACAAAAGTTCACAGAAGGAATATAAAGGACCTTCCGTAGTATCATATACTCTTGACGGGCGCAAGGCAAGCCATCTCAAAATACCAGCATACAGATGTATGGGAGGCGGAGATGTCACGGTATTGATTACCGTAGACCCTCAGGGCAATGTGATCAATGCAAAAATCTATGACTCCCTGTCCGCTTCAGACCAATGTCTCAGGGATTTCGCCATACGTGCGGCAAGACTGTCCAAATTCTCAAAATCAGCAACAGCCCCATCGCGTCAGCAGGGAGAAATAGTCTACAGGTTCATAGCGCAATAATCATTGGCGCGAATACCCCGGTCATTATCTGACTGCCACTGTACCGGGATTTTCCAGTGCAACCTTGATCGTCTCGTCGATGTCTATGTAGAAACGGTAGAACGCTTCATCATCAAGTTTGGAGTACCGTCCGACGAGAGCCTTGAGCTGAGGCATCATATAAGCCTCGGACAGTTCCCATTCGCCTTTCTTTGCCACAATACCTTCCGCAGCGGCAAAATCGACGAACCTGCGGCCCAGATCAAGACTTTCAAGATATGATGAAAGTTCGTCAAAATTCTCAATGGCAGACAATTTTGCCCTGTAGCGGTCAAACATTAATGAAGCGAAACGCATCTGCATCGCCTTCTTGTTGCATTTGATATAGAAAGATGTAGCCTTTGTAGTATCAATAGGGACAAATATATCAGGCACGATTCCTCCGCCTCCGTATACAGTCCTTCCTCCTACGGTGAAATACTCTATACTGCGGTCTATCTTTATGCTGTCCGCCTCCGTCATCTCACCGTGCGCATAACGCTCATATATGTCATAGGCATAGTCTGGAGAATACGGTTTCTGTATACAGCGTCCCGAAGGGGTATAGAATCTTGCAACAGTAAGCCTTATCCCTGATCCGTCCGTAAAATTAAGCGGTTCCTGGACCAGTCCCTTGCCGAAAGAACGTCTTCCGACAATCACTCCCCTGTCATTGTCCTGTACCGCTCCGGCAAATATTTCACTTGAAGATGCGGAAGACTCGCCTATCAGGACCGAAAGCTCCACATCCTGAAGAGTACCCCGGCCATCTGCCTTGAACTCCTGCCTGTCACGGTGCAGTCCTTCCATATAAACAATCATCGCCCCTTTCGGTAGAAATTCATTGCCGAGCAGAAGTGCCTGGTCAAGATATCCTCCGCTGTTGTCACGAAGGTCAAAAAGCATTCTTGTCATACCTTGCGAAAGAAGCTCCGCACTGGCCTTGCTGAATTCGCTGTAGGTTGTCCTCGAAAATTTTGACAGACGTATATATCCTGTAGTGTCATTGACCATAAATGCGGCATCGACACTGTTTACAGGAATTTTTCCTCTGGTGATATCAAACGGTATCACAGCACCTGAGCGCGATACCGTTATCTTCACCTTGCTTCCTGAAGGCCCCTTCATAAGCCTTACCATACTGTCCTGAGGCGTCTTAACCCCGGCTATATCTTTGGTATCTACTCTGATGATCCTGTCTCCCTGCATCAGCCCGGCCTTTTCTGACGGGCCTCCAGGAATGACACTGAGCACTATGGCCGTATCATTGGGTACATTGAACTGGATACCGATTCCCTCAAAATTACCGGCAAGCTCAGTCTCTGAAATCTCCAGATCCACAGGAGGCAGATACACAGAATGAGGATCCAGCTTCTGAAGCGCGGCTTCTACAGCAGCATCCGTCATACCCTTCATATCTATAGTGTCGACATAATTCTTCTCCACTTCCTGAAGAATCAGATTCAGTTTACGCCAACGCTCATAGTTCCCGTCAAATTTTTTCGTGTCTGTGATTCTGAACACAATGCCGGAAAGAAGAGCACCGATAACAATGCCCAGAAGGGCTGCATAGAGGGCGGTATTTCCTTTTTTCATCTTCAATCAACCTTTTCTACGACAACTCCCGCCTTGACAAGGAGGTCAACCCCGTCCGTAAGCCTGTATTCGTCACGGTAGACGACACGGCTGATTCCGGACTGGATAATCAATTTAGCGCATTCAATACAAGGGGCAGCAGTTACATACAATGTGGCATTCCTGCTGCTGTTGCCCGACTGTGCGACTTTGGTGATAGCATTCGCCTCTGCGTGAAGTACATACGGCTTTGTCGCCCCGCTCTCGTCCTCGCAAATGTTCTCAAAGCCTGCAGGAGTGCCGTTATATCCGTCAGATATGATCATCCTGTCCTTCACGAGCAGTGCCCCGACCTGACGTCTTCTGCAATATGAGTTTTGCGCCCATATAGCCGCCATCTGCATATAACTGCTGTCAAATTTCTCCATACCGAATTAATTTCTCTGATAAAGATACCTTTTGATGCTTCTCTTTGGAGTACGCTCAAAATCTTCCGGAAGAATCTCGATCTTCTTGATCCTTGCATAGTTCGGAAGTTCCTTGTTCGTCTCCACCATAGCTTCGTTGAGAGCTTTTTCCAAAGCCTCACGGCTGAATCCGTCAACCTCACCCTGGTGGAAATCAGGATATATCAGAGCCGTCAGTCCCCCGTCGTCCTCTATGACAAGAGAATCCACAACATATTTCATATTGTTCAGGACGCACTCGATCTCCTCCGGATATATATTCTGTCCTGAAGGGCCGAGTATCATACATTTGGAACGTCCCCTGAGGAAAAGATATCCCTCGGAATCCATTATTCCCATATCGCCTGTACGGAACCATCCGTCCGCAGTGAACGATGCTTCGGTAGCCTCTTCGTTCTTGTAGTATCCGAGAAATACATTGGCTCCTTTGACAAGGACTTCTCCCGGGATGGTATACGGATCATCAGAGTCAATCTTTATCTCCATATTCGGAGCCGCCTTTCCACAGGAAAGAAGCTTGTTGGTCTTCCAGTCATCGTATGCTATGATCGGTGCGCACTCCGTCATACCGTAACCGACAGTGAACGGGAAGTTTATCCTTTTGAAGAACGCTTCAACCTCCTTGTTGAATGCGGCACCTCCGATTATGACCTCTTCAAACTTTCCTCCGAAAGCTTCAATAAGCTCCGTCCTTATCTTCTTCATGACAACCTGGTCAAGGCCCGGAATATTCATAAGGAATCTGATGCCGCCTTTGTCAAGTATAGGCTTGAGCTTGTTTTTATAGACTTTCTCTATGATAAGAGGAACAGCGATGACGATATGAGGCTTGATTTCGGCAAGAGCCTGCATAATGATCTTTGGACTCGGAACCCTTGTAAGGAAATGCACGTGTGAACCCACTGTCATCTCAAACAGAAGTTCGAACATCATACCGTACATGTGGGCAGAAGGCAGCATCGCCACGACATCGGACTCATTGCCAATCATAGGAAGCACCTGTTTTGCAAACACTATGTTGGAATACAGTGCCCTGTAAGGAATCATCACTCCCTTTGAAAAGCCTGAAGTTCCTGAAGTATAGTTGATGAGCGCGAGTTCATCAGCCGAATCCTCATAATAATCCAGATTCTCAGGCAGGAAGTTCATCGGATATTTCTTTCCGAAAAGCTCATTGAGATGCTCCCTTACAGAAGTTATCTCATCTGTCCTCGAATAAAGGAAAGAGAAATTGTTTATCTGGATTACAGCCTGAAGGTTAGGCATCTCCGATTCGGTAAGCCCTTCCCATACGACATCATCAACAAAAAGTATCTTTGCTTCAGAATGGTTCACCAGGTGGTGGACATTTCCTGCTTTGAATTCGTGAAGGATGGGAACCGGCACTGCACCGTATGTAATCGCAGAAATAAACGCTACACCCCAGTTGGCCTGGTTGCGTGCACATATTGCAATCTTGTCACCTTTTACAAGTCCGCAATTTTCATACATAATGTGCATCTTGGCAATTCTTCTTGCCACATCCCTATAATGAAGGACCTGTCCCTTATAGTTTGAAAGGGCCGGACGGTCCCAATTCGCTTTGAAACTCGCTTCGTAAAGTTTGTTTACAGATTGAAATTCCATAATTGTTCGTATTTGGTTTAAGGTTTAAGTTCAACTGTTACTTTCTTGCCGTCATATCTCGTGACTTCAACTCCTCCCTTGACAGGGGTAACCGCACTGTCCGGCCTGATCTTCCTGTTGCCTTCAAACGATGTCAGCGGATCACCTCCATAGAAAGGATATATAAGAGTCTGCAGCGACGTCCTGACAGCCCAGTAGGTCTTTCCGCCGACCTTTATTTCCTCCGGAAGACCTTTGATTGTCTCCGACGGTCTTATACCTTTCCAGTCAGCAGGCTTACGTCCCTGAAGATTGTACATATCGATAGTATTGTCCTTGTGAAGCACCATCACATTGTATTTTCTCGCACCGGAAAAGTCATAGACATCAGGGCCTATAAGTATTTCCTTGCCAAGATCCACCGGGAAAGGACTTACAAATCGTCCCAACCTGTCTATAAGATACAGTTTTGATCCTGATGCGAACAGAATCTGTAGCTTCCCGTTGGCAAAATAGTCTACTGTCACGGCATTTCCGCATATAGGCGTACTGAACGGTGCTCCCCAGAGCCCTTTTCCGTTCTCATCTTCCAGACAGAGATACATATTGGACCTCTGATAGAACGAATTGATTTTTCCCGTGCCGGAATTCTTCACCTTGAAAGGTCCTGTCGGGACAACCACTACTGTATCTCGTTCGTATACAGGTGCATTGCTCTTGATTTCAGAGACGCGGTCAAGAGTGAAGCCGACCGTATTGTCACCTTTGGATGAGCCTATTTTCATTACAGCGGGAGCGAATACCGCATCTGCAAAGAAAGATTTGAGTGCTGAAGCATATTCCTTTCTGAACACCTGCTCCAGTACCGCAGAGTTCTCAGTCATCGACATATAGCCGAAGAAGTGCAGATTGCGCGTATCGGCACGGCCCGAAAGGTCAGCTCCGGACAGATATGAAGCAAGAGTATTCTCCAATGCGACTCCACTGACATACTCGTTTACGGCAGATTCGCTTCCGGCAATAATCCAGCCCTTCATATATGTGAACTTCGACTCATCATCTGCAGAAAACAGTGAGCCGAAAAGCGAAGACGCGAATCCGGAATAGACAAAATCGTGCACCGCCGGAACATACTGTTTCACGGAGGTGACATCCAGACCTCTGAAAATCGTATTGACATCGATATTTCCCGGCCTGAGCAGCAATACGTTTTCAAGCCTGTCGCCCACATAGAACGAGGCTTGCGCTATCTCTTTGAGATCCAGAATCTCAGCCCACTGCGCAGGAGCGATTTTGACATTGTTCTGAAGAGCCTTCTGCGCGGCCTTGTACTTAGCCTCCCCCATCTTCGTGTCCGCGAACTTCAGATATGCTTCAAGATAGGCGTTAACATCAGCCAAAGGGACAGAAAAGGCAGACACCGTATAGGAAGGCAATACATCAGCGACTTTTGACGTCGCAACGGAAGTGTTGCGGAAGACATTGAGGAATTTTTCATTGCCGTGGCCGCTTATCATAGTGCCGGACATCGAAAGTCCTGAAAATGAAGTCTGGTCAAACGAAAGGACTATCCAGTCCGAAATACGCCGGGAAAAGTCCGCATATTTTCGGTAGCCGCTGTTGAGGACTTCGGACATAAGTTTGCCGATATTGGCGTTGGAAATATACAGCTGGCCTATGCCATAGCTGACGGAAGCCGCAGATGCGAACCCGTCGTGGTCAACTACAGAAATAGATTGTGATATATGTCTTTCGGAAGATTTCAGAAGCGACTCGGAAGATGAGATGAGAAGCAGCTGGCGTTTTTCCAGATATGTTCCCTTCTCAGCAAGCTTGGAGCAGTCAAGACTCGAAGTATAAAGTCCGTATTCTCCGGCAAAATCCCTAAGCATATAGACATCTTCAGAAAGCGTAGCTCCAGACCTGCCCGCATCGATTATGAGCAGAGGCATAAGCGAGCCTCCATAATGAAACGAGAGCAGAGCCCTTGATGACCTTATTGAATGGATTTCCTTTGCCTCAATCTTGCCGTAGACTCCTGAAATGAATTTCCCGAATCCGTCTGATGAGGACATAAAGCCGACTGGAGAATCCGCGCCTCCAAGAACGAAAGACAGAGACTTCAAGTCATCAAAACGCATCAGGGCCACGGCATCAGACGGTACAGCCTGAAACAGCCCGTTGCGGCTATCAGACAACTCAAGCCCGGAGCTGTCCCTGCTTCCGGAAGTATCCGAATATAAAAACATTATAGCCACTCCCACTCCTGCAAGGAGTACAATTATGGCTATAGTCAAAAAAATTACAGTCTTTTTGTTCATACAGCAATTACTTTACAGCAATCGCCTCTATCTCAACTTTCACACCAAGAGGAAGGGCGGCTACCTGATAGCAGGCTCTTGCCGGTTTGTCCTGGGTAAAGAACTCCGCATAGACCTCATTCATTGCCTTGAAGTTGGCGATATCATCCAGAAGGACGGTCGTTTTCACGACATTGTCATACGTCATACCTGCTTCGGCAAGAATAGCACCTACATTCTTGAGAGACTGTCTTGTCTGCTCCTCAATGGTCTGAGGCACTGAACCGTCAGCCGGAACTACAGGAATCTGACCTGAAACATACAATGTCCCATTAACTTCTATTGCCTGGGAATAAGGGCCCACCGCCTTCGGTGCATCAGCAGTCGCAATAACTTTTTTCATCTTTATATCAATTAAATACGTTTATATACATCCAATCACCCCACTTCCAATCTGCAAATATAGTCAAAACCGAGAGCAGAGACAAAATTTATTTTGCCTCTGTCCCTGCAAACCTACACTGCAGCAGCGTCTACAGGCATTTTACCGCCCGGGACAATATCGCCAATAACTATAAGCAATACTTAAAAATCACGAGCAGGGCCGCCTAACGTAACCTCAACACTATCAACAACATACAAAACAGAGACCTGCTTTGCCCCTACATTTTGACGAGGGCAAAGCAGGCCATTACTTTATATAACATTAATTATCAACACATTAACAAATACACCCCTGCTTGTGATTTGTATCTCGTCCTGAAAAAGTTTACCCCCCCCATTATTTTATGCACATATCATCCTCCAGAATGCACCGAAGCATCAGGCTTTTCTTTGCTAATGCTCAACAAGATAGGCAGGTTCATCCTGCTCTCGCTCAATCGCAAAGTTAACAGTATTTCCGGAACAGAAGGCGTATAAATCATTATGGTATTTTATAAACTGATGGCTTTGTATGTCGGATATTATTTCCAAATGAAGATTTATATATTTTAAAACAAAGTATGGAGAGAAAAGTCCCTCCATACTTTAATCATTATAAGTTATTCCAGATATCTGGAATTTTTAATGAACACATCACATATTATTTTTGCATATTGAGGAAACAGTTCCACATCCAATTGAGGTTGATGTTTTTGGAAGAATTCATAAGCCTGGGACAATTGCCGGTGCAGTATGTACGAATAATCAAGGGTCTGAAATTCAGAGCAGATTATTTCACAGTCGTTGCCTGATTTCAGCACCAGGGAAGTATGTGCAGGATGAATAGTCGTCGGAGTAAAACCGAGCAGTCCATCGGCAGGGATTTCAGAAAAACATTTCATTCAAAACATCAAAGACATTCATAGCGATTCAGAGGCCTTATTTCAACATTATCCAGAATACGGTCAAACAATTCAAGATCCTCTTCTCTGACGTAGTAATACATCACAGAAACTCTGTAGTTAACATATTGCTTATATGTGTCCTGTCTAAAATATAGCCCGTCATCACTACAGCATTTTTCGGTTTGACCGCAATAGCGGTTCGTGCCTTGGAAATATACCTGATAATTTATATCTGGAAATATATAAGAACACAATGGACTACCGTAATATACCAACAAATATGCGGCTGATCTCTTTTGAGGCTTTTCATATTTCCTCAGATACACATATAGCCAAGTCTTAAATCCATTATCGTCTTCTTTTTGCATCGGACTTTTGAAGCCTTCTGTTTCTATTATGACCTCACTGCCATACAGTTCCAATGTATCGCACACCTGTCCAAGCACGGACGTTACGAAAGCAACACTTAAAATCAATGTCATAACTGTCTTTTTCATCTCAACCTGGAATTATAATTATAACGTGCCTGCTCTTCTACCTTTTTTATCTGATCATACAATTGTATGTTTGTGTCAACCCATGATGATACGGTAATAAGAGATTCAGTAAGTGGTTCCCATACTTCCTCACCATTAACGAATTTATATTTATGGAAAGGATTCACGTCCTTTCCCTGTTGCTTAAGCTCATAGAAATATGCATAGCCATAGGCTTCATATGCAGTATTCGTGGCCTGTCCCTCTGGCGACAAAAGCGAATTTGTTATTATATAAACATTGTCATCCGGAG
>ERZ777306.2990-NODE-2990-length-19146-cov-4.898434_pt1 | contig 19146 bp, 16 predicted proteins | sample MGYA00374966_ERZ777306 | MGnify/ENA primary metagenome ERZ777306 (study PRJEB29329, sample SAMN06343882) | mouse gut metagenome | isolation source: Mouse cecum | place: Austria: Vienna | collected 2014-11-15 ...
CGTGTCTGTTCGTGAGTATGGAGAGTATCTCGAAGCAGCTGGCCGGATGGCGCAAATCTACAAAGGAAAAACAGCATAGCCGGTGATCCGACGGTTACGGCTTTCGGATGCGAGCAGTTAGAATTTGAAAAGGTCCGCCGACTTTCATTCAAAGTTAAGATCAAGATACGGGCGGGAACATATCCTCGCTGCGCGTTCGTCGTCAACATGAACAACGGAAACGTGAACTACAACAACAAGAACAACAACAATTGCGTGCGTGCGGTTTCCGAATTTCGAATGATAACCATGAATGCTGTTTACAATATCTCGCTCGACGAGCTCTTCGAGGCTTATTGGACATGCCGACGCAAGAAGTCGCGCAGCCGTGCCGCGTCGCTCTTCGAGGCAGACTATGAGCACAACCTGATCGAGCTGCGGGAGGAGATCAATGCCGGGATATATGCACCCCGGGCTTCGCGTGCGTTCGTCATCACGCGCCCCGACGTGCGGGAAATCTTCGCCGCGGACTTCCGGGACCGGGTGGTGCACACGTGGATCGCGCAGCGCGTGGAGCCGCTGCTCGAACGGCGGCTGGTGCCCACGACCTTCAACGGCCGCAAGGGCAAAGGCACGCTCGCCGCGGCGCAATATGCCGGGGAGGCACTCCGCGGGGTGTCGCGGAACTATACTGCGGCGTGCTATGTGATGAAGCTCGACATGAAGGGATTCTTCATGTCTATCGACCGGGCGCTCATCTGCGAGCGGTTCTGCCGGTTCGTTGAGGCGCACTATGCCGGCGGCGACCGCGCGACGCTGCTCTACCTGCTGCGGACGGTGCTGCTTCATGCCCCGGAGAAGCATTGCGTGCGGTGCGGCGACCTCGGCCTGTGGTCGCGGTTGCCACGGCACAAGAGCCTCTTCACGAACGGCGAGGGGCTGGGGCTGCCGATCGGCGATCTGATCTCGCAGATGGCCGCGAATCTGCTGTTGGACGACACAGACCACTTCCTCGCCGAGACGCTCGGTCTGACGGCCGCGCGCTATGTGGACGACATCCTGATCGTGGACCGGGACAAGGGCCGCCTGCTGGCCGCCGTGGCTCCCATACGCGAGTTCCTGCGCCGGTCGGCCGGAGTGACGCTGCACCCGCGGAAGTTCTACCTACAGCATGGGAGCAAGGGTGTGAAGTTCATCGGCGCCGTGGTAAAGCCGGGACGGAGCTATGTCGCCAATCGCACGGTCGGCAACTGCCGCTGCCGCATCCATGCGTTCGACAGCCGGGCCCGGGAACCGGGATATGTCTATCGGAATGCCGAGCGGCTGGCCGCCTCGGTCAACTCCTATCTCGGGCTGATGCGCCACCATGCGTCGTTCGGGATACGGCGCCGGCTGGTCGAATCGCTGGCGCCCGAGTGGGCGAAGACGGTTGAAGTGGCCGAGGGATACACGAAACTGACGGTCAGGCCCGGCCTCCGAACGGTGGATCGGGTCAGAAGAAGAGTGAAACGGAAACGAATATGAAGACAAGGTTGTTGAAGAGGTTGAGGCGGGAGGCGGCGTGGGAGCTGATCATGTGCGATGATTACAATCCGCCGGATGATTTCGTAAAAACATACGTGCTCCGCCGCGTGGCGGAGATGCGACGAAAAAGGATTAAGAACAAATGAATATAAAATCGTTGAGCAATGAGTAAATTTCCCACCCCTTGCTTCGTCTGCGTTGAGGATGCGGATGTACGAAATGAATTGATACGTTGGGCTGCAAGTATCGGATATATTGCCTTGGACATTCCGAAAGAAGAGATTTATGGGCGCAACGTGATTTGTGACGGCCAATGCGTCGGAGCCGTCCACGATCCGGCAGCATTCCACTACAATGATCCATATATCGACTGCGGCACTAACGTCGAGTTGTTCAAGGCGCTGGCGGCGATGAACGACGAGAATGACCGCGAACAGTGGTTTATGGACACGGCGGATGATTTCTGTGTATGTTCGTCTGATCACTGGGAGGATGAGTGGTGCAAGGAGAATTTCCAAACGTATTATTGCCACTGGCGCAAGGCTACCGCCGAGGAGATCATCGAACATTTCAAAGATTGCGAACGTGAAAAAATACAAGACACGCAAGGAATAGATGCGCCCCGTTGGCGTAATCCGAGAATCGAGTTGCCGGAAGAGGACGCTTGCGTTCTGTGCCGGGTAGAAGGGTGCAAGCATACTGAATACCTCGTGCTGAATTGGTACCGCGAGCGTTGGTTTTTCTACATCCCATATTCGCCAAGCAATTGTTTCGATAGCGAAAACGACTCCTGGCGGGAGTTTAACGGAGAGGTCGTCGCCTGGCGCCCTATCGTCAAATGACTAAATACATGTAGGCCATGAAGAAAGAGTATTTTATGCTGGTGTACTCTGTGTTTTTTGTTGTCGTTTGCAGTTTCATCGCTGGTGCATATTTCGCACAGGGGAATCCGGACAAGTCTCTATTCTGCCTTGTTTGCGCGTTGGGCAACGGGTGGTGCGGTTACATGTGGCGCCGCAAGATCGAGATGAAACGCAGACAAAGTAGAAATCTGAATAAACACGACGAATAATGAAAGAGAATGAATTGGCGATCGGCGACTGGGTGTGCGCAGCCGGGACGGTGCTGAATGGAGAAGAACGACTGATGCCACCGATGCGGGTTGTGGCGATCGGTGAAACGTGGGTGCAGCTGCTGATCGATCCCGAGGCGGGTGACCCGGACGAATACGACATCTATGAGGTGCGGCCGATACCGCTGACGGTAGACGCGCTACTGGCAAACGAGTGGGAATGGGTGCACCCGAAACGGTTGCGTGCCGAAGTGCGGGATGAGGAAGAACAACTCGTGTGGGCTTTTGAGGTCACGATATTCAATGATTGCCGTTTGTGTGCCAATGTGTGGATTTCTGGGTACTCTCTTCGTATCCCCGTGGATTACGTTCACGAACTCCAGCACGCGATGCGGCTGTCGGGAATAGAAAAAGAGTTTGAATTATGAAAAGCAAACGTGCGCGGGCATATCTCGATCAGCGAGTAAAAGACGAGACGGTAACCTATGCTTCGGCATTGGAAGCCGTTCGGATCGTTGAGGAGGAAGCCGAGGATGCTTTGCAGGCGTTGAGGGAAAAGTTTGCAGCGGACATTCATAACCTCGTCGATCGCTGGGATGAATCGGACAAGAAGATCGACCGCCTGTGGATCGTGGAGCGGGCCGAACTCAAACGTGAAATCGAACGATACAAGCGAGACTTTGCCGAGGCGAAAGAGCGGTTGAGGATCGCAGAAAAGGTTATAGAGGATAAAAACAGACAACCGAGAAAATAGTACTACAATGGAACTCAATGAATATCAGAAGCAGGCCATGACTACCTGCGCGCCTACGGCGGAAAATTTCGTCTACATGATGCTGAACCTTATGGCGGAATCTGGCGAGCTGGCCGGAAAGGCTGCAAAGGCGATACGTAAGGGTGAGGCGACGATCGACCGGGACAACAACCTGCGGCACCCGTCGTCGCGCAGGATCGACACGGCGCTGGAAGATGCGATGCGGGCAGAAGCGGGCGACGTATTGTGGCAGCTGGCTGGGCTCTGCCATGTGATGGGATGGGAGCTCGAAGCGGTGGGGCAGGAGAACCTGGCCAAGCTCAAGGACCGTCAGCGGCGCGATGTGATCGTAGGAGAGGGAGACAACAGATAGGCGGCGTATGAGCTTTTGGGAATTTAGCGCGTGGCTGTGGGCGGTCGACTGGATCAGCTGCCCGATCAGGGAGTATAAAGACAAAAAAGGGAAATACAATGACAATATCGTACAGAGAGGCGCAGTTGATTAAGCGGACGGCCTGGATAAACATGAAGCCGCGCAAGCCGCGGCCCGAGGACGAGCGGCTGGTGCCGATAGCCGTGCGGATGCTAACCTATGTGGCGTGTCTGAACTATGCCGTGTGCGACCTCGAAACGGAGCTGTCGGACGCCGGATTGTTGAGGCAGGGTGTCAAGAGGTCGTTCCGCATGGTGCAGGAGCGCGTGCAGCAGGTGCACCAGCAGGCATACGTGATGCTGGACAAAGTGAGCGGGGACGCGGCCAGACGGTACAACGAGCAGCTGGAGTGGATGTGGGGCAGGATAGACGAGGCGGTGCTGCTCGAAGCGCCCGAGCGGGCCTACAACATCGTTGTGGCGCTGGCACGCCTCGTCGAGAATGCGAACGCCGCGCTGCTGGGGCGCTATGACTTAGCGCCGGCGCGGGTGCTGTCCCAGATTCCCGGCTTGCTGGCCTGCGCCGGCATAGAGGACAGGCACGTGGATCGGATTATCGAAATATGCACGAAGGATGAGTAGACAGTACGAGGTGAGGGTCGCGGTGCCGGAGGGTTGTCGGCTCGTGGGCTGCCGCACGGACGGAGAGTGGGCGATCGTGGTCTACGAGGATGCGGCCGGTCCGAACATCCGGCCGATAGGTTTCTGCCGGGATCATTCGGGAGAGGTAGAGGATCCGGAAGAAGAATAACTCAAAGAGCTTGATTCCATATATGTGAGGAGAATATAATAAGGAATCAACTATTAACCAATAACAAGGGAAAGTATAATATGACCCTCAATATAAATTAAGCCATGAATGAGAAAATAAGAATCACAGGCAAAATAGTTGAGTTGCCACATCCCAATAAATATTTTGGTAAATCTACATTCAGCCATATAATGCAGAAAAGCGGCCGTAAACCGACTGTTTGCCGTTGTGAAAAATGCAAGTCTCAATGTCATACACCGTGTCTTGGTACGCCTGAAGATATTCAGAAATTGATGGATGCAGGATATGCAGATCGTCTTGCTGTTACGGAATGGTGGGCCGGAGTATTGATGGGTGTATGCAATATACCTGTAGTAATGATTCAGGCGCGGCAAGAAGATAACGGATGGTGTACGTTCCGACGAGATGATGGGCTCTGTGAACTACATGACAAAGGGTTGAAGCCTACTGAAGGGACATTAAGTCATCATTCTATTCGTATGGACAACTTCAATCCAAAGAAAAGTATATCATGGTTGGTTGCTAAGGAATGGTTGCCGCTTCTGAAATACGTTACAAAAAGATTACCAACCGTTAAAATAGATGTGGAACCGTAAATAAAAAGGAGCAATCCCGAAAGATCACCCCTCACTCTGGCAATGTAAAGGTATGTATTTTTTCGGGGTCGCAAAATGACTTTGTAAAATTATAAAAATAGTTCGAAAACATGTAGATGGGTGGCAGCAGGAACTGCCGTTGTTTTAAGATATGGAACAGGACATTTTGAAAGAACTTGAGCAAATTAAGCGCTACGCATTGCTTGGTGGTAAAGACACATTCGATGTGGATGAGGCCGCTTTGTATATGAAGCTATCGAAGAATACGATATATACTTTGGTCAGTAAACGTGAAATAGCTTCTTATCTGAGTAAGGGGGAGAAGAAGAAATATTTCAAACGCGAAGACCTTGACAGGTGGATGCTGCATAACAGAATTGCATCAAGAGAGGAAATAGAGCAAGCAGCGGCTTCACATTGCTGGGGGAAGAAAATTTGATTATATTTGTTCCATATTCAAATTAGCCTATTGAAATAAACTGGAGATTGTTTTTTATTTACTTCTTCCTTCTATTTTGTTGCTTGTTTGTTACTCGGCGTTGTTTGTTGTTGGTGTATGTAGTTGATTTTAATGATTATACATTGTTTCCTGTATCTTTTCTACGACAACTTCGGTTCGTAGCGGGCCCACGGGCAATCGACGAGGGAGTGTGCTGTTTCGGCACACTCCCTTTTTCGTTGTGCGGGGGCGATCCCTGCGGGGCGAGTGGAAGTGGGGGGGGCAGGCCGTGGCCAGCGCGAGTTGCGGGCCTTCGCCGCCGGTGGCTGCGGCCCGCCGGCTCTGCGAGCCGGGAAGTCAAAAGTAAAAAGTGAGAAGTAAAAAGTGAGAAGTGCGGGGCAAACCGTCACCAGCGATGGGTGGCGCGTGGAACGAGCAGCCCTTCGCCGGGGGGTGGCTACGGGCTGCCGGCTCTGCGAGCCGAGGTAAGCTCCCTTTTTTGCGTTTCCGCCTCTTTTGCGTACCTTTGCCCTACGGAACAGCAGATATTATGAATCGTCAAGCCATGAAAAATATCGTTTTCGATTTGGGTGGGGTAGTCTTCGCCCGCAACAAGAACACCTGCCGGCCGGAGCTCATCGACTTCTTCAGCTTTGTCCGTGCCGAGAAGATGCCCGAGTTCTGGGAGGAGTACGACCGCGGCACGCTCACGCGCGACGAGGTGACCGACGTGCTCTGCCGCCTGAAGGGGTGCGACCGCGACACGTGTGCGGCGCTGATCGACGAGGCGATCGACCGCCAGGAGCCCATCGCCCCCACCGAGCGGCTGATCGGCGACCTGAAGGCGGCCGGATACCGCCTCTACGTCCTTTCGAACATGTCGCGCGAGTTCATCGACTTCCTGCGCCGCGTGCCCGTATACCGCCATTTCGACGGCGATGTCGTCTCGTGCGAGGAGCGCACCGTCAAGCCTGAGCCGCGCATCTACGAGATCCTGCTCGACCGCTTCGCGCTCGATCCCGCCGAGACGCTCTTCATCGACGACCGGCCCGAGAACATCGCGGCCGCCGAGCGCCACGGGATCCGCGGCTGTCTGTTCGACCGCCGCGATCCCGAGGCCGCCTGCGACGCCCTGCGGCGGATGCTGCTCGCATAGCGGCCTGCCCTGCGCCCTGCACTCGATCGTGCACTCCCTTCGGCTGCCTCGCCGGAGCACTCCATGCCGATGCCGGTTCTCTCCGTGAGGCCGGCATCGTGCGTTTCGCGGCGCTTCCAACAGCATTGCAAACAGCACCACGGGCAATAAGAAAGGCCGGAACCCCCGTGCGGGGATTCCGGCCTTTGCCGTCGGTGGCTGACGCGGTTTAGAGCGTGTCGAACGATACGAACTCGAACTCGGCGTCGCCGATCACCTTGTAGGTCAGCTGGTGCGTCGGAGCAGCGATCGAAGTGCCGGTGTAGATGCCCAACTGGATGTTGTAGAGCACCTCCACGCCCTCCACGGGCTTGGCTTCGGGATGCAGCTGCGTGAGCACGTGGCCGAGTACCTCGATCGTGCGCTCCTTGAGCAGGGCGGTTATCTGCTCGTCGTTCATCCCCTCGAACGCTGCGGCGTACTGCTCGCGGGCGCTGTTGGGACGCCAGTCGAGGTTGCCCTGGTAGGCCGAGGCACCCGAGTAGTAGTCGTTGTTGCCGTACGACGAGACATACTTGGCGCCGTCCTCTACGTTGGCCTTCACCCAGTCCACGCAGGCCTGGAAGTAGAGGGTCGAGAGCGGCTGGTTCTTGCCCGGCGTCAGTACGATCGTCACGCTGGGATCCCATACCCACTTGCCGTTGTTCTTGATGAACTGGTCGGTCTGCTCCACGATGCCTGCGTTCTTGACCCATGCCGAGCCGTCGAAGACATACTCGTCGGCGCGACGCTCGGTCGACTTGCCGTTGTAGTAGGCGTAGGCCACGTAGACGCTGGCCTCGGGCTGCGCGTAGGGCTGCTTGAGGCGGAGGAAGTCGGGCAGGTACTTCTCGGGAGCGTTCGACGAGCTGAAGTCCGAGCGCAGACCCATGGCCGTGTAGTCGGCCGGGTTCACGATGAGCGTGCCTGCGGCTGCGGCCCACTTCGAACCGTCGTAGTAGTATACGGCGAGCTTCTCCTCGGTGTCGACGGCGCGCGTCGCGAATGCGGCAGCAGCAGCCGTAGCCTCCTCGACGGAGGTGATTACCGTGTTGACATACTTGCCGCCGCTGAGCGAGATGAGGTAGCCGGTGACGGTGATCTTCTTGCCGTCGAGCGCCTTGAGCGCCTCCTCGTCGGCGTAGCGGTAGATGCTGCCCTGGGCGGTAGCGGCGTCGTCGACCTTCACGTTGTAGTTGAAGAAGTTACCCGACTTCGATACCTTGAGCGTACCCGTGTAGGTCACGTAGCGGATGTAGGACGACTCGATGTAGTTGTCCAGGTCCTCGCCCGTCAGCGCTACGGCCGTAGGGAACTTGACATTGGCGGTGATCGCGGTGGCCGTCACGGTGGGCGAGCTCAGCTGCATGGTCTTGTTGTAGGCTTCGGCCTTGGCCTTTACGCTCACTACCGTGCCGGCTACGATGTCGGCGGCCGGCTTGCTCTTGGTGTAGACGTAGATCGAACCGGTGCCGTCGCAGAGCATGAAGCCCTGGGTCGTTACCACGGTCACCACGCCGCGCGTCGTGACGCTCTCCTGCGCGCCGTTGGCCAACACGACACCCACGGGGATATAGCTCTCCGTAGCGCCATCGACCGTGAAGTCGGTGCACATGATGTTGACCGACGTGGTCTTGTAGACGCCGATGGTGTAGCCCGTGGCGGTCACTGTCTGGCCGGCCAGCTCGGGATCGATCAGCGAAGCGTTGGTGTAGGTCGGGCGGACCAGGATGGTCTGGTTGCCGTTAGCCACCTCGATGTCGAAGTCGTTGTAACCCGTCTTGCTGTTGGGCGTCACCTTCAGCTTGCCGGTCACGGAGATGAAGGTCGGCTTGTAGTTCTTGGCGTCGATGTAGGCCTTGAGCTTGGCACCGTCGAAGGCGGTGGCGGCGGGGTAGGCGAACTTGTCGGCTTTGGCCTGGGCCTTGACCTCGGGCGAGCCGATCTGCCACATGCCGTTGTAGGTCGAGGCCGAACCGCTGACGTCGACCGTCTCGCCCACGGCGAAGTTGCTCGGCTGCTTGGCGTAGACCAGGATGGCCCCCGTGCCGTCGCCCAGCATGAAGCCCTGCTCGTAGGTAGCCAGCACCTGACCCTGGAGCGTGTAGGTGCCCTCGGCGGTCACGTCGCTCACCTTGTTGTAGGAGGGAACCTCCTCGCCGCCCGTCGTGGGCTCGTTGTCGGACCACTGGTAGGAAACCACGGCGTAGTCGCCCTCGGCGGCATCCTTCATGCCGGCCTTGAGCAGACCGGGGATGTAGCGCTCGGGCGCCTTCGACGGGGTGAAGTAGGCGGCGTTAACGTCGGCCCACACGCTCTGGTAGTCGGCGGCCGTGACGGTGTAGTCGCCCGCTGCCCGGATGGCCGAGAGGGCCTCCGGCAGATCGGTCACCGTGCGGCTGGTCACCTTCACCGACGAGGTGTTGTCGGCCGTGGGGTAGAGCGCTGCGAGGTAGTTGGGCAGGTACTTGGCGGCCGTGATCGTCTCGGAGAAGTGGCGGTCGGTGGCCAGGTAGCCCAGCTCCTTGCTCTCGCCGTCGGCCTTGGCCAGCGCCTTGTTGGCGCTGTTGTTGGCGATGGCCTTGTACTCCTCCTCCGTGAGGGTCATCTCGATGTTCTTGACGTCCTTCACGACGGTGCCGTCCTGCAGGCCGTCGAAGTTATCGTTGTAGTCGTCGCAACCCCCCCCCACGAACATCATGGCCAAGGCTGCTGCGTATGTCAAAATATGCTTGTTCATATACTATAATGTACGGTTGGGGATTAGAAGTTGACCTTGAGTCTTACGGTGAAGGTGCGGCCGAAGGCGTAGAACACGCCGTAGGCGGTCTGCCAGTTGGCCGGACCGTTGGCGGGCGTGTAGGCGTCGGTGATGTAGACCTGGTCGAAGATGTTGTTCAGGTTGCAGTAGATGCGTGCACGCACGTTGCCCATCTTGAAGCCGTAGCTTGCCGACAGGTCGAACTGGTTGCCCCAGGGAATGGTCCACGGCTCGACGACGTTGTAGTCCTTGTTGGCCGTCAGCGAGCTGGCGTTGACCGTGTAGTCGGAGAAGCTGCGGGCGAAGACCGTCCAGTCGAGACCCACACGCAGATCGCGGATCGGGCGCAGCGTGACGCCGAGCGATGCGGTGGTCTGTGCCGAGCCGCCGACCTTGATGCCCTTCTGGTTGAGGTTGACCCAGGCGTGGTCCTCGGCCATGATGCCCGAGGCGACCTCGCCGTTCTGGAGGTTCTTGAGCGGCTGGCCCGACATGTCGTAGAAGTAACCCTTGGCGTTCGACGACCACTCCCAGTCGCCCCACGAGAGCATACCGTTGATCTCCAGCCAGCGCGACACGTTGCTCACGAAGTCGAGCTCGATACCCATGTGGCGGGCGTCGACGCCGGTGAGGTTGAGGTAGTAGCGCTCGCCCTCGCGCTCGCCCTGGCCGAAGGTGGCCGTGCGGCTCATCGTCTTGTCCATCCACATGGTGTAGTAGCCGTTGAGGTTGGCCGAGAAGTAGCGCGAGCGGAAGCCGTAGCCGAGCTCGGCCGAGAAGACCTTCTCGTTGGTGGCCGCGGGGTTGATGGCGTGGCTGTTCTGGCTGTTGAGGAAGACGCCGTAGGAGAAGAAGGGTGCGCGGCTGATGTAGCCCACGTTGGCGAAGACGTTCGACTTGGGCGAGATGTTGTAGTTCACACCGCCCTTGACGTTACCGCCCAGGTAGTTCTTGTGCTCCGACTCGGCGTGCTGCGCGTCGTAGTAGAAGCGGTCGTAGCGCCAGTAGCCCGTGTTCGAGAGCGAACCCGAGACGAAAGCCGTGATCTTCTTCTTGCTGTACTCCAGCTGGGCGAAGACGCCCTCTTGGTGTACGTGGCCGTCGTAGTCGCGGTAGACGACGTCGCCCACGCCCAGCTTCTCGTACTTCCAGTCGGGGTTGGCCGCTGCGGCGTTGTTCTCGGGGTTGACCGTGCCGCGGTAGCGCGTGTCGACGAAGTACTGGCCGTTGTAGAGGTCGTTGATCTCGGCGGTGTGGTGGCCTACGTAGTAGCGCACGTCGACACCGGCCGTCAGCTCGAGGTGGTCGGCGATCTGGTTGGTGTAGGTCGAGATCATGCCGTACCACTCGTGCTCGTTCTTGTTCTTGGTCATCACCATCTTCGAACCGTCGGTGCTCTGCTCGTTGAGCTCCTGGATCTGGTCGTAGGCGAACGTGCCGTCGGCGTTGCGGAACGTGGTGGCCAGCACGCCGTTGTTGGCCGGGTACCACTGGCTGGCGAGCGACGAGGTCTGGCCTTCGCCGCGGTAGCCGTAGCCGCGGCCGATCGACATGTAGAGAGCCGTCGAGAGGGCCGACTTGTGGTCGATCTGCCACTGGTGGTTGAGCGAGATCTGGGGCTTGTGGTAGGCGTTGTAGTTCGACGTCTTGCGCTCGCCGTGCTTGCCGAAGCCGTAGGAGGGGTTGTAGCGGTAGGGGCTCTTGCCGTTCATGTAGTTGGTCACCTGCTGGTAGCCCTCGATCGAGAGGCCCGACAGCTGGTTGGGGCGCTGGTAGTGCTCCTGGGGCGAACCGAAGGCCGTGAGCGAGAGCTGGTGGCGGTCGTTGATGCGCTTGGAGATGTTGGCGAACCAGTTATAGGCGGTGTAGTCGGTGCCCTGGATGTAGCCGTCGGCCCAGCGCTTGGCACCCATGACCGAGATGGCCCAGCCGTTCTTCGTCAGACCCGACGATACGCTGAACGAGATGTTGTACAGACCGTCGTTGCCCATGCCGAACGAGGCCGTGCCGCCGCGCTTGGCGTCGATGGTGTTGGTCACGATGTTGATCGAACCGCCGACCGAGGGGGTCGACACCTTCGAGGCGCCCAGACCGCGCTGCACCTGCATCGTGCGCGTCACGTCCGACAGACCGGCCCAGTTCGACCAGTAGACGTTGCCGCCCTCCATGTCGTTGACGGGTACGCCGTTGACCATCACTGCGACGTTCTTGCTGTCGAAGCCGCGCAGACGGGTCTGCGCGTCGCCGTAGCCGCCGCCGCTCTTGGTCGAGTAGATACCCGGGGTCGACTTGAGCACCTCGGGGAACTCCTGGCTGCCGAGTTTGTAGTCGATGTCGGCGGCCGTGATGCTCGATACGGCCACCGGGGTCTTGCGGGCCACGGCGATCGACGAGGTGATGACCACGTCCTGCATCGTCACGGCGTCGGGCTTGAGCTGGATGACGCCCAGAGCCGTGCGGGCGCCCTGGACCGGCAGGCGCTGCGAGGTGTAGCCGATGAAGGTGGCCTCCACGAACTCCGTCGGCTTGGTGAGCTTCAGCGTGAAGTTGCCGTTGGCATCCGTGCTGGCGCCCTGCGACGTGCCGGGAACGACGACCGTGGCACCGATGAGCGGCGCGTTGTTCTCGTCGACGATCTTACCCGTCACTACCGACTGCGCGATAGCCGATGAGACGCCGAAAAGCAACAGCGCCGTCACCAGAAGGAAATGATGTAAAGGTTTTTTCATACTTTGGTGAATTGGTTTGGATTGTGGTTTGTTTTTTTCTGTCCCGGTTTCCTCGGGGTATTCTCTTGTGCGTTATGCGGTTATGTAAAGCGAAGATGCCGGCTCCGCTTGCGGTGCGGGCCGGATGTGCTGTTCGCGTGCGCAAAATTAAGCAAAATAATCGGTAAGTCAGCGGCTCCGGGCCTTAATTTTTACCGCGCGCCGCGTCGTGCGCGGCACGTATCTTGCCCCAGCCCGGGCATGAACATTCGCGATTTTCGGGAGAAATACTGGCGCTACTCGCTCATCGTGCTCATCCTGGGGCTGGGGGCGCTGCTCGTGGCCGAGCTCTACCTTTTTCTGGGCGGCGTGTTGGGCGCCGTGACCATCTATATCCTGCTGCGCGGGCAGATGCGCCGCCTGACGGCCCGCGGGTGGCGCCGCAGTCTGGCGGCCACCGTGCTGCTCTTGGAGGCGGTGGTGCTCTTCCTGATCCCCGTCACGCTCATGGGGTGGATGTTCGTCGACCGCATCCAGGATTTCGTGGCCGACCCCCAGGCCGTCGTGGGGCCGCTCAAGCGGCTGGCTGCGCTCGTCGAGCAGCGCACGGGCTACGACGTGCTGCACGGCGACAACTTCTCGTCGCTGGTCTCCGTCATGACGCGCCTGGCCCAGTCGGTGCTGGGCGGCATCGTCGACTTCGGCATCAACCTCATCGTGCTGCTCTTCGTGCTCTACTTCATGCTCGTGGGTGGCCCCCGCATGGAGGAGTACTGCCGCCGGCTGCTCCCCTTCAGCGCCCCGGTCTCGGTGCAGGTGCTGCGCGAGGTGCGCACGATCGTGCGCTCGAACGCCATCGGCCTGCCGCTGCTGGCTCTGGCGCAGGGCGTGGTGGCTTACGTCGGCTACGTGATCTTCCGCGCGCCCGAGCCGCTGCTGTGGGGCGTGGTGAGCTGCGTGGCGACGATCATCCCGGTCGTGGGCACGCTGCTCGTGTGGCTGCCCCTGGCCGGCTACCTCGCCCTGACGGGCCACTGGGGTGCGGCCGTGGGGCTGGGGCTCTACGGGGTCATCGTCATCGCCCAGACCGACAACGTGGTGCGCATGCTGCTGCAGAAGCGCATGGCCGACACCCATCCGCTCGTGACGGTCTTCGGCGTGGCGGCCGGACTGCCGCTGTTCGGTTTCATGGGGGTGATCTTCGGGCCGCTCATGCTCTCGCTGCTGCTCTTCTGCATCGATCTGTTCAAGCGCTGCTACGTCGACGGGCAGCCCGGCGAGACGCTGCTCGCGGCCGAGGCGCGCGGCAGCCGCGAGGGAGGCTGACGGGCGGGTGCTGCGGCTGCGCGGTAGCTGCTGCGGTGCGGTGGGGATGTGCGGTTGCGGGTGGTCGTGTCTGCCTGCTGTGCTCTGCTGGCGTCGGTCGTGCTGTCGTGCTCTGCCGGTTGCAGTCGCCGGCTGTGCCGCTGCCGCTCTGCGAGAGGCCGCGGCGCTCCGCCGCTTCTCGGGCGCCCCTTCCCGGGTCTGTTTTTGCCGATTGTTGCTTTTTTTTGTCCCGAAAGGTGGAATATCGAAATTAGTTTACTATCTTTGTTATCTGAATAACAATCGGAAAAGCATTTCTTAAAATAAAAGTACATGGCAAGAACTCTCAAAATCAGAGACCTCACGCTGCGCGACGGACAGCAGTCCTCGTTCGCGACGCGCATGAACCAGGAGCAGATCGACCGCTGCCTGCCGTTCTACAAAGATGCCAATTTTTATGCGATGGAGGTGTGGGGCGGCGCCGTGCCCGACTCGGTGATGCGCTACCTCAACGAGAACCCCTGGACCCGTCTGGAGACCATTCATAAGGCCGTGGGCGACGTGTCGAAACTCACGGCCCTCTCGCGCGGCCGCAATCTGTTCGGCTACGCCCCCTATACCGACGAGATCATCGACGGCTTCTGCCGCAACGCCATCCGGAGCGGTCTGGGCATCATGCGCATCTTCGACGCGCTGAACGACGTCGACAACGTGAAGTCGACGATCAAATACGTCAAGCAGTACGGCGGCATCGCCGACTGCGCGGTCTGCTATACCGTCGACCCGAAATATCCCGAGCCCTCCTTCTTCCAGAGACTGCTGGGCAAGAAGAAGCCGCAGCCGGTATTCACCGACGCCTACTTCCTCGACAAGGCCCGCCAGATGGCTGCGCTGGGCGCCGACATGATCACGATCAAGGACATGTCGGGTCTGATTCCGCCCCGCCGCGTGGCCACGCTCGTGCGGCTGCTCAAGCAGCACCTCTCCATCCCGGTCGACTTCCACACCCACTGCACGCCGGGCTACGGTCTGGCCTCGGTGCTGGCGGCGATCGTCGCCGGCGTCGATGTCGTGGACGCCAACTGCTGGTACTTCGCCGGCGGCACGGGCGCTCCGGCCATCGAGCTGATCCATGTCTTCTGCAAGAAGCTGGGCATCGACACGGGCGTCAATATGGAGGCCGTGGCCAAGATCAACGTCCAGCTGCGCGAGATCCGCAAGGAGCTCAACCGCTCGGTGTTCAACACCGATAAGCCCGAGCCCAAGCCCTTCGACCCGCTCGCGGACAAGCTCCCCGCCGAGATCGACGCGCTCTTCGACGCAGCCATCAAGGCCGCGCAGGCCGACGACGAGCAGGCGACCATCGACCTCTGCCGCAAGATCGAGGCCTACTTCGGCTTCCCGGCCCCCAACGAGCTGGTGCAGAAGGCCGAGATCCCCGGCGGCATGTACTCCAACATGGTGGCCCAGCTCCAGCAGCTCAAGGCCGAGGAGATCCTGCCCCGCGCCATGGAGCTCATCCCTACGGTGCGCATGGACGCCGGTCTGCCGCCCCTGGTGACCCCCACCTCGCAGATCGTGGGCGCCCAGGCCGTCAACTGCGCCCTCGACGAGAAGGCCGGGCGACCGATGTATACCAACAAGAGCTCGCAGTTCGTGGGTTTGGTCAAGGGCGAGTACGGCCATACGCCGGTGAAGATCGATCCCGAGTTCCGCTTCAGGATCTGCGGCGTCAGGGAGGAGACCCCCTACGACACGTCGAAGAACCAGCGCCAGCCCAACCCCGTGCTGCCCGAGGCGGGCGGCGTGAAGCTGGCCGAGACGGAGAAGGAGGAGCTGCTGCTCGAGCTCTTCCCGATGGTGGCCAAGAACTACCTCACGGCGCTCAAGAAGAAAGCCTACGAGGCGCAGAAGCCCGCCGAGGCTCCGGCCCAGGCCCCTGCGGCCGCGGTCAAGCCCCGCGCGCAGATCACCGGCAACACGGTCAACGCACCCCTGCCGGGCCGCGTGCTGGAGGTGCTGGTCAAGGTGGGCGACGAGGTGAAGTCGGGCCAGGAGGTGCTCGTCCTCGAAGCGATGAAGATGGAGAACTCCATCACCACCGACTATGCAGGCCGCGTGAAGCAGATTCTCGTCGAGGCCGGCGAGACGGTGCCGACCAACGCCGTGCTGATCGAACTCGAATAGGGCGCGCTCCCTGTCGATACGCTCCTGCGGGGACGATCCGGCGACGGGTCGCCCCCGTTTTTTCTCTTCCGACGGGGTTGCCCGATGGGTGTGTCCGATGGATTTTGCTCGACGGATTCCCCCTGCGGGTTTCCTGCCGGTTTTCCCCGGCGGGCCTGCCGGACGCTTCCCGACCGCTTCCGACGTTTTCCGCCCGGCGCCGGTTTTCCGCCCCGGCAACCGATCCGGCCCGCCCCGATCGGCAACCACCCGTAACCATCCGACCACCTATAACCACCGACCGCCATGAATACCGATCTGAATCCCAATCCGCTGGTGCGCTTCCTCGGCAAGCCGCAGCGCGAGTTTACCAAAGCCGACCTGGTGCGCTACGTGCGCGAAAACGGGATCGAGATGATCAACTTCCGCTACCCGGGCGCCGACGGGCGGCTGAAGACGCTCAATTTCGTCATCCAGGACGAGGAGTACCTCGCCAGCATCCTCTCGTGCGGCGAGCGGGTCGACGGGTCGAGCCTCTTCCCCTATATCGAGGCCGGGGCCAGCGACCTCTACGTCGTGCCGCGCTACCGCACGGCCTTCCGCAACCCCTTCAGCGAGATTCCCGCCCTTGACATCCTGTGCAGCTACTACACCAAGGAGGGCACGCCGCTGGAGATGGCTCCCGAGCAGACGCTGCGCAAGGCCTGCCGCGTGCTGCGCGAGCGCACGGGATTCGACCTGCACGTGATGGGCGAGCTGGAGTACTACGTGGTCTCGCCGCGCCGCGACCTCTTCCCGGCCGCCGACCAGCGGGGCTACCACGAGTCGACCCCCTTCAACAAGGGTGCGGCATTCCGCGAGCTGGCCATGAAGTACATCGCCGCGGCGGGCGGCCGCATCAAGTACGGCCACTCGGAGGTGGGCAACTTCACGGCCGCCGACCGCCTCTACGAGCAGAACGAGATCGAGTTTCTGCCCACCGACCCCGAGGAGGCCGCCGACCAGCTGGTGGTGGCCAAGTGGATCCTCCGCACGCTGGGCGAGCGGCTGGGCGTCGACGTCACCTTCGCCCCGAAGATCACGGCGGGCAAGGCCGGCAGCGGCCTGCACGTCCACACGCGCCTGATGCGCGACGGGCGCAGCGCCACGGTCGACGCCGGCGGTGCGCTCTCGGAGGATGCGCTGCGGGCCATCGCGGGCTACCTCGCCCTGGCCCCCTCGCTCACCGCCTTCGGCAACACCAATCCCGCCTCCTATCTGCGTCTGGTGCCCCACCAGGAGGCCCCCACCTCGATCTGCTGGGGCGACCGCAACCGCTCGGTGCTCGTGCGCGTGCCGCTGGGGTGGAGCGCCGGGGCGGGGGAGATGATCCGCGATGCCAATCCGCTGGAGCGGGCCGCGGCGCCCGACGTGGCGCTCAAGCAGACGGTCGAGTTCCGCTGCCCCGACGGGTCGGCCGACGTCTATCTGCTGCTGGCGGGCCTCGTCGTCGCCGCGCGCCACGGTCTGGAGATGGCCGACGGCGCGGAGTATGCCCGTGCGCGCTACGTCGGGGTCAACATCTTCGACGAGCGGCACCGCGAGGTCCTGGAGCGGCTCGACTCGCTGCCCGCCTCGTGTGCCGAGTCGGCCGCGCGGCTGCTCTCGCAGCGCGATGCCTACGAGCGCTACGGGGTCTTCGCGCCGCGCCTGGTGGACGGCGTGGCCGCGCGGCTCGAAGCCTTCGGCGACGGCGACCTGCGCAGCCGGCTTGGCGACGACACGGAGCGGATCATGGCCCTCGTCGACGAACATTTCTATTGCGGATAGGGCGCGCCCTGTCCGTCGTAACCTTCAATGCTGATGATGGAAGAACTGATCGAAATAGTAAAGCAGACCTATCCGACCCTGCCGGCCCTGCCGGGTAATTTCCGCGAAAAGCGGGCGCTGCTGGAGGCCGTGAACGTGCGGCTGGCGGAGGCGGGCCGCACGGCGGTCGACGAGCCGACGCTGAACGAGGCCGTTTTGGCGATCGCTCCCGGGGCCCGCTTCGAGAACGAATACTACCGTGGTGACGGTGCGACGGTCGCCGCGCTGCGGATGATCTATCCCGGGTGCGAGGCCGTTGTCGTACTCACGGAGGAGGCGCGGCGCGCGGCGCACGGGCAGATCGTCGGGGCGCTTGCGCGCATTCCGGCAGAGGATGGATGGTACAACATGATCGACCTCGGCCCGGTGCTCAAGGAGGCTGGGTTCGACTACAAGAGGCTCGGATTCAAGACTATGACCGCGGCTATGCAGCACGTCTTCGGCTGCGAGTGTCCCACCGCGGAGCGCCCCGTCGAGGGAAAACAGCCGCAGCGGTTCATCCGCATCCCGGTCGAGCGGCGCGCCGCGCCGCAGCAGCCCGGCCGTCGGGAGGCCCCGGCGGCGGACGACCGCGAGGCGGTGTGCCGTGCGGTCTGCCGCATTCTCCACGAGGCGATGCCGCAGGGTGCGGGCTGCTACTCGATGACCCGTCTGGTGCCGGTGTTCCGGGCTGCGGGTTTCGACATCGCGGCCTATGGCCACAAGCGGGTGAAGGATTTTCTGGAGGGCTACTTCGGCGACGCCTTCCGCATGGAGGACCGTGGCAGCGAGGGGCATCCCAACATCTTCGCCTGGCTCCCGGTGGCCCGCTATGTCGGAGCGGCCGGAGGGACGGAGACTCCGAAGGGCGGCGCTCCGGCCCGTCCGGCGGCTCCGGCTCCGGCCCGTCCGGCCGGATCGGCGAAGGCGGCGCCGAAGAACAAGCGGCAGTCGGCCTTTGCGAAGATGATGGATTTCGCCTTCTTCAAGCCGCAGGGCGGTGAGAACGGCTGGACGGCGGCCATCCGGCAGCTTGCCTCGACGGCGCTCCGAGAGAACTGGTATTACGGCACGACCGATCCGGGAACCTATCCGATTCTGAACAACTACCTGCTGATGACCTTCGAGCGGCTGCTGGCCGAGGACAAGGCCCACGAGGGGGATGCGGCCTGGAAGACCAAGATACGGGTCAGAACCAACGAAAGCCGGGACTTCTTCGTCGACCGCTGGAAGGAGAAGGTGCGCAACCGCGTCTATCCCGAGCGGGTGGCCGTCTTCAATACCGGGCTCGTGGATCATCTCTACGAACCCATCTATGCGGTGTTCCACAGCAACCTCAAGGCGGAGGACCGCCATCCGTGGATGTTCTGGCAGTTCGTGTGCAGCACCGATACGGCGCGGCAGACGCTGACGCGCGTGTTCGGCACCGACCTGCCCGAGGCCGCCCACTACTACAATTCGACGCTCGATCTGGTCTACGACGTGCGCAAGCAGATCGGGTCGGTCAACTGGGACCACATCATCGACCACTGCGAGCGGCTGCCCGTGGAGTTCCTGCGCGACAACGGCCCCGACCGCTTCGACTACGACCGCCGCGATTCCTCCTTCTACCTGGATCTGGCCGCCGCCAACAAGAG
>ERZ777306.2992-NODE-2992-length-19137-cov-4.408553_pt1 | contig 19137 bp, 10 predicted proteins | sample MGYA00374966_ERZ777306 | MGnify/ENA primary metagenome ERZ777306 (study PRJEB29329, sample SAMN06343882) | mouse gut metagenome | isolation source: Mouse cecum | place: Austria: Vienna | collected 2014-11-15 ...
TACGGCTTCAAGGTAAGCTACACCCAGTTCTACCGCTACGGCCACATGCGCAACGGACGTGCGCCCAACAACTCGCTGGGCAAGAGCAACACCCTGCGCTTCGACAACGGAGCTTTCAAAGCCGGTGCCACATATAAACTCGACGGCCGCAACCAGTTCGCCGCACACTTCGAGTACGGAACCCGCGCCCCGCTTGTCGACAATGTGTTCATCTCGCCCCGCGTCAAGAATACCATCGTCGACGACGTCGAAAGCGAACGCAACCTCGCCGCCGACCTCTCTTATATCTGGAACTACCGCCGTTTCCGCGGTTCTGTGACCGGATTCTACACCGATATCGACAATGCCATCGAACGCAACGGTTTCTACGACGAACAGTACCAGACCTATGCCAACTACGTCCTCCAGGGCGTACGTCGTGTCTACAAAGGTGTTGAAGTCGGCATGGCATTCAAGATCACACCCTCGCTGACCGCTACTTTCGCCGGCACATACGCCCGCTTCCAGTACAAGAACAATCCCCGCGGCACGCGTTCTTTCGAAAACGGACTTTACGCCGACACGACGCAGACCGTCTACCTCAAGAACTACTACCTCGGCTCCACCCCGCAGTATGCCGCCAACCTCGGCCTTGACTATGCGGCACCGAAGAACTGGTACTTCAACGTCAACGGTACCATACAAGGCGACGCTTACGTGAATCTGGCTCCCGCCTACCACGAAGCGATGCCCGACCTGTGGAATTTCGCCGGCGACAACCCCGAGCAGCTACAGGCCAAAATCGAGGAAATGACACGCCAGGACAAGATCCGCAGCGCGTTCACACTTAACGCATCGATAGGTAAGGTGTTGTATGTCAACCGTAAGGTGGCGCTCAACTTCAACCTCAATGTCAATAACATCCTCAACAACCGCAACGTCGTGACCTACGCCTACCAGCAGGGTCGCGTCGACACCAAGGAATACGACAGCAGCAAGTACCCCAACCGCCTGAGCTACGCACAGGGCATACGTGTCTACTTCAATGTCGGCGTCCGTTTCTAAATCAGTTTCCGTCACACAAACAAAGAAAAGACAGATGAAAAACTCATTATTATATATAGCGGCTCTCGCCCTTGGCGCAGCGGCTCTCGGTGCCTGCGACGACAACTTCGAGCGTCCGCCGATGGTCGTGCCCTCGTGCGACTGGGAAGCAAACACTTCTATCAAAGAGCTGAAAGAAATGTACTGGGCCAATGTCAGCGGCTCGCCCGTGCAGATCGGCCTGACTGAAAAAGGCGATTCGATGATTGTGCGCGGACGCATCGCTTCCTCCGACGAAGCCGGTAACGTCTACAACAGCATCGTGCTTCAGGACAAGGACGGGGAATATGCCATCAACTTCTACGTAAGCTATTCTGACAGCTATCGCCGCTACAAGTTCGGCGAAGACGTGGCCGTTAATCTCACCGGCATGTATGTCGGTGGTTATAACGGCCTGATGCAGTTCGGCGCCCTCAAGGATGGCGCCATGGCCACCATGTCCGAAGACTTCTTCAAGGTGCAGGCACGTCCGAACGGATGGCCCGAACCCGAAAAAGTCGACACCATCCTATGCACCATGGACGACATAATGGGTGCGACTGCCGCCGCCGACCAGATGATGTGGCAGAGCCGCCTGGTGCGCATACAGGGTATGACTCTTAAGGATCAGGGACAGCCCTGGGCCGAAGCCGAGTCGACCAACCGCTATGCAGCCGACGACAAAGGACAGGAAATGCTGCTTCGCATAAGTAACTACGCCACATTCAAAAGCGATCTTATCCCGACAGGTAAAGGTGACATAGTAGGTATCCTGAGCTACTACAACGGATGGCAGCTTGTGCCCATCGACGGCGATGCTTTCTTCGGCTTCACCCCTGCCGTAGTAGGTCCGGTAGAACCGTTGCCCGAAGCCAATATCACCATTGCAGCCCTCAAGGCCGAATATTGGGACAACAGCAAATCCGATTACGTATCGACTATCACCGCCCGCGAAGGCGACATCCCCACCATCATCGAGGGTACAGTGATCAGCTCCGACGAAAGCGGCAACATCTACAAGTCGCTTGTCGTGGCCGACGAAAGCGCTGCCGTGCTCTTCGGCATCAACGACGGCAAGCTCTGGAGCAAATACAAAGTCGGACAGCGCCTGCGCATCAATGTCACAGGCATGAACATAGGCCGCTACCGTAACTTGATGCAGATCGGTGCAGGACAGGGCGACCAAATGGGACGCATGGAGCTTGGTACTTTCCGTTCTGCAACACAGCTCATCGGTGATCCCGCTCCTTTCACTGTGCAGCCCAAGGTGACAACCATCGAAGTACTCAATGCCTCCAAAGCTACGCAGGAAGGACAGATCCAGTGGCAGAGCCAGCTTGTGAAGCTCGAAGGAGTGCACTTCGCACAACCCGGCGAACCCTTCGTCAGCGGCAATCAGAACACCAACCGCGACCTGCTCAGTGCTGCCGGCGCCGCTATCATCGTTCGCACAAGCAACTACGCTACTTTCAAGGATGAACTCCTTCCCGTCGGAACCGGCAACGTGACTGCAATCGTCGGCCAGTTCAACAACGATATGCAGCTCCAGCTTATCAACTCCGACGGCTGTGCCGACTTCGACGGCGTAAATCCGGGCGAATCATCGGATCCGCTACCTGAAGCCAATGTTACTATAGCCTCGCTCAAAAGTGAATATTGGGACAATTCTAAAAGCGATTACTACACTACAATCACAGCCCGCGACGGGAACGATACGCCTGCAATCATAGAAGGAACAATCATCAGTTCTGATGAAAGCGGCAATGTGTTCAAATCCCTGATAGTGGCTGATGAGTCAGCGGCTGTTCTTTTCGCAATCAATGACAACAAGCTTTACAGCTCCTATAAGTATGGTCAGAGAATCCGCATCAATGTTACAGGAATGACCATAGGCCGCTATCGCAACTTGATGCAGATCGGTGCTCCTAACGGTACGGAAATGGGGCGTATGACTCTTGCCGCATTTAAAGAGTCCGTGCAACTTATAGGAGAACCTGATGCGGCGAGTGTAAAACCAGTGGCCACGACGATAGAAGTGCTCAATGCCGCCAAGACCTCGCAGGATGGTATGATACAGTGGCAGAGCCGGCTTGTGAAACTCGAAGGCGTGCATTTTGCCGATGCCGGGCAGCCGTTTGTCAATGGCAATACGAGTACAAACCGCGATTTGCTCAGTGCTTCCGGAGAATCCATTATCGTACGCACCAGCCAATATGCCACGTTCAAGGATGCTGTTATGCCGGCCGGCACCGGAAATGTGACTGCTATTGTCGGTCAGTTCAACAATGATATGCAGTTACAACTGCTTGACGCTGACGCATGCTCAGATTTCAGTGGTCAGTAAAATCCTGCCGAAATGCTTTAATACACCAATAGCAATAAAATCAAACGCAAAATATGAAAACAATAAAATCATATATGCTCGCACTGGCGGCTGTGGCTGCATCGGCGGCGGTGATGACCACCCTGCCGGCATGTAGCGACGACTTCGAAACTCCCGAGGCCGTGGAACCCACTACCGATCTGGTGCCGAACACTACTATCGCCGAACTTAAAGAACGCTTCTGGCAGGGGGACTTCAACTATGTTACAAAGGTGCCCGCCAACGAAGACGGATCGCATGTAATCATCCATGGATGGGTGACTTCGTCCGATGAAGAGAGCAACTTCTATAAAAATCTTGTGATACAGGACGAAACGGCCGCTATCACAATGTCGATAAACTCCTACAATCTCTATCTGCGCTACCGTCGCGGACAGGAGATCGTACTCGACATGACCGACATGTACATTGGAAAATACCGCGGTTTGCAGCAGCTGGGTATGCCCGAAGAATACTTCCAGGGCAATACCGATCAGGCATCGTTCATGTCGCCCGAATTTTTCCAGATACACGCCCACCTGAAAGGCTATCCCGACCTGAGCAAGATCGACACTCTGGCTGTCGACAATTTCGACGAATTCAATACCAATCCCTCGAATGTGCGCAAGTACCAGAGCCGTCTGGTACGTTTCCGCAATGTCAGCTTCGTAAATGGCGGCAAAGCCCTGTTCTCGGCTTGGCATACCTCCGACAACGATCTGCAGAACCAGAATATCACCGACTCGAGAGGCAACCAGATCCCCGTCCGTACAAGCGGTTATTCCACATTCTGGAACAATGTCCTGCCAACGGGTGTGGGTGATGTCGTTGCTGTGGCGTCCTATTATCAGAATTCGGCCAATCCCAAGAGTTCTCCCTGGCAGCTTGTGCTTATCGACCTCGAAGGTTGCATAGGATTCGCCGAACCCAAGGGTGACATTACCAACCCTTATACAGTCGACGACGTCGTGCAGCTCGAAGCCGCCGGACAGACCGGTACGGGATGGGTTAAAGGCTATATCGTAGGTGCTCCGAATATCGATGTCACAAGCATCACGGCCAACGAGAATATACAGTGGGAAGCAGGAGAAGATGGTTTCGCCCTCGCCAATACACTCGTAATCGGACAGACCGCTGAAACACGCGAGATCGACCATGCTCTTGTAATAGAACTGCCTTCGGGAAGTGCATTCCAGACGCTTGGCAACCTGCGCGAACATCCCGAATTGCTCGGGCGCGAAATCCTTGTCAATGCAACTTTTGCCAAGTATATGGACACATACGGTCTGACCGGCAACAGCGGTGCTGCCGACAGCTTCAAGATTGAAGGTGTCGAAAACGGCGACGTTCCCGACAATCCCGACCAGCCTGTTGATCCGGCTGTGGGAAGCGGTAAATCGGAAATTAAGATCGACTTCTCCGACCCTGAAGCTCTCGGTGTGGTAAAAGCAGCTCCCTCGGAAGCCACCGTCAGCGACGGATTTACTTATGACGGAGTCAAAGTCACCATTACGCAGGGACAGGGATTCGGACTCAATCAGGAACTCCGTTTCTTCACCAGTGCTGCCGGCGTAGTCGATTTCCGTTGCTCGGCCGGCGGAGGCTCAAAAGGCCATACATTTACTGTGCAGTACGGTGACAATATCAAAAAAATAGTCTTTACGGGTGCTTACTCCCAACAGGATAAAAACTTTAACTTCACGGCAGATCCCGGCACTTTCACCGCTCCGGACTGGACCGGCGACAGCAAGACCGTGACTTTCACCACCACCGGCGAAGTGCACCTGTCGTCAATGACAATCTATACTGACGGCGACGGTAGCGGTGACACTCCTGTCACTCCGCCCGTCACCAGTGGCGCCACTGTATTCGAAGAAACATTTGCTTCCGGTCAGGGACAGTTTACCATAGAGAACGTTGTGATGCCGGATGCGGCAAGCTATATATGGACAGCCGACACCCAGTACGGCTACATGAAAGCATCGGCTTATATAAGCGGCGTTTCTTATGCCTCCGACAGCTATCTGATTTCTCCGGTCGTAAATTTGGCTGGCGCTACAGGCTGTAAGCTCAGCTTCGAGCATGTGTTCAATAAATTCCCGGATCTGGCATTCGCCAAAGCCAACTGCACGCTTTGTGTGCGTGAGGTAGGTTCCACGGACTGGACTGCTGTGCCTATCCCCAACACCTCCGACAATACGGCTTGGAAGCCATTCGCCAACTCCGGAGATATAGACCTCAGCCGCTGGGACGGCAAGAACATACAGTTCGCATTCCGCTATGTCAGTGAAGAAGGGAAATCCGGAACTTGGGAAGTCAAAAACGTCAAGCTGACAAAGGCCAACTGAACAGGCCATAGCTTGTAATTCAGAATAAGGAACGCCCGGCATCATGTGTGTCGGGCGTTCTTTCGTCAAAAAAAGCCGCTTTATAAACCCTTCGATAACTATGGCAGCTTCGTTTGCACTATTTAATGTTGTGCAGCCGTAAATTTTATTATTTTTGCAAAAGAATTGAACAAACACAATTTAAAGACCTTGTAAAATCCATATCATGAAACTGAAATCGTTATTTACTTCGATTTTCTTTACATTTTTATTCGTCACAGCTGCTACAGCAGCCGAATGGCCTGCACCGGAGTTCAGCAACGGCAGTAATGAGAACTGGTATTATATCGCGATGAGCTTCGGAGATGCTGTTATTCAGGACACCGGCGACGGTCAGAACTGCTCGACGCGTCTGCCGAATGCCGCCCGCACGTCGCAACAGTGGAAATTTGTCGGTTCGGCCGACGCATTCACCATTGTAAGCCGCGACGGTAATGTAGCTGTCGCTACCGACTATATGACAATGTCGGCCGACGCACAGCAGGCTTCCGTATTTTCTTTGCACCGTAGCACGCATCCTGATTTTACCGACTGCTGGGAAGTGGAAGCAGTGGGTAAAAGCGGCGACCGTACACGTCTTAACAGCTCGAACGGATTTGGTACCGGTCGCACGATAGGTTTCTATACGCCGGGCGATGCAGGCAATGCCCTGTGTTTCATCTCTGCCGCCACGGTAGAGGCCTCGGCTACAGTACCTGAACGTGAATCGGAATTCGCCGTAACGGGTATGGCAAGCTATACACCCGCCAATCGCCATACGCTCTGGTACACCTCACCCGCCACAGCGTCTGATTCCGATAATCCATGGATGGAATACGCACTTCCGATAGGCAACGGCCAGTTCGGCGCGATGATCTATGGCGGCGTAAAGGACGACCACATACAGTTCAATGAAAAAACGCTCTGGACCGGTTCTACAAAAATCCACGGTACATATCAGAATTTCGGCGACCTTTTTATCGAGGACATATCCGACGTATTCGGTACTGCCGCCGACAAAGCCGTAAGCAACTACGTCCGGACTCTCGACATGAACGAAGGCATCGCTACGGCTGAATATACCTCGCCCGATGGAGCGGTGAAATATCGCCGCGAATACATCGCCAGCAATCCCGACGGAGTTGCGGCGCTTAGGCTGAGCGCTTCGCAGGCCGGCAAGATCAGCATACGCACAAGGCTCTATCCCGGCGTCCGACGGGGACTGCTACCTGTAAGCTGCTCCGACGGCGGTGTTATGGAGTTCGAAGGCAAGCTCACGCTGCTCGATTTCAAGGCAAGGGTGAAAATCGTGCCTGTAGGCGGCACTATGACCGCTAACGCCGACAATATCGAGGTGCGCGGCGCCGATGAAGTACTTGTAATTATTGCCGGCTCTACCAACTATGATCCCGTGGCCGCGTCTTATACCTCCGATGCCTCTGCCATGCGAGCCGAAGTCGACAGTCGTGCCGATGCAGCCGCCGCAAAGGGTTGGGAAAGTTTGCGTTCGGCGCAGCTTGCCGACCATTCGGCGCTGATGGCCCGCAGCGAGTTTATAATCGACGGCGCAGCCAATACCGCTACACCGGAGCAGATGATAACGCAGTACAACAAACGCCGTCCCGACCGTCAGGCTCCCGAGTGCCTTATGCTTGAAGAATTATATTATACATTCGGTCGTTACCTGCTTATCGGCTGTTCGCGCGGCGTCGACAGTCCCTCGAACCTGCAAGGTATATGGAACAACAGCATAAAACCGGCATGGGATTGCGACATCCATTCCAACATAAACGTGCAGATGAACTACTGGCCCGCCGAGAACACAAATCTCAGCGAATTGCACATGCCATTCCTCAACTATGTCTACAATATGGCTCTGGTGCAGCCTCAGTGGCAGGAATATGCACGCCGCTCCAACCAGACCAAAGGATGGACATGCTTCACACAGAACAATATTTTCGGATATTCCGACTATGCCGAGAACTATGTCATAGCTAATGCCTGGTATGCCGACCATCTGTGGGAACACTATCTCTATACTCTCGACGCCGATTTTCTGCGTGATCGTGCATTGCCCGTCATGGCCTCTTGCGCGGAATTCTGGCTCGAACGTCTGGTCAAGGCCGACGACGGTCGCTGGGTTGCTCCGCAGGAATGGTCGCCCGAGCACGGACCCGAAGCCGAAGACGGTACAGCACATGCCCAGCAGATCATATACCGCCTTTTCAGTGCAACCGCCGAGGCCATAGATATCCTTGGTGCCGAAGCATCGGAACAGGCCGGACTGCGCGACGAGATAGTTTCAAAACTCCGTGACCTTGACCCCGGACTGGATACAGAGATTTACACCGGCGCATGGGGTGAAACGCTCAATGGTGTGACTTCGGGTACGGAAATCCTGCGCGAGTGGCGTCAGAGCGACTATACTGTAGGCGAGAACGGCCACCGTCATCAGTCGCACCTGATGGCTCTCTATCCTTTTGACCGGATCACTCCCGAAAGCTCCTGGTTTGATGCTGCCGTAAATTCCTTGGCCATGCGCGGAGATATTTCCACAGGTTGGTCGCTTGGATGGCGTATAAATCTCTGGGCACGTGCTCTCGACGGCAATCATGCCCATAAGATTATTGAAAGTGCCCTGCGCCATTCCTCCTCTTACGGACAGAGCAACGGCGCCGGAGGTGTATATTACAATCTTCTCGACTCGCATGCTCCTTTCCAGATCGACGGAAACTTCGGATATACTGCCGGTGTGACAGAAATGCTTCTGCAGAGCCACGGCGGAGTCCTGCGCCTGTTGCCCGCACTCCCCGACAACTGGGCTAAAGGCCATATCAACGGCCTGCGTGCGCGTGGCAACATGACCGTCGACCAGGCATGGAGTGCCGGTCGTCTTAGCCGTGCACGTATAACAGCCCATGCCGGAGGAAAAATTCGGATCTGCTATACGGGCATAGGTGAAATGGATGTGACCGACGATGCCGGCAACAAGGCTCCGGTTTCTGTTATCGATGCCGATAATATAGAACTGACTGCTGATGCAGGTGGAGTGTACGCTATTGTCAATCCCGAAGCGGGAGTGAACAATGCTGTTGCAGCAGCCGGTATTGAAATCACTTTTTCCGACGGTATAGCCCGGACAAATACAGACGATGCCTTGATAGAAGCATTCGATACAGCAGGTCGGCGTATGGCTTCCGGCCGTAAAGGCTATCTTGATCTGCGTGAGATGACTCCGGGCAGCATGGTAATACTGAAAGCTGTCAATGCTGAGGGCAGCGCAGTACGCAAAGCCGTACTATAGTCGTATACGACGTATTATAATTATAAAAGTAAGAGGGTGTCGCATATTGAGTGACACCCTTTTTGTCGTTGTCCGCACGCTTCGTAATATGATTTGATTGGGTCTTATAGTTAAAATAATGGAAAATATGAACAATGGACAGGGGAAAAGCCTTAATTTTGTCGAGCGGTAGAAAATCCAGTCAGCACTTTTTCCAATAGAAGAAGTTCACATTAACACAAACAGACACAAGTCATCACTTATGCAACTGAACCAGATCAAGAATAAAATGGCAGATGGTGCCCGATCGATTTCGGGAACGGCCATGAACTCCGTAAAGTCTATTCCTCCACGCCGCCGTCTGTGGATTGTAATAGCCATAGTTGTTACCGCCGCTTTGGCTGTAGCGCTGTATTTTGTGTTTCGTCCGCGTCCTGTTCCGCCTGTCCCTCCTGTAGTAGAGGTGCAGAAGGTCGGAACCGAGGATGTGAATATCTATGGCGAATATGTAGGACGCATACGCGCACAGCAATTTGTCGAGATTCACGCGCGAGTTGAAGGCTATCTTGAACGAATGCTTTTTGCAGAAGGAACATATATAAATAAAGGACAGACTCTTTTCATCATCGATCCGCGTATCTATCGTGCGCGAGTGAAACGTGCCGAAGCACAGCTCAACAAGGCTCGTGCGCAGGCCATCAAGGCTGAGCGCGACTTAAACCGCATACGTCCGCTTTATGAGCAGAATGCCGCGAGCCAGCTCGACCTCGACAATGCAATCGCCGCTTATGAAGGAGCGAATGCCGACGTGGCTGTCTGTGAGGCAGATCTGGTTCAGGCACAGATGGCATTGGACTATACGTCTGTCGAATCTCCTATTTCGGGCTATATATCAGAACGCAACGCCGACATAGGTTCATACGTCGGTCCCGGCGCACAGTCGTTGCTTGCCACTATCGTCAAGAGCGACACGGTGCGAATCGATTTCAGTATGACATCTCTTGAATATCTCCGCTCCAAGGAGCGCAATGTGAATCTCGGATTGCGCGATGAAGAGCGTTCATGGAATCCTTATGTCACCGTAACCCTTGCCGACGGCAGCGTATATCCTTACAGCGGACTTGTCGATTTTGCCGATCCTCAGGTCGACTCCAAGACCGGCACATTTTCGGTGCGTGCCGAGATGCCTAACCCCGACCACCGTCTGCTGCCGGGCCAGTTCACGCGTGTGAAACTGCTTATGGACGTGCGCGAGGATGCCGTGATGGTTCCGTCGAAAGCTCTTATGATGGAGGATGGCAGCGTGTATATCTTTGTTGTTCGTCCCGACGGAGTGGTGGAGAAACGCTTTGTCGAAACAGGACCGGAATCCGGCAATAATACAGTGATAGAACGCGGTCTGAGCGCCGGAGAGAACATTGTAGTCGAAGGTATCCACAAACTGTCGCACGGAATGAACGTACGGGCTGTTGAGGCTCCGGCGTCCGGGACAGAATCGCCGGCAGAAGATAATGCCGCTTCCGACGTGGAGGGCGGCGATGAATAATGAAGCGTAATTTTTTTCTGGATCATCCGGTTTTCTCGACTGTAATATCGGTCGTGATAGTCATTGTGGGTATCATAGGCCTGCAATTGCTTCCCATCGACCAGTATCCCCAGATTGTACCTCCGGTAGTGAATGTGTCGGCTTCATATCCCGGCGCCGACGCCCGGACGGTCAGTCAGGCTGTTGCCACTCCGATAGAGCAGCAGCTTAACGGTACCCCGGGTATGATCTACATGGAATCGACCTCGACTAATACCGGTGGATTTTCCGCTGTAATCACTTTTGACATATCCACCGACCCCGACCTGGCGGCGGTCGATATACAGAATCGCATCAAAATAGCCGAGGCACGCCTGCCGGCGGAAGTCGTACAGAACGGCATAGCCGTCGAAAAGCAGGCTCCAAGCAAGCTGCTGACAATAGCCATACAGAGTTCCGACCCTAAGTTCGACGAAATATATCTGTCGAACTATGCGACCCTTAATGTGCTCGACCTGCTGCGCCGTGTGCCCGGTGTCGGCAGTGTGTCGAATGTCGGCAGCCGCTACTATGCCATGCGTATCTGGGTGCAGCCCGACAAACTCGCCGACCTCGGCCTTACGGTGAAAGATCTTCAGGATGTGCTGCGCGACCAAAACCGCGAATCTGCCGCCGGCGTGCTTGGCGACGCACCTATCGATGGTGTCGACGTGACGATACCCATCACGGCACAGGGCCGTCTGTCGTCTGTCGACGATTTCGAGCAGATTGTGGTGCGAGCTAATCCCGACGGATCCATAATCCGCATGAAAGACGTTGCCCGCGTGTCGCTGGAAGCTCAGTCTTACTCCACCGAGAGCGGTATCGACGGCGGAAATGCAGCCGTGCTCAACATCAATATGCTTCCCGGAGCCAATGCAATGGAAGTGGCGGATAACGTCAAGAAGACCATGGAAGAAATAAGCCACGGTTTTCCCGAGGGGGTGACTTATTCAATCCCGTTCGACACCACGACCTATATCAGTGCTTCGATACATCATGTCTATCGTACGCTTTTCGAGGCTTTGCTGCTTGTGATTCTGGTGGTATTCCTGTCATTGCAGAGCTGGAGAGCCACGCTTATACCACTTGTGGCTGTCCCGATCTCGCTTATCGGAACTTTCGGTGTGATGCTGCTTTTCGGTTTCACGCTGAACATGATGACGCTTCTCGGACTTATCCTTGCCATAGGCATCGTGGTCGACGACGCCATAGTCGTGGTGGAGAATGTCGACCGCATAATGCACGAGAAGAAAATAGGAGCGCGCGAAGCCACCCGCGAGGCCATGTCCAATCTCAGCGGGGCGCTGATAGCAATGTCGCTTGTCCTCTGTGCCGTGTTCGTGCCTGTCAGCTTTCTCGGCGGCATCAGCGGCCAGCTGTACCGTCAGTTCACGGTCACTATCGCCGTGTCGGTAGTCATATCCACGGTGGTGGCACTTACCTTGAGTCCCGTTATGTGTGCGGCCTTCCTGCGTCCCGACACCGGACGCAAAAACCGCTTCTTCCGCCGTATAAATCTTGTACTTGCACGAAGCAACCGTTTCTACGGACGCATTGTATCCCGTTCGATGGATCGTCCGCGCCGCATGTTCGCGTTCTTCGGTGTGGTTATCGCAGCCATATTCCTTATGAACAGCCTGTTGCCTCAGAGCTTCATGCCGCAGGAGGACCAGGGATATTTCACGGTGGAACTGGAGTTGCCCGAAGGAGCCACAATCGAACGCACGCGTGAAGTGACCGAGCGTGCCATGACTTTCCTTGCAAGCCGGCCTGAAGTGGATCATGTGCTCAACGTTACCGGTTCAAGCCCGCGTGTCGGAACCAATCAGGCACGCAGCCAGTTGACTGTAATACTCAAACCGTGGGGCGAACGTCCGTCAGACTCTCTGGATAAACTGATGGCACTGGCACGTACGGAATTCGAAAGTTATCCCGAGGCAAAAGCGTACCTGTCGACGCCTGCCATCATACCCGGACTGGGTACTTCCGGCGGTTTTGAACTTGCCCTTGAAGCACGTGGCGATGCAACATACAATGATCTGCGAAATGCACTGGACACACTTATGCACTATGCGTCGGCGCGTCCTGAATTCATGCACCTGTCGTCGACCATGCAGACAGGCATACCGCAACTCAGATATAATGTCGACCGCGACCGTGCGCGTATGCAGGGCGTCCCCCTTTCCGACATATTCAGCACCATGAAAGCCTTTACAGGTTCGCTGTATGTCAACGATTTCAACCTTTTCAACCGTGTATATCGCGTATATATACAGGCCGAAGCTCCCTACCGCGCCTATCAGGATAATCTAAAGCTATTTTTCGTCCGTGGATCGGGAGGCACTATGGTGCCTGTGACGGCCTTGGGAACTACAAGCCATACCACAGGTTCAGGAACCATAAAGAGGTTCAATATGTTCAATGCCGCTCTTGTCACGGGTGAAGCTGCCCATGGCTATAGTTCCGGACAGGCTATGGAAGCGCTTGAAGATATAGTGGCTACACGTCTGCCGTCGAATATCGACATAGACTGGAGCGGTCTTTCATATCAGGAAAAGCACGAGAGCGGCAAGACGGGGCTGGTGCTTGCTTTGGCTTTCCTTTTCGTGTTCCTCTTCCTGGCTGCGCAGTACGAAAGCTGGACGGTGCCTATAGCGGTGCTTTTGTCCTTGCCCGTGGCAGGCATAGGCGCCTATCTGGGTATCTGGCTGTTCGGACTTGAGAACAACATATATTTCCAGATCGGATTGGTGATGCTTGTCGGCCTTGTGGCCAAGAACGCTATTCTTATTGTGGAATTCGCCAAGGAGGAAGTCGAGAAAGGCAGTTCGCCGCGGCAGGCTGCCATGGTAGCCATGAGGTTGCGTTTCCGTCCTATCGTGATGACCTCGCTGGCTTTCATGCTCGGTCTTCTTCCTCTTGTCTTTGCTTCAGGTCCGGGTTCGGCAAGCCGTCGCGGCATAGGCACCGGTGTGTTCTTCGGAATGCTTGCGGCCATAACTATAGGACTTGTTTTCGTTCCATTCTTCTTTGTTTGGGTCTATAAGATTAAAAACCGTTTTGTGAAGTCAAAATGAAAAAATACATTCCCATATATATACTGCTTTTCTGTTTGGCCTCCGTGTTTGCCGTTTCTTGCTCTGGGGTAAAGAAATGTGCACCTCCGCAGCTTGACCTTCCCGCTCAGGTGGCTCCGGGTGCTGCCGGCGACACGCTTACACTTGCCGACATAGACTGGTGGACTTTTTACGGCGATTCGGCATTGTGCCGTATAATACGCGCCACACTCGATAACAACAAGAATTTGCTTGCCGCCGCGGCCCGTGTCGAGGAACTTCAGCAACTCTACCGCATAGACCGTGCGGGCCTTTTCCCGACACTCGGCATCAATATTGCCGCCGATCATGAAACGAATGATTATGCCAACGAAAGTTTTAAACGCGATCCGGAATTCGATGTCAAGGCGACTTTGAGCTGGGAAATCGATCTTTGGGGACGTCTGCGTTGGGCAAAACGCAGCGGCCGTGCGCGGTGGATGGCTACTGTCGAAGAACAGCGTGCCATGCGTGTGACTCTTATTGCTGAGGCCGCAACGGCTTATTTCAATATGCTGGCATTGCGCAACGAACTCGCTATCGTCCGCCGCACTATGGATAACCGCGCGGAAGGGGTGGCTAAAGCCCGTCTGCGTTTTGAAGGAGGTTTGACCTCAGAGCTTGTCTACCAGCAGGCCCAGGTGGAATATGCCACTACCGCCGCTCTTGTACCTAACCTCGAGAGCCGTATAAAAACTACGGAAAACATGCTTGCCGTACTTATGGGAGCATATCCCGGCGCGCCTATACCTACAGGCCAGTCGGTTTCGACCGAAGTAATACCTTCCGACGCACTTCCGTTGGGCCTTCCTTCACAGCTTTTGCGTAGGCGTCCCGATCTGAGGGCGGCTGAGTTGCAGCTTCAGTCGGCTATGGCTGAGGTAGGCATTGCGTGGGCCGACCGTTTCCCGCGTCTGTCGTTCAATCTGCAGGGAGGTTGGGAGAACGACGACCTGCGTTCCCTTTTCAGTTCGCCGTTTTCCTATGTGGCAGGAGCCATTGCGGGACCTATTTTTGATTTCGGTAAGAAAAAAGCATCCTATAAGGCGGCTCTGGCGCGCTACGAGCAGTCGCGCCTGGCTTACGAACAGAAAGTGCTCGAAGCTTTCCGCGAAACAGACGATGCCGTTATCGCGTTTCGTAAAATCCGTAGTACAGCCGAACTGAAAGCAATTTCCAACAATGCCGCCCGAAAATATGTCGACCTTGCCGAACTGCAGTATCGCGGCGGGAGCATAAACTACATCGAAGTCCTTGATGCCCAGCGTCGTTATTTCAACGCGCAGATAGAACTCAGCAATGCCGTACGCGACGAGAATCTTTCGCTTGTGCGCCTTTACAAAGCTCTTGGCGGAGGCTGGAAAGATTGATTCTGCCGCAGGCCGACGGATATAGCCTCGATGTCGTTTAAGAGGCTAATTACCGGAGGGAACGTACACACGCACGTAATCCACATAGTATTGTGCCGGGAACGGGGTGTCTGCCAGCGGGCCGCCATTGTCGCCGCCGAGAGCTAGGTTGAGCCAGACTCCGTGAAGCTGTTCAGGGTCGCGGTATGGATTGTAGCCGTCGAGATTGAAGTATTCGGACTGTGGGTTGCCGTTTACGGTCTGGTCGAGGTCGATGTTGTTGAGCAGGCGGTCGTCGACATATATCTTGATGCTTTCATTGGTCCATTCCATGCGCCATACATGGTATTTGTCGGCGAAGTCGCTGTCGAAAGTGCTCATACGCGGAGCCTTGGAATTACATTTTGCGTCCCATTTTTTGTTGCCGCCCCAAGCCACATTGGCGTGAATCGCGTCGCCGTAGTATTCCATCACGTCGATTTCGCCGTTGTATGGCCACTCGAATTTGCTTCCGCAACTCCAGATTGCCGGCCAGTAGCCTGTGCCTACGGGAATTTTTGCGCGTACTTCATAGATGCCTTGGTTGAAGCGGTAAGGATCTTTTGCAATTATGGATGATGATGTATATTCGGCATAACGGTCTTTTGTCCTCCAGTCGGACGACATAGGCACATAAGCGTCGTTCTCGATGCGCTCTTTGCGAGCTTCGATTATCAGATTGCCGTCGCGTACGATAGCATTGTTTTCGGTATAATACTGATTTTCGTGGTTGCGGCAGAATCCGTGTTCATAGCTCCATACCTCGGGATTCGGTTTGTCGCCGGAGTCGAATTCGTCGCTGAAAGCAAGTCTGTAACCCGGATACTTGTTTGCGATTTCATTGTCGTTTTCTCCGCCGCGGGCAGGAATTACAGATACTAAGGACGCAAATATTGCAAATGCGATAAATCTTGATTTTGTCATGATCTGAATGTCGGTATTATTGTCAGAAACAAAGTTAATATATGACAATACGCCGGGCAAGCTCTTTTTTGAAAATAAAGGGGCATATTCCGTCAATCAGTCATGTCTGAAGTTCTGTCGCGGCATTATGCCGATTCTTACTCGTTTTTTTACGAATTCCGGCATTCTTCTGCGTCCGGATGCTGATGGACGCATACGCTATCGTGTCACAGCCCGGCCCTTGGCCGCCGATCCCTATTCCTTTTAGACCATAGGCATGTCGATGCGGAAAGTGCTTCCCATGCCCGGTGTGGAGCGAAGCACGTAGATGCGGCCGCCGTGGTACTGTTCCACGATGCGTTTGGCCAGCGTCAGTCCCAGACCCCAGCCGCGGCTTTTGGTCGTGAAGCCGGGGTTGAAAACCGTTTTGAAATTCTTTCGGGCTATGCCTTTGCCCGTGTCGCTTACTTCGACATAGGCCATGCGGCCGTCGGCTGCGCTTGTCAGACTGACTGTGATGCTCCCGCTGCCCTCCATGGCGTCGACGGCATTCTTGACAAGATTCTCAACCACCCATTCGAGCAGCGGAGCCGATGCCATTACGGGAATTTCATGGTCGGGCAAAGAATGGCTGAGCTTGATGCGCGGCGAGATGCGTGTAGTCATGTAATCGACGGCTCCGCCGACGATGGCGTTGAGATCCGAATGTTCCATTCGTGGCGCCGAACCTATCTTTGAGAATCGTGATGCGATGGTGCTCAGACGGTTGACGTCTTTGTTCATCTCTACGAGTGTTTCGCGGTCCACTCCCATCTCCGGAAGCAGCTCCATCCAGGCCATCAGAGACGATATGGGCGTTCCGAGCTGGTGTGCCGTTTCTTTCGACAGTCCGACCCAGACTTTGTTCTGTTCGGCTTTTTTTGTCGACAGCACGGCGAAGTAGACAACCGCTATGAATGCCAGCATGACAAGCAGCAGTACATAAGGATATATGCTCAGGCTTTTTAGCAATGTGGAATCTTCGTAGTAGAGATATTGGCTTACGTCCGGTGCTATTTCGATTTCTATCACATTGGGACTGTTGGCAAGAGAACGCAGTTTGGCGTTAAGATAGGCTTCGTTGCGCGGAGATAGTGTGAATGAACCTTCGGGGGCGGCCTCCGGCAGCCTGAAGTTGCGGAACTGCAGGATGTGCATGCTGTCGTCGGTAAGCAGTACGGGTATGGTCGTGTTACGCTCTATTATCCGCAGCAGGAAATCGATGTCGTTGCCTTGGTCGGCGGATGCCACGATCTGTTTTGTGGCGTCGGCCCATATTTCCATGCGTTCGCGCTCCTGTGCCGAGAGGTCGTTGACAAGGCTGTTGGAGAAATAGAGAAATACGGCGGCCACGGCGGCTGATGCTATCAGGAATGCGAATTTGCCGTAACGCCGGATGTCATATATATTAGCCATTGCATGAATTATTGAGGTTTAAAGTCCCGTCAGATCGCGGTATATGTCTATGGCCGCTCCTATCTGTTCGGGTTCGGCCGTGCAGTCGGTCTGCGCTTCTCCTATGGTGCGCAGCAGGGTGAAATTTATTTTGTCGGGAGAACTGTTTTTCTTGTCGGCGCGCATGTAGGAGATCAACTCGTCGTAGTCGTCGCATCTGATGTCGAAAGTACCGTAGTTCTCAAGAATGTATGCGGCGAACCGGCGCAGTGTTTCGGCCGGGAAGCCAAGTCGGATATGGGAAAGCACGAGTTCTATGACCAGACCGTGGGCCACGGCATAGCCATGGGGAATGGGTTTGCCGTGCTTCATGGCGAAAGACTCGATGGCATGGCCGGCGGTGTGCCCAAGATTCAGAGCCTTGCGCGGGCCTTTTACCAGAGGATCGGCTTCGACTATGCGACTTTTTACCGAAACGCTTTTCTTGAGTAATGGCAACAGGCTTTCGGAATCGAAATCAGGGTATAGCGGATTGTATTTCAGTAGAGATGCGAAAGTGTCCATGTCGTCGAGCAGGCCGTGTTTGAGCATTTCGGCGTAACCTGACAGAATTTCCTGTTGTGGCAAGGTGTTCAGATATACGGTTGAGATTACGGATGCCAGAGCTTCCGTGAATGTGCCGAGCTGGTTTTTCAGACCATTGAAGTTTATGGCCGTCTTGCCGCCTACTGATGCGTCGACGGCGCCCAGAAGGGTTGTAGGGATGTTGATGTACGGAATACCGCGCTTGAATGTGGCGGCTGCAAAACCTCCGAGATCGGTGACAACTCCTCCGCCGAGATTTATGATGATCGACTTGCGGGTGACATCGCCTTCGGCAAGTCCGGTCCATACATGCTTCAACCCGTCGAGGTTTTTGTTGATGTCGTCGCTTTTGATGGTTATTATGCGGGCGCTTGCGGCTGTGCGGCTGTCGGCCTGTAGGAGAGGAAGTACAAGACGGAAAGTATTGGTGTCGGTAATGATTGTCGCGCTTGCGGCATCGAGTCCGTCGACGAGATTGTCGAGGGCGCTTCCTACGGCGTTGGTGAAGATAAGTTTCTGTTCCATAATTCTACAAGAGCAGGATTCCCAGTGCTTCGGCACATTCCTCCATGGAATCGAGTTCGAGGTCGGCTCCGGCTGCTTTAAGTGTTCCGGACGGGAGCGGGCCTGTATTGACTCCTATGGTGAAAAGACCTGCGCGCGACGAGGACTCCACACCTAAGGGTGCATTGTCGATTCCGACAGATTGCCATGGGCTTGTTCCGGCTTTTGAGATACCTTTAAGGTATGGTTCAGGATCAGGCTTGCCGTGGGTGACGTCGTATGCCGTGATGCGCTGCGACGGTGCCGGAAAGGCGCAGTCGAAATCGCTGTCGAGTCTGTCGAGAAGGGTTCCTTGTCCCGAACCTGTGACAATCACTGTCGTTGCGCCTGCGCGGCGGCAGATGTTCACGGTTTCGCGTGCGCCGGCCATTATGTTAACCGCGCCCATTCCGGCAAAAAGTTCGGTTTTGCGGTGGTAAAGCCGGCGGATTTCATCTTCGGTGGGTTGTCGGTGAAGTTCTCGTTCGAATATGGCTGTGACGGTCGATGCACCCGTGCGGCCTTCGTGCAGATATACTTCCTGTTCGG
>ERZ777306.2994-NODE-2994-length-19134-cov-5.126631_pt1 | contig 19134 bp, 14 predicted proteins | sample MGYA00374966_ERZ777306 | MGnify/ENA primary metagenome ERZ777306 (study PRJEB29329, sample SAMN06343882) | mouse gut metagenome | isolation source: Mouse cecum | place: Austria: Vienna | collected 2014-11-15 ...
AAACCAGCGACGATAGCCCCACCGACCTGCGCCTGATGGATTTGGTGGCGCCCCTGGGCTTCGGCCAGCGCGGCCTGCTGCTCTGTCCCCACAAGACCGGCAAGACCAAACTGCTTCAGCACCTGGCCAACGCCGTCATCCGCAACCATCCTGACGCCCATGTCATGGTGCTTCTTATTGATGTCTGCCCGGAGGACGTGACGGCCTTCCGGGAGCAGGTGCGGTGCCAGGTGATCGCGTCCACCTTCGACCAGCCTCCGGAAAACCATCTGCGCTTGGCCGACCTGACGATGGAAAGAGCCCAGCGTTTGGCGGAAAACAAGCAGGACGCCGTAGTCATCGTCGACAGCCTGACCCGGCTGGCCAAATGCTACACCACCGCCGCCGCCCAGCAGGGCCGCGCTACCCCCGGCATGATCAACCCCACCAGCCTGATGCGCGCAAAGAAGCTTTTCGGCGCGGGCCGCTGCCTGAAGGAGGGCGGCAGTCTGACGGTTATCGGCGTCATGGGGATTGACGGCCCCAACAAGGCGGATGACACCATTGTGGAGGAATTCAAGGGAACCGCCACCATGGAGCTTGTGCTGGACGCCAGTTTGGCCCGGGCCGGGATTACCCCCGCCATCAACCTGCAGGCCTCGGGTACCAAGCGTGCCGAGCTGCTGCAGAATGAGCGCCAGCAGGAGGGCCTCAAGGTACTTCGCAGCATTACCAGCACCACCCGTTCCGCCGCCGCCATACCCCAGCTCAAGTCCATGATGGAGAAGGCACCCACCAACGACGAACTGCTGGCCAGGATTCATGAATGGGTTCGCATGATGGATCAGAGCCGCTGAGGTCGCCATATAGCGGCCAGGCCCGTCTTTCGTCCCCAAGATATGGCGCGGCCGGGGCGCAGAAAGTTGCCATCTTGGCAAAAAAACACTTGCAATCCATTCCCGGTTATGATACAATAGCCCATGCGGCAAGATGCCGATCATTGCATACGCGAAAGAGGTGAAAAAGCAATGAAGGAAAAGATCCATCCCAACTACGGTAAGTGCATCGTTCGCTGCGTGTGCGGTGAGACGTTTGAGACCGGCTCTACCAAGAAGGAACTGAAGGTGGACATTTGCTCGAAGTGCCATCCCTTCTTCACCGGCAAGCAGAAGCTGGTGGATACCGGCGGACGTGTCGATCGCTTCAAGAAGCGTTTCGGCCTGAACTAATGCAAGATGACAGACCATCCGTCGTGGTGGTCTGTTTTCTTTTCCCCGCCAAATGCGTGGGAAATTTTTGTTGAAGGCCGCTCTACGCCGCCCAAGGCAGGGATTGTCCTGCGGCGCGGCGAATGATAGAAGGTGGAGAATTTCCGCTTATTTCGGCAGATCAAAAGAGCACCCCATCGGTGCGGAAATGAGGTATCACCAATGTCCAAAAAAGCTAAAGCAAATGCCCCGTGCGATATTGGCGGTCAGGCTGTGATGGAGGGCGTCATGATGAAGGCCCCCGACGCCATCGCCATCACCGTGCGCCGTCCTGACGGCGCCATGGTCGTCAAGCGGCAGAAATATGTCGCCCCCTCGGAAAAGCACCCATGGATGGGTTGGCCCCTGATCCGCGGCGTGGTCAACATGGCCTCCATGCTGTATATGGGCATGACCATCCTGCAGCAGTCCACCGAAATGCTGGGTGTGCTGGAGGAGGAGCCCAGTAAGTTTGAAAGGTGGCTGGCGTCCAAGCTGGGCAAGGGCATTGACAAGGTAGTCATGGGCGTAGCGCTGATTCTGGCCGTGCTCCTGTCCGTGAGCCTGTTCATCCTGATCCCCTCAGCCCTGGAAAGCTGGCTGATGTCGGTAGGCGTCACGGGCGCCCCCGCTACCCTGATCGGCGACCTGGTCAAAATCCTGATTCTTGTCGGTTACATGACCTTCTGCGGCCTTGTCCCTGATGTGCGCCGTACCTTCCAATACCACGGTGCCGAGCACAAAACCGTCTACTGTCACGAGGCGGGCAAGCCTCTTACCCCCGAAAACGCCCGGACCTTTTCCTGCCTGCACCCCCGCTGCGGCACCGCCTTCCTGCTGATCGTATTCATCATCAGCATGCTGATGTTCCTGCTGGTAGGCCGGGGCATCGCCAACCCGGCGCTGCGCTTCCTACTGCATCTGGCTATGCTGCCGGTGGTGGCGGGCATCAGCTATGAGGTGCTCAAGGGACTGGCCCACGCCAATAACCCCGTGGTGCGCGCCCTGCGCTGGCCCGGACTGCAGATGCAGCGCCTAACCACCCGTCAGCCGGACGACAGCATGCTGGAATGCGCCATCGTCTCCATGAACGTGGCCCTTTACGGCTTGCCCAAGGACGCTCCCCAGACCCCCGAGGGATACACGCTGCTCCATTCCTACAAAGAGTCCATCCCCCCTGTCGATGAAGCCCAGGAGCCCCAGGCGTGACCCCCCGGGAGCTGCTTCGCCAGACAGCCGCGAGGTTTCGCGCCGCACAGCTGCCCGACCCCGAGGTGGACGGCGCGGTGCTGCTCAGCCATGTGCTGGGCTTTCCCGCCCTGACCCTTCGCCTGGACACGGATACACAGCTGACCCCGGCGCAGCTGGACGCTTACGAGGCCCTCTGCGCACAGCGGCTTCGGCGGACGCCGCTGCAATATCTGACCCATGAGCAATCCTTTCTGGGCCGCAGCTTCTATGTGGATGATCGCGTGCTGATCCCCCGTCCCGAAACCGAGCTGCTGGCCGAGCGGGCCATTGACGCGCTGCGCCGCCGGGGCGGCTCGCCCTCGGCTCTTGATCTGTGCTGCGGCAGCGGCTGCCTCGCCGTTTCCCTGGCCCTTGGTATGCCCGCCGCTGAGGTGGACGCGGCCGACTTGTCCCCCGGCGCGCTGGACGTCACCCGGCGCAACGCGTAAGTCCTGGCGGCCCGTGTCGGTTTGTATCAGGGCGATCTGTTCCAGGCCGTGGCCGACCGCCGGTACGACCTGATCGTCAGCAACCCGCCTTATATCCCTTCCCATGAATGCCCGCTGCTGCAGGCGGAGGTGCTGCGGGAGCCGCGCATGGCGCTCAGCGGCGGCCCGGACGGACTCGACTTCTACCGCAGGATCGCCATGGAAGCCCCCGACCATCTACTGCCCGGAGGGCTGGTGCTGATGGAGGTGGGCTGGAATCAGGGCGAAACCGTCCGCGCGCTGATGGCGGACGCCGGCTTCCCCCGCACCGCGGTCTATCCCGACCTCCAGGGCATCCCCCGCATCGTGGAGGCTGAGCTTTAACGGAGGCGCTATGTTCGACAAATTCCTATGGATTCAGAACCGTTATGAGGAGCTTTCCCAAGCCATTAGCCAGCCGGAGGTCATTGCGGACGCGGCGCGCTATCAGGCCTGCCTGAAAGAGCGGGCGGCCCTGGAGCCGCAAGCGGAGGCCTGGGCCGCTTATCAGGCGCTGCTGCGGCATCTGCGGGAGGCCGAGGAAATGCAGGCCGACCCTGACCTGCGGGACATCGCCCAGGCGGAATGGCATGAGCTCAGCGACCGCAGGGCCGCCATGGAGCAAGAGCTTCGGCTGCTGCTCCTTCCCCGTGACCCTCACGATGACGGCAACGTGGTGCTGGAAATCCGCAGCGGCGCAGGCGGCGAGGAGGCCAGTTTGTTCGGCGCGGTGCTTCTGCGGATGTATACCCGCTTCGCTGAGCGGCACGGCTTCCGGGTGGAGCCTGTATCCCTCAGCGACACGGAGCTGGGCGGCGTCAAGGAGGCCGTGGTCACCCTCAGCGGCAAGGGCGCCTTCGCCCGGATGAAGTACGAGAGCGGCGTTCATCGGGTACAGCGCGTCCCGGTCACGGAATCCAACGGCAAAATCCAGACCTCCACCTGCACCGTGGCAGTGCTGCCCGAAGCCGAGGATGTGGAGGTGTGCATCGACCCCAAGGACGTCACCGTGGACGTCTACCGCTCCACAGGCCACGGCGGCCAATGCGTCAACACCACGGACAGCGCTGTGCGCGTTACCCATCTGCCGACGGGCCTCGTCGTCACCTGTCAGGATCAAAAAAGCCAGCTGAAAAACCGCGACAAGGCCATGCAGGTGCTTCGCGCCCGGCTGCTGGCCAAGATGCGCGGCGAGAAGGACGCCGCCTACGCCGCCCACCGCAGGGATCAGGTGGGCACCGGCGACCGCAGCGAGCGCATCCGCACCTACAACTTCCGGGAGGGCCGAGTGACCGACCACCGCATCGGCCTGACGCTGTACCGCATAGACGACATTGTGGACGGCGACCTGGACGAAATGATCGACGCGCTGCGCCGGGAGGAGCAGGCCGCGCTGCTCAAGGAATCGCTCGAGTCCTGAAGCGCCTCCCATGAAAGAAGGAATACCATGGTTACGCAGGTTCTGCCCGCATCCCCTGACGCCCTGGCGCAGGCCTCGGCACTGCTGAAGTCGGGGCGGCTGGTCGCTTTTCCCACCGAGACCGTCTACGGCCTTGGCGCCAACGCTTTGGACAGCGCGGCTGTGCTGTCCATTTTTGCCGCCAAGGGACGGCCCGCGGATAATCCGCTGATTGTCCACATCCATGACCAGGCGCAGCTGGACGGCCTGTGCGCGCCTCCCGCCGCCGCCACCCCGCTGATGGACGCTTTCTGGCCCGGTCCGCTGACGCTCATCATGCCCCGCAAGCCCGCCGTGCCCGACGCCGTGGCCGCCTCTCTGCCCACCGTGGCAGTGCGCATGCCCAGCCATCCAGTGGCCGCGGAGCTGCTGCGCCAATGCGGCCTGCCCATCGCAGCCCCCAGCGCGAACCGCTCCGGCAAGCCAAGTCCCACCGCCGCAGCCCACGTCCTGGAGGATATGGACGGCCGTATCCCCCTGATTCTGGACGGCGGGCCCTGCGACGTCGGCGTAGAGTCCACCGTCCTGGACATCAGCCACGGACGCCCCTGCATCCTGCGGCCCGGCGGCGTCACCCGGGCCATGCTTGAAGCCGTCCTGGGGCCGGTGGACGTGGCGGGCAGCATCCTCCGCCCCCTGCAGGAGGGCGAAACGGCCCTCTCCCCCGGCATGCGCTACCGCCACTATGCCCCTGACGGCCAGGTAACCCTGGTGGAAGGCGAGGAGCAGGCCGTGGCGCGGGCGTTGTCGGCGCTCTATCATGACGCTCGGCGGCAGGGGCATCGTGCCTGCGTGATGTGCTTCACCGAGCACACCGACACGCTGAAGGCCTGCCAGCCTCATGATATTGGCAGCATGACCCAGCCCGAGGAGGTGGCTCGCCGCCTTTTCGACACCCTTCGCGCCCTGGACCATGAGGGCATGGATGTGATCTTCAGTGAGGTGATGCCGCCAGAAGGCATGGGCCTGGCTATTATGAACCGTCTGGGACGGGCCGCGGCCTTCCGCAGCATTCAGGCGGAGGCGGCGCTTCGAGCCCTGGCAAACAGTCAGGGCGATTGATAGCCGCCGTTTGCCAGCGTTGATCGACGCCGCAGCGCCGTATACTTCACCCCTCAATAACCCTTTCGGGACAGATCAGAGAAAAAGCGTGGAATTTCCTCGGTTTTCTTCCTTGAAGCGCTTGACTTTTTCCTGGATATGCCGTACAATAACAGATGGCATCAATAGCTCCGCTTGCCCCGGTTCTATTGACAATCGCGGAAGATATGCGACCATCATATCAGCCGCAGCATCAAAGCAACGCTTTGATACGCTTCTTTCAACCACCATCGAGGAGGAAATACCTTTGAAGACGTTTATGCCGAAAGCGGCTGACATTACCCGCAAGTGGTATGTTGTCGATGCCGAGGGTCAGGTCTTTGGCCGTGTTGCCAGCCAGGTCGCGAACATCCTGCGCGGCAAGAACAAGCCGATCTATACCCCCAACGTGGATACCGGTGACTATGTCATCATCATCAATGCCGATAAGATCGTCATGACCGGCAAGAAGCTGGATCAGAAGATCTATTACCATCACACTGGCTACGCCGGTGGTCTGAAGGAAACCAAGTACCGCAAGCTGCTGGCCGAGAAGCCTGAATTCGCCATCCGCCGCGCTGTGGTCGGCATGCTGCCCAAGGGCCCCCTTGGCCGTCAGATGGCTAAGAAGCTCAAGGTGTACAGAGGTCCCGAGCATGAGCATGCCGCTCAGAACCCCGAGAAGCTTGAGCTGTAAGGCGAAAGGAGTAAAGAATCATGGCTAAGGTAGATTACAGCGCTGTTGGCCGCCGCAAGAAGGCTGTCGCCCGCGTCCGTCTGGTGCCCGGCGATGGCAAGGTGGTCATCAACAAGCGTGATATTGATAATTACTTCGGTCTGGCGACCCTCAAAATGACGGTTCGTCAGCCCCTGGTCCTGACCTCCACCAGCAACTTTGACGTGATGGTCAATGTGTGCGGCGGCGGTCTGGCTGGTCAGGCGGGCGCGATTCGCCACGGTATCTCCCGTGCCCTGTGCAAGGCTGATCCCGAGTTGCGCGCCGCGCTGAAGAAGGCCGGCTTCCTCACCCGCGATCCTCGTATGAAGGAGCGCAAGAAGTACGGCCTGAAGGCTGCCCGTCGCGCGCCCCAGTTCTCCAAGCGTTAATCCATCAAGCATTCCAGTGCTGTTCACAGCACTGGAATGCTTTGCTTTTATCAGCTTTTTCGCTGCGGGAGGGGGGCCGAAATACACGGGCTCCGCTCAGGAAAGAACAAGCAGGCAGCAAAGCTTTCGCTGTATATGATGAGAAGTCTCCTTGATAAAGGCAGGCTTCTTTTTTGTACCTTTTCTCGGTGTAATTCGCACCGCATGGAACAGATCATGTTGGTATCCGATGCCATCATCAGCAAAAGCACGGACAGCAGCCTGCCAGCCTCAGGAAAGATGCCTCTTTCGCATCGCGGTGCGCTCCTTTTAGCAAGACTCTTCCCCAAGCCTTGAAAACGCGGCGTGGACGCTGCGGCTGTTTTACAAAAGCAGAAGCTTGACTTCGGGCAAGTACGCTTTGCATGCATGTTCAACTCGCGCCAATCGCTTCTCCATTAGCTGTTTGCGAAATGGCGCCATGGCCTCGTATAGCTTGACAAATTGATTGCCTTTATCTCTTACGGTTTTCATGGAATCAGCCTTCGCTGTCGCTGTATTGATACACCGATCAACAAAGAGATCAATTGCTTTTTTTTTGATCCAGAATCTGATGATAGGCAGCAGACGGTGAGCCGCCCTTGAAGGGAACAAAGTCTTCAAACAGTATGATGTGCCGACTGTGCTTAAGCAATCAATTCAGACGATGAAAAAACACATCTGGCTTCGTTGTGGAATTGACAAGCTCAATGGAATCATGGATGATTTCCAATTCACGTTGGACCTGCTGCGCCGCAAGCTGCAGCTGCTTTTCTGGCAATATCAGCCGTCCTTGTTATCATTCAGAATATTATTCTGCAATTGAAGCAGCCTTTTTTGATTTTTGCACATGCCAAATAGCCACATACGCAATCATCCTCTCAACGATAAGACAAGTCATTCATTGATAATGATCCGTTGGTTATCATCTTTCTTCAGCTTGTCATTGTTCAGGCCGGACAAAATAACATAGCCGACCGTGCTGCCAATCTGACCGCCAACACGCGCGAAGCCGAACTTCCTCGCTGTTTCCCGGATCAAATCCTCTTGAGATAGAGCAATCTGCTCACGGAGCACCTCCAGAAGGGCAACCATGATTTCCTCAGAAGGAACATCCTCCATGGAACGCTTGCTGCCGTTCTGATCCTCCGCGCGGTACCAAGAACAACCGGCAGGATCCTGACTCGGATTCCAAACAAACACACGGTCTTCATCCGTCGTCATGTGGACAGGAACATAGGTCAGAGCATCGGAGAATATGCGCTCAACGCGGGAGCCGCCTCTATTGATGGTCCACGCGGCAAGTACTTTGCGCATGAGCAGCTTGCGGCTGATGGGCGCTTCGCTATTCATGATTTGTGCGATGACGTCGCGTATCCTGGACGTTGTTTTGGGCAAATAGTAATCCTCGGCAGTACCTTTAACGCCTACGTCAGCGGAGCAATAGGGCATACACGCAGAAGCGAGGGCATGAGCGGTCTGATCCTGCTCAAACGCATGCCGATTGAAGGTTTTGAAGCTCTGGCGGGAAGAAACGGATGGCTCGTCCGCAGGCAATGTTTCCAATGTTGTCTGAATATCTTTCAGGACACGAGCGGAATCATCGAACCAATCCAGTGTCCAGATCCGCATGACACGCCAGCCAAGTCCGGTTAGAACATCAGGCTGAAGCACAAAACGGTCGCGTGCTGCCGAGGCGCCGTTACCGTCTCGGCTGTCGAGCAGGATACCCAGCAGATACGTCTCAGGGCGTTTGGGGTTTACAATGCCAATATCGAGCTTGAAGTGAGAGCAGCCGATCTTGCAGCGCACCTCATAACCCAAGCTTGAAATTGCTTTGCCGATCTCCTCAACAAGCGCGTCGTTCTGAACCGCGTTCAGATCGCTGCGCTGGGCGACGGAAGTTTTGCCGCGCTCAGCAAATTCCAGGAAGCCCTTCAGCCCGGCAACGCCTTCCGACCGTGTCCTGGACAGATCAATCTGTTCCGGCCGAAGCACAGAATACACGGTCATGGACTTTCGCGCGCGGGAGATTGCCACGTTCAGTCTGCGCCATCCGCCATCGCGGTTCAGAGGGCCAAAGTTCATGGAGACCTGTCCATTCTGATCGGGAGCATATCCGACAGAGAACAGAATCACATCGCGCTCGTCTCCCTGAACATTTTCCAGATTTTTGATAAAGATGGGCTCATGGGAATTACGGTCAAATTCCTCCAATGCAGGGTGACGGGCCCATTCCTCAGACAATAGATCGTCAATCAAATTCTGCTGAGCGAAGCTGAAGGTAACAACGCCAATGCTGTCATGACGCAGCTGTTCATCGCTCAACCGGCGAATGATCTCGCTGACAATGGCCTTCGCTTCTGCCATGTTCTGTTTGGTTTTGCCCTTGTCGTAGAAACCATCCAGATGGATCATCCTGACTTCAGATACCAGATCGTTGGGCGACGGAAAGGTATACAGCTGGTTGTCGTAATACTTCATATTGCTGTATGCAATCAGGCTTTCATGGCGGGAACGATAATGCCATTTCAGGTGTTCCTGCGGCATGGAAATGGCCAGACAGTCGTCCAGCAGACTCTCCAGATCCTCCAATGTACCGTTCTCTTCGTCAACTCTGTTGGAAGAGAAGAAGTTCGTAGGAGGAAGCTGCTTGGGATCACCGACAATGACGGCTTCATCACCACGGGCGATGGCGCCAACGGCTTCGCTGGTAGGCAGCTGGGACGCCTCGTCAAAAATGACCAGGTCGAACTTGGGAAAAGACGGATCAATGTACTGCGCCACAGAAATGGGACTCATCAGCATGCAGGGGCACAGCTTACGGATCAGATTGGGAATCTGCTCGAACAGCTTTCGCAGAGAAAGCATACGACCGTTGCTCTTGATGGCGCGCTTGAGAATGCCCAATTCAGAGGTAGCGGCGCTGGCGGCGCCCGAGGCAGGAATCTTGGCAGAAAGACGTGCCACCAGCTCTTGAATCGTAAGCCGCTGATGTTCATCAAGCGTTTCGCGATATCGCCGGATCAGGTCGTCATAGCTGCGGCCGTGGAAGCGCTTGAGACGTTCGTCCTGCGAGATGATAGACAGCGCCAACTCATAATTCAAATCGCAGTGATATGCATTTTCCATATTGAAGGGCGTGATAACCCCCTTCTTATACGCATCCCCAACACACCCGAGCCCGGCTTCAGCCAAGGCGGCATCGGCGGCATTCAGCATTGTCATATCACGAAGCTGTTCAATATGCGTGGTCATTTGCTCCAGCTGAATTGTTATGTCGTGACTCCAGCTGCCGTTGTCACCATGCACATCTTCTGAGATGCTATACCGCCTGGCGTATGCATCCAGCCCCTTCATGAAATCAATGATTCTAACGGCCCGTGCAGTCTGCTCCGCCGTTGGTATTTGTTCAGCGCAAATGCCAATGAGGCTGCTGAAATCGGAGTTCGGGAGACGCAGACAAATGTTTCTGACATTGGCCGCCTTAGCAACAGCGAATTTTAGGGCTTTCCAGTCAGTTTGAATGCCCCTATACCGATCACTCAAGAGAGCGGTAAGCTCCGCTGGGGCATCACTGATCTGCTGCTTCCGCGCGGCAAGCGAGCAAAGCTTATCCAGGTAGGCGGCAGCGTTATTCTTGGTGATGTTATTGGGTGATTTTGCATGGCCCTTCATCTCTTTTACTATTTTGCCCTGCCCTATGGCTTTTGCCAGGACCCAGGAGGCGTCCGCCTGCTTCCAGCGCTGACGGGCTTCATCCGCGGCATAGCCAAACACACTAGCTTCAAAAACATCACCGAGCTGGGCATGCAGCTGTTCATATTCCTCACCGGCTGCAAGCAGCGCCTTGATATGTGATTGGGCCGCTTCATAATTCGGAGCGGCTGCCAAGGCCTTGGGTACAATGCCCTGCGCACCGCATGCTAAAACCAGTTCTGCCAATGCGGCGACGGTTTCTTTTGTTTCCGCAAAAGGGAGATTGAACATTAGCATCAGGTCATGGACATCCGTCTCAAGGGATTGTGCCTGCCTGAGCAGGGAAAGCCCCTCTGCCTTGAACGATTCGCGAAGATCAACAGAATAGCTTGTACAGCCAACCTGATGAAGGGGATGGTCTCCATTGCTTGCGTGGCCAGCTTGTATTGGTGAACCAGATCATCCCACTTGCGCAGCAGCGCCTTGTCCAAGGCAGAGACAGACGCTCGGGTAAACTGAATCAGTCCTTTTGCGCTGGCATTGCACTCATATTGGGAAATGGCCTCGTACAAGGATACACCGGAAGCCCGCGTTTCATGAAGCGCCGCCATGACATCATGAAGTTGACGCTTCATTTCCTGAACTTTCAACGCAACCGCGGCATAATCTTCAGGCGCTTTGATATGACCGACTTCCAGCGCTTTATTCAATTGGGCCAAAACAGCGGACTTGTTGGTTTTGTTGGAATGCAGCTCCAGGCAGAAGGGATCAAGCCCAATGTCTTCCAATCGCTTCTGAACGACGCTCAGTGCCGCCATCTTTTCAGCAACAAACAAGACAGTCTTTCCATGATAAAGTGCATTGGCTATCATGTTGGTGATTGTTTGAGATTTGCCGGTGCCGGGAGGGCCGTGCAGGACGAAGCTCTGGCCATTGGACGCGGCGGTCACAGCGGCAAGCTGGGAGGAATCAGCACTGACCGGAACGGCCATATCCTCCATCGACAGCCGATCAGCAGGCGTACCGTCCTCCTTAGGCTTCCAGGTCATCCTGCCCTCGATCAGACTGGACACGACCTTGTTCTGACGCAATTCGTCAATACGGCTGCGCAGGTCATTCCACATCACAAACTGACCGAAAGAGAACAAGCCGATAAAAGCCATCTCTTCAATGTTCCAGCGCTTTTTGCCCATGACGGCCTGCCGGATCGTATTCAAAATCAACGGCAGGTCGATGCCGTGCTCATCTTCAGGCAGCGGATCCAGGCCGCTGATATCCAGGCCAAAATCCTGACGCAGGTATTCCAGAAGGGTAATGTTGATCTGCGCGTCTTCCTGACGGCTGCGAATCACATAGCCTTTGTTCCGCATACTGCGTACAATATCAATTGGGATCAAAACGATAGGCGCATAACGTGCCTTTTCGGCAAGATCGCTTTCAAACCAGCGCAGAAAACCAAGCGCCAGGAACAAAGTGTTGCTTCCGTTTTCCTCCATGCTGGTTTTGGCGGAGCGATAAAGGTTTTTCAACGTATCATCCAGTTCCTTCTCATTCAGAAAGCTCCGGATGCGGCGGCTCTTAAATTCCTCGGTAGCGATCGTTTTAATCAGGTCGCGCTGATTATCGATGGCATACATTTTCGCATCGCGAAGGGAAAGCGTCCACTCGCTGGGCGCTTCCATGATGTGAAAGTCTCTGCCGTCAGAAAGCTGATCCTCCAGCTCGGACATGTCCGCTATCATGAGCTGCAGCGCGTTCTTCGTGACGCGAAAATTCAGCAGCGCATTGCGCAGGCTGAAATCCAGCAGCTTGCGTTCCCATACACGTTCCTTGGTCAGCGGCTGACCCTTGCCCTGCGCCACTTTTCCCAGCATGGAACTGTCGAGCGTGGTTGGCGCGGCGGTGTTGACCCGTTCCTTTTGAGCATCAACATTGCTGTCATCAGCAATATTTGGGCTGATCCGAAGCGGTATGGGCCGAATGCCGCTGCCGCGCGTACGCTGAACATCAACAGCACACACAAAATCGTCGATGTCATGCAAATGCTCTTTGCCATGCTTGAGGGCCCTGTCAAAATCCATTTGTTTGCCGGCAACCATATCGGTGCACTCAACTAGAAGAATCTCTTCCGCGCCTTCAGCAATACGCTTTTCAATGGCGGCTGCATCATCAATCACGCAATCGGGAAAAGTGGTCTCCTCCAGCCAGCAGCCGATGAAAGCATGCCCTTTGATAAACACGATCAGCGGGAACAGACCGATAGCTTCCAGGCAGGTGGCATAAAGCACCGCCAGGTCAAGGCATGTCCCTTGTTTCTGTTCGAGAACGACATGAGGCAAACGAACGCGCTGACCCAGCTGTTCATAGCTGGCAGGAGGATTGTTATAGACGATCCCTTGCATCTGAACGGCTGTATACAGGGCCGCCATCTGCTTTTTTACCTGGTCAGGATTCCTGGTTTGATAGCCCGTGAAAGATGGACTTCCGCTCCATTCGCGCAGGAGTTTAGCAGCGTCGTGAAGGATGGAGACGATTGCTGGGTGATTCGGGGTGATAAAGGCCGCGATCACTTCAGGCATGAACAGAAGGCCGCTCCATTGATCGAATGCCAGCAGCTCAATATGATCCTCAAATTCGTAGAGCTTATCATCTCCCTGGCAAATTGTGACCGTAATGGCGCCAACCATTCTTTCGGTCAGCGAAAACAGAAATTCAGAATGCGTCTGAATCTTGACCGGAGAGATCTCTATGGAGGACTGTGGACTGAGCACATCAATATGGTATGAATATTCCTTGGCGAAATCAGGATCAAAAGCAATATGAAGGTCCAGATCTTCAAGCTTCTCATCCGTCTGATTGGTCACCACCAGCTCCCGTATGACAGGAACATAGTTTTGCTGCATAGCGAAATTGATGGAGCTGTTCCAATGACCGCCAACGGAAACCCTCTCAGACATTGTCTATTCCTCCAGTATAGCAAGTATGGCCAAATGTATTTCAGATGCGTAAAGTAACCGTGCGTTGATATGCAGCAAAGCTGTTCCGCAGACAGAACAATCGGTCAATGACTCATATGGTTCTTTTTCCGGCATAGCTGATTTCGGCAAAGGAATCCTATCGTTCGCCCCACTGACGGATGTTCAAGGTTCTGCCGACCCGGCGAGCGTCCGACGTCAGCAAAGCTTTCTTTTCACGCACATCATGAAAACGCTGTACATCCTTTTCGATCTTGATTGAAATCACGGACAAAGCCTGCATGTTAATGTTCCAATGTTATTGTACTACGTTTAGTCCACTTTTACAATAGACGACGAGCATATCCTGCCCGCTTTTCCATCATATCAACGGCCGCTTCTGTCCTTTTTCCTCCAAGCTAAATGAACCGACCATATGAAAAGCGATTCAAGCGCATCCGCACTTTGGCACCTGCTTCCAAGACGGAAAAGAGGAATAGATCAGCCGCATCACGAGCAGCCGGTTATGCGCGGCGGATTCCACGATTTTTCCGGGTCTCTGACATCCTGAGCCGTTGCGAAGAGCTATCCGCCAGTTTGCTGTGCCTTTGCATATTGCTCCCGATGCATGATTCTGTTCCCCCGGTGTTCACTGCGAAGGAACGGAGTGGAGACAAATCCACCGGGATATGGCGCGAATTGCTTGAATTGTCTCAGGCCGGCATGACCGGCATCGCGTTTCGGACGCTAAGCCTCAATTGACGCATTGTCCCCATCGGTTATATGAGCGAAACCGCCTGCTGCACTGGCAACAGGCGGTTTCGCGGTTTGCTCCGGCTCCGAAAGGCGAATCAAGGCATGGCGTCCAGTCGGCAGCTTCCCTGCCGCCTTAGTTGTACTCAATGGTCGCCTGATAGGCCCGGTAGGTGGAATGGCACAGCAGTTTGCGGTCGATTTCCGTACCGTTCTTATACCATACCTGATAGGTATCTACCTCATAGCCCTTCCGGGCCTTAATGGTGCTTTGCTGCGTCCCGGCAGGCAGGGAGGTGTTCTGCACATATTTGGTGTCCGAGGGGGGCTCGACCGTGCGCGTAACCTCGCTGACCAGGTCAATGGTGATGCCGTCCCCCAGGGTCATGCCGTAAAGCTCCACAGTCACCTTGCGCTTTTCATAATGCGCAACAATAAAGATCGGCCATTCTGTATTGTTCCTGAACTGGAAGTCCAGATTGGGCCAATTAACCGTGGCGTCCATGCCCTTCTCCACATAGTCAGAAGGCCAGGCATGGGGGCTTCGGCTGACAATTTCAAGATTGGCCCGAGCCACAGCGTTGAACAGCGTGGAGCTTGTCTGACAAACGCCGCCGCCCACCTCGGGCACAGATTGCCCGCCGGAAATGGCCGCGGCCTCCCGGTAGCCCTTTTCCGCCGTCCGCTGGCCGGTGGCCTGATTGAAGGAAAAGGTCTCCCCAGGGTTCACCGTGGTGCCGTTGATGGCGTTGGCCGACAGCTCGATATTCACGTTTCTGTTGGCGTTGGAGGTGGTGTCCGTCGTGTAGGAGGCAATCTGCCGGAAGCTGTTCATCAGCTCGGCCTTGGTCACCTGGGCCAGAAGCTTCTCCGGCTCCACGGTGATGGAAGCGTGATAGTCCCCGCCATCCAGGCAGGCAATGACCCGGTTGTACAGATCATCGGCGTCAATCCTTGCGCCGGGGGTATCGCTGTTGAAGGTAAAGCTGCGGCTGTTGAAGTCGAAGGTCGCCACGGAGGCATTCACCGGCTCGCGGTTGACAAAGGCCACAATGCTGTCCGTCAGCTGACGGACAGCCTGACGGTCGTAACTCATGGCCGTGGTCAGCGCAACGGGATTGCTCCGCATATCCAAGGCCATGGTCAGCCGCTCCTGGAAGGGCGTCACCCGTGATCCTCGGATGGCGGTGGTATTGCCCCGGCCATAGGCATAGGCGCTGCGAACAACCTCGTCCACGTTTCGCGCCAGGGGCACCCGGCTGGAATCAATGCTCCAGGAGCCGTTGCCCACATGCACCGTCACGGAGAAGTCCGTGATTCCCGACGGAGACGCGGCAGCAACCGCCTGTTGGGCCTCCTCCATCGTCATACCGCCCACATGCACACCGTCAATGTAAACCCCTGGATAGATCGTATCCGTGCCCATATAGGCCCGGTAGGTGCGGTAATCCGCGTAGGCGTCAGCGTCCATGGTGATAATGCTGCCATTCACAAACGCGATGCCAGGCACACCCACCAGCTGGATGCCGAACAATTGCGGGGCCATCAGCACCCCCAGCCCGCCCATGAGAACCAGGCAGAGGAAAATAATGGCCAGCCAGAGCCAGCGGCGCGGATCCTTGCCCTTGGGCGGCCTGCGGGAGGAGTAAACCTTCCGCTGATGGCGATCATACACGTCAAAGTCATCATAGATGGTGGTTTCCTGCGCCGATGGCCGCTCCCGGACAGGCCTCTCCTCCCTGCCGCAGCGCTCCCGCAGTTCCTCGGAGCGACCCATGGGCTGACGGCCAGGCATGGCGGCCTTCACCACTTCCGGCCGGCGCTGACGGCCAGCCCTCGGCGGCGTTTGGCGGATGCTCTCGCCCTCGCCCTGATAAATTCGTTCCTCGCGCTTGTGTTCCATGATAGCCTCCTCGGGGATGTCGCCGCCGCCCCCAGCCGGAGGGCTTATTCCGTCCGGCGGTGGGCCATACGATAGGATAGAATCTGCAGGCTGTCGCTCAGGTGAACATTCACGACAATCATGTCCTCAGGATGGTTCAAGTCAGTGGGCGCAAAGTTCCACACCGCCCGCACACCTCCGATATAGAGCCTGTCCAGGGCTGTCTGCGCCTCCCTTGCCGGCACAGCCAGCACGGCGATATCCGCCGTATGTTCCTTCAGGTATTCCTCCAGCGCCGTCATAGGCAGCACCTCGGCTCCGCCCACATTTGTGCCGATCTTTTCCTCGTCAATATCGAAGACAGCCTGGGTCTGGAAGCCCTCTCTGGCAAAGGTAGGATAGTTCGCCACCGCGCCGCCGATGTTGCCTGCCCCCAGGATAATCACCCGATGCGGCTGGCTCAGGCCCAGGATGTCTCCGATATGCTCCTTCAGGTCAGATACCGTATAGCCGTAGCCCTGCCTGCCAAAGCCTCCGAAGCAGTTGATGTCCTGCCGAATTTGGCTGGGCGTCAGCTGCATCCGACGCCCCAGCTCCTGAGAGGAAATCTGCCGCACCCCAGCCGCCTCCAGCTCTCTGAGATGCCGGTAATACCCTGGCAGGCGGCGAATCACCGCGTCCGATACATAGCCTGACATATGCTCCTGTTTCCTCCTCGTCCATCGCTCACCGATGCAAGCGCCGCCCCTCCTGTCGCCGCGCTCCGCCATGGGCGGGGCGGGACAAACGGGCGGCCCATCGTCTCTTCGTGAAAATTATATCATACCTTGGTCTCTTTGGCAACCGCATGACCAGAAACCCCTATGAGCGGTGATTGCGCACCTGCCCGCGCAGCATATCCCCCGCCTGGACGTCCACCGGCAGGGCCATGCGGATGATCTCTCCCGCAACGCCCAGGGTTTCGACTGTTTCTCCCGTCTTTTCCCGAAGGAAGGCCGAAGCTGTCGCCGTGCAGACGCCTGAAGGCGTCATCACTTCCAGCGCGTCCCCGGCAAAGAAGCGATTCTTCAGCATCAGCCGCGCAGGCTCCCCGGCCCGGGCGTCCTCCACCACGCGGGCAATGTATTCCCGCGCCTGATGGAAGCCCTCCGCGCCGCCAGGCTCCCGGGGGCTTTCCATGGCGAAGCCCGTATCGCTTTCCCGATGGCTGGCGCACCGCAGCTCCGCCATCAGCCCGGGCAGCGCGTCGCGGTAAGCGTCCGCGCTCTCGGCCAGCAGGTCAATGGCACGGCGGTAAGCGCCCGTCACCACCGCCACATAGTATTCCGTCTTCATCCGTCCCTCAATCTTGAGGCTGGACACACCAGCGTCAAGCAGCTCCGGCAGCAGGGGCAGCAGGTTCAAATCCTTGGCGGAAAAGATATAAGCGCCGTGCTCGTCCTCACAGACAGGCAGGTACTCCCCGGGGCGCTTTTGCTCCATCACCGCGTACTGCCAACGACAGGGCTGGGCGCAGGCGCCCTGGTTGCCGCTGCGACCAGCCAGCGCGGCGGACAGCAGGCATCGGCCCGAATAAGCCATGCAGGCCGCCCCGTGAACAAAGGCTTCCAGTTCAACCTGCCCGTCCAGCGCCCGGCTCATGGCTTTCATCCGGGCCAGACTGACCTCCCGGGCCAGAATGACCCGCTGACAGCCAAGCGACTGATAATGCCGGATGGCCGCCGTGTTCACCGTGCTGGCCTGGGTGCTGACATGGAGCGTCAGACCAGGCGTCCGCTCCCGCAGGGTCACGATGGCCCCGATGTCGCTGACGATGGCCGCGTCCACCCCTATATCAAAGGCCGATCTCGCCGCCTGAACAAAGCCCTCCATCTGATCGTCAAAGGGCAGGATATTCATGGTCAGGTAGAATTTCTTCCCCTGGGCATGGGTGAGAGCCACGGCTTCCCGCAGCTGAGCCTCGTCGAAGTTGCCCGCAAAGGCCCGGAGACCATAATGCTTCATGCCGCCGTACACAGCGTCCGCTCCGAAATGCAGCGCGGCCATCAAGCTTTCCATGCTTCCCGCTGGACAAAGCAGTTCCGGCTTCTTCCGTCCCGTCATTGGATGCCACGCTCCTGGTCGTAGGCCTTCCACAGGGGGGCGTAAATGGACACCGCCTGCTCATGCTCCTGCAGGGTGCGGGAGAAGTGCAGCTCGCCGCTCTCGGGATCCTTGGCACAGAAGTAGAGGTAGTTCTCGGCCACATAGGTGGCGTCAGGGTACAGCGCCGCGCTGATGGCCTCCGCCGAGGGATTGCACACCGGACCTACCGGCAGCCCCGCAACCTGATAGGTATTATAGGGACTGCCGTTGCTCAGATCGCTGTTGGTCAGGGACATCTTCCGCACGCCTGTGATGTAATGGATGGTCACGTCGCTCTGCAGCTTCATCCCGGCCTTCAGGCGGTTATGGAAAACGGCGGAGACCTTTGCCATGTCGGCGGACTTCGCTTCCTTCTCAATCATGCTGGCCAGGGTGATGATCTGATCCATGGTATAGCCCATTTCGCTTGCCCTGTCCTGGTCATCCGCGGGGAAGACCCGCTCGGTCTGGGACAGCAGACGGCGGATGATGTCCTCCGCCGTGGCGTCGGTATAAATCTCATAGGTGTTGGGAGACAGATACCCCTCCAGCACATATTTGCGCTGGGACGCAGAGCCTGTGGCCAGCACGTCGGCAACATAGTAGAAATCGCTGAACTTCTCCCCGCCGCGGCACAGGGCCAGGAATTCCTCCCGATCCGAGATCACGCCGTCGGCCAGCAGCTTGGAGGCAAACTCCTCGATGGTCCAGCCGGGAATCATCGTAACGTTGCGGACGATGGGGTTGCCGTCGCCCATGGTCAGCTGGTCAGCGATCTCCTGGATGGACATGCCGCGGCTGAGCGTGTAAGAGCCCGCCTGAATCTTCTGCCCCATGCCAGCAAAGTCACAGTAGTACTTGAACACCGTCTTGGAACGGATCAGCCCAGCGTTTTCCAGGTTGGTAGCCACCCGGGTCAGGCTCTGGCCGTTGTCAATGTGGAAGGCGACCTGCTCGGTGCTACCGGCTTCCGGCGGCGCCAGAAAGCGGTCGTATACCATGCCCCAGGCCGTGCTCAGCAGGCCGATAACCACAATCAGCGCCGCCACGCCCACCAGAATGGGCCGCACAATCCGCCACAGCCCACTGTACCAGTAGGGGCCATATTCCCGCTCGTCCCGGATGGAACGGTAGG
>ERZ777306.3001-NODE-3001-length-19118-cov-6.056864_pt1 | contig 19118 bp, 23 predicted proteins | sample MGYA00374966_ERZ777306 | MGnify/ENA primary metagenome ERZ777306 (study PRJEB29329, sample SAMN06343882) | mouse gut metagenome | isolation source: Mouse cecum | place: Austria: Vienna | collected 2014-11-15 ...
ATTGGCAATGGAAGTTACCATATCCATACACAAGCCTCCTTTTGACATTTTTTCCGATGGCGGAATCTAAGCCCTGCCGTTCGGAAGAATTGAATAAAAATATTGCTATTCCGCAGACATGGTTTTCAGCTCGTTGAGAAGGCTTGAAAATACTTTAAGCTCCTCAAGGCACTGATTTACCGCGTCCTTGGTACGGACGACCTCTTTTCTCATTCCTGCCGAATATTCGTCTATTCGCTTTACGGCGGCTTCTATCTTGTCGGCGGCTCCCTTGCTTGTTTCGGCAAGAGATCTTACCTCCTGAGCGATAACGCCGAAGCCCTTTCCGCTTTCTTTAGCGCGGGAAGCTTCTATGGAAGCGTTAAAGCCGAGTATTTTCGTGTTGAGCGCGATGTTCTGAATAACCTTTACCGTTTCCGAGGTGGCGGTTACCTCCTTGGCTGTTTCGTCGGCAATGTGATCCACCTTTTCAAAGGCGTCGGTAAGAGCGTGTATACGGCTCGAACCGTCTTTGAGTGCTGCCTCCGCCTCGTCCGCTTTCATAAGTATAGAGTGATTTAAGGTGGTAAGACCCGAATTGGACATATTCGCAAGGTATGTATTGTAGGCGGTCTGAGAAAGGATTTTTGCTACCGTGCAGAGGAAATCGGCAGCAGCGTCAACCTGTTCCTTGTCAATGATCTTTATTTTTCTGAGCGCTTTTATGTACGCGTTCGGATCGACTCCTATTTCCTCGGCGATCTTGCGGAATTTATTCTCGTCGGGCTTTTCGGTAAGCACCTGTCCACCGATAAAAGAACCGATAAATGTTCCGTTGAGCATTATCGGGGCGGCAAAGTCCACAAGTCCCGCGTGGCAGAAATATGCGGCGGCGCGGCCCGTGCGCATTGTCTGCTCACCGCCCTCCTTATCGCACCTTTCGCATCTGGAGCAGCCCAGCGAGGACTGCCTTGTATAGTTCATGCAGAAGTCTGTAAAATTGCTTCCCTGAGTGACGGCGTTTCCTCGTTCGTCCGTAGTGAGGGCGGCCATGCCTGTAAGCCTGGCAAAGCCGTCCTGGATCTCCTGAAGTGTATTTACGTCTATCAGATCGGTAAGCTTTACATCAGCCATAATGATACTCCGTTCTCCGCTTTGGGGTCACTCCGCCGCGGTTGTATTTTTCTATAATATGATACACTATTTTGCCTGATTTGTCAAGGCGGATTTTCATCTTTGCGATCGGTTTGATGACGTAAATATATGTTCATCGGGGACTTCCCGCCGCTGAACATATATTTACCGTATAAATTGACTTCTTTGACTCCAATAGGAAAAAGTTTTTGTTTCCCTGCGGATATGGAATGCTGTAAAAATTCAAATTAAAGTCTCTCCAATTACGGATACCGAAGGCATTTCTGAAAATTTACATTTTACCCCCTTGACAAATCATGGGGATTGTAGTATAATTATGTAAAGTAATTTTGCTTTACAATGACGGCTTCCGCCGAACATCAAAACAGCAGCAAATACTACGGGTCTATTGGAGGGCGGCAGCGTTTATGAACAGCGAAAAAAATCTGCGCGTATCGGTTCTGCTCGATTATTACGCGCCAATGCTTACCGAAAAGCAAAAGGACGTTATCGATCTTTACTATAACGAGGACTTGTCCCTGTCGGAAATAGCGGAGCACGAGAGCATTACCCGCCAGGGTGTGCGCGACAGTATCAAGCGGGGCGAGCAGACGCTCTTTGATATGGAAGAAAAATTTCACCTTGCCGAACGGTCGGAAAAGTTTTCTGAGCTCACGGAGCACATACTGGCTATTGCAAAGGATATAAAGTCCGAGTGCTCCTACGGCGGAAACGTTAAGCTGGCTTTGCGGCTTGCAGATACGCTTCTGCGGCTTGCTGAGGAGAACAGGGACTTGTTCTGACAGAGGCAGATGTTTAAGGGTCAAGGGACGGAATACAGGGGACGGAAAGCGGAAGACATATTTAATTTTTTTGGAAAGTGTGGTTTTTATGGCGTTCGAGGGTCTGTCCGAAAAATTAAACGGCGTTTTCAAGCGCCTTAAAAGCAGAGGAAAGCTTACCGAGGCGGACGTTAAGGAGGCTATGCGCGAGGTTCGTATGGCTCTGCTGGAGGCGGACGTAAGCTATAAAGTTGTCAAGGATTTTGTTGCAAAGGTATCTGAAAGAGCGGTGGGGGAAGAGGTGCTTACAAGCCTTACCCCCGGTCAGCAGGTCATCAAGATAGTTAACGAGGAGCTTATCGCTCTTATGGGCGACAGCAACGCAAAGGTGAGTTTCCCTTCGAAGCCGCCATGTATCGTAATGATGTGCGGCTTGCAGGGCTCCGGAAAGACAACTCATGCGGCTAAGCTTGCAAAGTTTTTTAAGGAGCAGGGCAAGCGTCCCCTGCTGGCAGCCTGCGACGTGTACCGTCCTGCGGCTATAAGCCAGCTTCAGGTGGTTGGCGAAAAAGCGGGAGTCCCAGTTTTTGAAATGGGGCAGATCAACCCTGTTACCATTGCAAGAGAAGCTGTCAAGCACGCCAAGGATTACGGAAACGATATTGTTATCCTGGATACGGCGGGACGTCTTCATATAGACGAGCAGCTCATGGACGAGCTTAAGACAATAAAGTCCGAGACCGAGCCTCACGAGATAATGCTTGTAGTGGATGCTATGACCGGTCAGGACGCGGTAAACGTTGCAAAGGCGTTTGACGACGCGCTGGGAATAAACAGCGTGCTTATGTCCAAGCTTGATTCCGATACAAGAGGCGGCGCGGCGCTGTCGGTACTGGCGGTTACGGGCAAGCCTATCAAGTTTGTTGGTACGGGCGAAAAGCTGGGGGATTTCGAGCAGTTCCACCCGGAGAGAATGGCGTCGCGTATCCTGGGCATGGGCGATATGCTAACCCTGATAGAGAGAGCGCAGTCCACCTTTGACGAGGAAAATTCCAGAAAGCTGTCCGAAAGATTAAAGGAAAACAGCTTCGACATGACCGATCTTCTTGACCAGATGAAACAGATACGGAAAATGGGTCCCCTGAAGCAGATAATAGGAATGCTCCCCGGAGTGGGAGATAAGATAAACGACGCGGACATCGACGACAGTCAGATGGGCAGGATAGAAGCGATAATTCTTTCCATGACCCCCGCGGAGAGGGCTAAGCCCTCAATAATCGACCCAAAGCGGAAGCGCAGGATAGCCGCGGGAAGCGGAAATTCCGTTGCGGACGTGAACAGGCTTCTGAGACAGTTCGAGGAAATGCAGAAGATGATGAAGCAGTTCGGCGTTATGGGCAGGAACAGCAAGGGCAAAAAGAACAAGCTGAGGCTCCCGCCGGGAATGATGCCTCCCATGAGATAAGCGGCTATGGATATATTTTACTTCATACTGTTCGGCGCAGTCGGGGCATTCTGCCTTGCGGCGGCGCTGAGGGACTGGAAATGGTTCATAGACTACTGGTCGCACCAAAACGGCAGACCCGGACAGCGGCTCAAAAGCAGAGGTGTGCTAAGGTTACTTATCGGTGCGGCTGGAGTGCTGCTGATGCTGTTCGGCACTGCGGTGCTGGTTGGGTGGCTGTGAAACGGCATAAGCCAATGATGCGATACAAGGCTGTATACTTGTATATGTTTGCCGAACAGCAGCTTTGATATGTAAATTGCAGGCATACAATAAATTTTACCTGAAAGGAAGATGTCTTATGAAAAAACTGTTGACTGTTGCTACCGTACTTGCTTTGACTGTTTCGACGACGGGCATTGCCGCATCCGCTCACGGCGGACATCACGGCAGGGGACGTCAGAGCCGAAGCACAGTTTCCGTTTACTACTGCGGCAGGGATTGCTCCTACTGCGATGAAGACGGCGACGGAATCTGCGACAACTGCGAAAACCGCAGGTATTACTGCGGCGGGGACTGTTCCTTTACCGATGAGGACGGAGACGGTATCTGCGACAGCTGCGGAAACGGCGGCTACTACTGCGGAAACGGCTGCTTCTTTAGTGACGAGGACGGCGACGGTATCTGCGACAACTGCGATACCAAGGGCGTTTGCAGCGTAAAGCCGAAAGCTAAGACAAGGGCAGGACACTGTCACCACTAAGTTCATTACGCAAATGCGTTTTGATATAATTTGAAATCTTTGGCAGCAAGCTGTTTAAGAGCGGCGGGAAGTTTTCTCGCCTCTCGTCTCTTGCCTCTTAATTTTTAAAGCAGAACAAGAGGGAATAACGGAACAAGCTGCTCTAATAGGAGGTGTATACCAATGGCGGTAAAAATCAGACTGAGAAGAATGGGCGCAAAGAAAGCTCCTTTCTACAGAATTGTTGTTGCGGATTCCAGATATCCCAGAGACGGAAGATTTATCGAGGAGATCGGCTACTATGATTCCAAGACCGAACCTTCGACCGTAAAGATCGACGCGGAAAAGGCTAAGAAGTGGATGGCTAACGGCGCGCAGCCTACCGAGACAGTAAAGAAGCTGTTTGAGAAAAACGGCGTGCTTTAATTTTTATTGCGCTTCGCGGCTTGAACGGCTGAATGCCGGAAAAACAACGTTAAGAGGATATGGGCGGCGGCAGAAGTATCCCGCCTACACAGCAATTCCACTTTGAAAATGCAAATAAAAGCTTGCGCCAAAAATCACACATCAAAAAGTTAAAACTTTTTAAAGCTCTTCGGCTCATCTTTTGTACATTTTCTGTGTGGAATGGCTGTAGGTTCTCTTGCTTCGCTTTATCAGAAAAGGATGGTAGTTATGGAAGAGTTGCTCAGAAGTATCGTGTACGGTCTCGTTGAGGACAGGGACGCGGTAAAGATTGATATAGACGAACCGGACGCAGAGGGCGTTACGGTTTATCATCTCCACGTTGCCTCCGCCGACATGGGACGTGTTATCGGCAAGCAGGGCAGGATCGCCAAGGCTATCCGCACAGTTATGCGTGCAGGCGCAGGAAGATCCAATCAGAAAATAATGGTGGAGATAGACTGATACGCTGATAGGGCTGATACACGCACAGCACTGCTTGTTTTGAATATTACGCGGGGAAATGATTTCGGGCGGAAGTTTGCCGGGATATTTCCCTTTTTGCGTTATTGCGTTATTCAGATTCAGAACGATATAACAGGAGGCAAGCCGAATGAAGCAATACCTTGAAATAGGAAAAATAGTAGCCGTACAGGGACTTAAAGGCGAAGTCAGGGTCGAGCCATGGTGCGATTCGGGAGAGTTCCTCTGCGAGTTCGACACCCTTTATTTTGACAAGGGCGCGAAGCCTGTGGAGATAACAAAGTCCCGGGTGCAGAAAAATATTGTGGTTATGAAAATTGCGGGGATAGATACCCCGGAACAGGCACAGAACGTAAGAAACAAGATACTCTATATGGACAGGAACGACGTGGAGCTTGAGAAGGGCTCTTATTTCGTTCAGGATTTGATAGGACTTGAGGTTACCGACAACGACAGCGGCGAAAGCTACGGAAAGCTCTGCGAGGTGTCCTTTACGGGAGCAAACGATGTTTATCACATAAAGGGCGCGGATGGTACAGTCCGTCTTATTCCTGCCATACCGGACGTTGTAATAAGCACCGATATTGAAAAGGGCATAATGAAAATTCACGTTCTGGAGGGACTTTTTGATGACTAAGAGAATACGCGTGCGCGTAAAAAAGCGTCCGCTGAGGATAGATATTGCAACGCTTTTTCCCGATATGTGCGAGACTGTCCTGAACGAAAGCATTGTTGGCAGGGCGCGCAGGGCGGGCAAAATAGAGCTTTGCTGCCACCAGATAAGGGATTACTCAACCGATAAGCACCGCCGTGTGGACGATACTCCTTACGGCGGAGGAATGGGTATGGTCATGCAGGCGGAGCCTATCTACCGCTGCTTTAAGGAGGTCACAAAGGATTTTCCGCGAAAGCCCCATGTTATCTATATGTCTCCCAAGGGTACGGTTCTGACACAGCAAAAGGCTGTGGAACTGTCAAAAATGCATAATCTGTTTATCATCTGCGGACACTACGAGGGTGTGGATCAGCGTGTCATAGATAAGATCGCTGACGAGGAAATATCAATAGGGGACTATGTTCTCACGGGAGGAGAGCTTCCCGCGCTGGTGCTGACGGATGCGGTTGCGAGAATGTGCGGCGGCGTGCTCTCCGCAGAGGAATGCTTTACGGAGGAGAGTCATTTTTCGGGGCTTTTGGAGTATCCTCACTACACTCGTCCCGAAGTGTGGGAGGGAGAGAAAGTTCCCGGGGTGCTGCTGACGGGACATCACAAAAACATCGCCGAGTTCCGTCATAGCGAAGCTGTTAAAATAACCAAAGAAAGACGTCCCGATTTATACAAAAAATTCACAGAAAATATCAATATGAACGGTGAATGAACTATAGCTCTCGGAAGTGTTAAAAATTTTAGTATATAATTAACATAAAAGGCTGTGGAAAATTGTTCATAGGTAATAAATTTCGTTATTATTACCAAAAGTTTGTGACGCTTATATCTCCGAATTAAATAAAAAGCAGAAATTTTGCCATATGGGCATTTTCGTAACATTTTTTCGTTGACTAACCGAAAATTGCAGGGTATAATATATAGCATAGAAAGAACACATATAAACCCGTGCAAAAGAAATAAGTTAGGAGAGAGTATTATGTTCGTCAAAGATGTAATGGTTCAGAATCAGGTCGGTCTTCATGCGCGTCCCGCTACATTTTTCATTCAGAAAGCGAATGAGTTTAAATCCTCCATCTGGATCGAAAAGGAAGAGCGCCGCGTAAACGCCAAGTCCCTTCTCGGTATCCTTTCCCTCGGTATTGTGGGCGGTACACAGATCAGAATTATCGCCGACGGAGCCGATGAGGAAGCAGCTGTAACAGGTCTTATCGAACTTGTTGAAAGCGGTTTTGCAGAGGAGACCAGATAAGTCTTTTGTTATTATTGATTGGGAGCGCAGCGATTTTTGCCGCGCTCCTTTTATTTTTGATATTTTACGGGGACTTTTCTTTTGCTATGTCTTGATCTAATGCTCTTGGGTTTTATAGTTAGTGCGGGAGTACGAGGGAGAACCCTTTCGTACCTTTACCACTATCTACAAATTAACAGCAAACAATGTCAAGACAAATCAAACAAAAGAGCCCGCACCAAAAGTCCCAAGAAAAATTTACAAGAAAAATGATTTCCATATCAAAATCACTTGAAAAAATACGTGAAAAGTGATATAATAAATCGAATATACAAACAAAAATAACCAAAGGAAAGGATCGGTCGTAAATGGAATTTATAGAACAGCTCATCAACGGTCTGAATCTGGGCAGTATCTACGCTCTTATGGCACTGGGCTATACAATGGTTTACGGCATTGCCAAAATGCTGAACTTTGCCCACGGAGATATTATCATGGTGGGAGCCTATACCCTTTCGGTGGCAATTGCTACACTGAAATTTCCCCCTGCGCTGGCGATAATCGTCAGCATGGCGGTATGCTCTCTGCTGGGAATAACCGTGGAAAAGATCGCCTATAAGCCCCTGCGAAACGCTTCTCCGCTGACGGTGCTCATTACCGCTATCGGTGTGAGTTACTTTCTCCAAAGCCTTGCGCTGCTTATATTCGGCTCCAACCAGAGAAAGGTTGAATCCGTTATCACTATGCAGCCTATAAAAATCGGCGGTATTGAGCTTACGGGAGAATCGGCGGTAACTATCGGCGTGACGGTAATAATCATGATATGCCTTACGTTGTTTATAAACAAGACCAAAACCGGCAGAGCCATGCTTGCGGTGTCGGAGGACAAGGGCGCGGCTCAGCTTATGGGCGTTAACGTCAACAAGACTATTTCGGTAACGTTCGCTATCGGTTCTGCTCTGGCGGCTGTGGCGGGAGTTCTGTTCACCTCCTCATACGGCTTTGTGGGACCCTACACAGGTGCGCTTCCCGGCATAAAGGCGTTTGTTGCGGCGGTTCTGGGAGGGATAGGCTCTATTCCCGGAGCAATGCTTGGTGGTTTTCTTCTTGGCATAATCGAAAGCCTTTCAAAGGCGTACATATCCACCCAGCTTTCCGACGCCATAGTTTTCGGCGTGCTTATAGTTGTGCTGCTTGTTAAGCCTACCGGACTTCTCGGCAAAAAGCGCATGGAAAAGGTTTAAGGGGGGGTACGGATATGAAACTGAAAAAGCATCTGAAAAATATAATTTCAATTTGTATCGTCATTGCTCTGTACGTTACAGTACTTCTGCTTGTGCAGGCGGGAGCGCTTTCAAGGCACTATCAGTCCCTGCTTGTGCCTATCGGCATTAACGTTATTCTGGCGGTATCCCTTAACCTTACGGTGGGATTTCTCGGCGAGCTTACTCTCGGGCACGCGGGCTTTATGTCCGTAGGTGCTTACGCGGGCTGTCTGTTTTCGGTGTACTGCAATCTGCCCGCGGCGATAGAGTTTCCCCTCGCGCTTTTGATAGGCGGCATTGCCGCGGCTGTATTCGGCATAATCATAGGCATACCGGTTCTCCGCCTCAAGGGAGACTACCTTGCCATTGTTACCCTTGCTTTCGGCGAGATAATCCGCTCTGTTATCACTAACCTTGATTTTCTCGGCGGCGCGGGAGGTCTGAGGGGCATTACCAAGTACAAAAGCACCGCAAGCGCGTTTACGGCTGTCTTCGTTGTACTGGTGCTTACCGTTATAATTATCCGCAACCTGGTAAAGTCGCGTCACGGCAGAGCCATATGCTCTATCCGCGACAACGTTATCGCTTCGGAATCCGTGGGAATAAACGTGGTTTTCTACAAGCTTCTGGCTTTTGTTACGGCGGCGTTTTTCGCAGGTATCGCGGGAGTTCTGTACGGTCATAACCTCGGTATCCTTAAGCCCAACACCTTTGACTTCAACAAATCCATAGAGATACTTGTTATCGTGGTGCTTGGAGGCATGGGAAGCATTACCGGCTCAATAATCTCGGCGATAGTCATAACCCTGCTGCCGGAAGTGCTCCGCGGTCTGGAGGACTACAGACTGCTTATCTATGCGGTAGTTCTAATCGCAATGATGCTGCTGAACAACAATCCGAAATTTAACGCACTGAAGGATACTCTGAAGGGAAAACTGCTTCAATTGCGGCCCGCGAAAAAAGCATCGGATTCTGCCGAAAAGGAGGCTGACTGAAATGGCTCTTCTCGAAGTAAAAAATTTAGGAATAACCTTCGGCGGACTTCGCGCCGTTGACGATTTTTCCTTTAAGGTGAAAAAAGGACAGCTTTACGGACTTATAGGCCCTAACGGCGCAGGAAAGACCACCGTGTTCAATATGCTGACAGGTGTCTACAAGCCCACGGCGGGAGGCTTTACTCTTGACGGTGAAAACCTTACGGGCAGACCTCCAATAGAGATAAACCGCAAGGGTATTGCCCGTACATTTCAGAATATACGGCTTTTCAAGGATATGTCCGTTATCGACAACGTTAAGGTAGGTCTGCACAACGGCAAGAAGTACACAATTGCAGAGGGAATATTCCGCCTGCCCCGTTTCTTTAAAGAGGAAAAGGAGCTTGACCAAAGGGCAATGGAGCTGTTAAGCGTTTTCGGTCTGGAGGGGGAAAGGGACGCGCTTGCGTCCAATCTGCCCTACGGAAAGCAGAGAAAGCTTGAAATAGCCCGCGCTCTTGCCACTAACCCTAAGCTGCTGCTTTTGGACGAACCTGCGGCGGGAATGAATCCCAACGAAACGGCGGAGCTTATGGATACGATACGGTTCGTCCGGGATAAATTTGATATGACCATACTGCTGATAGAGCACGACATGAAGCTTGTTTCGGGTATATGCGAGGAGGTCTCGGTGCTTAACTTCGGTCAGGAGCTTGCGCACGGAATAACGAGCGACGTACTTAACGACCCGAAGGTAATAACCGCATATTTAGGCGAGTGAGTGAAAGGAGACTGACTTTATGGCAATGCTTGAAATAAAGGACCTGCAGGTCTGTTACGGCGTGATAAACGCGATAAAGGGCGTTTCCTTTGAGGTAAACGAGGGAGAGATAATCGCTCTGATAGGCGCAAACGGAGCGGGCAAGACCACTATACTGCATACTATAACGGGACTTGTTTCCGCAAAAAGCGGCTCGATAATGTTTGAGGGAACGGATCTGCTGAAAACTCCCGCGCACAGGATCGTTTCCATGGGTATGGCCCACGTTCCCGAGGGGCGGCGTATCTTTCAGGAGCTTACTGTGCTGGAAAACCTTAAAATGGGAGCCTACACCCGAAAGGACAAAAAAGAAATTTCCGACACGCTGGAAATGGTCTACAAGCGTTTCCCCCGTCTGGAGGAGAGAAAGAGCCAGATAGCGGGTACCCTTTCGGGCGGCGAACAGCAGATGCTTGCAATGGGCAGGGCGCTGATGTCCCACCCGAAAATCATTCTTATGGACGAACCCTCTATGGGACTTTCTCCTCTGTATGTTACCGAAATTTTCGATATCATCAAGGAGGTAAACGCGGGGGGAACCACGGTGCTGCTGGTTGAGCAGAACGCGAAAAAGGCTCTGTCCATAGCCAACAGGGCGTATGTGCTTGAAACGGGAAATATCGCTCTGACGGGCGACGCAAAGGAGCTTATGAACAACGATTCCGTTAAAAAGGCTTATTTGGGGGAATGACGGTGAAGTATATTATTTTGGGGATATGAGAAAGCCGTAAAGGAGGATAACCATGGATAATTATGTAATAACCATTGCACGCGGCTTCGGCAGCGGTGGAAAAACTATCGGCAGAATGCTCAGCGAGAACCTTGGCATTCCCTACTACGACAAGGAGCTTATCAGGCTCGCTTCCGAGGAGAGCGGTATTAACGAAGCTCTTTTTGGCAAGTCGGACGAAAAGGTAAAGGGCGGTATATTCGGAAAGCCCAAAAGGTACAGCGGAGAGCTTGCAAAGCCCGACAGCTCCGGGTTTGTGTCCGAGGAAAACCTTTTCGGCTATCAGGCTAAGGTGATAAAATCCCTTGCGGACAAGGGAAGCTGCATTATCGTCGGACGCTGTGCTGATTTTGTCCTGAAGGACAGGGCGGACGTTATAAAGGTGTTCATATGGGCGGATATGCCTACCTGCATAAAAAACGCCAACATCGTATGCGGTCTTAACGGGCGTGAAGCCGAAAAGCAGATAGAGCGCACCGACAAGGAGCGTTCGGCGTACTACAAGGCGCACACCGGCAAGGACTGGGACGACGTGCGCAATTACGACCTGTGTCTGAATACCAGCAGGCTCAGCTTCGAGAAGTGTGTGGAGATAATAAAGAATTATATTGAAGTACTGTGAATATATGATTTGCACAAAAGCTGCACGCCTGTGACGTGCAGCTTTTTTTGTTCGGTACGAACTGTCTGCGGTTTCCTTGACGTCAATAAAATTTTCCAGTAGAATTATAAACAGAGAAGGGAGCCGAAGCATTTGGGCGCTTCGGTTTTTTATTGCAGGGAAATGATATTATGGTAAAAGTACAAAAGCAGTTCCTCACCCCAAACAAGTACAGCAGACCACAAATACCACTCGGCAAGGTGACGAAAATAGCCGTGCATTATGTTGGAGGAGCGGGCAGCTCCGCCCGGAACACCCGGGATTATTTCGAGTCTCTGAAAGATCAGATACCCGATCCTACGGGGAAGTGGTGGGTCAACAACGACGGTTCCTACAGGACCTTTAAGGGCGAAAAAGTGGGTATCCGCTATGTTTCGTCACACTTCGTGGTAGGACTTCTGGGAGAAGTGATTCAGTGCATACCCCTTGACGAGATATCCTACTGTACAAATCAGGCGAACGGCTACAGCATTTCTATCGAGACTTGTCACCCTCTTGCGGACGGAAAATTCAACTCCGTTACCGAACGAAGCCTTATCGGGCTTACCGCGGAGCTGTGCAGAAAATTCGGTCTTACCGAAAAGGACGTTATCCGCCACTACGACGTAACGGGAAAGCTTTGTCCTCTTTATTACGTTAATCACCCCGAAGCATGGAAGCGCTTCCGCGCGGAGGTGGGAAAGCTCCTTAAAGGCGGCGAGAGCGTGGAAGAGAACGCCGATCCCCCGAAAGAGGAGTCTGAAAGCTTTCTTGTAAAGGTTCTTGATTCTGCTCTGAATATCCGCAGGTATCCCTCGCTTACCGCCCCCGTGGACGGAGTTATCACCGACTGCGGCGTGTACACGATAATTGACACGGCAATGTGCGGCAATATCCTTTGGGGAAAGCTGAAAAGCGGCGCGGGCTGGATATCCCTTGGCGGCAAGTACGTCAAAAGGGCGGTGAAGAAATGAGCGGTCTGAAAGAATTTGCAAAAGGTATCATGGCGGCGGTATGCTCCGTGCTCGGGTATGTTTTCGGCGATATGGACGGGCTTATGACCGCGCTGATAGTGCTTATCGTTATGGACTATGCTTCGGGCGTGGTTGCAGCTGCCGCAGAGAAAAAGCTGTCCAGCGCAGCAGGCGCAAGGGGCATAGCCAAAAAGGTTTTTATGCTTCTGATAGTGGCTGCGGCAAACGTTGCTGACATTGGCATTATCGGCGAGGGACACGTTTTAAAAAGCGTTACGGCAGTATTTTATGCGGCAAACGAGTGCATTTCGCTGATAGAAAACGCCGGAAGGCTGGGAGTGCCTGTGCCCAAAAAGCTGCTTGACGTTCTGGAGCAGCTCAAACAGGGTAAATAGACAAATAATAAAAACGGTTCGAAGGAAGAAATTGTCTCCGAACCGTTTTATTATTTTATTGATATCTTTTGCTGCTGCGTCTGCTTGCCGTACCTGCGGGATTATGCCCGCCGTTCCGTGAACGCTTATAGTCCCGCTTGCCGCCGCGGTCGTTTCTGTCTCCTCTGTAATCCCTGCGATCCCGACCGTCTCTTCCGTCTCTTCCGCTTTTGCCATCGTAAAGCTTTATCTTTATTTTCTGACCGTTTATCTTTGTGCCGGTCATGGCGTCAATAATATGCTCCTTGTCCGCCTCGGGCACCTCAACAGTGGTAAAGCGGTCGTAAATATCAATTTTGCCGAAATTCTTTCCTGCCATTCCCGTAGCGTCAACAAGAGCTCCCAAAACAAAATTCGGGGCTATCTTGTTTGCTCTTCCGAGAGAAATTTCCACTTTTACACTGGCGGACTTGCCGAAACCCCGTCCGCCTCTTTCGCCTCTTTCGGGACGGAAAACAGGCTTTATAAATTCGGGGACGTTTCTGGTTTCCGCAGAAATTTTCATTCCCAGCAAAGCCGCCGCAAGCTGTTCGGCGGTAAAGCCCTCCGCTTCGAGAGCGGCTACCTGTTCGGCAAAACGTTCGTATTTCCCCGACATTACGCAGTTCTTGACCGCTTCGGTAACAGCGTTCGCCTTTGCGGCAAGAACGTCGTCCCGCGTGGGAAGCTCTCTGCGTTCAATGTGCGCTTTTGTATAGCGCGCTATATCCATAAGCTCGTTTACCTGCCGTCTGCCGCTTGCAATGGTGTAGGCAGCTCCGCTTTTGCCGGCTCTGCCGGTTCTGCCTATGCGGTGGATATAGTACTCGCAGTCCTGTGGTATATCGTAGTTGAACACAGCGTCCACGTCGTCTACGTCTATGCCTCTGGCGGCAACGTCGGTGGCGATGAGTATGTTCAGTCTGCCGCTTTTAAAGGCGTTCAGGGTCTGTGTACGGCTCGCCTGCTTCATGTCGCCGTGGAGTCCCGCAGCGCGGAATCCCTTGGACACAAGCTGCTCGGAAAGCTCGTCCACCATTTTTTTTGTATTGCAGAATATCATGGACAGCTTAGGCTCATATGCAAGCAGGAGCATTTGCAGAGCGTCAGTTTTTCTGCCCATGGGCACGTCAAAGTAGAACTGCTCCACACTGTCTACGGTGCGGGATTTCTGCTCTACGCCAACCACAACGGGGTCGCGCTGATATTTTTGTGTGATAGCCATAATAGGCTCGGGCATGGTGGCGCTGAACAGAACGGTCTGGCGTTCCTCGGGGACAAAACCCAGGATAGTTTCTATATCCTCGCGGAAACCCATGTTGAGCATTTCGTCCGCCTCGTCGAGAATGACTGTGCGTATACCGTCAAGCTTCAGGGTACGGCGGTTTATGTGATCCATAACGCGCCCCGGGGTCCCCACCACAATGTTTGCGCCCCGTCTGAGCTGAGTGATCTGACGTTCTATGTCTGCTCCGCCGTAGACCGCGCAGGTTCTGACCCATGGCATGAAGTCCGAAAATTTGTCAAGCTCGTCGCACGCCTGCATTGCAAGCTCTCTTGTGGGGCATAGGATAAGTATTTTCACTGTATTGCCGTCGTTTTTTTGTACGGACGAGACTGCGGGAATGCCGAATGCGGCGGTCTTGCCTGTTCCGGTATGGGAACGGCCTATAACGTCTTTGCCTTCCATAAGCAGGGGAATAGTTTTCGCCTGGATCTCGGTGGCTTCTTCGTAGCCGATTTTTTCCACCGCTTTAAGGATCTCCTCCGAGAGTCCCAGTTCGCTGAATAACATAGTAAGAGTCCTTTCGAGAATTGTTTTGTAAATTTTTCGGGTCTTTTTGAAAATAGATTTTAATTATACCACACAAGTACAGATTTTGTCAACCTTTTGCGGCAAACTGATGTGGACACACAGCGCATATTATAAAAAATCAAGAAACGAAAAAGGCAGTTCACGAGAATTTGAACGGCGATTTTTTCTGAAATTCATTTTCGCAATGCCAAAATCATTATAAGCTTGAACAAAAAGTTCCAAAACAGCACGAAGAGTTTCAAGCTTTCTGGGAAAACAACGGCTACGGCGGCGCAAAATAGGAATATAATGCCGTAAATCAGCGTTTACACTCTCAACTGTAAAAGTGTCGCTTTTATCATGAGTATTACGAATATGCTTACCCGGATAAACAATATCAACATATCCTAAATAACCGTCTGTACAGTAATATTTTGCCTCCGGACCATTATCTACGATTTTTTGAATTCGCTCCGGGTTTTTGTCAAATGCTGCGTCAAATCCTACTATTTGACGCGGCAAACGGCTTACCATAGTCATAACATAGGTATTTTCCCGCGTTTCGGTTTTTGACTTTTTGCCTATGAACCAGTATAGTTCATCTAATTCTAAAAATTGGCAATTACTTTTCGGGTTTTGAGCCGTTTTTTTTAATCCAGTTATACACATTTGCTTTACTGAAACCAAATACCTTGCCGACTCCTCGTCCGCTTGCTCCGGCATAGTATGTTTTGATTGCCTGTTGGCGAATTTCCTCAGGATATTCCCGTGTTTTCGGTTCATGAGTGTAGTATTTTTTGCATTCCTTGCAAAAGCACCTTTGTGTCCCCGAACGGTTTTTTCCCGCGTTCACCTGATTTTTTGTTCTTCCGCAGATAGGACATTTCCTGCCTGCTACTTCTTTTGCTTTTCTCATATCTTTATTATACCATATTGCGCGCTTTTTGTCCACATCTCGGCAAACTATTTTGCTGCTTTAAATTTTTGTTTTTCGCACTAATGACGTTGTTCCGTCAGGACTTTGGCTGGTCAAGCTGTGCTCAGCTTGACCAGCTAAATCCTGACGAAACAATAACATTAGTGCGCTAAACATAAATTTAAAATTCCAGCAAACTCCCCGCTGTAAAAATTACAAAAATATTACATTTCTATTTGCCTCTTGACAAAATTTGTACTATGTGTTATAACTGTATTAGTTAAATTAATACAGTTTGGATGGGAGCGGTCAATCATGTTTTTCTATGCTGTAGAATCCTTTGAGGAAAACGACCTGCTTGGCTCGGGACGGCGTGCGTTCGGAAACAAACGGAACGATAAGGACAGTTCGCTTCAGCCGCGCACTGCTTACGGGATGACAGGCAGCTTTAAGTCGTTTCAAACGCTTACGGAAAGGATGAATTTTATGTATAGTATCGATCTGCAAAGCAGAACTCCGATCTATGAGCAGCTCTATAAAAAAATAATTGAGCTTATCTTAAAGCGGGAGCTTATGCCGAATGACAAGCTTCCCAGCGTGCGGGAGCTTGCAAAGGAGCTGGGCATCAATCCCAACACGGTGTCGAAAGCCTTTCAGCTTTTAGAGCGGGACAAGGTAATATATTCTCTTGCCGGGCGGGGAAGCTTCGTGGCAAACGTCAACGCTGAGGCCGTCAAGGACGCGGCTCTCGCTGACTTTGACAAGGCGGTCTCCGAAGCGCTTAACGCGGGTATCGGAAAAAGCGAGCTTACCGAAAGAATACGCTGCGCTGACGTTCACGGTTCGGGAGATGTTAAATCATGAACAGAACTAAAAAGACTAAAAAGAGACGCGGCGGTGTTTTTGCCGCTTTAACTGCCGCTCTTGTAATATTTTCAGCCGGAGTCGCTTTGGGAAAAGCGTTTGAGCGTCTTGCAGAGCTTCCGGATTACGGAATGACCGTCAGCGCGGAAAAATATGCTGACGCTGTGACTGCCGAAATTCCCAAAAACCGTTTTCTTATTTTGGTGAACAGTAAAAATAAAATTCCCGAAAATTACGAGCCGGAGCTTACCGAGCTTTCAAACGGACAGCGTGTGGATTCCGGCATTTATCCCGAACTGCAAAGAATGCTCGACGATATGAGAGCCGAGGGTATTTACCCCGTTGTGGGAGAGGGTTACCGCACCAGTTCCGAACAGCAGCGTATGCTTGATGATAAGATACGCGCTTTTGAAAAAAAGGGGTATTCCGAAAAAAGAGCGAGAGCAATGGCGGAGGAATGGGTCGCTGTCCCCGGAACCAGCGAGCATGAACTTGGTCTGGCTGTGGATATAAACGCAGACAAGGATAATTCCTCCAATGATGAGGTATACGAGTGGCTTTATAAAAACGCTTACCGGTACGGCTTTATTCTGAGGTACCCCATAGGCAAGACTTCGGTCACGGGGATAGACTACGAGCCGTGGCACTACCGCTACGTCGGTACGGACTATTCGGAGGAGATAGCGGAAAGCGGTCTTTGCCTTGAAGAATGGCTTGAAAAAAATGCGTCAAAATGAAATATCGGAAAGGGGAATGTATATGATAGAATTAAAAAATGTAACGATGTCCTTTGAGGGCTTCGACGCGCTGGACGGTGTTGACCTTACCATTGAGGCGGGAACAGCGTTCGGGCTTCTTGGATCGAACGGCGCTGGAAAATCCACTATCCTGCGGCTTTTGTCGGGCGTCTACAAGCAAACTTCGGGTGATGTTCTCATAGACGGCGAGTCTGTGTACGACAACGTGTCCGCAAAGCAAAAGGTATTTTTTATAAACGATGAGACGGTACAGTTCGGTGCGATGACTCTGAACGACATGAGAAAATACTACAAGGGCTTTTATCCTAATTTTTCCGACGAAATATTTGACAAGCTCAACGGTGTGATAAAGCTGCCCGATAATAAGCGGCTGGACAAATTTTCAAAGGGCATGAAGCGCCAGGCTATCGTTATTACGGGACTTGCCGCCTGTACCGATTACCTGCTTCTGGACGAAGCATTCGACGGTCTTGACCCGACTATGCGTATAATCGTAAAGCGTATGCTGGTGGACGCTATGCTTGACAGAAAGCTGACGGTAATAATCTCCAGCCATAACCTTAAAGAGATAAACGAGGTCTGCGACACGGCGGCTCTGCTCCATGCGGGAAAGCTGCTGTTCAACCGGGACCTGGATTCGGTCAAGGGGTCTATACACAAGATACAGGCGGCGTTTGCGGAGGACTGCGGCGAGAATGATTTCGGAGAGCTTCAGGTGCTTCACTATGAAAAGAAGCAGAGCATTACTTATCTGATAGTAAAGGGCGGCGAGGAGGATATCCGTGCCGAGCTTGAGAAAAAACAGCCCAAGGTGCTGGATCTGATACCTCTTACGCTGGAGGAAATTTTCATTTACGAAATGGAGGGCATGGGTTATGACTGCAACGGCATCGACTAATACTAACAATACCAACGGCAAGAAAAGCGAAAAAAGGCTTTCTCCCGCGCTTCATAACTGGAGACAGAACGTTCTGGGGGATAAAAAGCTGTTTATCATTCTTGCTGTTCTGCACCTTATTGCCGCCCCCGCGGTGATACTGGCAATGATAATCTCTGTCTATACCGGACAGAAAGAAATTGACGCTTATGTTGCTATCGGTACAATAACTACCGCGCTGGCGGGATTTCTTGGTATTTTTCCTGCGGTGGACAGTTTTTCATGCCTGCACAACAAATCTGTGGTGGACATGAGGCTGTCTTTGCCCCTAAATGCAAAGCAGAGATTTTTCTCAAATTATTTTTCGGGGCTTTTTACCTACGTTGCTCCTTTTCTGGGGGCTCAGGTCGTATCCCTGCTGCTTACGGTCTACGGGCTTATTTTTATGGAGGGCAGAACCTTTTACCATGAATTTTTTGAGAACGGCGAAATTGTGAGGCAGCCGTTTGTATGCGACTACTTTTCCTATACCGCGCCCGCGCTGTTAAAGCTGATACTCTGCGGCTTGCTTGCAATGCTGATGCTCTATACGGTAACGGTACTCATCACGGTTTGCTGCGGAAGCAAGTTTGAGTCTATCGCTTATACCATACTTGTGAACGGTCTTCTGCCTATGACGGTGATGTGCGTTACTTTCTCCGTATTTGACAATCTTTACGGGATATCATCCGACGTTCCCATGCTGAAGGTAATATCCTTTACTTCTGTGGCGGGAGCTATAGTTGTGGCGCTTGACTGGTCAATTGGCGGAGGCGTGTTTTCCGGAATTGAGAAATGGATCAACTACGGCGTATGGGCGGCAGTGTATTTTCTTATTATAGCGGCATTGTGTGCACTTGCTTTTTTCCTGTACAGAAAACGCCGTGCGGAGCAGGTATCAAAACCGTTCGTGTTCAAGCTTGCCTACTATATAACTATAACCTGCGCGGTGTTCTGCATAGTATCGCTGTTACTGAGCAGTTCGGATTTCGGACTTCTTCCCGCGGTAATTATTACGGCAATAGTTTACATGATATTTGAGGTAGTCACAAACCGCGGATTCAAACGCTTCTGGCTGAGCATAATAAAGTATGCGGCAACGTTCCTTGCGGCGTTCGGCGTTATATGGCTCGGGGACAAGACCGAC